>Ga0268261_10000885_pt1 | contig 19912 bp, 15 predicted proteins | sample TergutNc150P1_FD_190353 | JGI IMG/M metagenome (GOLD analysis project Ga0268261, IMG submission 190353) | Nasutitermes corniger P1 segment gut microbial community from laboratory colony in Florida, USA - Nc150 P1 (SPAdes) (version 2) | ecosystem: Host-associated > Arthropoda: Insects >...
TGATCTCGAGACATGACCATGTACTTAGTTTTATCAGCATTTACTTCTAGTGTAGTCTCCTTATTAGCCATCACCAAAGCTTCTGCGTTTTCCTTTACAGTATATACGCTACATCCCATTATATTAATATCATCGGCATAAGCCAAAAGCTGAAGTGTACCATTTAATTTCAAGCCATCCTGGATTACCTGAACCCTCCTAATGGCGTACTCTAAAGCAAAGCTGAAAAGCAACAGCGATAGAGCTTCTCCTTGTTTCAAACCATTCCTAATATGAAACCTGTCGGACAAATTCTTGCCTACCCACACTCTGCTGTTCGTTTCATTCAGACACATTTTTATTAGCCTTACCAGTTTCATGGGGATACTAGACTCAAGGAGAATATTATGTAAGACCTCCCACCTAACTGAATCATAAGCTTCCTTGAAGTCTTTGAAAAGATGATGCACTGCCTCATTGTATTCCCATTTTTTCTCAAGTATTTGACGAATGCAGAATATATGATCAGTAATTGACCCGTTGCGTCGAAATCCACATTGATGATCTCCAATAATTTCCTCTGTGTATGGAGTTAACCTTGACAGCAGGATGTTGGATAAAATTTTGTACGTAGCTGGCAAAAGTGATATGCCTCTATAATTACTACAATCTGTTTTATCGCCCTTCTTATAGATACATTGTTCAGATTACTCGTACAGTACTTTCGCTTGGATCATGTATGCACTGCATTTTAGCCTGCTTCCTTTGATCTAAAAATCCTAAACATTCATCAAACCACGGTTTGTGCTGCTTCAATTCGTGCAGACCTAGACTGTGTTTAGCTGACGTTTTGATATTCTCTTTCATGTTCTCCCAAGCCCTATTTATGTCCTCGTCATCATTTAAGATCTCCAAAGCTGCAAACCTGTTTGTAATTTCAATCTGTACTGTTTCCTAACCCCCAGCTCATTTAGCTTCCTCAGATAAAATCTTTCCCCATCAAACTTCTGTGCTGCTTGTTTAATTACTGCCAATATTTCCCTAACTTTTGTAACCACTAGATAGTGACCAGTATCATAATCAGCTCCCCTGAAACTTCGTACATCTAGTATGCTCGAATGCCATCTCTTATCTATCAACATGTGATCAATCTGGTTGTGAATCTTCCCATCAGGAGAGGTGCAGCTGTACTTATGAATGTTTCGGTGCGGGAACATCGTGCTCTTAACAGCTAGATTTTTTTATGTGGCAAAGTTTACTGTTCTAACCCCATTATCTTTATTTTCCTGATATAGACTCTCATTCCCAATTGTCTTTTTGAAAATATTCTCTCTCCCTACTTTTGCATTAAAATCTCCTAATAGAATACTCATATGGTACTTAGGAAAATTATTTTAAGAAACCTGCTCTACTTTCTCGTAAAAAAGTGTCTTTTGAATCATCACTTTTCTCCTCACTTGGTGCATGCACATTCAGAACAATAATATTACACCAGTGACCTCTCTGAAATATATATGACACCCTATCGCTAAAAAATTCTACTCTCTTAACTGCTGATAATATTATGTGGTGTACAAAGAATCTTGTTTTGTTTTTCTGACCGTGTATCTTCGTATAATTCTGGTAAGAGACCAACTTGACACACAATTTCTCCTATAATATGTTTATTTGAATCCTCTACATGTTTCGAGCAACTCTGTGCTCATCTTCAGGAGGACAATTGTATTAATACAACTTCTGCTATAATTACTCTGTGTTAGTGGCCGTCCGGTATGCAGGTCAATAAGGAACTGCTTATTGACCTGCATACCGGACGGCCACTAACACACAGTAATTATACCAGAAGTTGCATTAATACAATTGTCCTCCTGAAGATGAGCACAGAGTTGCTCGAACCATGTAGAGAATTCAAATAAACATATTATATAAGAAATTGTACATCAAGTTGGTCTCTTACCAGAATTAAAGAATCCTGTTTCCAACTGATGATTTTCATTTCCTTTTCCATAGAAAAAACTATAATCCCCTGCTCTTAATGTGCCCTCTCTGTCCCACCTAACCTCCTGCACACCCACAAAATCTAATTTATATCTAGCTAATTCCCTAGCTGCTGCTGTAAATAAACCTGCCCTGTACAGGCTCCTAAAATTCCACGTACCAATTCTCATGTCCCCCTTTCGTTGCTGGGGTCGTACCAAACTATCAGTCCAGGTCCGAGGCTTTGTATGTGAATATTTCGTAACAAGTTACGTTTTAGCGGGGAGGAGTTGTTAGCACCTCGCCCAACCCTCAAGTTGGAGGACCACCCCTTGTCGGCTGTCCGCGACTGATTATTCAATATATTCGCAGCTACCCTCCATATTGGAGGCCGTTCCTCCATCCGCAACCTGAAGACGAGCCATGCCGTGGTGACAGGGACCTACTTTATCATACGGACTGTAGAAAAGTTAGGTAGGCAAATGTACAATACTGCGTACTGTGGTCAGGATTCAAGTAGGAAATACACCACGGTTGATAAACTGCCAAGAAAAGCTAGGATATGTCTAAGGGAAGCAGAATGTTACCGATAAGCTAGAGAGGGAACCAGAATCACTGTTATGCATTCTGTTTGTAACTGTAAATTCAATGTTCAGAGAACTAACGTTTGAGAGCATTTCCACATCCATTTCCCCTTTGTCCATACACAGCAGGCCTGCACGACAGTCAGATTAACCGCTGATCAGTCCGGCCTGCTCGCGTGCTTGGCAGGGAGTGACAGTATAAAATCGCGAGTGGATTGCAGCGGAGCTGAAACAGCAATATGTGACTATTCCACTATTATTAGCTCTAGTCTTCCTTAGTCAACGTGGTGTTAACGGCGGCGGTAGGTATGTTGCCCAACCGAACCCACGTACCACCACAGTCGCGATGAGGTTCAGATGTGCTTAGAGTAACTGAAAATTAATAACCGTTGTGTGTAACCAACATCAAATTACTGACTGGCGTAGAGCATCATGGCTTCATACATTTGGTCGTGTGTAAGTTTTACATCGTTGTCTGGGTTCTTAAAAATTCTGTTCACTTTGATAAAAGGACAACCTGCCACGTTTCACTGTATGTGATCCAATTTAGCGGGTGCTGTCTACTAACAACAGCGATTATTTCCTTATATGGCATTAACTGACTTGTTTTTATAACCGAGGAGTGTGTTTACTGCGCGGTACGAGCTGAATGTTTGTATGCAGTTTAAGTCAATCTTGGTCCCGCCCCTTGCAATGCCACACAACGTCACTTGCCATCTCATACCTGATAACGTTGTCCGCAACAGCGACCACAGCAGGCATGCAGCAGGCCCGGGTGACTGGTTGTCGAGTGCGCCGGGCTGGCTAAAGGCGACGGGGATCCCGGACGTTTCGGCTGCCCATTGTAAGGAACCTCCATCTCCACGAACTCCCTGTCCTGCAAGGCAAGACACAGTATTTAAGCTTGGCAGTCTCTGCAGCCGGAGGCGCAATGAACGTGGTCACTTTCGTACACCACCTAGTGCTGTTGGCCTCGCACATTTAGTTCCAACGTCAGTGCTAGTACCAGCACAATGGAACACAAAGCACTGTACTTCGACGGTAGCAAAACACATCGACACTACGCGACATGTACCATATGCTGTTAGGTCAGCCATTTGACAACAGATGACACAGCAACGAATGACGGGTGGATTGTATTAAAATGGATCTAAAAAGAGAGGGTGGGAGGGTGTGGATTACATTCATCTGAGGGTTCAAGTTTTCTGGAATGTGACGCCGTGTCACTTGGTGATTCTTCCCAACGTTTCGTAGTGTCTTTTCCCATTACCTTCCAGGGTAACCAGTGCAAGAAGAAACCATCAGCCAGCGACACAGCCACACATCCCAAACGAACTGAATCTTCACGAACACCGTTGTGAGTGTCGGAATGACCAGGGCTGAGGAAAGGGGCAGGTGGGGAGCATTGGATAGAAAAGGTAACCAGTGCAAGAAGAAACTATCAGCCGGCGACACAGCCACACATCCCAAACGAATTGAATCTTCACGAACACCGTTGTGAGTGTCGGAATGACCAGGGCTGAGGGAAGGGGCAGGTGGGGAGCATTGGATAGAAAAGTACTTTCACTGAGGTATATGTAGGGTGTACTCTCTGACGCAGTACGCAGACTTAACAATGCATTCTTTACTTTCAAATATCATACGGTTTATCGGTGCACATAAATGGCAGGTTACTGACGTCCGTCAGAAAAGCACGGCCTTCTCTGTGCCGATCTGCATGAAATTCACAGATATTCAACGACATTAAGTGCAGACCACCTATACTGAATTTTACCCCAACTAAAAAATAAATGTGGGAAGCACAGATAAAACTCCACTTACGTCCATAAGAAATGTCTGGTGTTCATCGCACCAGTGTTTACGAAGCCCACAGCTAGTCCGTAGACAATTCTGGACGTGTCAATAGCCGAATTTTATATCCTAACAAACACATAGAAAACGCGGGCAACAATTAATTTTCACGACTACCTAACGTAGGCCTACGACTGTCGTGGTACCCGTGCGCGGCGAGACGGCAGTGCAGATCTGGAAGGTCGAATTTGATCCAAATTATGCAAGAACTCGAAGGAACGGGGCAAAACGTCATTCACTCCCGTAAGTAACGGATGCCTATCATTGCACTGATTTTCATGAAACGCACAGGCCTATTTGTGCAACGGCCTCACTCAGACATCTTCCGTACGGAATTTAACTCAAAACGGCCAATAAACTCCGATATGACGGGTATAAATTTATTTACACCGTCAAGTAAAGTACGTCACTGTGACGGTCTGTACAAAACTCACGCTTTAGCGACAAATTTTTGTAAAGAATTGACATATAGGCCTACCGAATTCCATGAAAATCAAACAAATGGTTTAGTTCCTGAAACAAGGTGACAGACGAACGAAAAGACGGACGGATATGGTGTGCACACAACACTTCGTAAAGAACGCCAAGCAGTCCAGGTTAATCTTCATCTGAGACACATTCTGTGGCGTCACGACAGTGCCCGTCCGCCTACGACGCTGCTGCCACGCATCGTGAGACACCAAAATAAAGTAAATAACAAACAGTAAATCAGAAGCAAATGGAGAAATATTTGATTATCTTGTCTAGCAGTGACTGGGGGGCGGCTGTGTCGTCTTTCGGTGTGAAAGGTTGGTATCCAGGTACACGGCGTCACATTGCAATATACTGTACGATTATCCTGTAAATGTAACCTGCACTGCCACTATCTGCTAGGGCAAAGCAGCAATTTAAACTGCTCCTGGAATATGCCTACAGACATTGAGAAATAGTTGACGCCTTCGACCAGAGTCCTTGAAGCGCTGTAGTTCCTTGAGAAGCTACTTAGTTCCTTGACGCGCTACACAGTTCCTCAGTTTCCAGTCACGAAAATCATCGCATTTTATGCAACTGGACAGACCACTAACACGCGCAGAACAATGGCCACTTGCCACACCAATCCAGTGCACATCCTTCCATTAATTGTAATTAATCTTCCATCTACATACGGTCTACCGAACGGCTCTTTCCCTCAGCCATCACGTCTCAACTGCGTGTTCATTATTTTGCCATGCTGCCGCACGCAGTCCACCCTGTCAATCCCGTGTGTGCTATCAGTGAGTAAGCAAAATACATATTTCTTAAACCTTCTTAACCAAGTAAAAGAAAGGGCGTCTTATATGAGGACTACGTCCGTCTGTGACTTAGTGTCAGTGACAAAAAACTTTTGTCGGATTTTCATAAAATTCGACATAGGAGTTCTTTACAAAAAGCTGTCAAGCAAGCTTTAGTTTCGTGAAAATCGGGCCAGTGAGTCACAGTTCATTTCGGGGCTTCCACGCACTTCTACCAGGAATTTCAGCATTTCTGGAAATACTTGGGTGAATCAGGCACGGCAGATTTACGGAGCACTGGCGAGTTTCATGAAAATTGGTACAATGAAAACAATACTGTTACTAGCGTAAATGAAATTTGCCTGTATTTTCTAGTTTCCGCCCCATTTGGATAAAATTCAGTACAGGACATGTCCACACAAAGATTTGAGTGACAGCGAGTTTAGTGAAACCTGGCGCAGTGACGCCTGAACTTCACTTAGGGACGTCAAATGAATTTCTATCCGCACTCTCCATACTTACGGTCCGAACCGAGTGAAATTCTGTACAAGAGACCTGCATGTAATGTTGCTGTGCGTCTGTGTGTTCCGCACAGCCTGGAATAGGAAGGCCGCACTTTGCGCAGAGCCATACGTTAATGGAGCATTGTATTTTGAATGCAAAAACGCCTTGGTAAACTGTGTGTACTACGTCACGCAGTACACAATTTTCAGTCTTGTTTGCATGACATAAGACACATCATTTCCCCCTTCTTAAGAACTAAGACTAGAAAGTCGACAGTCACAAAGACAAGAAAAGTGTAGCTGTGCACGGAAAATCACGTTTCCATAATACGGGAAGTTGTGTCTGCAGCTGTGTCAGAGCAATCTGTTTTGTGTCCACCAGCGTTGACACACTTCCTTATTGCTGCTGTTCTGCACTGCACCGCATTGGCCATGGCTCTGACGTGAACAGGGTGCAGGCGACCAGTTGGCAGCACTGTTCGTTACAAGCAGTGCTGTTCTGGAAAAGCTCTTCGTCTCTCATAAAAAACGTGACACAATACGCAAAAACAACAGGGTCATGGAGAAGGCCCCAGCATCCATCTCGTGCTTAGGCAACCCATTACATCATTTAAAAGTTAGCCCCGTCATGTTACGGTTAACATAATGTTCACCTGCTACTGCAGTGTTACTGACTGCTATACCGTCATGTTACCGGTTAACATACTGTTCACCTGCTACTGCACGGCGTCCCTGGCTATGACTTCCACAGACAACCGTCAGTTGATCTGTCTGTACACAGTACAGTGTACAGCACTGTGAACTCACACTGTCACTGAATGTTCAAGTCATAAATTTTAACATTTGTTAGCTTGGAAGATGCTATCGGGAAAATGCAACTTTGCAGTGTCGGCGAAAACGGTGGTATCTTTTCGCCTCTTGGCTGCTTCATAACAGCTACTGCCATCTGGCGTAAGGAACATCAGCTAGTCACTGACTCAGCCCAAGCACATTATTTGTATGTTGTGTCCAGCAGCTTGCAGTGTTCATGCACACACACACACACACACACACACACACACTACAGGAAATCGCACAGCTCTAATTAACACACAAGATTTAATTCCAGGATTTAGGAATTCTATTCAACAAAGCTATCAATAATTAAAATTCAGTGGAACATTAAATAGTGACGATAAGTTAGAAGCGGCCGGTCCCGGTGGCCGTGCGGTCTAAAGCGTGGGTGTGCGTCCGCTCGTTGGCAGGGACTGCGGGTTCAAATCCCGGCGGGTGCATGAATGTCTCCTGCGAGTGTTGTGTGTTGTCAGGTAAGGCCTCTGCGACAGGCCGATCACTTGTCCAGAGGAATCCTACCGAGTGGTGTGTGTGTGTGTCATTGCGTGCGATCTGGTGCAACAATAACAGCACCAACAATGGGTAGGTAGACGAGAGGACTAATAAAGAAAGAAAGTTGACAGTTTGTGTTTTGTGTTTATAATAGACAGTGTGCCGTGTCATTGAAATGACGTTAAACTGCAGTCCTACTTAGTTGCTACCACTTTACTACACGCTGTTTCACACGTGTATGTAAGAGCTGTCACACGTGCACACAGCAACTGTTGTCTTAATCCACTTTATGCCACAAATTCCATGATTATTTTTATAAATGCAATTTCTGGTGGAAATTTCAGCCGGCTCTTCGCCAGTTATGTTTACAACAACACAACACAGATCTACCAACTCTTAGGCCTATTAACCATGTGTATGTGTGTGTGTGTGTGTGTGTGTGTGTGTGTGTGTGTGCGCGCGCGCGCGCGCGCGCGCGCGTGTTTAATTTACTTCATGTATCGATCCGTTATGGAAATTTCACATACCGTGGTTTTCTCGAGACACCGTAGAAGGTGATGATGTTGCAGCTCGAAGATGTCTTCCTGGTGGTAGCTGTCCTCCATATCCAGGCCAGATTCTTGGGCCGCCAGTCGCGCTTCCGCTGCCTTCTTCTTGCTGACGAAAGCAGCCCCTGAGGACGCTTTCGCAATGCGGATGCGAGCAAGTCTGGCTTTCTGCAACGGCAAGAACACAGACACGTGGTCAGGCACACGAGAACATAATTATAACCACGGACTGAGATCCATAATTAATTGTCAGCAATAATGGAAATATTCCGAGGACAGGACGGCACAACAGTAGGCCTGCACAGCGGTCTCGTGTTCAATTCCGGCCAGCAGTGATGGCAAAAGTAGCCTTTGTGCTTTAAATTTAAATGGTAACACACACAAATACAGCCAATCAGCACATAATAGAGCATGAGACACACCCTGGCCATGAGTGAATCAAAACATGGTTGTTGCTGTGTTCGCTCAGAACAAACAGTCGAGCACCAGAACACACAATAGAGTGCACCATCAGATGGCAGTAGTATGACAGAGGCCATTAACCCTTGGTTTGTTCTAAAAATATAAACGAACGACGAAAGAGGCCGTGGAGCGTTGCGTGAATATTACGTCACTTTGTGATATGACGGTCACGTGGCTAGCAAGCAAATAATGAGGTACAACCATAGTAATGAAGAAATACACGCATCAGAAAAACCTCAACAAATACGTCGATTTAGTTTACATCAATGCAAACTGCGCAACGACACGTGGAATCCAGTGAACACCGCACTGATCATTTCGCTGGATTCCACGTTCAATTCAAGAAGAAAAGCGCTCTGCGCACAATACGTGCACGCGCGTGAGCGTGAGCGAGCGTTCATCGAAATGTAGGAGTCCTGCAAACGTTCGGTCGTGTTCAAGCAATAAACCGCTGCTCTCTGGTAGCTGAAATTAATGTGACGAACGGGGATTACAGTGATCAGACCATCGAATGGGTAATCCGGGATTCCACTGCCGGCATGAACCCATCCAGCCTGTACTCAATGTACCGGGGTTCTTCCCCGGTGTTAGGCACAGACCAGAAATGAGTGGAGGTTAGGCCTCCAAAGCGTGCATAGGGACAACTTGATTCTTGTATGATCTGAGGTGCCCAAGACCGTTGTTGGTGACGTGCTGGTCATCTCTGGGGTTTGTATACCGTGTAGTGGTTACATGTACAGTACTGCCTCCATCTTCAGGGTGACTGAACAGGTTCAGGGGGATGCTGCGCCAGGTTAAGAAGCCCAAAAGAAGACCATAAACTAAACTTCAATGTGCTTCTTCATAATAACTCCACAGTCGCGGACAAAATCTCAACTTACAGCAACGCAGAAATAAAACCAACGATAATTTAAGATTACAACGATACAAAAAGTTTCAGCTTTCCTTTACAGCATACAAACACCAGCAAACACCACTGTGACAGGTAAAGACGAACCACTGAATTCATTACAGTTTGCTTGCCTGTGTCTTATCTTGTCGGAAAACATCCCGCTGTGAGAAGTATTTAATGAGAACAAAATCCCTGTTAGACACAATTTTTTTCCTGTACTAGAAATATAAAGAACTAGCCGGGGTACCCGGCGTTGCCCGGGATGACCAATGGCGAAAACAGATACAATTTTTTCTTAGAAAACCAAAAAGACTAAATAATTTGTGAACGTGTGTCACTGTGAAATGTGCGCCATGTTACGCACGAGAGACTCCATTACTTACGCAAAACACACAAACGTGGAAGAAAAAGAAGACAGCATCGTGAATGAATGTAATGTCTTGAAGAACGGGGAAGTTTGTTTCTCAGAGAATAATGATTTGTGGCAAATGGATTTTTTGCAACACAGAACACTGCAATTTCCGGAATATGAAAGCAATTGGGTTTGCGACACACACACACACACACACACACACACACACACACACACACACGTGACTATGAGGGTTGCGAACTCAGTGTTGTCATTCCGTTCGCGAAACATGTAACGGAAAGGGAAGGAAAGGTTGAGAAGTTTAAAGAATGTTTTGTCCCTAGACAGTGTACGGAATAAGGACGGATAAAGGTTCGATATGTTTTAGTTCTTATTTGTATAATTGCAACTCCTTATTCACGCGCCTCCTGTCTCATCACGTTTTCGTCTTCACACACATGCTTTCCGTTCACTTCTCCGCGTTTTTTATGCATTACCCAAGGTACAAGACACTTGCAGTAAGAATGCGGAATTGTCTGCTGCAACGTCATTTCCGTGACGTCGCACTAAGACCTGCTAGAATCACGGATATAAGGCTGTCGCGGATGACTTGCGCCGGCAGCCATCTTCTGTCCTGTAATCGGCACTCGGCGGCCATCTTCTGTCCTGTAATAGGCACCCGCTCGGGACAAAGAAGGTGAAAAAGGTCGAAAAGTCAAAAATTTTGGGTCCACACATACCCTACGGTCTCTTCCGGACCAAAGGGGAGATGTGTGCAAAGTTTGGTTAAGATCGGTTCAGAAATATGAATTTGTATAACGTACAAACAAACAAACTTTCAGCTTTGTATATAAGATTACAAATGACATGTTTCGGCTCGTTAGCATTAGGTCATCTTCAATTCTGAACCACAAGAATAAAAAAAAGATTTATTTACACACACTGCGTATGGAGCACCGACATTTCAAACTGTTCCAGAACTCTTGGTAAATACAACTAAAAACAGCACGATTTTACATGCCTTACTTTCTGCTTTGCCTATTTATTTTAACTCTGTTGTTTTGAATTATAACACAATGTTCTGTTTTGTGGGGCACGCAAATGGCCCTACGCCCACATCACAGTCGCTGGTAATACCAACACGCTAGACAACAAAGGCACTGTTCGAAAAGTGTTTGTTTCTAAACTATGTCAGCAATCACTGATGGGCTGAAGAAAAAAATATCAAGAGAGCAATTGAAACTAAAATAGTACAACATCTGCGTCACGTGACCAGTATTTTATTTCTCTTACTGTGTAAGCAACTGCAGTTCAGTAAGATTCATTGTTTTGAACGTTTGGGAGGGACACTAAGCTAATACAGCTCGTTGATGACTGAAATTAACCTGAATTATATAAAAATACTCAGTCCGTACCGCGCAGTAAACACACTCCTTCTCGGTTATAAATACCAGTCAGTTAATGTTGTATAGGGAAATAATCGCTGTTCTGAGATCCGCACAAAAAACATAAATGCACTGCGTGGGCAGAACGTAGAATTTTCAACTGTTACCCCTGGTGGCACGTACATAAAGTCACCGCTAGGTCTTACAGAGTTAACCCTTGAAGATCCAGTGGTTACTACACTAACAAAGTACTAACATTGTTTCAAGCAGATGCGCTGGGGCCTATTGCACTTCATGTCAGGACAGCCACCAATGATAAAATGTAGGCTTACTGTAACTATATTCATATTTAGGTCTACACTTAATTGTGAAGGACGAGGCACCAAAACAAGGTAGGGGATATCCCTAGATACAGTTATGTACCGGCACGTAACGTACGGACTATCACCTCTTGGAAAGAAATGTTTTGTAATTATAAGATATGAGGTCTTCCTCATCATGTGGCGTCGCGTCATTGAGTGATTAGAGTGATTAGTGTCCGACGTTTAGAGACAGCGTGGTGGTCTCGTCTTCAAGGATCGAACGGTAGAGGTGGCAAAGGCAGAACTAAAATCCCAGGCGTCACAAAGGACAGGACTGTCATTGGAAATGAAGAAATAAGCAGCACGTGTTCCGGCACTGAAGCTGTCCTGGCAACCCCCTCAAACCCTTACATCCTCCACGGACTCCGTTCACAAAGCGGTCCTTGCAGCTAGTTCTTGGCACAACTACTGATGGAACGTTGTACTTAGGTGCTGTCTGTCCGTCAGCTCACACTCCTAGACCCACCCACCTGCCTGCAGCTTACCGTGCTGTGATATTGGATGCGGCGTAACGATCCAAACAGAGCTGTAACTTTCAGGAACTTCTCGTATCTGTCATAAATTCAGTAAATGTGTGTCCTCCAAAAGACGCTGCTATCGTGAACAAAAAAAAAACTTATTACAGTCTACGGCTATTTCAAGGACATTTATTCATAAACCTTATCAACCAATTCAGTACAGCAACTTTATTTTCATCACAAGATACAGCATACTCAAAATAAATTTTGTGCCTGCTTGTAAGGAACGTAGCGAAAATGACCGTGCGGGTTTCTGGAGAAGACCGCCACAGTTGATATGCACTGATATCAAGTTGAAGTCGCACAAAGTCCATCTGCAGTCACCGACCGGTCGGCATGGGTACGTGTGCCGTACAGCCGCAGGTGCATCTTTTGTCCATATACGACGTACAAAAGGCATATGCAAATTTGTACATGAAACTCCCTTGTAACTGAACCATAACGATTGGATTTAGGGGCCGGTACTGTACCGTGCCTACGATCACTATCTGACTGACATACCGTGGTGTAATTTCGCGGGGTTAAACACCGAAAATATGGAGTGAACAGACTCGTCAAATAACAGCAGTAATACGACGCTGGTCACTTTGTGCGGTGCTTTCTTCATGGTGCCTGCCACACACACACACACACACACACACGCGCGCGCGCGCGCGCGCGCGCGCGCGCGGTTATTCGGACTGGGTGGCTTGAAATGTGCTTTCTGTTACTGTCATAATCTCGTGACGTGGTGGGGAGCCAGCAGGAACTGTCCAACATCACATCACGACTTCATCGACAGCCAGGTGAGGGTAACAAAGACTGTCTACTTAGGCTGGGCGCCACGTTACCGACAACAGCAGGTTGTCTGACTGCTGACTTGCAGACAGTTGCAGAATCCAGTAACGAATGCGTCCAGTAATACGAAGTGAGAGAGAGAGTACCAATAGTGACGGTCAGTGATTAATGCACGTCAGTTTATAGGGGAGTGCGGATGATTACACTGCTCTTCCGGCTGGTGGTACTTACTACTGCTGATGAACTGACTCATGCCATAGCTCGGGCGGTTTGTCGCCCGATTGTCACCGCGAGATCTCGGGTTCAATTTCAGGCCAGTCGGTATGGGATTTGTGGTGGACAAAGTACTGTGGAAACACGTTTTCCCCTGTCTGTATCGTTCCACCGATTCTCTATGCGTATCCATCTATCACTGAGGCAGTACAATTGGCAACTGACCGTGCCGATAAACAACACAGTGCAAGAACCATCGCCGGCAGTCACCCCTGTTACGCAGTCCGCATGTTCGTCTAAGTAGGTGCTGAAGTGCTGCTGTTTCCAGTCCATAACAGCTTGCTGCAGCAGCAATAAACTAATTATGCCACAATGACAGGACATTTCCTTATATTCTCATCAACAGCGCTCCGGTTGGGTTTAAGTTTGTATCTTCAAACTGTTTCAATCAGGAAACAAATTTTATAAATGTGCTGCATGTGTATAAAAAGAACACCAACACAGTACACACAATTAATTTTGTATATCTTGTAATAAATCTCGAACATGTTTGTATCAAATGTGGTGCCACCATCACGTTGTGCTCCTTAATCTCGATGTATCTATCAATACAGAAGATCATCAGGGAGAGTCTCACGACCCTGCGGGCGGCACTGCCCTTGATCAGCAATCATACGGAGATAAAATGTGTGCATACATTTCACAGAAAACAGGGAACATATATGCATACTCTCACCTTATGATGTGTTCTGTATTTTATTTCTCAGAATCCATCCATTCCTATTTGCACACAACACACGCATAATTCTAACTGCTTGTGTCTACGGCACAGACAATATGTTTGTTTTCTCTCACTTTTACGGCTTTCATCTGAATCACCCTCGCACTCTTAATATTCCACCGCGTTAGTAAATTCGGTGTCCTTATTCGCTGTACACACATTCCGCTGAACTGCAGTGCGCACGGCGTCTGACTGCTGCAACAGTAAATATTTAAGCCTAGGAAAACCGTCGAACAAAGTGATTTTCCTTGTTGAAACTTCTGGAAATGTTTAATGAAGTGAAGCTGAATTCTTGCAGACATGTACACAGCAGTGTCACTGTTTACTGACACTGTTACTTGCGTATGATGTGCACCGCTATACAGTGTTACAAATACTGTGTGGGCCTAGGGCTCTTAGATTGACAGAATTATAAACTAACGTCATCTTGATCAACTTGTTCGGCGATGTTTTAACAAGAGACCTGGAATGACGATATCGAGAACCACGTGCAGGAGAAGTTTGCTGCGCATGTCAGTACAATGCACACATGTCAGTACACTGCGCACATGTCAGTATACTGCGCACGTGTCAGTAAACTGCGCACCTGTCAGTATTCTGTGCACATGCCAGTGCGCAGAGCACTTACAAGCATAAGGGACCAAATGTAATGGTTGCAGGGCACAATGCCCTGTACACAGTGTGAGGCAGCAAGTCTGCATGTTTCGTCTGCCTGTCATCAGTAATCACATCTAAAAACAGCGCCCAGATCGATCACTAGCTAGCAGAATACGCAGTGAATTCCTTTGTATGTACTCAGCAGATCTCTTAAGACCAGACTGGTTTTTCTCCACAGACACGTCAGTTTCGGTTCAATCGGCGTCTGATAGCCTGACCTATCATACAGAGGGTTGTTCTTGACCCTAAGCATCAAACGGTGGACGCTGTTAGCACAGAAATGCGGTTCATCGGCATGACAAGAATTCAAGCGATCAGCTGGATGCTTAGACAATTTAAACTTTGAGCCAAAGCCCTCGGTCCCTCGGTACCCTTCCGAAAGGAGAGTGAGTGGTCCAGTATCCGGACTGGACGTAGTAACGTCACGCAGCACGCAGTAGGGTCCATGTGGATTGAGGGTGACAGAAGTTTCTGGGCTGTACGACTTTGGTCTTGAGGGTGGCTTGGCAGAAGAAAATCATGTCTTTACATATTTATCAGCAGCAACAGAAACACAATGGGCTAAAATGCAGTTGTGTCTTCTACGTGCGAGTTGATACTATTACGTTACATTGTCCACCATCCTGTCAGAAGTGCGCATTAATTTCACTTTCAGCCTCTTAAACCGAGCATGAAACCAGCAGTGGCAGTAACAGAGACTGTACGCTTTATCCGCAAGGCTAGCGTGGAGATGAGGCAGCCTATCCAACTGTCGAGGGTATAGTCGTTCACAGGGGTCCAACATATCAGTTCTACCAATACACAGCAAGGCAGGCAGTGGCTCAGTGAAGCTCAGGGAACAACACCTGTTAGCAGCAGATTGTTAGTCTATGACACCAGCATCCATAAATACAATATCTGCCGGTTTGCTGTTTTATCGCGTACCTGCAGCACGGCAGGTTTATCGCACAGTTGGCATGCATATGCCGGGACATCCAGTGACGAGGGGCTTCCGTGCTCGTGACGAAAGGTACATCCTGTATTTTGTTATTGTACCAATCACTCCAGTTCCTTAACACACAGGCTTATGACATTTTCCTCGAAGTTCTCCTCCAATTGCTCTCACATACTCGAAGTGATTTTATCGCAAACATTTGTGCAAACATTATCAATTGTCCTGGAGAAAATAATGGCTACTGTCGTTACAAAAATCAGGAATTTCATGGACATTCCGCGCAGCAACACTAACACTGAAAAGTGTCACGCGAATGCTGCCGTCAGTAAGAACTGCAACATTCATCCGATCTGTTCTATCAGAAAATTTGCATTTTTACAACGCGTCCGTAAACAATCGCTGCTATTGTAACGCGAATCACAACACGTTTATGCTAATACCGCCTACATTTAGAACAGAACTGGACGGTCTCTCTGTGTGTTCCTTAGCAAGGCAGCTGTGAATGCAGCGTTCTGTGTGATAAAGCTGCCGTGCTGAGGGACACGACAAAAGAGACGCTCTGTACAAACAAGTCAACGTTACCCTTTGCGCTTTCCTCTTGTCGGCCCTCTGGTTTTGATGATAAATTCGACTGAAGTTGGACACGATGACAGGCACCGGCAAGGCAATGACAAGCACTCCGCTCAGCGAGCAGACTCCGCCCACAATCTTGCCGGCGATCGTACCGGGCACCATGTCTCCGTACCTGCACAGTACACAAAGTAGAGTAGATACTCGACGTTCGTGACTAAGTGGGATAAAACCGTCACGAACATCGGAATCCATGTGCAATGCACCAACATACTTACAAAATAGGCCTACCAGCAATAAAAATATGGAAATAAACTTGAAAAGCATAATAAGTACGAAAGATTAATTTCAACAATATACGAACACTTTCGGAAGCACAAAATATATTAACATGTTGAATGACAATCTCATTACATAACTGACAGAAGTAGTCGTCAATGAAAGACAGACCTTGACTGAGCTTAGGGTGATCTGCGCAATACGAGAGTGGAAGGAGCCGACTCACCAGGCACAAGGTCTCACTGAGATTGTTCAGAACCAGTCATGAAGGGTCGAAACAAATGTATTAGAACGGATGATCACGAAACGTCGAGATCCTGGACGTCAAGTTTCAGAAATTCCAAAATAAGTGCTATACATATGCATGTCGTCCAGTAGCCTAGGATAAGTGTGACCGGGCGGGTGGACCCACAGCCGGCAGCTACTGTGAGTGTCCGCGTGTCGATGCATGTCGGACACTGCTCAAGTAGCGCACCTGCGGTTCATCAACACACCAAATCCAAACACCACTACGTGTTTCGGCACTGCAAAAGGGCACAGTCACCAGATGCGGCATTCACTTGCAAACTCTACGCTACAGTTAAGGCCACTAAAACATTATAAATGAAAAACTAAAACTTCTGTAAGTGTCGCTGTTGTTACCAGAAGGCAGTAAAATTTCCATCCTGTGCCTCTATTTTGATATCCAGTATACTAAGGTTTAGAGGACAGGCTACGAGTTATAACACACCTTGTAGTTTGAACTGACCTTCTTTCCGTCCTTCCCTTTTTCCGGTTACAGTTTACACAAAATTCACCTTTATTTTTTAAAAAAGGGGGCAATCCGCAAAATATCATTTTTACAGAAGCAAGAAGGTGGGTGCCTTTGGACACATGACAATGCCACGAGAGGTAGAATATCCCCCACCTATCTTGGTTATTCTTGAAGATGAAGTTGTTATCTTTTTCACATGTCATGGAGGCACATTCGTTGAATTATTCACTACACATAACTCAGTTTAGCTCAGAGTGGCAGTTGGTGCCTTTTAACAAAATTGGGGCCATTTGTTCGCGCTCCGGGGCTTGGTCCAGTGGCACACAAAATGTTACAAGCGGTTCCTCGTGTTGATGCACGAACACAACAGATCATGATCTGTTGTGTTCTGATATGATCATTTATATACTAACTAGATTGATGTTTAAAGACCCAGTTCGTACCGCGCAGTAAACACATTTCCTCTCGGTTACTAAAACCAGTCAGATAATGTTGTATACGGAAATAATCGCTATTTGTTCTGAGATCCACACAAAACACATAAATGCACTGTGTGGGCAGAACGTGGCTGTACATATAGTGACCACTGGACTTTATGGGGTTAAAGCATCAAGCCTACAGGTGCTTGAATATGTTGTACAGTGGTGGATGGGTGGGGGAAGGGGGGGGGGGCATCTATATTCCAGAGATGAGTGTTTGTCCTCAGTAACAGGTCTGTTGTAATGAAGCAGTGGCCTACCATTCAACACGGGTATTTAGAAATCCTAGGACAACTACTGTCGTTACACTGCGATAGGTAGCCTATCACCCTGTCTCATGACAGGACTTGCAGTGAGCTCTTGTTATTACGGTGGTAAAATTTCCATAAAATGTGGTTAATTTATGTTCCATTGAATTCATTCTGTGACGCCGTGTATCTACAGGTGAGCAGTACACAACAGTCAATGACAGGGGACAGCCCGGTGAGTAAAGACGCGACAGAGAATGAACACAAAACATTCCTCATCCGTGCTCCTAGCAGCTGTATCATCTCTGCTGACTTTCTGACCATCATCAGCAGCAGCGGCAACAGGTTGCAAACCACTCCAGTCTTATCCCGATTTAATGAGTGTTCGTCTTTCCATCGTTTACTTGGTCGATCTACGTTTCTTCCGGCGGTCTAAATGTAAGAATATTCATAAGCTAACTTTGGAAATCGTGCATCGTTCATTCGTAACAAATGTTGTGCCAGCTTTAGTCTATAATTCACCATTATTTAACATAAAATGTACACTCGCACAATTAGTTTTCCTCTTACCTCTTCCTCTGTTTTACAATCATGTGACACATATCTTGCCTATGATCTCAAAAATTGCACCTCTGTTGTCTCAGTACTTCTTACACGCTGATTTGCTTGCCCTTCACTACCGAATTCGGAGCACTGCACGGACTGGAGTTCTTCGTGTTCTGCTGGCCTGGGTTTATCGTGTATCGTGGATGCATTTTAAGGCACAGCAAATTAAAACTCCTCCATCCTGGGCGGTAGTTAAAACTTAAACCACAGCGTCATTTCTGGGTTACAGTCCAGTTCTAGTATCTGTAGAAGCGATGGAACTGTCTTTATGCTTTATCAATTCAATAATGTTTCAATATTACTTGTGCCAAATTTGTGTCAAATTCCTCCACGTGCATACACTGAAGACCGTGTACGAAGTTACGTGCTTGCATTTGTTTACCGTGTACGATACACTTCATACCAAATAGATAAATTCTTTTTTCCTGCCACCAGTACTCTGGCTATCATCGTCTAAGTTCTCGGGTTGTTAATGGTGTAGCAATGGAAGGCTGTAAAACGCACTTACCGTGCGGGAACTTCAACTGCATCACAAGTGTTTATTCTTCCACTGACCCGAGTGTCAGCTATTGACTAAACCAGGGATTACGAAAACTCTGGGTCGAGAACCCTACGCGGGTCATGACACCCTTCTAAAGGCGCGTGAATTCCCGACGTAATAAATCCTGTGTCTTTCTGCATTTGCCACCTTAACTTCGTTTAGGAGAAAAAAAAAACTGTAAGAAGCTGAGCAACTGTGTACAATTTGTAACATAATTTTTAAATCCATTATGTTACACATTCCCAGCGATTTGAATGGTCGATGTAATTTTACGATTCTGAGGCGCTTAAAAGAAATCTGAGTGTCTTTCGTCTAGATGGCAGATGCTACCTCAAGACCGACGCACATCTGCTGGTACGGTACGAGGGATGCTGTTCCCGTGAGAACAAAAAGGCGGGGAGTGAAGCGAATCAATCACCTTCGTTTGCTCTGCAGGTCACAGTGCACTGTGCTGTACCTCCAATTCCTCCAACGCCCTCACGGCGTGTTTCTGCATTAACTGCTAAGACAACGCAACCAATGTCCCTTTTATCTGGTCCCTAAACACTGCAGCAGACAAGGGATGTCCAGGCGGACATTCTAAGAGGCAAAGCTGCCATGTTCGGAAACAAGTTACGAGAGATATCCTGCAGACGTAATTCAGACAGAAGAAATTATACACTCACGCAAGCATGAGGTACGGCAGACCGCAGGCTTAAACAGACAGCTCACAGAGCTCACAGTGTTGCTGGTAGCATAACTACCTATCAAGTTACTTAGCTAAAAACTGTTCAAACAACATGCACCTTTAAGGATTTCAAAAATTCTTATAAAGTCACCCAAATACATCCCAGCACCTTTCGGTGGCGTCCACACCATCACCAGGGAAGTCCACTTCCACGATCCAAACCACTGCCGCTGTACTCTCTTACCGTGTGCTCAGTCAGATGCACTTCGTATCTCCATCAACACGGTAGCACCTATGCAGCTGCCGAACACAGTTCACATCAGAATGCAGGAGTGGGCGATATCGGTGTGTGTGTGTGTGTGTGTGTGTGTGTGTGTGTGTGTGTGTGTGTGTGTGCGCGCGCGCGCGCGCGCGCGC
>Ga0268261_10000886_pt1 | contig 19896 bp, 11 predicted proteins | sample TergutNc150P1_FD_190353 | JGI IMG/M metagenome (GOLD analysis project Ga0268261, IMG submission 190353) | Nasutitermes corniger P1 segment gut microbial community from laboratory colony in Florida, USA - Nc150 P1 (SPAdes) (version 2) | ecosystem: Host-associated > Arthropoda: Insects >...
TGAGATCTTGGGTTCGAATCCCACCGAGGGCATGGATATTTGTCTGTTGTGAGTGTCGTGTGTTGTCATCAAGAATGGGTGCTCCATATATATATATGACATTAGTCGCCTAAAGGTTAATAATTTAACCCTTATCCTGCTAACGTGGAGAAAATGTTGAGCTCCTAATAATGCCAGCAAATAACAGATGGGATTTAATTCGGCGTTAAAGGGTTAAACAGACACATCGTGTGACGTCACACACTTTGTAAGAGTAATATAAGCGTTCTTCAGGCAGCGATCTGTTTGCACCTGTCCCAAGTGCGTGAGGTTCGGCTCAGGTTTATTATAATTTTCCCTTAAGACTCATACGGAAAAGACTCAGGTTTCGGCCACTTCTCCGGACTAGAAATCACGCACGCCACATGCAGTATTTGCGTCAATTCTTATGAGCTCTATCACGTCGAACTTCATTACACATTGCGAAGACGTTATCTTCGAACATAGTTATACTGTTCTGAAATCAAAAATCGAATCAACAAATCGCTTTGTATTCCTTGCATTTCTGCACAGCTGCACAGATCAAACTTAAAAGTAGTGCTTTGTTGGAAACCTGAGATTCTCCAGGCGGCAGCCGTGTAGCTGAAAGTCTTCTGCGGTACAACACTGCGTACTCCGATAGCTAGAAAACAACGTTTCTGAGAAACCTACTACCTCCATCTTCAGAGGGGCTAATAGTCCTCTTCTGAGGATATCATAAACTACAGACAGATTTTAATTTTTCTTTGAATATTTTCTTTCATTAAATAATAACTTCTATGACGTACTTTGACTTTACACGTTAAGGTGTTTCAAATATATCAGATGCTATGAAGGCAGACGCACGACAGCCAGAATCAAACGGACGTCTATCTACGCATACATACTATAGTTACGTCGCAGTTCGATAGTGGCAGTTGTCACTAGACAGGTCAATAAAAATATTATATTATGGCCTGAAAATATATTTTAAAAAAACAGCAGCTCAAAGTCGTGTCCGGTAGTGGACTGTAGTGATTTTTGCGTTTTATTTCACGACGCTTTGAGTACCTCAGACTGTATAGTGTTGAATGGCAGGAAGATTAATTAATTAAAATGATCTGGAAGGAAATTATTCCAGCATTTTGCCAAAAGAACCGAGGAAGGAAAATGAGAAACCCTCTCAAGATAACCGATGACTCGGATAATATTTGAACCAGACATCTTCCGAATACACGTCTACAGGCTTATCTACTGATGTGCGGTGGATTTTGGTGTTACCTGTGATGGAGTCTCTGGTCCTAGTTCTTGACGTTTCAGTACGTAGACGCCTTACACGAGTTCGCAATCTGTTGGGATTTTACACAGCGTAGAATGGTAGTTTCTTACAGACGTTTCGATACAATCTACCGGCCCATCTTCAACTGTCAAGCAGTCGAAGAAGAATGATTTCCGATAGAAACTACCTTTCTACGCTGCGTAAAATCCAAAAAGAGAGCCCCCCCCATTAACACCGCGGCAGAGCCTGCAATCACGTCCCTTCTGCAGAAATATCTATGTACATGAGCCACTCAAATAAAAACCGGAAAAAATATACAATGTTTTGTATAGCAAAACAGATACAGCACAATGACAGTAATCTTGTCTGTAGTTCCCACCACGTTCTACACGCCCCCTCATACGTTCTACTAAGGCATAAATTCCTCGGGAAAAGAAGTCTTTTGATTGCCGTATCAACCAGGCATGAACCGCCTCCTTCGCCTCCTCGTGTGATCTTAAGTAACGTCCACTTCTGTATAGAGCGTCTTTTTAGAGGCCAAAAGAAATGAATATCTCTGGGTGCCAAATATGGTGAATATGGCGGACGGTATAACATCTCCAAATTTAGGATAAATTTTGAATCTTTTTCAAGGTATGACAGGCTGTATGATTTTGAGCGTTGTCATGATGCCGACACACGCCAGAAGACAACAAAACCTGGCGTTTTCATCGAACTCTTTCCTTAAGCTGATTCCGAAGCATATCGCTGTGCCTCTCACTGTTCATACACATAATATTATCACAATCTGATCCATATTTCGAATTTTATACCATTTTTCGGTTTTAATATGCAGGACCTTTGTATTTGTGTGGGCTTACTTACCGATAGTCTGTCAACTGTGCTCATTTAACTGCGCTGAAAAGGAGGATGATAATGGATAATGTTTACGCCCACAAGCACGTGGAAGAAAGCAATCGTACCCTCTTATGGGACAGTAACTTATAATTTTAAAGTGTTTTGAACACAATGATTAATTAGGATATTAAAACGAATTTTACAAGGAATTATGAGAAAACAAAGGCCCGTACGTCGGCAACCGGCAGGCGGTGTCGTACATTACAAAGAGAGTTGTAATTAACAGGCAGAGTCGCAAAATTACCGGTTTGGTTAATGAGTGATAAATCACGTGAGCACGACGGCAAGACAACATTGCTAATTATTGGAACAACGTCTTTGGGTTTTCACTTCAGTTTGACTACTCAGTTGCTGATTCTGCCTGTCTGAACGCAAGAGAAGAGTGGCGGAGTTGAATTAGAACACTGAATAAGCAGATATTGATCTGACAAAAACTTAGCTAATAATATATCAGTTAATTCTGAGGCTGTAGTGATGACTGCAGTGATGCTTGTGTTGGTTACGATGACGTTGAGGAAAGCGGGAATTACCGTCGCCAATTAACCCAACATGACGGTTATTCCTTACATGTGATCGCGACATAAATGCATAACCTGAGGTAATTCAGGTTAATAACATTGACATTGAAGTACAGTTTATTTTTACAAGTTCTTGTGGCGTAAGAAATATTGAATTATTTTATTATTAAGTAAGCTTTACGCCGACAAAATTATTACGTCTGTGATATATTTACATATCGTATATCGATGGTCGCGGTCGGGTTTGTAGCACGCTGCTGCTTATGTGGGGTATCTCAGCTTCAAATCTTGAATCGGAGACCGAATATGGCATTTTAATGTCTCCTGCTTTTTGGAGTTCCGTCTAGCAAATATCAGGATGTTATAACAAATGAGGCCAAAACTGTTTTCTTCCACGTCCTTTTTAATTCGCGATTCATAATACAATTCGACACTGACTCGTACTGACCTAGATAGTGACAACCTCTTTTAAACCTGCAAATAATTTAAAAAGAATAATATAATGATACAGTGAAAAGAAGGTAAACTTATGAAGGTATGTGGTGGAGTACACCTTTAGCTCCATTCATTTCTAAAGTAGCACTAGAGGGGGTCAATGGTCGCTCTCACTTCCCATTTTCCGTACTCCCTGCGAAGAGCCCCCTGCACCCACTGAGTAAGACAGCACTTAGGTCAGCTCCAGAACGAGTCTGGATACCTTAGAGAAAAGAAAATTTCTTACCCTTGCCGGAAATCGAACCAAGATTTATTGGTCATCCGGTCGTTAGCCTAGATAAATAGGGCACAAATGAACAAATAAATTACGATCTGTAGACCTAACCTGTACTCACTCGTCGCCAGTTTTCGAGCGTATTTCTACACCTTAATAACTGAGGGACGAGAGGATATGCAAGACGAGAAGAGAACACAAAATTCGTACAACAACACTTCACTGCGAAATAAGGGAACGTGGTTTATCTGCCCAGGGCTCCGCGCTCTAACACTATCGACTGCTTCAATGCCTTGGGTTTAAACAAGCTGCCCCACAATAAATCTCCCCGTGTACTCGTATGTGTGGTTTCTTGTGCGTACAACTCCAAAATTTATACTTTATGTCTGCCCATTTCCTAGAAATTGTAACAAGTCAGAAGGCATAAATTGAGAGGCGCAAATTTTATACATCTCTTCCGTAGATCGGATGCTACAAAAGCAACATTCTCGTATTGAAACTAGGTGAGCCAGGTACATAAGTCAGTCCAGCTACAGGCTGGATGAACGAGAAATCTAACTTTGATTTCCGACTGGGGCGTTGACTGTTCTCTTTATCACTTCTTCCAGACCGGCTATGAGAATTGCATAATCTCCTTTTTAATCAATAGCAGGAGCTCTTTCCGCAGGAATGTTGGAGCCCTTTCTGCACCAGATCGCCTAGGCCCACAATGGGCTCTAGTGGCAATATCTTAATTTCTGTAGTTCTGTAGTGCACAGAGACTAAACTATGACTGTATTTCGCTTTGTCTTTTTTGCGATATTTCAACATGCTTCCACACTCGTTCAGCGCCAGACCAACCCGAGTGAGGGGATTTAATGCGGAAGTAATTACCGTGAAAAAGGGGCTAACTGACATATATTTATAAGTTGTTAAAATTAGTAGCAGCAGTAATTTGAGTACCTTTGTTGGGAAAAGTTTTTACTTGTGGAACTGCTTTGGAAGAAGCTATGGAGCTGTTGTCGTAAGACAGACAACAGAAAGAATGAATGGACATTTCAGTTGTCTACGGAACCGTGAAAAATCGTTGTCTTGAGCAGACGTGACGTAAGTTCTCGCACACTGGTGACAGGGTAGAATCCTCTCTTAGGATTTTTTGTTGTGTAGTCTGGTAGAAACTTATCAACGTTTCTGAGAGAATTAGTACCTCCATTATCAGGGTAAGACAGTGAGTGAGAGTATTAATAATTATTTTCATTGAAATCAAATTCTTTTTAGGCCAGAATTTAGGATTAGAGTCCATATCTGCAGGAATGCCTGTCGTTTACTTTCGTTATCTAACACTTCGTAATTCGACTTGAAGCACTTATCTCCTCCAGACCACTGGCAAATATTTATCAAAAAAACAGTGCTATATCCCAGAATAATCGAATTTTCTTCAACACCGACGTAGATACTCAAATGTAAAGAATAATGCGTCCTCACAACAATCAGAGATGGCATAATGCTGCCTCGTACTGACTGACGACCGAGCGGATTCCTGTCAGTAAGCGACCAAATAACTTTCATTGTATTATACGACAGGCTTTTCGCTTGTTTCACGTCACACTTTGCCACCCGTCATAACAAGCGACGAGAATCGTAGGCATCGCACAAACAACGCATATTGGTTCACAGGTAGCCTGTCAAATTACGTAGACTATTTCTGTGACATTAGACTTTTCTTGAAAAAAATCCGGGTACTCAGGCAGTCAAGAACCTGGGCTTGTGGAACACCTACCATATTCACAGCGCCCACGGGTAGGTCTTAGCAATGACGTACTTACTTAAGGGCAAGTGATGTTGCCGCCCTTAGCAAAAAATTATTATTTTAACTGAAACGTTTGACTGTCTGTGCTTACCAAATTTTGAAATCTCGAGGCCAATAAAAGAAAAATATTTACATTTAGGGGCTTTCGCAAAAATGCGAAAAGCGACTACTGGCTTCGTCGTGTCTGTCGGTCCGTCCATCCATCCTTCCGTCTGTGTCCGAGAGAGAAAAATGTAGAAAATATCAAAACACATTTTTGTTTAACTTTTTTTTTTCGAAAATCGTCCTTTTGTGAAATAATGTGGAAGAAATGGTAGAGCTAGGCACACTAAAGACTACATGCGACTTGCATGCCAGATAACATAGGCAAGAATACATACACATTCATATTATTTAACACTTATTACTGTTAACAGCAGTACGACACATTATGTAGCTCAAAAACAGTGGAAACAGTACCCACTGTTACATTTTTGTGGCAACACTGAACAGTTTGTGCCGTTGATAGCTAAATCTGCACCACAGTCTGCAAACATGGAACGTTTTATTGTGTTTCTGTGGTAACAATTCTCAAGCGAACGCGACACAATGTAACGTTATGTGCTGCCACCGCTCTGGTTCAGTGAAACATGAAGACTACAAGCAGGGTAGTGCTTGTCTGTAATTTGCCGGTCAAAGCAAAATATAAATTTATTACATTAATTCTAAATACATAATTTTGAATTGTTCTTGAACTGGTTATTTTCTGTGGTTACTATTTTCACTGTTAAACTGTAGTTAACCCTTGTGGTTATCTAGTACACTTGTATTTTCTATATGCAACATGAATGTGAGTTGTGAAATGGTACCCATTTGGTAATACAATTATTGTACTTGCCCTTTGCTGTGTGTTTGAATCACACGATGAAACTGTTGCACAGATATTACTATCAATTGTACAATTGTGTGCTTGTAGCGTATTCACTTGACCTTTTGTCACAGAATGGTGGTAGCACTTTGTGGTATAACAGTTGCACTTATACTGTTGTCACTGTTTTGTACTATATGTACTTCATTGAATGTTGTGAACACTGATATGACTTCACTGCCCTATGGGAATGAAGACTTGTGGAAGGTTGGTTTGCCTATGCAAGACGCAAGCCTTTGTGTGCCGTTGTGGCTCGGAGTTACAGACGAACTCGCTATATTGTTAACACTTTATAACTGAATATCGCCCTTTGCGACGAATCATTGGTTGTGAACACTGATATGACTTCACTGCCCTATGCGAATGAAGACATGCGGAAGGTTGGTTTGCCTATGCAAGACGCAAGCCTTTGTGTGCCGTTGTGGCTCGGAGTTACAGACGAACTCGCTTTATTGTTAACACTTTATAACTGAATATCGCCCTATGCGACTAATCATTGGTCGTGAACCCCCCTTTGGAGTACACAAATTACACGTCTTGTCGACGCGGAGCCCGCACTTGAACTGAAGCCACACTACTTGCTAGAGTCCCTACTTAGGACAAAGGGTGAACTAGAGTAATCCGGAAATTGCAACCACGTGCTATGGACTAACCTCGTGACGATTGCGTCATATGCCTACCTCCGAATGTGACACGTAGGCACTGAAAATGAGCTAATATGACGCACCTAACTAGCAACCACTGTAATGCAAAATGATGCACAAAATTTCTACACAAATTCTAACTCTTGCGTGAACATTATGCATATATTTCTATCTTGTTAAATTTCAAGTATCTCTTAATGCCGGCCATTGTCATTATTCGCCCTCTGTACAATAACCTAGCTACGCCACTAGATCTGCAGATCCTGTCAGTATCTTAATACCATACTAAGTATTTATTTTAATATACAGGCAAGATTTATTCAGTCTTATTGCACTTTATATCATGAAAGTTAATATAATTTCTTTTTGGCTAACATATTTAGCCATGTACAGAGAGCACACACAGTGGTGATGTTTAGTCAAACATATATAACTTTGTCGAAGATTAAGGTAAAAGTTACATTTCAACGTTAATTACAATGTGTTCGCATAAAACAGGTAACGATATTTAAGATATCAGAACAAAATTAGTAAAATATTTTGCGTCCGACCCTTTCCTTTTAGTAGCACTAGAACGTTCTGCATACAGGAAAGATGCGTAGACAGTGGATGAACACTCTGTCCTTGTAGACCTATATGGTATAACACGCTGCATTTGTATATGGTATAAGGTTTGCAACAAGTTGACATAAATTTTGTTTGCATATTACTTAATGCACGGAGGATGTTTCCTTTTAAGTTTTTTCTAATGTTTTATTTCCACTGGCGCTTAAGTCTCCCATGTGGACCCTTCTCAGTTTATCTGCAATAAGTTTGTAATCACTTTCCATTTATTTGACTTGGGTATTTCACTGTTGGATCTTCAGCCTGCGATTACACAAGCTTGAACTGCTTCAAGCAAGAACATCTGCCTTATCCACGTAGCCTTTAACAGACTGTGCATTTCACAAAAAAAATGATATCATGAGGTCGCATTTGGGAGTTGAGTTGATGCCAGAAAATACTTATCTAAAATTCCGTTATATTGAAGTCAAATTATTTGTTTCTTTTCGTCACAACATGTAGGCCGTTGGCCATTTCCCACAGCAACAAACTAATTACATATATGAGGTCTCGCAAATGAACGTTTACGATATCCAGCTACTTGAATATGTACGAGATTCGAGAGCCTCATGGCATCGACTGTTAAGTTTGCTGTCCCTGTGGATATGAGTCTGTGAAGTTTGGTGGATATAAATTGACGTTACAGATATTTCTGTCGCAAACAGGATAGACTGATGAACTCTGCTGATGCCCGTACCTACCCTGACAACGAAAGCAACAGGTTTCTCTGAAGCTTCGGTACACTTTTCCAGATAACAAGGAATTGTGTGACAACAGACTACAGTCGTCAATATCCGTTTAAATAACACACTAATAACATATGGTGCAAACAGAATAGACTGGTGTATGTAAGCAAAATATCTGTTTTCGGAGTAAGATGTTATAGCACTTATTTCTGTTCTCGGGCTCCGGTTTCGTCTAATCTCAAGTCGACACACAACCGATATTTCAAAATGAGAACTTCTTAATGAACATGTCCAATAGAGTCATCTTTTCGATATTTTCCATACCCCTTATTGAAAAGGATGACGAAGTTGTTTTAATTAAGTAACAGACTCTTGTAGAGAAGATACTCTCATTTTAGCATGTAATATTATGAGGTTAATTTTATGAGATATCGTAATGCTCCAAAGAATCCTCTTGTGATATGTGTGTGTGTGCGAGCGTGGGTTTTGGGAGAACCGACAGAGGAAGTTGTTTACTGCTAAAAAAGACTTAATGTGACACGTGTAGATTGGAAAATGAACAATTAAAGGAATTTAAGTTCAAAACTTATATTTCTTTACTCGTAGGAAGGGAATACTTGTTCAATTAAAGCCTGTAGAAAACAAACGTAAAGTTTAAAAGAATTAGAAAAGTTTAAACCTGGAAAGTTTGTTGGGTAGAAACCTACCGTAAACTGAAGCTTAGCAGAGTTATATGGCCGCGTATTTATGAACATACATATTATAAACAGAGGGTTATACAAAGTGTTTTACATGTACCATGAATAAAAGAAAGTATACAATTTGCCCTTGTTTTACGGCTCTATATTTTACGCTTGTTGCTTTAACACCCCTTGCCAATTAACACCACTTCTTAATCTGCGCTGTCTCATTTTCGGTTTAACGCCCTCTTGCCGGCTGCGCTTGGGGCCTCCGGGGGGACTACGAAACTCACGGCGCAGAACAGAAATGGGACGTTGCGTGCCTACTGAAAAATACGTCGGTCACCGTGCGAATAGTGCTTATTGCAGGTAACGTGATTTATATTTGTCTTTTTTTCTAACTACAAAAGCCACAATTATACGATGCGTGTTCAAAAAGAGACCAAACTTTTTAAATAGCGCGCCAACCAGCACAGAGAGCGCGCTGCGTCTACTGAGCGCACCTAGCGTCAGGTTTTGACAACAAACTGCCATTTGTTCCGTTTTGCTATGAGCATTAGTCGTCGAGCTACATCCGCTGAACTGAGCACGTGCACAAACACTTCGTCGGATTAGTGACAAAGTGACAATAAAAGAGCTTGAAGAACAACGTGCGTGTGTAAAATTTTGCTGTAAACTTGGTAAAAAATTTACAGAAACATTTCAATTGCTTAACCAAGCATACAGGGAGGAATGTATGAGCCGAACGCAGTGTTATGAGTGGTTTAAGCGTTTTAAAGATGGCAGATTCGGCCGGTGAAGATCCCAGGCCTGGACGAACATCCACATTAACAAACGAAGACCATGTCGAGAGAGTTCGTGCTGTGATTCATGGAAATCGTCGTTTAACTGTCCGAGAAGTTGCTGACGAAGTGGGCGTTAGCATAGGATCTTGCTATCAAATTTTTATTAAAAACTTCAGATGCGTCGCGTCAGTGCAAAATTCGTGCCGCGTTTGTTGACTGAGGATAAGAAAGAGAACCGTGTTGAAATCAGTCAGGAACTGCTTGCCAGTGCAAATGGCAATGAAAACTTTCTTAAGAACATCATAACAGGAGATGAGACGTCGGTTTATGGGTATGATGTTGAAACCAAGATGCAGTCGTCGCAGTGGAAGGGGAAAGGTTCTCCCCGACCAAAAAAAGCACGGGTGAGTCGGTTACAGATGAAGGTGTTGCTGGTTGTGTTTTTTGATTGGAAAGGCATTGTCCATCATGAATTTGTACCACGTTGTCAGATGGTAAACAAACAGGTGTACCAGGAAGTTTTAGCGCGTTCGCGGGATGCTGTGCGCAGGAAGAGGCCTGGATTGTGGGAAAACTAGACTTGGATGTTGAACCATGACAATGCGCCGGCTCACGCGTCGCTCCTCGTCCGCAGATATCTGGCAAAATATCAGACATCCGTTGTGCCCCATCCACCCTAGTGACTTAGCCCCAGCAGACTTTTCCTGTTTCCCAAACTTAAAACCACTTTGAAAGGACGTCGTTTCCAAACCACAGATGAGATTTAGGGAAATGCGATAAGAGTACTGCGCACCATCACAGAGAGTGCGTTCCAGTAAGCATTCCAACAATGGAAGAAACGTTGGGAACGGTTTATCGCCAGTAGAGAGGACTACTTTGAAAGGGAAATTGCTTAAAATGCTGTAAAATGAGCAATAAAGTCTTTATAGCAAAAGTTCAGTTTTTTTTAACACGCCTTGTAAGGATAGATAGAGTGAGTCAAAAAAACTTGTGAATGTATTACTTTATTTAAAAGTTGTAGCTTAGAAGTGACTACATGTTTCGGCCTTCTTTTCCAGACCATCATCAAGTCGTAAGTCTTATTCAAGGAAACTACACAATATGTGATATTAAGCCATTTGTATTGAACGAGATCTCGTCTTTATCTATAAAATCTTTTCTTTAAAATGAGTGAAGTGAATTTAATTAGTTATAAAATTTTTAAAAACTTAACCATTGTATTTGAGAAAGGTGTTGTTTGACTCACTCTATCTATCCTTATAATTGTATCCAACACAACGGGATGCCTCACTTAAAAAAAATACAAACGCCACAATTATACAATCAAGGAAAAGAAACTGACACAACGATGAACAATCGCAGCAAATAGTCTCAACTGTATAAATATGTATGATCTGTGGAAATAGGTGACTCTGTAGTAAAGTTTATGACAGTGAATTGAATTATCCGTTGAGATACCAAGTAACGACCAATTTGGCTGGAACAAAGTGAGAAGACTAATAACACAACCCCACGCACGCAAGTTGTTTTACAATTCCTATTCAGTTCATGGAGGATAAATATTGATATTGTTTATCTCTATATTAATATCAGTAACACAATAAAAACATACCACATATGAGCAGGCTCTTATTGGAATGATTTCTCCAACCTCTTATCTACTGAATTATTCCTTTTGGGAATGTAAATTTTTATTTACGACCACTTTTGAGGAACACTAGGGAGTAAAAAGGGGCTACGTATATACTTTAAGGATTGGGATCGCTTTACTAACAGTGACTTCGGAAATAGCAATGTTTAAAAGTTACAGTAAAGATTGGGAAATTCTTACTTAATTTTGGTAGATACATCTGTTCGATAAAGTCCATTCAGAATACTCTGGCGATACAGCATAACAGTCTTACGCATTTTAGTGAAACATTGGTGGGTATTTGAGGTATATACTTGTGGCTAAAGGTCCTGCACACGGTGTCGTCTGGTATTAGCCACAGCCCATAATACTACTATAACAGTACTTCTTACCATACTGCTATTACTAGGGACTGCAACGGTAGTTGCAATGTGCAACACGCATAAAACTATTTAAGCTGCCCACTTCTGCTTTTTAGTATACATTGTTTGTTTCATCTACCTTATATATTTTAAGAGTTTTATCAAGTTTATTTAAAGGGAACGAGATATCTTCCCATTTTCTTTAACTCAAAATGATGCTTGGTCTGATGACGGCCTGAATAGAAAGCCGAAAGTAGTAACCATTGTAAATTATTGATGCTGTTGTTGTATGCCGCTATATTTATTAAATATATGGAAACTATTTTGAACGAAGGATGTTAGTGGAAACATTTACTAGCATTATTATGACATGAGAAGTCTGTCAAGTAAAATATCTTAGAAGTTATGCGTGCGTGCGTGCGCGTGTGTGTGTGCCACTTTATTTTAAATGATAAAAAGTGGTATATATGATCGTTGAAAGTAGTGGCCAGCGAGTGTTACTGTTTTGCTACTCTAACCGCAAGCTGCTGAACAATAGATTCCTGGTTTATCAGGCCACCAAGTACTGTTAGACCTTTTAGGTCCAGGGAGTGACAATGAGCGAATGGGCATGAAGGATTAATGGTGAATATAAAACGAATACTTATTTTGAGGCGTTAAACCTCTTGGAAAAGAGACCACTTGGAAGGCCAGAAAAGTAAATTAGATAATAAGATTAAGACTGGTCTTACGGAAGTTTGGTTTGAGAGTGACAGACTTGTGGAACGAGATGAAGACCGTATCGACTGTCATATGTTAGTGTTCGTGGTGCTGAATCTTCCGGTTCAGTTTACAGATGGATCGTTCTATCAGATAATAAGCACTGAGATTGTGAAATTGATGATTAATATGAATGATTACGAGTAAATGTTCTGTAGGGTAGCGTCATTTGTCTCCTGCTCAGCACTGTATCGCCCGGAGCACATCGAACCACCGCACTGCCATCTTTTGTCACGTCACCTAACTCATATTCTGACAAACATGTCTTCCGGACTACGTGATTTTTTGAGCAACAAAAAAGGTTCTTCTGTCGTAGTTGGACTCGTTCTTCTTAGGGAATATTCCTTAATTTTTACCGCATTTTCAAACCTGCGTACAGCGACTCTTAGATTCGTCAGATCTGTCTGTTCGCATTAAAAAAACACGGTTCCTACCGGACGGAGTTTCATAGAATTTGATATTTTTCGAAAATCTATTACTAAAATTTGTGTTTCGTTAAAATCTGATTAGAATAACGGGCACTTTACATAAAAACCTATGCACGTATCTGAAAGTATTTCACTGAATTCTTCTCAGAATGAGAAGTGTTTCAGACAAAAGTTGTAGAGAAAATCAATACACATCTTATTTTCAATAAAGTTTTCCGAAGATATTGCCCTTAATGAGATAATGTGGAAGACTATGGTAGAACCAGACAAACCATAGATGACAATATAATAAGGTGCAGAGAAGATGCGATTTCATGTCTGATGCCTGATAACTAAGGTAAGAATACAGACACACAGAGAATATTTAATATTTATTACTTTTCCACGGCAACAGTAGAAAAGAGAGTGTGCCTCAGTGTTGCATTACACATATATTGTCCGTCTTGTTACCTGTTAAAGTTAATTAACTTTCTGTACGAACAAATTGCCTACACAGAGTAAAGCTACATAAACCACACACAGATTCGGTTCAAAGGTCAGTAGTACATAAATATGTCAGAACGTAATTTGGCATCCGCTGAGCGAAACTTCCAAATGGCCTGGCTTCTTTTAATGAGTACCACAAATGTTACTACTTGAGGGAAAAAAGTAAACTTCGAGAAGTTCAGAGGGTATATTTTTAACTAAGGTGCATATACAGTTTCCCTACATATATAGTCGACGGTAGAATTGTAGAATATTCCCTCGTTCAAATTTTAAGGAATAGTTTGTCCGGGATCTGATTCAAATGTTCGGCTGCATAAAAGAGGCATGTTCCTTTCAGTATCCTGGCAACCTGCTGAGACAAGGTCTTACTTTTAACTGATTATTTGATATGCATCTAGTGAAAGTCCAAATTGTAATAAAAAAAATGATACGCAGAAACGAAGTCGTGGAAAGTAAATAAGAGAATGTCGGATCTCGAACACACAAATATACTACAAAACGATAACAACGACGTTTGGTTTATGATGTTCGCCTACCTGCACCTGTTTTAATGAGAACAGGAGACGTAGCATTGGGAGCTAATTTTTATGCAAGAATAAGTAGTATGCGCACACGTTTTAAACAGTCGTTTTATTTTATTATAAATAACTGTGACACCCCACACCCAGAGCTAAGAAATTCACAGTTAGAACCGGTTCTATTAAATCTTGTCAGAAAAATGTGTATTTCCATAGACAGAACATGGCAGAGTTGCTTCAACTCAACGCAGTGCTGTATACATACATGTGTTTAGCAACCGTATGGATGTATTCTATTTCACTTTAATATTGTAAAATAACGAAAATTTGTAAATGTATATTTTTACCAACAAGGAAAGTATACGTAAATGAATTTCACCCTAGCAAAAGCCATGAAATCTCAGAATTGAGTAGAAGTATAGCGCTAGTCTTTCTTCAGCTTCGGTACTAGATAAGGGGTGTTGGTCAAAGCCGCCTCCCTGTCTGCTTTATACCAAGGAAAGAGACCTGATACCCATTGCACAGGAAGCTGGGTGGGCTCCAAGGCCGGTTTGGACGGGAACATAAAATCTACTGGAATTCGATCCTCGGACCGTCCATCGAGAATATACGTATTTTATGTATGTAGGAACATCATTTAGAACTTATGTTTCAGTATAAGGGCTGCTTAATTCAGCGCATAAATGAAACAAGAAGTGACGTCTTTGATTCAGTTTATCTAGCTTTGTTAGTAATAAACGTCAGGCTCTTGTCAGCATCTTAACACTTTAAAGCCTAGCGGTTAGTGTAGATACCAGTAGTCTTAACGTTAAAAAATTCTACACTCTGCCCACAGAGTATTTATATGTTTTGTATGTATCTAAGAAAAAACAGTGACGTTTTTCCTATACCGCAGTCAACGATTGGTTTGTAGGCGCGTTCACAAATTTGTCAAAAGCGACCATTAGCTTCGTCATGTCCGTCTGTCCGTCCGTCCATTCCTTTGTCCGTCTGTCCGCATGGAACATCTCGGCTCCCACTGGAAGAATTTTTATTAAATTTGATATATGAGAATTTTTCGAAAATCTGCCGAAAAATCCAAGTTTCATTTTTAAAATCGGACAAGAATAAAGGACACATTACGTGAAGACCAACGTACGTCTTTGATCATACATGTATTTTGCTTATTCCTTTTTAGAATGAAAATATTTCAGACAAACGTTACAAAGAAAATCGAAACACACATTTTATTTTTAATAACTTTTTTCGAAAATCGTGCCGTTTATGCAATTATGTGGACAAATTTTGTAGAGCGGGGCAGGCCACAGATGACGATATGGCGCATGTGCACTGCATGCTGGAAAACTAAGGTTTCAAATAAACACACAGGTTATGTAGTACTTATTAGGAGACAAGTGTGTACTGCGCGGTATGAACGGGGTATTTAAATAAGATGGATTAGATTTCTTCCTCAAATGGTTAAGGGGCCTTGCGGTTCGAGAAGATATTGTGAATTACTTCACTTGCTGTTAATTTTTTATTCTCCTAACAAGTACCCATCTTCGTGGACTCAGACAGACCGTTGTATACTGTGTCCACGGGGAGCCTTCTTTACTCCTACAGTCGCTGACACTAATAGAATGGATTTATTTGGTATTTGATGTCATTAAAAGAAACGTGTCCCAAATATCTCTAAAAGTTAATAGTTAAATTGTTCGTATATTGCAGCAAAGGCAATTTAATTTCGTCTGAGAAAGACGGAAGAAACTGTGTAAACAGAAGTTTGAATAGTAAGAAATAAAACAAGTAAAAAATACTCGTATAAGGAAGGAATTTTGTAAAATTAAGATATACAAATGTCTGTGCTTGTATGACATACGTGGTCCGACGACAAAGTTCGCGAAATCATCGCCGTAAAAGTGCTACATACCTCATTGCTGAATACCACCGTGGTCGCCTTCAAAGTACTCCCCTTGGGAAGCTGTGCATCGATGCCAGCTACTAGTCCACCCTTCAAAACAATTTTGGAACTGGTTTTGTGGAATGGCCTTCAGAGCGTCCGTTGTACTACTCCTGATGTCATCACTATCATCAAAATTCCTTCCTTTCAATATTTCCTTTATCTTCGGGAACAGAAAAAAGTCACTGGGGGCAAGATTCGGTGAATAAGCAGGGTGTTTCAACACAATTATTTGTTTAGTAGCTAAAAACTCCCTCACAGACAGTTCTGTGTGAGCAGGTGCATTGTCGTGATGCAAGATCCATGAGTTGTTGGCAAAAAGTTCGGGTCGTTTCCGTCTAACTTTTTCATGCAACCTTCCCAGTACTTCCAAATAGTAAACTTGGTTGACTGTTTGTCCAGTTGGTATAAATTTATAATGAACAATCCCTCTAATATAAAAAAAGTCAGCAACATTGTTTTGACTCGTGATTTGGACTGACGGAATTTTTTGGTCGTGAGTAATTGGCAGTCTTCCATTGTGAATTTGCCGCTTCGTTTCAGGGTCGTATTGGCAGACCCATGTTTCATCACCTGTGATGACACGGCCCAAAACGTCATCTTGCCTCTGCAAAAGGTCTTGGCAAATTGTGACTCTTCTTTGCTTTTGTTCTTCAGTGAGCTCCTTTGGGACCATTTTTGCACACACCTTCCTCATGTCAAGATCTTCAGTTAAGATTTTCCTAACTGTTTCTCTGTCGATGTTCACTTGCTCTGCTATGCTCCTGACAGTCAGCCGACGATTTTCATGCACAATTAGACAAATTTGTGCAATGTTTTCTTCAGTTCTGCTTGTTGCTGGCCGTCCTAAACTCTCTTCATAAGTGACACTTTCTCTTCCCTCAGAAAAACGTTTCACCCACTTGTAAACTGCTGTTTTCTTCTTAGTATTATCCCCGTAAACTTGCACTAACATCTCTCTGATTTCGTTTCCACTCTTTCCAAGTTTAACAAGAAATTTAATGTCCGTTTGCTGCTCTAATTCAAGCTTCTACATTCTCGCGACGGCACACCGCAACACATGCAGACAGTAATAGATGCCACTCAGAAAGAGACTGCCATAGATCAACAACAATACAGTTGTGAAATGCTGGTATGTCACCGTCATCAAACCATACTAAGGCTTTTGTCCAGTGCTGCCACGGCAAGCACACGGAGGCGAGTTTGCGAAATTTATTGTCCAACCACGTAGGGGGATGGACCAGCAATTTTGTAAGTCTAACCATCTATTCACAAACAGGAGGGCTTCACAGAAAACTACGTACAAATCCACCTAAATATTTTATGTTTATTATCTCAGAAACAACATATTTAATGGGTAAACATAACAGAAAGAGTACTAGCCTCTTTAGTATCTACAGAGTTTTCTTAAAATATTTTCAACCTCTTAAAATTAAAATTTTTTATTAGTAATGATAGTTCTTGTGAACTTAAATTTATCTGTGTTGGGAAGTTTAATTTGTACCTCAATATACAATATTGGAGCAGGAATTTCAAATGACGCATTACCACAGCATGGCAAATATTCACACCCAACTAAAAAGAAAAACTGCTCAATGATATTTAGGGAAGTAATCACTGTTTTTGTTAAAAATGCTACTACACATACATACACTGCATGAACAAATGCCGAGTTATGAAAGTTAATGTAGGTGGAATATAATATTCACTACACTTTATTTAACGTGTTAAGATTAAATTACATATAGAAAACGGACGGACAAAGACAAACATTAAGCGCTATCGAAAACACCAGCGTTTCGGAATTTATTTTCCGGGAGATACAATTGATTTTCTTCCCCTCAAAAGCGTCCAGACTCGTCCTGCAGTCCCACTGAATCTCCTATTCATTCTGTACTCTGACTTCTTCCGCGAGGGAAAAACAGCCGTAGCGTGAACGTAATTATTCAACTTATTCTATTGCCGAGCTTCAATACGGCCCCGAGGAGTGGTGCTTCGTTGAGTGCATGAAGAAGCCGTCATTAACTTCACCTTTATTAGCAAAGGCTCACAATATATGAAAATAGTAAGTCGAATATTTAGATTGTAGTCACCAAATATTAAACACTGATTTCCTTACAGTCATTAATATGCTATCCTCTTACAGAACAAATTGTAAGGGAACGTACACATTTCGTAGCTTCTCCCAACATGTTGATCCTTATTCGGTGAAATAAAACCCGAGTGCCAGAGCTACAGCAGACAAAGAATTTCTATTCTAGCACAACTCTAATCCCACAGCAGGAAAGCACTAGCATACAAGGAGTCTGTTTCATGGAATCAGTTATTTACGTACGGTCCAGGGAGGTAAACGCAAATGATATGTCTGCGCTCTGAGATGAAAAAAACTCTGTACAGTGTCATCAGATAACGTTAATCATAATTATCTTTCTTACTTAGAAAACACACATTTCTCGACACTTATGCCATAATTAGGGGTCTCCCATATATGCATGTGCTTTTATTATCCACATCAGAGCAAAGTTGCGTTCGGTCTCAACCATATCAAGATCTATCACAGTTATCCTGGAAAAGTAATTTGTTAAAATTATAAAACTTTTGTTTTCAGATTTGAAAGTAGTTCACATGATCTGGCCTATTCCGAGGTAAATTTATTGTTTATGAGTTCCATCTTTCTGTTATTTCTGAATATATCGGTTAAGAACTTAGCAAATACTTCGAATTATGAAAGTGGATTGAAACGTAATAAACGCCTAAAAATTATCGTGTATCAGAGTCAAGTCCTATTTAATAATGGTTTTGCCCACAAATTCAGCACATAATAACACATCTCTTTACATCGTGCGTATCCTTTACATCTTTTTATTGAAATCTTCGGTTGGCGTGTCGCAGTAAATGGCATACGACATATGGTCTGACATTGACGAAATATGTCGCGCGGTCCCTGTTATCTTGTCTGCAACGTAAGACCCTTAACCCGGTCTGAGCCTAAGTAAGACACCAATAAGCGCGCATTAGACAGTACCATATTACAATTGTTACTAAGCCATCTTGGAATAAAAGTGGAACATGTGTATATAGAATATACCTGGACCACTAAAATGCAACAGTAGCTCGGAATATTGTGTGAGCTCTAAGACATGTGACGTTTTAGAAAATGTCCAATTTAGGAAATGCTTAAATAGCGGATAATAGTAACGCATTTCTCCATTTTTTAATTATTTGGAAGAAAACGGACTTTAAACTTTAATACACTGAAGAATGCATCAGACTGCTCTATCGTATGTTGAAGAAATACGCTCAAAGTTACACGAAGAGGTACGAAACCTTGTGGGTGGAAGTGTATTGTAATTATTATCGACAGTAAGATATTTCGGAAGTCATCGCGTGTTTTCGCCACACCATTGTTTTTTGTTGAATATGCAAATGTGGAAATTATGTTTGAAAAATGGGACTGGTAGGGCGTTCACTCCGTTTTATTTCATTATCCCTACAACCGCAAATCCTAGTACGAATAGCGTGTATTGGTCATAAAATACATTCTTTGTTTTTCTAACATCTTCATTGAAACCATTTTTCGCTCTGAAAGTTACACTCGAAGAAAAGAGGGCTCGTGTCAATTAGAATGTTTCTAAAACGTTCAGTAGTATCTCCGATATCGAATTTCATGGAAATGCATTGATCGATTGTCGAGTTGTAACATTTGGCTAAACACGTCATGTTGCAACTTTTCATTGCGCACACACTAAAACCTAGTATTTTCTTACGGCGTTAAATTAGTGTAGTGAAGTAATTAGTGCATCCACCCTCCACCATATTTTTGCTTTTCAATAGCTCAATTTGGAGGCTTTAGTAGTAATACTGAATCCCTTATCTGTCTATATTTGTTGTAAAGCTCGCTCTTCATACTTCTGAACTTATGTACACTAATATGCTTAAAATATCACAGGATTTCACAAATTTTCCTACAGTGTATTTCATATACAGTAGTTTAAAATCACTCTTCATTCACATACGTATCAATAGGTGACATCTCTGCGTGTAGCTAGGTTTATTCATTGTTTAGTACAGGACAAAGCCCTCATACAGGCCAATAACAATTCGTAATTCATTCACGGATAATTTATGTAACCGTTTAACAAACAATTTTCAAACTAAGTCACGTCGTTTCGAATTGTAAAATTATTATGAACGAGGAAATGACACTAAGCGGTAGTAGTTAGATTTAATTATATATATATATATATATATATATATATATATATATATATATATCTCTA
>Ga0268261_10000887_pt1 | contig 19886 bp, 12 predicted proteins | sample TergutNc150P1_FD_190353 | JGI IMG/M metagenome (GOLD analysis project Ga0268261, IMG submission 190353) | Nasutitermes corniger P1 segment gut microbial community from laboratory colony in Florida, USA - Nc150 P1 (SPAdes) (version 2) | ecosystem: Host-associated > Arthropoda: Insects >...
CAGGAGGTCTACGTCATAATTGTATATATTCAGCCTGTGGTATCGTCACTCTGTAAAAGTGAGTTGTCTAAAATTACTGTATTATAATTTGCTGCATTGCTTATAGGTAAAAATTCATAATGATAAAATTTCAGATAAAATCATCGGGTATGATTAAATTGCGTGTCTATTGAGCCCCCTGGGCGTGATGTGTCATGTAGAGGTTATGTTGTCTAGTTATAAAATTACATTAAAAAATTGCTAAGTTTATCTGGTGACTAAAAAGGTATAAAATGTTAATTATAATAAATATTGTTGAAACTACAGAAATATTGTTGAAACTACAGAAAATGCAATCTGGATGTTATTTTTAAGACATCCAGATTGCATTTTCTGTAGTTTCAACAATATTTATTATAATTACCATTTTATACCACTTTAATAACAAAATAAACTTATCATTTTTAATGTACTTTTATAACTAGACAACATAACCTCTACATGACACATCACGCCCAGGGGGCTCAATAGACACGCAATTTAATCATACTCGATGATTTTATCTGAAATTTTAACATTATGAATTTTCGCTTATGAGCAATGCAGCAAATTAAAATACAGTAATTTTAGACAACTCACTTTTACAGAGTGACGATACCAGGGGCTGCATATATACAATTACGACGTAGACCTCCTGAAAATTAGCAGGGTAATGCTCCAAACATGTAGAGGAGTTCAATAAACGTACTATATGTAAATAAACAAGAATTTTGTGCATCAAGTTGGAGATCAAAACAAAGGTTAATTTTAATACGTGTGTAAAAGTGTTCATTCCATTATTTTTTCATACTCATTTAACTCACGGATCATGGATCATTCCAATGAAGTTTCCACTTCACAACATACCCAAGTCCTCTCCGTTACAACATCTAGACAGTAATGCTATTAAAGGAAGTGATAGTTTATCTTCATGGAGATCATAAGAAAAACAAAAAAGCACAGTATAGGCAAACTGAAGTACTTTTAACGTTACTGCACCAGCTTATAGGCAGTATGTTAATATCATTCTGTTTCCTCGCCAAAAGGTACGAGAGGGGTGGAAATGTTTGCCTCCTCCGTCATATTATGCTCATTAAATCAAATTTTATGAAATTAGTGGCGTATATGGCATGTCGCTTGATGGAGAAACATTTACATACTTTTTTGGTGGGGAATGCTAAAGGATTAAGCCCTCTTCGAAAAATATGCGAACGTGGAAGTATAATTTTAAAATATGTATTAAAAGACAGGAAAATTTGAACGGAGTCTGGGTTTTCCCTTTTGAGGAAAGGAACAATTTGCCTGCTGTTGTCAACTTTGTAATTAATTTTGAGTTCCCGTAAAATACAGGAAATTTCTTGAGAAGCTGAGGGAAAGTTGGTTTTCAAAAATGAATTTGCTCTGAAGATTTCGTCGGCTGGTCCGTTGTTCGTTTGGTGTTTTGGCTGGTAGTTTAGTTTGTTCGCTGTTTGCTCACGACTTACATATCTTCTTCGACGCAAATACTGATGTTCCACAGTTTACCTTTAATGTTTGCTGATGATTTGAGCACGAAAGTTGAGAATAACTGTGTGCTGCTATTTACGTCAGAGTGAATTTAAGGAATGAGACGTTATGTCTATTAGTATATTTATAGAAGAATCCCTTTTACCAATAACTTCCAAATAAGGATTTGTGGCAATACTAATACGGTAAAACACATAAATCTTCGTTTGTCAGTACACAAGTACGGAAGAAACTCCAGTGAAGTTGTTAAACTTACTGAATACCCACTAACCCCAGTCATGAGGGATTCATAATTGTACAATTTCGCATTCTCAACAGAAACAAAGGAAACCTATACAGGTCTGCACAGCCCATGAGGGCTCCAAAAAATTGACGCTCGCAAAATTTCTAGATTATCGGCATAAGAAGGTAGCAAGGTTGCCAGAACTAAGCAAAGGCCGCCTTTACCTACCAGGAGATACTGCTGGTACTCATTGCTGTTAGAGGCTGATTCGACACTAGGACTAAGATAAACCGGTAAGAATTAGTCAATTTCAATTCCCATGAGCCAATCGGTAATCGAACCCTCGATCTTCCACCTTGTAGCGCAGTGCCTCAACCAACTCAGTCATAACTTGATGAAAATCTGTGCCTTTCAATTAAAACACGCCAAGTTATGTAAAGGAATATTCTGAGCCTGCAATGAAAGGTCGGTAGCCTTACGGCACCTTAAAGTCAGACCTTACATTTCTTTTACTCGCTGCTTAAAAACGTGACCGAAAATAATTCTCTATTCATTACCCAGCATACTGAGTTAATGACGTAGCAGTCTTTTGAAGGTACTGATATATTTACAGAGACCACTAAAATGAGTTTCTGGGATTGCTGAACGCATAATCGGAAAGACGCTGACTCAACTGTTGAAAGTTTTCGGGTTCCCAAGGTACTTTTCAGGTCTCATGTACTTCGGTATAAAGTGCAGCGTCGTTCGCTGATTGATACAGAACGTCTTGCGGCAACGTGATGAGTTCATATTCGAGGGTCCAATAAGAAAATTAATTTTGGTCAATCGAATATTAACGATGAACACACTACATTATCACTTAACGCTGTGCACTGATCACAGAACAATATGTCGCCATATCATAGCAGACCGATGATCTAAATTACCCATTTTTATGCAAGTAGTCCAATTTAATTAAAGATAAAAAACGCATGTTTTGGAAAAAAGTAGAATGGAAATTTAATTTTTTTAAATTTAATAAAAATTATACACGTAAAATATTTGTTACAGACGTCTTACCTTGTACAGTTTGGAGTCTTTGTACGTAAGAATAGGTGGGCCATCTCTCTGGGTGGCGTGGTTATCCACAAAAACAAGAGCATCACCATCAGGAAGGAAACCCCACGGTTCCCCTAAAGAATATTCCCAGAATAAGTGAATGTATCGCAGCACAGAATTGTTGGAAATAACCGAAATTTTTCTGTCAAAAGGCGATAAACTTATAGAAAATTTTAAAAAAATGGTTGTCGCTACATGCATAAACATCGATGTATATCTTTAAGAAAGCAAGACACATCTTTTGAAAACTTTAGCTGTCCGTCTTTTTAAGCTTGTCTTAAAAATTTTACACTTACTGGAAACTTAGAATATGTTTTAGACGTACCAAAATTTTGGAGATATTTGATAGGAGTGGTTCCTCTGAAAGCCTTTCCCAGTTCTGTCCCGTATTTGTATTCGGTCACTCGACCAATACCCGTGTATTCTGTTGCTCTAAATGCCCCATCACCTGTAAAGCAAACAGTTTGTTTTCAAACAGATCTCTTGTAACAACATTAAAACCTGGCGTCAGCCCATTACAGTTACTCTGATGACTGTCATCCCGTTGTGCTGCTGTTATCATCCGATACAAGTCAATGTTCAGTTTAACTTCAGCTCTTTAATTCATTTCAATTTTTAAGACTTATAATTTCCAGCCTTTACACAGTTCACTGTAAAAAGTCGTATAAAAACCGCACAAAGAAATCAAATGTGCATATTGTGTTGTTCACCATAATAATGAGATATCATAATATACAGGTATATATATATATATATATACTTAAGTTTCATGAAAACTATTATTACTGTTGCAATTAACTTTCTATATTAAGTTACAAATTCTTTAATACTGTAAAAGACCCCCAGTACTAATAAAATCTTAAAACATATAGCTTGATAACTCAATTGTATAATGTAATATATATTTCTAGATTTCATATGCTCTTATTATACGATGCCTGAAGACTAACCATGAGTAAGATATATTAGGATTTGTGTTTCGACTAAACACACGTTTGTATCAAATGAGGATTACAGTTTTCTACATTGAATACAAAGTTGCAAAAACCAGTATTGGTCCAGCCATATTTGTGCACATCAGTTAAATTCCCTCCACACCTACCTGCTTCTTTTAGTGGCATATTTAGTAACGGTCTTAATATTACGTTCTTTGCAGAACCTAGCTTAGAGTGATTGGTGAATGACTACTGAGACGATATTTAGAAAGAAGATATAGTGAATTTGTCCAGGTGCCGATCTATCATATGGCTGGAGGAAAAGGAAAAAACTACGAAATCTCTCGTATAGGACAGTTATTGTCGTGGTAATATTTCAATTAGAATTTTAGGAGAGAAATTTGTTGTGTTATAGCAAAACGTTCTTCGATTATATTCTGGAAATGGAGTTGCGTTTTACCGAAAATGTGGTGGACACACAGGCACATTAATTTTCCCAGTCAGTGTCATTCCACCAACGCTCCACATTCACATTCACTCACATAACACAGACGCTGTATTTAACTTATAACAATTGACAGGATCGTTAAATAAAAACAGAAAATTAGTAGTAATTACCATTTTGTTTGGTTTACACTTAAGCATTTTTGAGTCACATATTTACTGATTATGGAAGTCATTGTTTGAGACATCATGCTACCTTCCTTCTTCCATTGGCGTTACAGCCCGCTGTGGGCTTTGGCCTGTCGAACAATGCCCCTAAATTTTTCCCTGTTTATCACCAACTCTCTCCACCGTCTCACTCCCATCATTTGAAAATCTCTTTCTACTTCCTCTCCCCATTCTTTCCAGGGTCTTCCCCTCCGTCTCGCCCCTCCAGTTCTTGAGACATCATGCCAGCAGCTGCAGAATAATATCTGAGGTTCATTTAATGCTTGTCACCAATTGTTATTAAATCGACATAAATGCCACGAAAACGCAAGTGCCACGAACTCTATTTTATCTCGTGTAAAAGTTTGTATCTACTCGAATTAATACACGGCCTTAATAAAAACGGAGGAAAATTCATGTTATTCTTCACAAACTGTACAAATTAGACTTTACAGCATTTCACCGATCTTCACCCTCCAGCACTATGCCACTTCACATAAAATTTTTACTACCATAATAACGTCCCTATGGAACATTCCTCATCACCAATTGCACACTGTATAAACATTTCACTAAACAGGCACGCTTTCAAACATTAAGAGTGTGTTCGGCAAATTTCCATTCTGTAATTTCGGCTAAATACCGACTGATTACTGGCGCTGAACGCAATAACTCTGGCGCCCGATTTCGTAACTAAAAGAATGACTGGCTACGTAGGAACAGATTAACGACAGGATGAAGACTCTTATACAATTGTAAGTTAATATTATTTTAATTATATATTTATTTGGAGAACTCACCGAAATCAATGACATCCTGGTAGATAAATGGTCTGCCACTGGTTGCAAAACCATGAGCAGTGTTTAGGTTCTATAATTGACTGTAGATATATTTTAAGTCAGCAGGCCACATGTGCTTGGCGTTGCCAATCCTGTTTTGAACAAAACAATGAGTTACGATTTTTCAACAATGTATCCAGTCAGTGTTTATTAAATATTACACTCGGTGCAGATGTGATACTTAAGTCACGTTAATGACTGCTATGTACAATCAATTACTGCTCCAGCCTGGAACACGTTTCTAGTGACAATAAACGAAAACATATGCAAACGGGGTTAGTGTGTAAGACAACAGATAAATTAAGATTGAATACAATATTTGGGTAACAATAAAGAATGGCAAAACAGCTTCTACTGTATACTGAATGGACAAAAATCTTTGGAAAAAAGGAATTTGTTTGTGAAGTTGAAGCAATCTTGAGTGCCTGTACCGTGAAGTGGGTGGAGGAGGAGAAGGAGGACGAGGTGGGAAGGAGGAACAGGGGGGAGAAGGAGGCGGAGGAAAATTAGGAGGAGGAGGAGGAGGAGGTGGAGAAGGAGGAGGAGAGGAGGAGGATGAGAATGGGAATAAGATAAAAGAAGAAATGTTATGAACAAAGCAGGTGGAAATAGAATGTCATTATTTAATGCAACGTTTAAATCAACAATGAGTTTATTTATTGTTACTATGCTGTATTATATTTTTACTATGCTGTATTATATGCCGGTATAAATTCTTAATAAGGAGTGAGGAATTTGTTTTTGTAAAAATGTTATTGTAGTAAATATTTGTTTGATTTTGAAGTGAAACGCTCTTCGCTTTTTCCATTGTAACACTTCATTTATCAGATCTTAAATGATGCTAATCAATTAAGTAACATGTGCAATTTTCATGGTGTTGGTGTTGATTATTATTATTATTATTATTATTATTATTATTATTATTATTATTATTATTATTATTATTATTATTATTATTATTATTATTATTATTATTATTATTATTATTATTATTATTACAAATAGGAAATATTTAACTTAATTTAGGGAAGAATATATTTCCACCTTTTTTTGTAACAATTTCACTAATGTAGGATTTAGTGGAAATTTTGCTTAGGAATGAAAGTAGCTATGATTTAATAAATGCAATGTTTGGATTTTCAAGGGCACTGATATAATTGTTACATAGTTCTATGGTTTAGTGTCAAGCCAGTTTAGTGACATTCGAGATTTGTTGATTTATATTACGAGTCCGAAATTATTTATTTCGGTAAAAAATCTCCTGTAAAGAATGCGTTTTGCAGAAGTCGCACCAAGCTTTAAGGAAAATGAAACAGACTAAAAAAAGTGGCACGTCTGGTAGGGAGACGCCACATATCGCAAACAGTTCTACCGGCAATCTGGTAAGAAAACAAGAGAGCAATATACATACTGCTAACGTAACAAAGAGGCGCGTTCACGTAACCATACACACAATTGATAAATAATAAGTATTATATATATTCAGAGAGCCTTAGGTATTCAACATGAAATACACATGCGTCATATTGTCATCTGTGTCCTGTATGGTTCTGCCATATTTTTCCACACATTCCCATAAACAACACGATTTTTGTAAAAACGTCGTGGGGAATAAATTCTAAGTTTTCTCTACAAATTTGTCCGGAATATTTCTCATTGTCACGACATTTCAGCAAGATATTACCATAAATGTCCTTAAGTCTTCATGTAAAATACTTCTTATTTTTGTTCGATTTTAATAAAAATTGAATTTCTTCGACAGATTGTCGAAAAATACTCAAGCATCAATTCCTATGAAACCCATCCAGTGGGAGCCGAGTTTTTCCTTGCGGACAGACGGAAAGGGCTGGAGACGTGTCGAAGCTAATAGCCGCTGACCGAAAGTTTTCTAACACGCCTAAAAGTGACGACTTTTGGGAGATATAACCTAGATAGCAAGATAATATTAGAATGAAATTTAATTAAAATAATGCAAGAGAATTGAGGCTATGTTTATGATAGCAGTCAAATACGGACTGTTTTGAACTCGGCAATAAATCTTCCGTATCGATATCAAGGTAGGGAATTCACACAGCGGCTTAGCTAGTATTAGATTCTCTAGACACTTAATTAAATATTTTACATAAAACCATTCATATCTCAGTGAGCCGGAGTAGCTCAGTCGTTATAGCGACATGCTATGACCTGGATGGTCCGGGGATCGATTCGCGGTAGGGGGACAGGTTCCGCACCCGTCTAGACCGGCGTCGGGGCCCACCTACCCTCCCGTATATCGGAAAATGGTTCTCTTTCCCGGGGGTAAAACAGCCAGGCCGTGGCGTTGACCAATCAACCCCAAATAGAGCCGAGCTTAAAGAAAGAGTAGAGCTGTACTTCTACTGTCCGTGACTCTTTCTAGGGTACAATTTTGCATTTACCTTAACTTTACTATTATTACCTCAACGAAGCAGTACACATTTCATTAGGATCACCTACCTGAATCCTACAACTCCTAAATCGATGAGGCGGTTGAGGAATTCAATTATTTTTTGTCTGACGTAGACCGAACCCTGGTTCAAGTCGTGCATGCCAAGGAGTTCGCAATTCCGAACCTGAGTTAATAAAGCATCGTATAATTAATGTTCTAAACAGTAACGAGCCTTTAGAAAATACTGTATGGTTTTGAAACTTTAGTGTCGGAAACAATTCGACTGCAAGTTGTGCAGTAGCTACCGTCCTTCCCAGATGAAATGTTTTGTTGGAATCATTGCCTTGAAACACTTCTGTAAATGAAGCTGCCTCTCAACCGATATTTCCTGTACTTAGTATACATTTCAGCAGATAGAGACTTTCATGAGTTTTTAACTTAATTTAATTCGAAATTTAGAATAATACTAAAGAATCGACAGGTAACCACCATTAAAAAGAAAATGACATCAATTCCTTGTGATTTGGTAGAAGAAATTCAGTGAAGTGAAAGATGATTTTGCATTCTCATCATGATATTCTCCTTAAATATACACTGGAGCGTATTATTTTTAGGCCATACATTTAATGCATTTGTGTATATCTACGGTAAATACACAATTATTAGTCAAGTGCTTATTTACGAAAGAATTACAGAATAAATCCTACAAGTATATCTCAGTACAAGCATAGTTTGGGCCTTGCATTTTATAAGACGAAAACTTCCTTTCCGTTCGCAAGAGGTCTGAAGTTAAACGTCAGGCTAGTCTTCGTGTATTACAATATGCCCTATTTGTAGCTAAAACAGCAATAGAGCTGTTATAGCAGCAAGGATCCCATGGCTTTGTTTTACCTCCAGAGATGAAATTAACAGCGCTAAGGAAGGAAATGTAACATTAATTTCTCACATACCAGAATACGACACATGACGGTGGCACTACTCAAAGTACTGCAACCAATATACTATATGCTTCACCAAACTAAACCCACCATATCTTAAAATTCTAATTGAATGATGGTGGGGGGAGGGGAGTAAACGTGTCCACCATATGAATGTTTCTGATTATTTGAATAATCATTTCTAAGTATGGAATAGAAATGACACTTGAATCGAGCGCTCATACTGTCTGGCCTTAATTAAAACACTGACGCAGTTATCTTGACGGTGTATATGTAAATGCTTTAATAGAGCTTAGGTTTATCTCACTGTAGGAAATGAAAGGCCTTAAAGTTCAACGTTACTCACTTTAACTGGATCTTGGTAATCTGTAATGGCACACGTGTGGTTGAAATCACCGGATCCGTACGGTACACCTGGATATTGTTTACTATAAGAATCCGCTTTTGCACCGTTCACACCAATTGCATTCTTGTGATCCGCAGTCATGTGGTTAAACACCACATCCACATATATCCTGGAAAAAGTTTCAGAATCCTTTGTTAAAATCCTTAACATGTACTACAAATGGGTACATAATCAAGTAAGCTTAATGAATTAAATTAAATAGATTTCAGATTTCCATTACAATTATTATGAAACGTACAGGCTGTAGGCTTAGGACGCCTGTTGTGCAGTCCGATACCGACATACAAACAGCACAGTAGTGCAGCTGGCACAGGCAACTTTGGTACAGTAATGTAAATGTGAAGTGAATCCTCATGTTTTGAACACTACAGGAATGGCAGCTGGTAATGTTATTTTACTTTACATTTTCCTGCCTATTACATGTAAAAATATATTTAGTATTTAACCATGATATTCAGCTTCATGTCGACTGATGAAATTTGGCTCTAAAAATTAGCATTTTTTTTCTCAGCATTTATTGGACGCTTCTTCCTTCAGTTAAAGCAACAGTGGACTATTGTCTCTGATAGTTGATTTGACTTCGGTTACAATAACAAACCTACAAAATCTGGAGGAACACAGTTGTTCAACCCTCTACTTGACTAATATCTATAAGTTCATTGGGGAATCCAAAGACCATTTTTCGAATAATAAGTCTAAAATATTTCACTGTTTATTCTCACCACGAGAAACAGTGCGCATTTAATGACTTTTTAATATACGATGTCCAGATGTAATGAATTCAAATGGCAGCCACAGAAAGACAGATCAAATTTCAAGTATCTTAACTTGTCTTGTCACAAAGATTTACGCTAAAGACACTTGCTACTCGATGTTTAAGATTTTGCCGGTAATATCAAGTGGCTTTTGGCAGCAGGCTGTATAACATCCTTCGGCAGAAATCGATACTGTAAAATCGACTTACAAATTGGCAGATATAAATTCCGTTTTATACACTGATTGCTTTATTTTCTACCAGTCACTACTGAAAATTGTCTTTTTTATGCATGAAAAGGAGAATGTTTGAATACTTAAAAGAAATAATTGCTTTGAACATACTCCCCATCCATTACCTGACACCAACTTCGTTACAGCGTCTAACCATGTCCTTAAAAGCTGCCTCATTTCCAGATCTGCTTATGATTCTGTAAGACATCACTTGGTACCTCTCATACCATGGACGCTCTTGTATAACAAGATTTTCATGAACAGGGGATACCTAAAATGTAAAATATAAGTGATTAAATAAACTGCATAAACATTGACAGTGTCAGTATATTTAAAATAAAATTAAACGACATACACTTATACAGTTACTGTCAGTGTACTGAAAAAACTGAAATAAAAAACAAAAACAAAGAAATTTAAAGTCAGTGTACTTTACAATTCAAATATACATAAAACAGATAGACATTTAGTGTCAGTGTAATATAAATATCAGTGTTTCTTAAGCTTGTATGCTAGCCACCCATATCAGGACAATGGCTGTAACTTGCGGCCACAGAATTCAGAGATTAAGACAGGAATCAAAACCAAAAAAAAAATATTAAATGATCTGAATATAATAATATTACTTAATGAAAAGAAGCTAAATACATTTCCTATAGATTGGCCGGGTAGCTCAGTCGGTATAGCGACTGACTACGAGCTGGACGGTCCGGGGATCGAATCCCAGTGAGGACGAGATTTTCCGCCTGTCCATACCGGCCCTAGGTCCCACACAGCCACCTGTACAATTGGTGCCAGGCTTTCCCCGGGGGTATAATGTGGCCGGTGCGTGCTGCTGACCACTCACCCTCTTCTAGCGCCGAGGTCTTGGAAGAGTAGGACTATACCTCTACCCCCTTCTGGGCCACAACCGGACCTGTAACGGGGTTACTTTACCTTTACTTTTACATTTGCTCCTTCAACAATAAAACAGTGATATTATATCTTACAAATACATAAAACACTACATCTTATTTAATACTACTATGAAGCCAGATTTTGTAAAATTTTGGTAAGTTCTTCTAATCGTAGTATCGTACTGGGAAAGCTTTCATGGGGCACGTGGTGGCACAGTTGCTTGAGGCACTGCGCTACAAGTCGGAAGGTCGCGGGTTTGATTCCCGATACTGTTATTGGAATTTTTTGTTGACATAAACCTACCAGTCGCACTATGGCCCTGGATTTGACTCAGCCTCTAACAGAAATGAGAACCAGGGATATTTCCTGATGGTAAAGATGGCCGGTGCGTAGGGCTGACAACCTTAACACCTTCATGTGCCTATTGTCTTGAAATATTGGCACCTCATTCCCCTGGAACCCTCTGGGGCTGTCCAGGCCGGTAATGGAATTGCTTTACCTTTTTATTGGGTCCTTTACGTCGGGCTTATATTGCGGCTGCATATTTTTGAAGCAATATTTTTGTATGCTGGAAGCAGTGAAAAATCTAAATTGGATACATTTTCTATATTGTGAAACAAAACCTTATTCATCTCCAAGCACTGCTTGTGTATCATCTTTGTATATAGTGACGTATTAATTCCAGTTTTATCCCTCTTCGTTATAAGGAGAAATTACTGTTTAAAAATAGCTTTTGCTGTTGTCGTTTTGGAAAAACGTGTGCAATGTAACACTTCCTCTTTCACATCTTCTACTGCGTGTTATCTTAAATATACAATGCACTGTACATCCTTATCAGCATGAGTTGATTCATCCAGGTGATAGCTTATTTGTTTTTGAAGCTGCAGTCATTGGCCTTTTAATATCTTTTGTCATATATTCGCTACGTCCAACGAATTTTATCATTCTACAACAGAATCTGCTCCAGGTCACTTAACATCAACATTACAACAATTGTGAGGCACCATAACAACAGCTGCCGGTTCTCCCCAGCAGTAAGTAATGTCTTCTGCTTTGCTTTGCGTCTAGCAATGTAATAGGAAGCCACTATATGTTGTTTTATAGCAAATATAAGCCTGTTATTTCAAGCATCTGTAGGTAAATTAAAAAACGTAAATTTCACGTTTTATATGATGGGACATTGGATGTGTACCTCTATTCTTTCTTTATCCTCGGCGCTAGGCGGAAAAAAATTTAACGTTACACTCCAGCCGCTTTATCCCCGGGAAACGGACCGGGTACACATTTTATAGGAGGCGGTGTGGGCCCCCGGGCCGGTTTCAACGTGCGTGGAAATCTACCCCACTAGAATTCGATCCCTGGACAGTGTTTGAAGCATCTAGATGGTCTAATTTAATTTACATTTAATTTATTCACAAAAGGGCATTATTGGTTTTTGTATATTGTTTCAACACACTTTCCAAATTATATGTTCTGTTGAACCTGTGTCTCTATATAATCTTGTAAATGAAACCAACTTCGTGCACGATTTTTTCTTAGTGTATTTCTCCAATTTTATTTATAAACTCTACATGTTTCGGACCACTCCAAGTCCTTCATCGGCTTGAATAACTATATTTATATGACACTTCATTCTTGTATGTTTCCTTCTGGATATTTCCCCGGCGTCTGAATTATACATGCCGACGTTCCGAAACACTCTGTTTTACTTTCATAATCAGATAAGTGTAGTATTCTACACCTTCCTGTCTATGGAGATGGAACAGAGTGTTCCGAAACGTCGGTATATAAAATTCAGACGCCGTGGAATTACCCAAAAGAAAACATACAACATATAGAACACGACGAAAATTTGAAATCAAAAACACTTCCTTCTCGTTATTCTGTTTACCTGATTATCTGGTATGCAGGATGGAATACCACACTGTCGGATAAACAGAATAACAAGTACCAAATGTTGCATAAATACAGATGTTCCTCCTGATAATGGACCTGGGGAGGTTCGAAACATATAGAGGTAACAAATAAAATTGACGAAATTCACTAAGAGTAATTCGTGGACCAAGATGGATTCATTTACTTGACTTTACAAATTAGTTTATATCATTAACTCTAAATTCACATTTCCCTGCTTTTCACGTACTCGGTTTAACTACTACATATGTAGTGACAAACATGAAACCAAGGTTAAGAACTGTGTTTGTACACAAATTTTGGAATTTTTCGTGTTGTATTTAATTTTAGCACGCAAATTTAATGAGCTACTGCAGCCTATATTTTTGTTAAATATTAAATATTAAGTCAAATATATTCTACACTTATTCCAACCGTACGTCCTTTCTGCAATTCAGAAGAATATCTCTAGTTGTTTTGTGCAAGGGGAGCCTAAAATAGTGTCGATAACCAACATCGAAATAAAGGCGCTTTTTGTGAGACTAACCACAACAATTTGACTTTATGGTCGTGTAACTCAAAATGATAGCAATTTGAAGGTCCACTCGTAGTTTTTCCTCTACTCCACTACAATCGCCCCTTCTGTACGAGCCTAATTGTAATACTGTGCCCCCACTTATGACTATTTTGGTCTCGGAGGTCTTTTAAATTTTAATTTTCTCATTACTTTTGAGTAATTCCACACAGCCTGAAAATGACTTAATTTAGATCGTAGCTGCTCAGTGGAACAGCATTTATTGTATATAGAAAATAGTTGTGTTGAGACATACTGATTTTGACTATTTATAATTAATCTTGTTCGTTTGTGGGAGGGGAGCTAGAGCCTTGGAGTAACCTCAATTGATGCGCCCTGACCCTTGCGGAATAATAAGAAACTGATTCCAAAGAAAAGGTACGACCTGTCTACTTCAAATGTTTTCTTGTATGATATGTAACGATGAATTTTATCTCAAAGTTAAGGTCTCTCAACATTCTAAGAGAATTGCAGAAATTAAGTTTATAAACAAGTGCACAATTGAAGGTTTTAATACTCCTCTTGTCTTCTGTTGAATTTCGATGATTAATAATATTATCCCTTACTCAAAAATGCAATATAAAATAAAATAATCTACTCCCTGTTGTTATAAAATTTATTGTCCGGTGTAAAGGAAACATGACAAAGCAGTAACAATTGAGCACATGGTACTCCTCAGACCTCCAAGTTTTCACCATTGACACAAAAGCATTAACCCTATCTTGTCTTCAAGACATATATCCAGGCTTAGGATTTATCTGTGTCAGTTGTCTTTAGGTAGGAGGTGAGAGACTGCTTAACATCGTCGTCTCTACTAACTCGGCTGCCGGCAGGTGATTCTCAAAGTGTACAAAGAAATAGATAATATTATGTCCCAAAACATCAAGAGGCTTGGAACTGGGGAGGGCAGGGTTTCACCTGGAAGATTATTGGCCAAACCCCTTAGAGTCCCGACTTCGTAAACCGTGAATTTGTTTTATTCTCTTGACATTTCAGCACACATCTAACACAAGATATGCAACAGCTGCCGACATGAAGCATGCTGTCGCTTCCAGCTACAGACATAGGATATTGCAGCACAGGCTTTGTTTCCATAATTTAAAAAATCCTTAATATTTACGATAAATATCTGCAGGTCTGAATACATGTCGCGTATTCTTCAAATAAGGAACACAGTTTCCGTATTCTCTTATTCCAACTTCATTTTTTATTTTCAATTAGTTTCTGACATCAAAATTTAAATATGTCCACAAATTTCATTTTCAAATTCAATCCAATCCATTACCTACCTGAACTCCTGCAAATCCTTTTGGAGCCAGAAATCTCTCACACTCGTCCGCGATGTCGCTGAATTTCCATTAAAAAACTGCACTATGGCACTTGTACCCGGTACAGTATTAGGAGATTTCTGGGCGTGGATGTTTGCCACAGAGAACAAAAGCCACATCAGATGCAGTAGTACCACCTTGCAGGTTGTAGTACCTACATACTGGAAATGCTTCAGTATTTATACTGCACGAATACAAGGACGTGTAAATCCTTTAAATTGATCGTATCTCTTGTGTTTTAGCCGCAATTGCACACCATATATTATATTGACAAACTTATTTACAACACCTAGCAACACATGCCTCATATATCTTGCACACTTTAATTTCCCCAGACATGCACACAGCTATGCTGCAAAACTTGCTAAACCCATATTTTTACTTAAAACAATGCTATTATGTCACATTCTTTTCTTGTCACTAATAAGACAGTAAAATGCAAATCGACTGTGTACAAAGGACAAATATTGAATTCATCATTCTATTCAGACCAAGGAGTTACAGTTACCACGACTCCTTTTTAGGTCACATCCATCAACATCACGGGTCCTTATCTGCTAACGCCAATAGGAAACAAATATTTACAAGCATTCATAGATCATTTCACAATGTATGCGGAAGTTTACCCGATAACAGACCAAACAACCGAGACCTGCGCAACAATATATGAGACCAAGGTAGTAACACGACATGGAATAGGCTCTAGGTTAATCACTGACCAAGGCCAAGCATTCATGTCCTCCTTCTTTCAGGAGACATGCAAAATATTAGAGATAAGCACAACTCGCACTTCAACCTACCACCCTGAATCAAATGAAACAATTGATGGTTGGCATCGCTTGTTAGTTGGGGGCCTATCTCATTACGTAAATGCGGTTTATACAAACTGCGTACTTGGGTACCATTTTATCTCATGGCTTATCGCGCTACGCCAAATAAAATTACTGGTTATAGCCCCTACTACAGCAGAGAAATTACACTGCCAAATAGCGATAGTCCGAAAGCTTGAGTTGCAAAAGAAAGCCCTGAAAAAATTAGCAGACTAGAAAACCTCAGAACTTGCTTAAAAACTAGCCTATAAACAGGTAGCCGAATCGAATAAGAAGGCATACCAGAAAAACAAACTTTTGTATGATCGCAAGGCTAAAGTACAAGCTTTTGAAGTAGTAGACTTAGTCTACCTATAAAATCCAGGCAAGAAACAAGGCTTAACTCGAAATTTCCAAAAATCATGGGCTGGACTGTACAAGATAACAAAGAATAATACTGACTTGAACTATGAAATAATAGATTATAACAATAAGAAACTGTTTGTACATGTAAACCGATTAAAGAAAGCCAACATTTTCGGACTCTGGAAACCAAAGTTGCAACAAAATGTTGTGAAGAAAATACATAAAACTGCGATGAAATATTTAGACGAGGAAGAAAAAATGAATTTAGTACTGGATCTTTTCATTAGTAATTCCAGACTACACTGACAGAACTGAGCATGAAAATCCACTTTACCAAACACCAAATGTCTCTGACCCCGTCCTGCAAGCCGTAAAGAACCCGTTTCCCTAACATCAAGATCCTAGTTTCCATCCCCCTGAAACACCCCGATTCCGCCGAGAACTCCAAATTACGAGAACAGACCCCCTCGTCACAAGATCTAGCACTAGGATTATGTCTCAAGATCTCTAAATTTGTATCTGCTATTGAGTGACAAATAGTATGCTTGCTTACGTTATATGGACTTTCTAACTTATTGAAAAGCTCTGTGTGTTACATGATGTATCTTGAATATTGTGGTAGCAGAACTATTTGTCCGGCCCCTAAACCACAGTGTCTTATTTTTTAAAGAGACCAACCTTCTGACGAGCGACACTTAGCGCATCGCAATAGATTTCAATTTAAGTAAATGTCACGAAGTAATTTCTATTGTTAAAGCAGTCATATTCACTCTTGAACAACAAGGGTACGAATTCACTTCAATTTCCGATTTGAAACAGACTGAAACGCTTCTGCAAGCCTTGGAGTCCAAACATTATGATTTCCATCATTTTTTGCGTCGGTTAGATGGACGACGAAGGTTAGTAGATTTCGATGGTCTACTTCTTCTTCCTGGTGCTGAACTTCCTAGTTGAACGTTTCGTCCTTCTCAACGACCTCTTTCCACTTCCCTCTATCCTATCCACTTTTTAATCTTCATTTGGTAGATGTCCTGTTTGATGTTAGTCTCCCATCTGTACTTGGATCTTTCCTTGTGATCTTTTGGTTAGAGGTTTCTAATTAAATATCTTCTTAGCTGTTCTGGTATCTGGCATACTCTGTATGTGACCAAACCAACTCAGTCTTTGAGGTTTGATGTGATTAGTTATATTTTTATGTTTCATCAGCTTATCTAATTCCTCGTTGGATTTGGCTCTCCATATTTGGTTTAGATTTCAATGGTACTGTTTTGAGAGTCTTATTAGGTACAGGAACCATTTCGGACCTGCATCAACTGCATGGCCTACTTGATAAATTAAAAGATAAAAATTCCGACTTGGTATAACCCTGATCTAATCAAATAATGTACATGAAGAAACTTGACACAATTACTGCAATAAATACCAAAGCCATTACAAATTTGACTGCCATAATCAAGTTCAACATAGTACTGTCACGCGATTAGTTTCAACAAATTACTAAAGACATAATGTGGCTTCATTTTAATAATCTTATGTAAATAAATTCTAAACTGGCACATAAACTTTTTACGTAATGGTATATTTGCACATTTAATTCATTAGTGTTACTTTTGGAAGACTTCACTCTGTACTTGCTGTCACTCGTTTATAAGCTATTGAACAAGCCAAAATAAACTTTACCGAATGTACGAATTCCACACATCTCTAAACTTCTGTGTTTTATGATAAAATATTTTTTGAACTCACAATATTTTGATAGACGTTTAGCCAAATAACATTTAGTTTACTATAAGAGACGTAAACATATCACTACTCTCATTGGAGTCCTGTGTGAAATGTAACTCAATTATACGTACAGGCATTGGGGGCGTATTCCTTGATGGCAGATTTTCAGATTCTTTCCCTGTACTACGCTAACCAAACAGACAACCAAAAGCATGAAACCAAATGTTCTTCAGACACCTCTACACATTATTGATGACGGTTTACGTTGTATTTTGTCTGAATTAGGCCTGCCCAGATCCATCAATGCCTACTGTTAATCAATTCACACCCTCAGTACCACCTGCTGTTACACCGTCACCATCATCACTGTCCCTGCAAACAAGTACACATTTGTTTCGTGTTGTTTATTGCATAACGCTTTTACGTCTGACACTGTACAGCGTCCAATATGATAGCTGGACACCAATGTGGACGCGATTTGTCAGACACGAGGTTCAGTGTTTCTTTTTTGTTATACCGCCTTAACTGCTTGGTAATTATACTTAACGATGTTTCGGTAAAGCACGATGTTTCCATTTTGAGAGTCAACCAGGCCGAAATAATTTGGTTTGTTTTACTGAGAGAATGTAGCTTTACGACGCTCCGACCTTTCGGTAAATCAGCGTCAATTCCCATAATATTCAGATGTTCATTCATGACATACTGAAGACATTGACTTGATGTTTTGATAAAGAAAATGAAGCAAACTTTAAAGACGATTTTGTCAGGGCTGTCCGCAGTAGGGCTGCGAATAAACCACAATAACAATCCGCTCGATACAGCCACCTTGCAACGCAGACCTCAAGTCTGTACCTATTCAGTGTGTCTGGCTGACCTTATATAATAGGGCTTATTAGTCGCCATAAAGGTTAGCACAGTGGTACTTTATTCGAATACAAAAAATCCCTCGTATTTATAATTACGTAAAAATTTTGTTTGCCACCGTTTTTGCAAATTATTGTTGATATTTTTTACCAAAGTAAACCACGACCGCTATAATTCGAATTATTTCCTCCTGATTATTGATAAAGTTACAAAATGAGAAGTTTCATTTTTTATCACACCGACTTCGCTCAAAAGACGGAATCAATTCCTCCAACCATGTGTTCACTTCCATTCTAGAATCTTTTATTATCAGTATGTTGAGCCGGTACATGCATTTTACGATTCATAAATTCTAGAGATAAAAGAGTTACATAATGGGAACCAATTACCAAACAATTAGAGAAACATAACAACTGTGGTTTCTCCGTTTTTGAGTACATAAAGATACGTAATTATTTAAAAGGGCTCGAATTCCACTTGTATAGAAGAATGGCGCTTACATAAAAACAACATCACAAACAATTGAATTTAGGAAAACATGCCTGACATCGTACGTTCTATTGCAAGCGTTCTGTGTACATTTGTGTGCGCGAGTTTATGCATATACATTTTTTCTTAAACATATATGATATTTTACTAGCACATTGGACTCGGAATTCAAGAAGAAGCTAGTGAATTCTACGTTGGGAGCATAGCTTTATATGGTGCTGAAACTTCGACGCTTCGGACAGAGGATCAGTAACACCTGGAAAGTTTTGAAATGTGGTGCTGGAGAAGGATGGAAAAGATTACTTGGACTGATCATGTGAGAAATGAAGATGTATTACTTAGAGTCAAGGAGCAGAGGAATATCCTACATGAAAAACGTAAACGGAAGGCGAACTGGATTCGTCACATTATACGTAGAAACTGCCTTCTACAACTGGTTATTGAAGGAAAGATACAAGGGGAGAAAGAAATGACAGGAAGAAAGTAAGAAGACGTAGGAAGCTATTGGATGACCTTAAGGAAAGGAAAGGATACTGTCATTTGAAAGAGGAAGCTCTGGATCGCACTTTGTGGAGAGCTCGCTTTGGAAGAGGCTTTCGACCTGTCGTAAGACATATATGATATGATATAAAAAGTTTTATGCGAGTTTGTAGACAGGACGGAATAATTACTTCAAACTCTCTTACAAAATGACTTCAGGGAAGGATTCTAAACCGCTATCAATTATGTGGACTGGTGTGTATTTAAAAAAAGTTACTTTGAAGGGTAAACTGTTAGACGCAATTATTCCATCTATAAAATACGACTTTCAAACTGCTTTATTATATGACAGCCACACCTCGTATGTATGTATGTATGTATGTATGTATGTATGTATGTATGTATGTATGTATGTATGTATGTATGTATGTATGTATGTATGTATGTATGTAT
>Ga0268261_10000888_pt1 | contig 19885 bp, 19 predicted proteins | sample TergutNc150P1_FD_190353 | JGI IMG/M metagenome (GOLD analysis project Ga0268261, IMG submission 190353) | Nasutitermes corniger P1 segment gut microbial community from laboratory colony in Florida, USA - Nc150 P1 (SPAdes) (version 2) | ecosystem: Host-associated > Arthropoda: Insects >...
GGCAACCACAGACGTATGTAAAACCAGAGGCTGAAAATACAGTTTTTGAGCTCCTGATGATGAGCGTCGTGTCGCTCGAAACACGTTGAGCAATAAGAAACTTTGGAATAATAAGCTCTAATACATGGTCACATCTTGTTGGTTATTTCTAAATAATTTATACTATGATGCACGGATCCATGAACATCAAGTTTATTATTCAAACATAATTTTGCTCTATATCAGTTTTGCCTACATTGATATTTTTTGCAAGCACCAACTCAAGTGATAGTCCTATTAATACACAACCCCTTCAGTTCCAGCATAGAAGAATTTAAGGCTAATATATGCTTCCCTTAGGTGCCACACTGTCTGAACACATCTGATGATGAGTGGAGAAAGATAGGGTGCATATCTGCAGTCATCGACTGCAGACTGTTCTGCATCATTCCTATGCAAGCATAATCTTGATTGAAATGTACAGAATCACAAATAATACATTGCAAAATATATGCACTCCAGATTGTAGTACATAAAATGTCATCTCATGGGCTGATTCCATTGAAAAAGATTATTCTTGAGAAAGTAATAGGTCCTCACCTAGAAGAGAAATTCCCCCATCTTACATGGAATCTGATGGTTTATTACGGTTTTTACAAGAGTCTGCTACTTGTACCTGTCCTGTGCCAGATGCATCCACTCCGTACACTCACATCTTCCCATCTGTGCCGATGTCTTCCATGTGCTCTCTTTCGTTCAGGTTTTCCCACCACTACTGGGTGGGGAATACACATCAAGCGGTTCTGCATTATGCGATTTTTTCCAGCCTCCCTTTTATGCCCAAATATCCTGCTCAACACCCTGTGCTTGAAAACCCTCAGCCATTGCCCTTCGTTTAATGTGAGACCAAGAAATACAACCATGTCAAACAGGCATTTTATAAAATTTTCTGTTAGGGAGCAATGGGAATATGAAAGATTCTAAATGGAATGGTTGGAGATATTACTGAAAAACATTTAGACACAGATTAATTTGGACTGGTGCTCATTTATGATGCATATTTTCCACATTTACATTAGAAACAGCCATTGTAGATAATGTTTACAGCAACAGTGAGAATGAGATAGCGAGATCAGTAGTGATCATATAGTTGTTATAGTTACCAAAAGATGGCAGCAGCTGTCGGACATGTAAACACAGCTGTGGGGCCTGAAAACCTAGTTATGATGTGACAGGTACAGTTCTCAGGCAAGGGAGATGCACAGGGAACGGGGTAATGTTATAAATTTTACTGAAACATGCAAATACACACACATAATGCAAAATGATTTTAATCATTTCCACGCCAAAACTGCTTGAAGTTACTTTCCATTGGAACAGATGATCTCATCAACTAATGGTGAAAGACCATGGAGTTCAGATTTACACCAGTAGATGGCAACAGAATACAGATAGTTCGTATGGTGGTGTGCCCAAAGTGGAAAGTGTTGCGTGTCATTTTAATCACAAGTACCTCGCATCCTGCATCATTTGTTTGTGTGTAATTTATGCCAATTATACACGGATGCAAGTTTTGACAATAAAATCGGTGAATCAGAAGCTTTGTGAAGTAATTTTAAAATTTCCATTCCTAATTTTCTGGATCCTATCTGTTTTCATTCAAATTCTTTAGCAGCATGATACAGTTTATTTGCCCACATAATTCTAATTTATTTTTTTCCCCGATCATTTAACGTCATCTGAAATGGTATAAAAATGTATGTGAATAGATGCTTGGCATGCTTCTTCCTGAAAAAATGTTTGGCGTGGAAGGGTGTTTAGATGGGCAGAAGTAAGGTCAACGTTTAAATGAGTCCAGTAGTTAATATGTAGTGAATTCACGAGAAGTTTTGTTTTAAAAATTTATGGAAATGTCTAATATTATTAGGCTGATTAAATCGAGGGTGAAAAATGGATGGCTATTTTTGTGCATTGTCTTCATATTTTATGGCAACACCAGATTACCAGTGGTTATCTCACCATTGTCCCCCTCTTCACTGAAGATGAAATAAAGCCAGATACATTTGCCACAACAGCCGTATGTCTCGCGACGGGAGACGAAAATTTTAGTCTAATTCATCATGTGAAATGAAAAGAGAATTCCCAACTAATACATGGGTAGGTACAGTCTTTAATGTTTAATGTTCATGGGTCCATGCATCGTAATAGTACTCTAATATATAAGTCCCAGCAAGATGCACATGTTACAGAGTTTATTTTATCTGACAACTGCTCCACATGTTTAGGGCATCACCGTCACTCATCTTCAGGAGCACAAAACAACTGTAACTACAGCATCTAGTAACTGTTACATCGTATTGTTGTCTGATGCTATCGTGGAAGAGTTGGAACTGATTTGAGTGTGTTGTGGGTGGCATACGCTACACACAATGTTCATGGGTCCATGCATCGTAATAATACTCTAATATATAAATCCCAGCAAGATGCACATGTTGCAGAGTTTATTTTATCTGATAACTGCTCTACATGTTTTGGGTGTCACCATCACCCATCTTCAGGAGCACAAAACAACTGTAAGTACATCATCTGGTAACCGTTACACCGTCCTGTGGTCTGCTGCTGTCATGGAAGAGTTGGAACTGATTTGAGTGTGTTGTGGGTGGCGTAAGCATGGGGGTATGGCAGGGTCAATGACCTCTGTAACCTAACCTTGAGCTCCCTCTAGTGATGATACACGTAAACAAACCTAACCTTCCCCTCTGTCCCCTTGCCCAGACAGTATGGCGCCAGGGTCTAACCTAACTTTAACTTATTATTTACAAACCTAACTCTCCCCAAACTTTTTAGGCCTTTAGGCGATCGCGTGATGTCAACAAAGATGGCGGAGGGGTGAATGATCTTCCCTCTCAACCTAACTTTAACTTGTTATTATTTTGAAACGTTAGTCACGTGATGTAAACACCCCCAGGCGATGCGATGTCAACAAAGATGGCGGAGGGGTGAATGACCTTCCCTGTAAACCTAACTTTGACTTGTTATTATTTTGAAACTTTGTTATTGTCGCGTGATGTAAACAGCCCTAGGCGATGTTATGTAAACAATGAGGTAGACAGTGTGACGCCGTGCTTAACCTAACTTTAACTTGTTATGGTAAACAAAGCGCCATCTTGAATTTTAGCTAATATGGCGGCTAGAGCGGTAAGTTTAAAGGTTTGTTATTATTTTCTAGCCTTGTTATGGTTGCTGGATGTAAACAAAAGATGGCGGAGGGGTTAATGACCTTTGTGCATAACTTAACTTTAACTTGTTATGGTTACTTGATGTAAACAAAGGCGCCATTTTGAATTTTTGCTAACATGGCACCTTGCGCGGCAATTTTAAACCTAACTTTAACATCTTATGTGAATAGGACAACTATTTTACAATATGGCGGACTTGCGCGCTATCTAAATTATTTGGATAAGACCACCATGTTACAATATGGCTACAACTTTAAACTTTATACCACACTCGAAAGAGGTGGCTAAAGCGGTAAGATATCAGACTCATAATTGAAAGATTCTAGGTTCGAATCCTACGGCTTTAACTATCTCTTTTTAAAGGAAACTATCCCAGGTAATTAGGGTAAATAAAGACAATTTTACATTTTTACAAACATACACACTTTAAATTTTGGTTAGTAGTTAAGTGAGTGAAGTAGACGAGTAGCCTACACTTTGTTGACCCCTGAGCCAAAGTTATGCGATTGGTTTGTATGCCCCTGAGGGTAAAAGTCATTAGCGTAATGGGAATTGTTTACTCCAGGAAATTAGCCTAATGGAAAAAGCTTGTATGCCCCCACGCCAAAGCCATTAGCTTGGTACTTTAGGCGTGTTGCGACTTGCTGGCGCCAGCAGGAATGCAAGTTAGATCAAATCAGATAAGGATTCTTGGAAAAGGCCATTAAGGGGATGCAGGTGACATACTTTAAAAGCCATTAAGATAACAATCAGGTAACGATTCCTGGAAAAAGCCATTAAGAAGACAAACAAGTTGAAACATGTTCAGAGGATAGCACTATATATTCGGGGAGTTTAACTCTAGTGGAATATTTTGCATCGTGCCTTGACTGTGTTTAGAGCCTTTCTACCAGCGCTACGCAAGTACAAACCTGTTTAGCTAAGCCTACAGCAGCCAGCAGCCACAACTTTTACAACTTGTATTCTGCAGAAACTAGCGGTTACGGCTGTTTTAACCGCAACGAGCAGCAACCTACATCCTGCAACAATTTGGCATATATTTCAAGTAAGTGGTACCCGTACTATCAAAATATGACATGGCTAAGAAAATTATTCTGAATAGGGCAAGGGCTATTCCTACTACGGAGGCACCCTCTGTAAGTAGGGAGGATATAGCACCTTTCTCTAGCAGAAACATCCCGGCGTCGGAACAGCTACCCTTTAGGATTTTGGACGAGACCTCAAAATATTTTCCAAAATTTAACGCGACCGGGCGTAGTTTGCTTATAAAGTTTAATTATCCGGGTGAAGAGCAAGACCCCACCACTTATCTCAAGGAATGCATTACTGCATTTACTAATTACCTAGTAGATAGTGCCAGATAGAGATTTGGTGGATTTGAGAATCCGTAATACTGAGAATGTGCAGGATAAGGTGGTAGGCATTAGCTTACGTCGCCGGGACCAGCTTAAGGCTGACGTGGTCTGGAGTGTACTCGGGAAAGTCATACAAAGCAGTGCTAGGTTTCCTCTGACTGGCCGTCTTGAAGTACATTTAGACCATGTTAGGATGCCTGCTGGTAACGCTAAAAAGGCTGAGAAGACTAAAGGGCGGTCTTTGGATGTATTGAGTGCTATAAAGAGAAGCATTGTTGTGAAGGCAGCTATTCTGTGTTTGGCTCATGCAATAATTGCTATGGCTAGGGTAAATAAAGACCCAAAGTACAAATCATATAGGAATGGGTATGGACTACATAAACCTGTTGAAGAACTCGAATGCTTCCGGTGTTGATTTATCCAATGGCTGGGATTTTGAAGAGCTTCAACAGTTTCAATAGTACCTTTCGAACTACAAAATTATTGTGTTTGATGGATTGTACCCGGATAGGGTAATGTTTAGCCGAAATTGCCTTTCGGCTAAGGAATTATATTTACTATATGATCGGGACTCTGGGAATTATAATGTAATTACCAACTTGAAGGGTGTAATGGCGAAGAGGTATATATGTAACGGCTGTGACACATACGACTATACGCAAGTGTGACAAAGTTTGTTCCCTGTGTACAGCTACGCCACCCTGTACTAAAGATCAGTCCAAGTATTGTGGTACATGTAACAGATGGTTTCTCAGCGAGAAGTGTTTCCAGAATCTTCTAATTCTCAAAGTGAAAGGCAAGCAAGTCTGTCAGTGGAGACAAGTATGCCGAAATTGTTCGTATTTGGTAAAGTCTCATTCTAAACATGAATGCTTTAAGAAATTTTGTACATTTTGTAATAAACAACCTTCAGGCCATTTATGCTACGTGGCTCCATTGAAACCTAGCAAGCTATCAAACAAGTATTTGAACGTTTTCTTTGATACGGAGTGCACACAAGACCTTGAAAAGTGTGATGGGTCTTTTGAGCATGTTCCGAACCTCATGTGCTCAGCAGATGTGTTCTAAATGTGAAGCTGTGGATGATGTTAGTGTGATTATGAACAGTGTGGAAAGCGTGTCCACACGTTCTGGAAAAACCCCGTAGGCAAATTTATCGATTATCTTCGACTATCTAGGCCATTCGATTACAAGATTTGTCATTTCACACAACTATGGTGCATACGACGCACAGTTTCTTCTCAGAAGGTTTTTGGAAGTTAGAGGGGAGCCGAAATTGATAATGGACGGTAGTAAAATTCTTAGTATGGTTGTGTAAAATTTTCACTTTTTGGATTCGCTGAATTATTTACCCATGAGTCTAAAGAGCATGCCCAAATCATTCGACCTGACATGCAAGAAGGGGTACTGCCCCACTTCTTCAACACGGCCAGCAATTATCTGACCCCGAATTTTATGGGGCAGACTATGTATGCTGATGAGCGCGCCCAATTTATGCAGTGGCACCAGGAACAGAAAGGTAAGTTATTTTGTAACAAGGACGAACTGCTGGCCTACTGCATGGATGATGTGAATGTATTGAGGCTGGTATGCTCCGCGTTTCGAAATTTGTTTTTGAAATTGGTTAAAATGGACCTTTTTAGGGAAGCTATGACAATATCGTCCATTTGCAGTAAGGTATTCCGAACCATGTTCCTGAAACCTGATGCTGTAGGTATTATCCCGGGAGCCGGTTACCGTATGGGGGATCGTCAGTCTATTGAAGGTTTTCAATGGCTGGCGTGTATGGGACGGACTCGCAAAATTATTCTTGCCGGTAATGGGAGGGAAGTGCATTTGGTCGGGGTACCTAATGTAAAAGTTGACGGGTATAGTCGAGAAACAAATGAAGTCTTTGAGTATGTAGGTTTTTGGCATGGGTGTCTGCATGCCCAATCGACATAAACCCATTGGTAACACAGGAAACAATGGCGAGGTTGCAAAAAATCAGACGCTGGTTACACTGTTGTTTCGATCTGGGGGTGTAAGTTTATAAAACTTGCGTAACACTCCTGGCCTTGAAAATGAACTTTGCTCGCACACCTATGTAAAGAACGCTCCCATTAATATTCGCGATGTCTTGTACGGGGGTAGAACCGAGGCTAGTAAAACATATTAGAGTAAAGGATGGGGAAGAAATCCGATATGTGGATGTAATCAGTCTGTGCCCCTACATGTGTAAGTACGGTAAGTTTCCGGTAGGCCACCAGAAAGTGTACGTGGTTGTAGACTGTCCCCAGAGTGTTACTAAATGTAAGGTTTTACCTCCTAGGAAACTGTATCATCCAGTTCTTCCATACAAAAGCAACTCCAAACTGATGTTCCCCTTGTGTTCAGTTTGTGCCGACACTATGAACCAGGACGACTGTACACACTGATGAGCGCTGTATAGTTGGGACGTGGATAGTGGATGAGGTCCGCAAGGCCGTAGACATGGGTTATGTTCTGGTAGACGTTTATGAATTTTGGGAGTATAAAGTAACGTGCTTTGACGACACCAGTTCAGGTCTTTTCGCAGAGTACGTTAACATGTTCCTAAAACTCAAACAGGAATAATCCGGCTATCCCTGCGTTCAAAGTGAGGAAAACAATGTCAAATACATTGAGGACTACCGACGCGCAGAGGGAATTGCTCTAGACAAGGCATCAACTTCCAAAAATGCAAGGCAACGCACTTTGGCAAAGCTAAAATTGAACTCAATGTGGGGCAAATGGGCACAAAACCAAAACAAGGCTCAGACTACAATTGTCACTCTGAGAAAGTTTTACGAGCTTTTAACAAATCCGGGTACTGAGGTTACAAACCTCATATTCCCGAACGAAGAGGTAACATGGGTCTCCTGGAAGTATTCCGAAGACAATGTTACCACGGGGGAAAATGTTAACGTAGCAGTTGCCGCTTACGTAACTACACGAGCTCGGCTCAAATTATACGGGTATTTGAGCGAATTGGGGAAGTCTTTTTTATACTGCGATACTGATTGTTTTATCTAAGTTCAAAAGGTAGATGAACCCCCAAAAGTAACAATAGGGGACTATCTGGGCGACCTCACAGATGAGTTGGAGGAGTTTGGTTCTGGCTCCTTCGTAGCTGAGTTTGTTTCGGGCGGCCCTAAAAACTGCGTTTTCGGTAATTTGCCCCTTTACCGGTAAACGCACAACTAAATGTAAAATAAAGGGTATAACTTAGAACTATGAAAATTCAAAAGTTGTAAACTTTACTTCTTTGAGAGATATGATTCTGGAAGACGCGCCACTTGTACATGTTCACAATCCCAAGAAGATCAAAAGGAAACATGGTGGCATAGTAGTGTCAGCCGGAAACCAAAGAGTACAATGTTTTTAAGAAGCGCTGGCTTATGGACAACTTTGACTCCTTACCATATGGATATTAATTATTTATTTATTTTTATTTATTTATTTACTTTATTTCTCTATGTATAAATAGAGGTGTCCTTACACATCAAATTCATTTCATAGTATGACGTCGAAGCTGCAACATCCATTTACACTAATTGTTGCAGGTCCTAGTAGTTGTGGTAAATCAACATTTGTAATTAGACTGTTAGATTGCAGGGAGCAGTTTTGTGACGTGTTTACAAATATTGTGTGGTGTCACAGTGAAAACGCCTCGCATCATCTCAAAAACGTAACATTTGTTAAAGCCGTACCGGACTTTGAAAACCCTGAAAATGTGCCTACGCTCATAGTGCTGGATGATTTAATGGACTCTGCTTATTCTACAAAAGTTAGTCAATTATTTACCAAAGGATGGCATCATCGTAACGTCAGTCTAGTTTTAATTACACAGAACTTTTTTCACCAAGGTCCGTCGTCACGTGATATTTCATTGAACAGCAGATATATAGTTGTGTTTAAGAACCCCAGAGATAAGGCTCAAATTGTGCACTTGGCCCGGCAGGTTTACCCTGAAAACATTTCTAGTTTTCATAAGACATCTAGACGTCTGTAAAGATCCACACCCCTATCTGTTTCTGGACTTTACGCAATCAATCAACAGTTTATTGAGATTTAGAACAAAGATATTTCCTGAGGAAAATACAGAAGTTTTTGCGGCAGTTGAAGGTAATGAACCGGTTGAAGTCACAGTTACACTTTCCCCACGTACTTAAAGACGCTAAGCCCCAGGCCAGACCGCGTTACTTACATCTGCAGATGACTATTTAATCAAAGCCATTGTTGAGTGTGCTATAAACACATTAAATGGGAATCATAAATTAACTAAAGAGGACAAAGGTAAATTATGTAAATATAAAAATCGTTTACGTGCGTTGGTAAACCCAAAGATTAGTTTTAAAAGTAAACGGAAACTTTTAATTCAGAAAGGTGGGTTCAAAGTTCCTTTACTTACCAGTATTTTGTCAGGTGTTATAGGAAAATTAATTAGTGGTAATAAACTAAAATGGCGCTACAACGTATGGTTTTAGTACCCTTGAACTGTGGGAAAGCGCTGTCAAACACCATCACCACCGCCTGTTAGAACTATATTAAAAAGTAAAGATCATTGCTATAATAAATGGACTCGCTTTCCTTTGCATCAAGACCCGTACTTGAAAACTGAAAAACTTAAACGGGAGCCCATCCCCATTCCAATAATAGAAACTACACGTAAAAGAGGGCCTTTTAATAAAGCAGAAAAGTTAGAGCCTGAATTAGAAACTAATTCTCAGCCAGTGCATTCAAAGTACACTCATAACGTGATGAGACGTAAATTATCGCACGATCCTACGTTTGGTGTGTACCAAGATGAAACTGATAGTTCTTTTAAAATCGGGCGTTCATGTTTTAAATATAACGATAAACACGTGTTTGTGGACGGCAAGAAGTACAAGGCAACACAGGGCCTCTGTGAATTACCGACAAAGTAAACCCGATAAAAACGCGGTTACTTTTCAAGACAGACATAAGCAAATATTCTTACAGTCTAATGCGTACAGAGTTAATTATAGTCCCACAGGTAAGATCAAAGCGAACAAAGGAATCAAGTATACTCGCTTTATTTCGCAACTCTACTGACAAAAAGGAAATTCCTTGGGAATCTGTGTAATGTTTCTAGGTAACATTTATTACGATCCTAAGCACGCAGCGGGGTTTAGTTCAGCAGCAAAGTTACTAAGTACCGCTAAAAGTAATAAGAGAAATGTCGAAGAGTGGCTGTCAGGTCAAGACACGTACACTGCATAAACCAGTGCGCAAAAAGTTTCATCGAATTCCATATACTGTTACAAACATTGACGATGTTTGGGAAATTGATCTTGCGGGGTTGCGTTCCTTGTCGAAATACAGTGATAAATACAAATACCTCTTAAATGTAATAGACATTTTTTCGCGTTATGCCTGGAGCGTGCCTTTAAAGGACAAGACTGACAAGTCAATCGCAGCGGCTTTAACAACTTTCTTTCGAAATAGAAAGCCGATTACTATACAATCACATAAAGGTACAGAGTTTGTTAATGCAACTGTCCAACAGTATTTGGAACGTCAGGGAGTCGATTTTCATACGACTCACAACCCTGATATAAAGGGGGCTGTTATTGAGCGATTTAATCGTACTCTAAAGACGAAAATCTATAAATATGTCACTAAGAATAACACGTACCGCTACTTGGACGTTATAAATAATCTAGCAAGTTACAACAACTCTGTCCATTCCACAATAGCCATGCCCCCGAGCAAAGTGTCTCCCTCGAATATTTACCATATATGGCGAAAGGTAAATAGCCTGCGGGCCAAAATTCGTCACGGACGTGTCAAGTTTAAAGTGGGCGATCTTGTAAGAATAACGAAGCAGAAGGTAGCTTTTGCTAAAGGTTACGAACACGTTTTCAACAGAAATATTTAGAGTTGTAAAAGTTATTGCACGCGTGCCGCAGCCTGTTTATGAACTGTCGGACTTGCAAGATCGTGGCATCGAAGGGAAATTTTACAATTACGAACTTGTTAAAGTCACTGTATCACCTGAAACTGAGTTTCAAATAGATAAAATAGTGTGCACACGTAATAAAAACGGTATTATACAACATCTTGTCAAGTGGAAAGGTTACGACGAGACTTTTAACAGTTGGGTAAACGCGTCTGATATTAAGAAAATATAATGGATAATTTTTATTTAACATTACCATCAGACAGTTCCGGTTATTATTACCCGGCAAATACATTAGCTAGTTTTACAACTAAATTAGCCACACCGCTCGAGTTGCAACATAACAAATGGGAAGTCGGTTAAGTAGAAATATCGTATCCTAATGGCTACAAGAAACGTTTCCGACACAATACAATCCGTTTAGATTCGCAAGAGGTCTTTTTCCTGTTAAAGACTATAAATCTATGTTTGATCTCAAATATTCCTGATTTGTTGGAACCGTCTAAGAAGGAAAGGTTTATGCGTATATTTAGTGAGTACCTAAATAAATATACAGAAGAAGAACCGATTAAGCAATTGTTTAATTCGTGCTACGGGGAAAATTCCGTTAAAATCGATAATCATATAGTATTTCACTTTCCTGCCCGTATATATAATGGACTTGAAGATTTAGCTGAAACAATTATGAACCCTGCTAATTGCCGTACTTCTGAAATAACTGTATCACTAAAAGATAACCCTGATTTTACTACACCAGATCCTGTTATGTGTATACAGATATAAAACCAAATTTGGTTGGTGATTCTTACGTTAAACTTTTAACGACTACATTTTCCTTCTGGTACAGGATATCGTAGATTTGACTTTCCTTTCTATAGACCTGTAGAACAATCGTTTATAGAGTCCATTATCATTCGTTTAGTTACAAAAAATGCAGAAGATGTGCTATTTGAAGATAGCGATATCCATTGCGTTGTAATATTACACTTTAAAAACAAGTCCCCGGCGCAGTAAAACTCAGTATACTAATTAAAATGGATCGATATACACGATACTATGTTAATCAAAGCGGTAGTGGCGGTGAGGTGGGTCCTGTTTACAGGGCAAGTTTTAGGGTTCAGATGGGTAACGTCATAGGGTCCTTCAGGGGACTTTCGTTTTGTTAAACCCCTGTTGTATTCAGGGGCCAAGGCGGTCGGAAAAGAGGCTTTTAAAACAGGTTCCATTATAATAACCGACATATTTAATAAAGAGCCGAAACAGCCTGTAAGCGATATTTTTAAAAATCGATTTATTGAGGCAAAAGATAACCTCGAACAAAAAATTAAAAAGATGACGGGGTCTGGCCTTAGTTTGAAAAGAAAGCGCAAGTCTAAAAAAGCTGTCTCAAAGTAAGCGTAGAAAGGTAAAGGATATTTTCAGAGAAGCAGTAATGGAGTGTTTAAAATCAGGGCTTGACATTTTTCTAAAACGCAGCATACAAACATCCATCGTAAACAACCACACCGTTACATATAAATCTTTAGCGCCAGCTGACAATCCTACCCAGTTGTAATTCAATTGCTCCGGTCATAGTGATTATTATATTTATTTAAATTCTGTACGTCTACTGTTACGCATCAAACTAGTGAAAACTGATGGTTCAGATATAAGTAGTGCAGAGTGAAACACAGCAGGTTGCGTTAATAACAATTTTCATTCCATGTTCAGTTGTCTAAGTGTCTCGCTAAACGGCAAACCTGTTACTCTTCACGAGACAAACTATCATTACAAGGCTTACCTTGAAAACCTTTTAAATTACGGTTCTGATGCTTCTGGTACACATTTAGTGTCTAGCCTCTGGTATATTGAGTCTTCTTAAGAACTCAAAGACAATAATGGTTACACTACGCGTTTAAAATACATTGGCAATAGTCAGACTGTTGAACTGTATGGACGGCTGCATGCCGACTTGTTCAATTCCGACAAAATGTTGACTAATGGTGTTGATGTGAATATTAAACTTTCTCGTACACCAGAAGCTTTTTAGTTATTGTACCGATGATACAAAAGTACGTATCAAAATTTTAGACGCTACTCTCTCTATCACTCAAGTCGAATTGAAACCCCCTCTACTCTTAGCTCACGCTAATGTTTTAGCTATGAAGCGTAAAGCACACTATCCTGTAACGCATACCCAGATCAAGACTTTTACAGCGACTTCTGGGACTCAGCAAATCTCTGTTAATAATGCATTCCTTGGGCCGGTGCGAAACCGGATTCTTATAATTTTAGTTAAAAATGCAGCATTTGTTGGTTCTGCCAGTACGAATCCCTTTCACTTTCACCATTATAATGACAAATCTTGTGCTGTATGTAAATGGATTTCAACATCCTTCGGAACCACTTACAATGGATTACTCTTCACCCTTTGGAGCTACAAGAGCTTACGAAACATGTTCAAGTACTGGTATTCTTTACGATGATGGTGCTCATATGATTACACTAGAAATGTTTACAAAGGGTTTTTACGTACTAGGGTTTGACCTGACACCTGACAGAGAGGCTGATGAGGAGCATATAAGCTTACCTTGTCAGGGAAATGTGCGCATTGAAGCACTCTTTAAAAAAACCACTGCCGGAACCTGTTACATGCATTTTATATGCTGAAATCCCCGGAAACATTGAAATTGATCATTCTAGGAACGTTACAGTAGAATGAATTCCATTCAGATTCATTAAGTTTTAACAAAACATGTAAAATATTTTCAAGGGGTTTACCCTATAGATCTTTTACCAGCCACACTTATAAAACCGTCAATAATTGTCATTAACCTCGATAACCATTATATGTCCGGTTCGCATTGGGTAGCTGTTTCTTTGATTCTGGGTGTGCCGAATATTTTGATTCGTATGGCTTACCACCTTTCAAGTATGAAATCATGGCATGCCTACAGCGCCACTCAATTTCTTGGACGTTTAATCGCCACAGACTACAGGGTTTAACTTCGAATGTCTGCGGACACTACTACTCTCTCTACAGCCTTCACAGAGCCCAAGGACTATCCATGACGTCATTTGTCGACATGTTTTTACCTGCTCGCTACACCTGCACTGATAAAAGAGCAGTGCAAATATTTCGCGCTCAGTTTGGAGAGTGTCCCGCTTGCGGCCGGTTGGAGGAGCAGCAGCAGTCGTGCAAGTCACAGATATAAATAAAGGTACGTACATTCTAACTTATCAGTCTACAATGGCACTCATAGTGATTGATTTCACTTTCTTGGAAGGGCGGGATAATGAAATCGTTAGAGCTGGCAGTTGCCGACTCTCACATTAATAAGGTCTCGTCATGACTTTAAGAGACCTACGGATGGGAAGAAGTACCTATGTTTAACGCTAGGATGAATCAGGCTATTGGCCATGGGTGTAACTGGAATGATGGTGATGTTCCATATTCAGAGCTGGAAACTGTGCTACATCGCGAAGTATCATCTGCTGTTGCAATTTATTGCTTTGGACCTCAAAAAGCTTTATTAGCTGTCTTATCGACCGGACAGTTATTGATATTACTTAGCTAGGTTCCCCTGAACTGGCCGACATTAGTCTGCCTGCCATCAGCTGCACGTTTGCATGTCACAAGTCCAAACATGTTTGTGCATTGCGAACAGCCTATTCATTAGCTCAGTGGCTCAACTATTACATTCTTAGTCTACAATATGCAAAGTTCCCGCCTCAGCCTGGTTATCATTCATGTTTTCCAGATGACGGGGTTGCTTCGTCGCACATACTATCTCAACGAGCAAGAGACAAAGTATGTCTCCATCTACCTCAATAATGACGACCTCAAACCACATCTGAAAATTGGAACTTCTTCGGGTCATGCAGTGTTAAACGAAATACAGTGGTTCATTCTGGTGACATTCAAAAGTGATATACCCAAGAATGAAATGCATGGACTTGGTGACTCGCAACATACCCTGTCAGTGTACTGTGGACGATATATACGCATTACCAGTGAGAACACTCAAGTGTGTCTAAGTATAACAGATTGGTCGCAATTGATGGACTTGGCAAGTGGTTGCATAGAGAGAGAAGTCATCAAATACGGCGGACTACAAGATGAACTTTTAGAGTGGCGTAATAAGTGTTTTGAATCCAAATCCTTTTGTACCCTTCCAGAAACAAATGCCATTGATTTCAATACATTGTGAAATGAAAGTATAAAACAGTTGTTTTCTTATGATAACTAAATGGTTATAAGTGTGGAAATAAAACATTGTAATAAAATTAAATTGTATGTATATTTATAAATAAAATTGTACTTTTAATTATAATACAAAAACAACCAACACTGTATATATTTTGTAAAAATGTAAAATTGTGTCTTTATTTGCCCTAATTACCTTGGATGGTTTCCTTAAAAAAGATATAGTTAAAGCCGCAAGATTCGAACCTAGAATCTTTCAATTATGGGTCTGATATCTTATCGCTTTAGACACCTCTTTCAAGTATCGTATAAAGTTTAAAGTTGTAGCCATATTGTAACATGGTGGTCTTATTCAAATAATTTAAATAGCGCGCAAGTCCGCCATATTGTAAAATAGTTGTCCTATTCACATAAGATGTTAAAGTTGATAACAAGTTCAATTTAGGTTAAGCACGGCGTCACACTGTCTACCTCATTGTTTACAAAACATCACCTAGGGCTGTTTACATCACGTGACAATAACAAAGTTTCAAATAATAACAAGTCAAAGTTAGGTTTACAGGGAAGGTCATTCACACCTCCGCCATCTTTGTTGACATCCCTGGCGCCATACTGTCTGGGCAAGGGGAGGGAGGGGAAGGTTAGGTTTGTTTACGTGTGACGTCACTAGGGGAGCTCAAGGTTAGGTTACAGAGGTCATTGACCCTACCATACCCCCATGCTTACTATCCATTTATTCTTAACCTTCCCACTAAATGGAGGTGACTGGACATCTTCACGCCCCGGCCGTTTATCCCCTGGATGTAACTCCTTTATTAATTGGAAAGCAGGTTAGTTGGGCCCCTGAACCGGTCTGGATATTTTGTACAGAATAAAAATTTGTTGCTCCTACCAGGATTGCAAGATGGATTGTAAAGTCGTAAATCTGAATAAGCCTACCAGTAGACGCGTTCCTTCTTCCCAGGGATGTTTTCATTTACTTGCCGCCGCGTTTCCTTTTAAATTTTATTTAAACACGGCCTAACAGCCCTATTAGGCCAGGGCCTCCTAATTATCCAGGATTCATGATTACACTCAGTTATACACACCACACTCGATAGACTCCCCTGGACGTTCGGTCAGCCCGACGCAGAGACCTCTAATTGACAACACACAACTCCGGCAGAATTCGAACCCGCAATCCCAGCAAGCGAGCGGCCGCAGACTCACGCCTTAGAGCGCCCGGCCATTGGGATCGGCTTTAAATGTTTAGTTATTCATTTTAATTAATAAATATACCTTAGTAGCAATAATAGACTCTGAAGCTGTGTGGAAAAGTTAGTTTATAACTTTTTTTGTTATTCGTGAGTTGCAGCTGCATTATTTGTGACCTTTTGTAACTATTTCCCTTACAAAAAGTTTTGACACGAGTACGTCGTGTACAGGCTTACCGTGTCATCCGCACGCAATCTAACGTATTTTGTGCAAAAGGCTGAGACTCTAGAATACTGTTCTGATAGAATAACTGTTGGAAGTCCATTAAAAACACTGTGTCATACGTTATAATTCTGAAAGCCGTTGACATATGTAATGGTGCATATCTGTAAATATGCGTAGACCTCCGCCAGCTTAAAGATCTAAATCTTTAAATGTAGATATATTTAGGAGTTTAGTTCCTTTCTCGCGGAAAATACACTGATTCGCAATTACGAAGATCAGTCTTTTGATACTGTTTAGGGACATATTTACATATTCTAATATATACATTCAACAAAATGTGCATGTTACAGAGTTTATTTTATCTGACAACTGCTCTACATGTTTCGGGCGTCACCATCACCCATCTTCAGGAGCACAAAACAACTGTAACTACAGCATCTGGTAACCGTTACACCCTATTTTTGTCAAATCAATTCCAATTCTTCCACGATAGCAGCAGACAACAGTACGGTGTAACGGTTACTAGATGCTGTAGTTACAGTTGTTTTGTGCTCCTGAAGATGGGTGATGGTGACGCCCGAAATATGTAGAGCAGTTGTCAGATAAAATAAGCTCTGTAACATGTGCATCTTGTTGGATACACACACACACACACACACACACACACATATATATATATATATATATATATATATTAGAATATTATTACGATGCATGGACCCATGAACGTTTAAAACAAAATATTTACAGTTTATCCCGAAGTCTATACTGCACCAATACATCCACCCGCGGAGCCAATGTGAGTCCAAATTTCGCTAAGTTACTTAGTACAAAGATTAAATGTGGACCTCCCAGAAAACTCACACGCTCCCCCGTCTGGTTAACGCTTTTTAGAAAAATAATTGCTGTTTGTTATGTTAATCGTACGGACCAATTAAGTACAGTCGAACTTATTTAACCTTTTGGCACCGGAGTTTTACATTTCAATTAAAGCAAACCCTGTATGCAAAATGTGAATAATACGGGAACCAATAAAGGTAGCATTATGAAATAAACGGCATTTTAAAGAGAAAGATGGAGAGTGTGCAGCATGTTTGAAATACTCCGTGCTTATATTTGTTGAAAAAAAATATATATATAATGCAACATCTGGAGGGTAGCGGTATGCCCGTCCTATATATAGGACGCACGGTTCTTAAAGGTTAATATTGCTTGATTCCAAGCTTCCACCACGATGTAAATGAGATCTGTGCTCTTTGGTGATTTGACGCAGCGACGCGTCGGGACGAGCACCTTGACCCTTGGAGATGGGACGGATAGTTTGCACTGAAACGTCAGTACGAATTCTACGCTGCGTAAAATTCCGAAAGAGAGCAGAACATATTTAATGTTATTCGATCCATGCGTTGTGACTATGATCACACACACACACACACACCAACAAATGCACACAATTTATATAAAATCGCAAATCATCCATATACTTGAATTCTCCTACAAGTTTCAGTGAAATCATCGTCAGAGAGACAGAATATAAAATTATTACATCCAGTTTACATACAGAGTGTTAGAAGTCAATAATGGCAGCTCTACATACAGAGTGGGCCAAAAGTATGTATACAGTATACTATGTGCTCTATACCTACTTTTGGCCCACCTTGTATAAAAATGTGGCTATTTTTGATGATGCGATATTGACATATTCTTGAATAAAATTCATTGATATGCTATCAGTGTGCATATTTTTACAAAATGACTTGCCAGTGTGACGTATACACGCATAAATAAAAAGCTCATAGTTTTTTTAAGAATTGCTTTGGTGTTCTTCTTACCTTTGCCAAGGAAAGTTGTTACAAGACGTTTTCACTTTTCAAATATCTCCTCAGGCAACTTAACACTGTCTTGCGGGCCATATTTTGTCTGCGAACTACGGGTTCAGCGGGACTGGTTTAGGGTATGTACAGTGACTTCAATGTAGGAAGGAACCGACAGATATTATAGTTAATATTTTTCTATTGCTGTGAACCAACACAGTGTAACAGATTTATTAAGAGATACAACCCACTACACAACGTTTTTTTCTTTGCCGCAATGTTTTATCTTCACTGTGATTTCGAAAAATTATACACATACACAAAATTTATCTTTCAATAACATGAAACTTGAACTTATTTTTATCTTTCAATTAGTTAAAATCTTTGCGTAAGTATAATTATTCTTGCAAGTGTAAAACACTTGAAAGATCCCCTCTTAACAATTGGACCCCCCACGGTGTCTACTCGCTGTCGTCGCTCATGGTGCTTCCTTTCCCATAATCAACTCAATCAACACATCATCGGGTATCGGTTCTCCGGAGGCCCTCGTGGGGTTTGGAGTCCAGCGCGGCCATGACTGGATGTTGCTGTACAGTGAGTTACCTGGGCAGTCCGTGGAACCGACTTGTCGATGGCCGACTAGCTGATAAGCTGAGGGAAATCTGCCAAGTTCGACTCCGCACTGTATAAGAGCTTTGGCAGCGTTCAGGGCTGCCGCGTTTGGAGCACGACCTGCGGACAATTGCGTGTGAAAAATTAACAGCCCTGGGCAGTGGTCGTAGTGAACCGCCTGGCACTGCTGTCTCAAGGAGGCCTGCTGGTACGGCCCTTGATTGACGTGAGTGTGATAATATCATACATTATTAATTAGTTGACTTACAGGCGAGCAACAAGCATTTTTCAATGAGGAGAGGGCTGACCCGGAGATTATATGTACTGTATGTTTGATTTTGAAACCTGTGTTATCAAAATTACGTCATACATGTAAAACTGTAACATAACATTTTTGCAACTGCATTTTTCTACATATAGCTTGTAGCGTACTGGCCTCCCCGACCTTACTTTGTCACACAAACTTGCTTCCCCTACTTCTTGCTTAACCTTTCAAAGACGAAGAGCAGACTGCTTTATTTAAAGACCCAGTCCGTACCGCGCTGTAAACACTTTTCATCTCGGTTATAAAAACCAATTAATTTATGCTTCAAGTAGCACAAGTCGCTGTTTGTTATCAGATAAATACAAAACACGTAAATACAGTGTGGCAGACCGTACAATTGTTGAATGTTAGTAGAACATGTTGGTGCATTACGTAACCAGTAGGCTTTAAAAGGTTAAACTCCCTTACCCAACGTCTAACTGTGCTTACATCAACACATTTATCCCCGTACACTGCCTGCATACGGCGATGAATATCAACTGGAGGGGTTTTTTTTCTACATTTAGAACTCAGCAACTGCATGCTGATTAACCTTTAAGAACCGTGCGTCCTATATATAGGACGGGCGTACCTCTACCCTCCAAATGTTGCATTTTATATATTTTTTTCAACAACTATAAGTACTGAGTATTTTAAACATGCTGCACACTCTCCGTTTTTCTCTTCAAAATGCCGTTTATTTCATAATGTTAACTTTTTTGGTCCATGTATTATTTACATTTTACATAAAGAGTGTGCTAAAATTTAAACGTAAAATTTAAGGTTTGTAAGTCCATGCATCACCGTACAATTCCAATAAATCACCAACCTGATGCAACAATTTTTCAGTTTATCCTGATGTTTGTTTACAGCTCAACATGTTTCGGGCGTTTTCCCGCTTATCATCAGGAGCTCAATGACTGCAGTGGTAGCCTTTGGTTTTACCTTCGTATCGTGGTGACAGTCGTGCTGTGTTCGTAGTCGGGACGGCCGGCCGGCCCGACCACGAACATGGCACGACTATCACCACGATACGAAGGTAAAACCAGAGGCT
>Ga0268261_10000889_pt1 | contig 19877 bp, 20 predicted proteins | sample TergutNc150P1_FD_190353 | JGI IMG/M metagenome (GOLD analysis project Ga0268261, IMG submission 190353) | Nasutitermes corniger P1 segment gut microbial community from laboratory colony in Florida, USA - Nc150 P1 (SPAdes) (version 2) | ecosystem: Host-associated > Arthropoda: Insects >...
ATACGTTCTTCCGTAGTGTACCCCGTTCATTGTAATGTATTCAAGTTCCAACATCTAATTTCAGAAGTGGATTATCTATATTTCCTCGGAATTTTCGTACCTAACTGGCCTATGCTATTAATTGTGCCATTGGGTAAGGCAATTTATTTCACTACTTCATAAACACTGGCCAAACTGCGTCAGAAGTGTGGATGTCTCTCTGCGTATGATTTCTATTCCCGGCCTTGAAGTCAGGTGTTAAGTAGCATCATATGGCTCTCTCCGAAGGGCGGCTTACTGCAAATTTCAATTCATCTGTTTCACTGACCATTCCGTACTAATACGGGGCATCCTCAAGCTATACATGTTAACCAATACTAATAAAGGGACCTGTACTAATTCCACACAAAGAAACCTGTAGGAAAGCAAAGTTTCCTACCACCCGATGTTCATAATCACTGGTTTCCATAGGTTTCGAATAAAATGACGTCTTGCCAAAAAACAAACAACAAAAGAATTTTCCCAACTAATTTAGCTACGGTTCTAAAATTTCGATTTTCCTAGTCTGCGATAGCACACGAGAGTTAGAGATCAGGGTTCGACCTAGCTTCTTGCGATCTTGAACGTTCGCTTGGGTTTCCCTTTCCGGGCGAGTTTTGCGTTCTCCCTCGCCGTCTTTGCCGTGCAGGGCATTCCTTGGCAAAATGCCCCATGCCCTGGCACCTATAACACCTGAGTGCGGTCTTAGACCTATCTCTAAGCGTCGTTTCAAATTTCTGCCATGCTATCTTTTTCCCGTGGAAAGTTGGGCACAAGTTGAAACGCGAACTAGCTGAGACAGCAACTTTCGACGCTTCTAGTTTAAAACAGTCGGACGGGTGCAACCGTCCTATTTTAGCCGTGCTTTCGATATTCTTCAGTGTATCTTCCGGTTCACGCCTGCCGATTCGTGCAGAAGCTTCAAGGGTTAAAATGAATTTTTCTAAAGCATTCGTCGGCTCTGAACCTGGCCACCTCGGGATAAGTGAGATTAACGAAAGGTCCTTGAGAACTGTTGGTGCTACTAGGGACATTCGCTCTCTAAGTCTTTGAATTTCTAATTTTGACTCTTCTAATTATTGTTGCAGCTTTGTGTAGGCCATCGTTTAACAAAGTCAAGTAATAAAAATTTTCACAAACCAAAAGAGAAAAGAGGGAAAATGTTTGCTCTGTTGGCGGATTAATTTCGTTTACGTGTCTCTTCCTTCAATCTACCATTAAAGTATATAGCAACCACTAAATTTCAGGTCCTGTACTACCATTCTGCGCACACGTAATTCGCGTTGATGCTAACCCGTCTGATAAATGCACCGCCGCTACCAAATTTTGTCAAATCCCACCGCTGCCACCATTTGTAATGCCCTAAATTGGAGGGGTCTAGATTTTACTTGTGATACCCTATGGGACATAAATATACAAGTAGCGTCAGGGCTTCGTAACTCTGATATCCTGATAAACATTAGAAATCTGCCACCAGTCAGTAAATACTGACAGTGTGCTATAGGGGTGTAGTACCGAAGACAAGTAACTGACCAAAATCACACTTGACTATAGATAGTCTATATATTGTAAATCAATTCTGATAATGCTATAATACAGGTATGAAGGGAATGATAAATAATAAAACAAGAAAGATAAAATGATTATCTTGCTCTTGTATAAACCCGTATAAATATGAATTTAGAATTTAGTTCAGATCATCCGAATTATATTACGAAAAAGTTTCACCCGAATTAATTTGGAATAGAGAAAATTAACTCAGTGAATTCGACTTACCTTGTGGTATGAAGAAGCGATGCCACATCGTAATCAATATTACTTTGTATAATAGTTATCGTTCTCGGAGTCTTGATGAAACGTAGTGACTGGCGAATAGCAATTCCTTCGATTGAATTTTTCTTCAGCAAAAAGCGGGTGTTTATATTAGAGCAAAATGATACATAAAAATATTTTACAGTTGAGACAAGCTGATCGCCTCAGATTTGGGGTTAAGCACTTTGAAAGAATGGGGAACTGACAAATAAGCGCTGAGTTGCAACTGTGAGCGAGCCTTCGTTTTGCAACGAGAAAGTGAATGGAATCTAACTGTAACCATTTCAACATACAAATCCAAAAAATACAAAGATTTTTATTTAAAATCTAACACACAATAATTTACATTTCACATTCGTTACAATCGAATATTTTCTACAGGGTACAATCGAATAATTTTCCCAAATATAATTTACGAAATTTAGATTGGAACCTCGTCCGCAATTTTGAGTATCAAAAAGATGGATCGAAATTAAAAAGACTTTTCCGTCATGTACAAACTTATAATCGATGTAATTAACACCGGTTGTGTCTAGGATATATTTAAATTTTCCGAACCAGAATGAATTATTAGGTTTCCTATTCCTTTGCCCAAGTTCGTTTAAGAACGAGCTGGTGGTCACAGCGACAGCCAGTATTATCTTATCGAAGGATTTGAATAACCCCGCTAAATAAGCGGGGAAAGTTTCTACGAAAGCGAGCAAATAACGCCCTTAATAAATTCTTGGCATAAAAGAATAAAGAATTTTTCTGCGCATATTCGTTGGGCTTAAATTTTTTATCCATGTAGCGTTTCCGCCAGCTGACTGTAATTGTATTTAGGTCTTCTTCATAGAGCTCGAACCTTCAAATTTTCCGCTCATGGTATAATCTCTGAAAGAGAGAATATCTTACGTTATTCTCAGCGGGAAAGAATACATCTCGGCGGAACAAATAGAGGCCTAACGCAAAACCAACACCATCAGCCATCTCTATAAATATCACAAGACAGAATCTTAACAGCGTCATCTAAAATGTCAAAATGCTGCAATTGAAATGTGGACAACCTTACGGGAACTCTTTCGGTTTCGATTACACAATTCTTATGAAATTTGTTATCTCGAATATTTCTTTTTCTCATATAATTACAATGTAGGGTCTGTAGGTAGTATCTGGAACCAATTTATGAAAAGAAACCGTCTTCGAATCTGCTACATATTTATAACTATCGTATATAGTGTTTGCAGTTAATTCAAACTGATCGATTTTGTATCTGAGACGAAATACCGCTTGCGAAGCAAAGCCTCTGAGAGACGGCGGTTGGCGAAGACAAATGTTACACTTGCACGAAAGTTTAAACGCGCAATTACCCATAAAAAGTGCGAGTATCGCTTTATATCCTTCGAAACACGATTCGCACAACAGATTCGTTTTTCAAGCTGCACTAGCAGCCCGATGATGTTTCAGACATAAGATTTTAGCCTTTCGAAATGTACGGCAACTATGACATACTTTTTGGATTGTAATAATATTAGATAATTCCGTACAAATTATACGAAATTTAAATTAGAACGTGGTCCATATTCCTTCAACGTATCGATGGCAACAATTTGGAAAGTAATCAAAATATCTTCGAGTATTATTTCATAGTTTTTGAAATCATCGTCATTTTCTTCTCCGCGAAATTCAAATTTGAAAGTTCGGATAGTAAAATTCCGTTTCCGATTCGCCTTCCTTCTCAAGAGAATGTCAAAGACGGCGGAGTTGGTTTGCGTGATACGTAATGTTATTACATATTACGAAGTTAATATTCCCACCGTGTGCTGGAAACATTCTTGATATTGCAATACAGGGACCTAGCGTAAACATAGAATGTAGTAATAGCAACAATCTCTAACAAAATTCATATTTTTACGTCTGATCGGATTAAATTCAGTTAACCAGATAGCCCTTCCGGCAACAGATTGTAATAGTTGATTGTTTCAAAAAGACTGCTCGATCCGTCAAATTCTTTGCTTTGAAGTTTCATTTCTGTAAGACACTCTAACAAATTATTTATGATTATTCAATTTCCAAAATATAATATTTTGTTTTTTCACATGTTCCCTTATAAATTAAATTAATTGAAACTTTTTGAGATTTTATAAATTCTATTTCTTCATTCGAAATGACAGAACTGTACCGTTTGGGTACAAATACTTTTACTATTTTACACGGCGTTTCTTTAACCCTTATCCTCCTAACGTGGAAAATATGGTGAGCGCCTAATAATGCCAGCGGAAGCAGATCGGATTTAACTCGGCGTTTAAAGTGTTAATGTGCAGTACCACGGTAGGTCCAAATCTGGCAACCACTCGTTCGGCTCCGTTGATCGGATATTTTTTGTTCACTTCAATTTCTTAATTTTAATCACTTGAATTTGAAGCTGCTTCTTGATTTTTTGTGAGGTCCATCTGGAAAGATTTAAATGTAAATAATAAATAGGCAACGAAAATTATAATCATATTTTAAAGGAAAAATATGTACATTGCCTGTTGTGTCCTGTCGCTGCTTGAGCTTCACCCAGCAAGTTCTTCTTTTTCTTGCTCGTGAAGTCCCTCTGTCTTGCAAATATCGCTGACGAGGTCTCTTTATATAGGTCTCTCAGCAAACCTTGACAGGTAGATAATATGACATTATTAGCACATGACTAAATATATACTTTTAGAGGAATGACGACTTAAGTGTCACGGGAATAAATAAAGGCCCCCAGTCGCTGCTGATGTCATCATTATATCGAAGGGGACAACATCACCTCTGTGATACACATGTTAGTAATATATCGTTAGGTGTACTATGCGAAGAGTACTGAAATATTACTTAATTCGTACCATTCAGTTACAGTATGAGTATGGCGCGTAGAACCTCGATTCACTAAGATGAGATTGAGACATCTAGGTTCAACATCGGTCTGTAAATAATTAGACGGTACAGAGACTTCAACGCGATGGGAAAAGAGTTATCAGTGCGACCATAACAGGCATCAGATCCGTATTATTCAAACCTAATATCACATTTCACAGTCAGTGTAAACGAAATAATCGATTATGCTTTATGAAATGGTGAGGATTCGGATTTGGTGGGCGTCGCGATACGTAATGAAGTTAACGTTTCAGACAAAGCCGTAGGAATTAGTTTTAGGCGGAAGGATCAGTTATCGGGAGACCTAATCTGGTCAGTGTTCGAGAAGGTGGTTCAGTCGAATGCTAGATTTGACGCGTTTGATAAACTGATTGTGACGGTGCATTCAGTCATATTGCCTGTAGGTCACGGACGTGCCAAGTATAAGGGTCGACCGTTGGCGGTCATGGCGCATTTTAAACGTAGTATCGTAGAAGTCAACTAGGAAAATGACTGCCTGGCTCATGTTCTCATCATAGCTAGAGCAAGATTAGACAATGATCCAAATGGTCAAGGAAGAAAGATACGTCCTGTAATGGAACATCTACTTGAGACGACAGGTATCGATTTACGAAATGGTGGAGGTATTCCCGAACTTATAAGATTTCAAGAACAATTTGAAGAGTATATGATTGTCGTCTGCGGAGGGTTAAATTTCGTGGATATAGTGTTCGATGATCAGGTGGAATCCAAAAAGAGAATTAACCTGCTTTATGACGAGGTAACGAAGCATTATCATGTGATTAACAGTTTAACGGGTGCCATGGCACAACAATGTGTTTGCAGAGGCTGTAGTAAAGGATGCATACTTGACGCTATTCACAAGTGCCATGAGACTACTAGTGACTGCATGTCCATACTGCCCTGCGCATTCTCAGGTGTTACAATATCGTGTGACGCTTGCAACAGAAACTTTAGTAGCCGATCATGTTATGACAGACATAAGACGAACAGTCTGAGAGGAAAGACCTATGTGAGCGAAAGAGACTTTGCGCTACGTGCGGCTAGTTGCTCACTCTTAAAAACCGAATATTTCAAGCCTTACTGTGCAAACTGCATACAGAAGGAGATCGGGCATCTTTGCGATATGAAGCCATTAATGAACGAATTGCCCCTCAGTGATGATGTCCTATTTGTATCATACGATTTTGAAACTACGCAGGACACAAAGTTTAACGAATCGGCAACAGTGCACCTTCCAAATCTGGTATGTCTGCAACACTTCTGTACGGCTTGCGAGATGCACGACGATATTTATGAGGATTGCGCGCACTGCGGTACCAGGCGACATTCCTTCTTCGAAGAACCTGTCGGCGACTTGCTATCGTATGTCTGCGAACCTGGTGTAAGAAGGTTGTGGCTATAGCACACAACTCCAAAACATTCGATTCTCAGTTTATCCTGAGTAGGGCGATTCTATTGAAGTGTACCTCCAAGGTAAAATTAAACGGATTAAAAACTGTCAGTAAAAAAGATTCATTGCCTCCATTTTCTAGATTCCGTGTCATACTTGCCCATGCCGTTACGTAAGTTACCCGAAACATTCGGGCTTTCATGTCCAAATCGTGGTATCCGCATTATTTTAACACAGAGGTAAATTTGGACTACGTAGGCCCCATACCGCACATCAAGTATTTCGGCGCCGACGAAATGGGGAGGGAGAGAGAAGGGATTTTATTTCATGGTATGACGAGCAGACAGACAGTCTTCGATACCCGACGCGTGTTGGAACAGTACTGCCAATATGAGGTCACCGTCTTGCGAGAGGCGTGACAGATCGTCAGCCGCGATTTTATAGAAATCGAAAATATCGAGGTTCTGCTAAACGCATTGAAAATCGAGTCGGCATGCAATAAAGTGCTTCGCAAGAATTTCATGACGCCAGAGACCGTAGGATTTATTCCGGCGGGAGGTTAGAGCTCCAATAATAGGTATAGCAAAATACCCTAATGTGGCTCTTGCATATAGAACAGTCGGACGGATGTCGGATACGGCACGCCAGAAACGGGCGCGAAATATGACACCCCGAATTGCCGCATTACAGTGTAGACGAATAGTTTGCGAAGACTCAAACCGTCTACAAGTTCCTAGACTGCTATTAACACGGCTGTACGTGGCAGGCTTTCCGACGTGTGGAGAGACGCTGGCCGAACGTTATGAACAGACGATGGTGAGAATCGAACGGATAAAGCGGCTAGGTTATCAGGTTACAATTGAATGGGTGTCACAAAAACCTGAGATAGCGGAGCAGAAATCCGAAATTCTCACGCACCCATCGTCAGGGACGCACCCATAAATATCCGAACCGCTCTTTGCGGCATTCGAACTGAAGCCGTGCGCCTCCACTATAAGATACGCGAGGATGAATCCGTACAGTATTGTGACATGAGAATGTAACCATACATCTGCAAGTACTTCAAATCCCCCATAGGTCATCCGGTCATTCACGTCGGTAAAGCGTTTGTCGACAAAGAAGCCTGTCTAAAGATGAACGGCCTGATGAAATGTACGGTCGTGTCGCCAAAGAACGCCTATCACGCGGTCCTCCCTTTTAAATACAATAAGAAACTTATTCTGCCTGTGCCGATTATGTGTCCTAGAACAGAACACCGCTAGCGAATGTCGGCATTTCAGCGATGACGAAAGGGCTTTGGAAGGCACGTGGGTGATGGACGAATTGCAAGTGGTCGTGGCCAAAGGATACAGAATTCTCGAAATTCAAGAAGTGTGTCAATACGAAGTCACGTGATACGATCCGGGCACGGGCGAAGGAGTACTTTTCGCGGACTATATAAACTCGTTTCTTAAACTGAAAGCAGAGGCTAGCGGTTATCCGAGCTCGGCTAGAACCCCGGACGACGAAGACCTATACATTCGACAGTTCCATCGGAGAGAAGGAATCCATCTGAACGGAGACTCGATCCGATTTAACGCGGCTAATGGGTGGTTTGGGGAAACTCTGTCTCAATTCCATGTGGGGAAAACTTACAGTTAAAAGCAACAGATCGCAGACCAACTTAATTTCGTATCCCCATGAAATTTACCGATTTCTATTTACGCCGGGAATCGAGATACATAACATGTTGTTCGCTAACGACAATGTGGTCTGGATTTCCTGAAAGTTTGCCGCAGAAGAGCGCGTGCCGAGCTTACGTCATACCAATTAAGTCATAGGCGCTTACGTCACAGCTGGCGCGAGAATTCAACTTTATAGCTTTCTGGACAGACTCGGAGAATGAGCCATCTATAGCGACACTGATTCCGTCATATTTATACAGCCGTGTGACGAACCCGCACTAGGTGAAACGGGGGATAATTTGGGGCAGATGGCTTCGGAACTGAAACCCTATGAAATAATATCTGAGGTTGTTTGTGCGGGCCCGAAAAACTACGCGTTGAAAGCCCCAAATTCGACGACTGGCGTGAGCAAGACAGTATGTAAAGTCCGTGGGATAATAATTACTATACCTCGCAATTGGTAAATTTGGAGAAAATGAAAGACACGATTTTGACGATGGATGAGAATAAGACTGTGATTGTACTCACGCAGAATAAAATTAAACGCAAAATGAGTAGAGGAGGTTTAAATATTATAAGTGAGCCTGAGGAAAAGACAAATAGAATGTCCTTTTGAAGAAAAGGCGTTTTGAAGATAATACGTCCCTCCATGCAGGTATATAAACGAGGAGTGAATGCTGACAGAGGACATTCTCATGGACGACATCAGGTTTAAGCATCCGTTTACCTTTATTATAAACGTACCCAAATATTTTGAAAACGCACAGGGTAGACTGCGTCTTTTTATTCTCAACGATCTGTTAAACTAGTTTTTTTCACGAGCCGTGTGTAACCTTTTTACCAAGGGCTGTGATCCTAGGAATCTTAGTGTAATTCTAATTACCAAAAACGTTTTCATCAAGCCCACACTGCCGCAACATATCCCTTAACGCGAAATATCTTGTAGCCTTAAAAACGTTCGCGATCGGAACCAGTTTGCCCACCTCGCGAGACAAGTGATTCCAGAAGTCAGTGCCAGTCTTGAGAAGCGTATCGAGAGTGGACTCGCTCACGTGGAACGCTCACGACTATCTGATATTAGATTTCGCCCAGGATAAAGACGAAATTCTACGGTATCGAATCAATGTATTTCCTTCAGAAAATTCTCCCTTCATATACGCCCTGGTGAAGGATGAAGCGGATAAAATCGAATTATTACCATTTATAAGTGCTCAAGACGGCAAAATCTCAATCGCGAAAAGCCATTGTCGAAAACTGTAATGGCGAACTCGTGAAAGCTATTTGTGAGTGAGTTCTGAACTTCTTGCCGGCAATCTAAAGTTGACCGCGTGTCTGAAGATGTTACGAAAGTTCAAAGTTAAACTCCACGCGAACCGGCTTATAAACCAGCAAGGCGTATTTCTTGTGCTGTTGTTAAGCGTTATCCTACCGACTGTAGCTAGTCTTATATTTCGTTCTCGCGACACGTAAAAGCATGTTGCGTAAAATGTACCTCGTTTCTCTCCATTACCTAAATAATAAGAGCGAGCGTCAACCGTCTACGTCTATTCCGAAACCTACTACAAAACAGCAAAAATCGTCGTCTCTTCCGAAGAAAACGTATAGTAATAAATATGAGACGTGTAACGAAGAAAAAGGAGCCCCAACACCCGTATGATAAGTGGGTCGCGATACGCGGCGAGATCGAGGATGCCGCCGCTGTAAAGCATCGATGAAGTCGATAGCGGACTTTATAAAAGTAGTATTACCCGAAAACACTATCGCACAAAATGTAGTTTTACCGAAAAATGGATCATACGCGCAGACTGCTCAAACGCCACCACCACTACAGCGTGCGCCTGTATCACTTCCCTTTTCGTGCGACGACGTATTCGAGACAGACAAGTCTCGTCAGTACTAGAATCGTCGGTGCTGATTCTGATGACGATGGCGAAGATACTGATGATGGTGTTGCCGGTGCCGTTAGCGAGGGAGAGGTACACGCATTCGCTAGGAAGTCTTTCGACGAGATAGCTAGTCCCTACCTGGCACCATATATTTACAGAAAGGGCGTGCTGGATGCAGAGTACTGTTTACGCAAAGAAGCTAAGCGATTTTTATGGGTAATTTCGATGTATTCGTGGATTCTAACAGCCACCTCTATATTAGGGATAAGCATTTTAAAGGCGCACGGATTCTCTGGGAAGATACTAACTCGGAAAAGAGTAGATAACGGACTCATCAGTCTAGCCGACCTAAAACAATATAACAGCATATTCGATTTAACCAGCGCCCACTTGGAAGGATAGAAAACCCGGTGGCGATATTCGCATCTCCCGCGGAACTAAATTTAAAACCGTATTCGCCAAGTTGTATCCCCAGTCTAGACGTCGCGGTATTGAAGCTGAAATACGGCAACAGTGGCTGAAGTATTAGAGAAAGAAGACATATGACAAGATGATTTACTATGACCCCACTAAACCGTCTGCATTTGCGACCTTGCAAAAGCTGAAAAATCCCATCGGGCAAAGTAAACAGAATAAGAAATAGCCTGCAGATATTAAGTCTTGGCTAGAAAAACAAGATGCGCACACGTTACACAGAGCGGTGCGAAAAGGTATTCATAGAAACCCCTACAGCGCAAATAATATCAATGACGTGTGGTAATGCGGTGTGGCCCATGTCCAAGGCATCAGTAAATATAACGACGGCGTCAGATATCTATTGACAGAAATCGATGCCTTTTTCAAATTCTTTCACATCATCCCGCTATTATGTAAGACGGGTAAAACTGTCACGATGGCAATTCAAAATATCTTTAGGGCCCCAAATATTTGAAACAAACACGGAGGGGTCCAGTCTGGGTGCGCACGGATAAAGGGAAGGAATTCTCGAATAAATCGTTTCGAGGCATGTCAAAACGCGAGGGAATTCAGTTTGAGATCTGTAGAAACCCCGATGTCAAATGCTCCGTCATCTAAAGAGCTCATCGCAGGATCCGCGATAAATTATACAAATACTTTACTAATAAGAACACGTACCGGTTACCTACGTGCTCCTAGAATTTGTTAGAGGCTACAACGCTACGGTACACAGTACGACTTGCATGCCGCCGGCACGAGTGACCGATTCCGATATTCTCATGACCTGGGAGCGAATGAACGTTAGAAAAAGCCGAATACCTACTGCACGAGCCACATTTCGAGTCGGGCACCACGTGCGCATGAATAAAGAAAAAACGAAATTTCCCAAAGGCGGTGAGAAGAATTACAGCACCGAGATATTTCGAATTATCAAAGTAATTCGTAGGACCCCTCGACCCGTATACGAACTCGAAGATTTGAACCGTAAGGTAATAGATAGCCAATATTAGGAACAGGAGTTAACACCTGTGCTTATCACAATAGATAAAATCCCGGCGAAGAGGGTCAGACGCGGCTTTCGAATGTTCTTAGTCCGATGGAAAAGATATAATGTAGATTTCGATAGTTCGATACCCGCGGTTAGCGTGAAGAATATTTTGACAGGAAATAAAACATGGACTACCATCGCCGACTCTTATTTTACGCTGGTTAGCAGTGCTTCGCGAAAACGTTATCCTAAAAATACACACGCATCTTTTACGATTCAACTGGCACAACCTCTAGACCTGGGTTCGACCGATAAGTGGGAAGAGGAGATATGCGAATTTAATTGTCCTCACTCTGGCACTCCTAACCCGGTCGACGTTATCGGCGACACAAACGTTCTGATTTATTGCGACACAACACCTCAGTTTGTGGGTAGCAATTAGTCATATATTTGCCTACGATTATTCACCTTTCGGCTTGAGAATAAGTTTTTAAGAATATCTATTATGTACCTGTCGAAAAACGTACATTTCAGACCGTAAGCATAGTGCTAATGGATTTGAAAGGTATGACGATCCCATTCAAATGTGGCACTGTTCCTACGAATGTGGTTCTACATTTTCGACCGGCATAAAAACCCAACGCCATCGCTTTCTTTATTCATTTTGTAAGAATGGGTTCTCTCGTTGTGTATTACCGTCGACAGGCAGGTCGCGGTCGTGAAGATATCGAACACATTTACATCACCCCATCTTTCATGCAGCGATGGCACGGACTAGGTAGTGTATTAACAGGGCTATTTAGGACTGTTAGACCCATTCTTTGGAGTAAGGAGACGCTGAAAGCTCTCGGACGCGAGGCGTTACGCACAGAAGGCAAGATTCTTACAGAAATTGCCAAAAATCATCAGTCCGGAACCCGAGACATGATCTCTAACCACGAGACTGACTCGTCACAAAATATAATCAGAAAGTTACGGGGAGGAGGAGGAAGTCGCAAGCGAAAGACAGCATCGTCCACTTTGTGAAAGGCGAAAAAACGCAAGAGAGCGGGCACTCAAAAGAACAAACGGGTCCGAAAAGAAGGTCGCAAGAGGACTAGAATTATAAAACACGTTATTTTTTCTTAACAGGCATCAGTCAGAGCCAAAACCATACGAGTAGCGAGTTTGGTAACTTCTTTCGCAAGCCGGTACATAATGCGATCTTAGAAACGAATGTGGTTGTCTACAAGCCTTTAGCATCCGTAGATGAGAGCGATCTGGAATTCCTAATACCCGAGGATTATGACACGTACGTGGAACCTGACATAAAATTCTATATTCGCGGCAAATTTAGGAAGGCTGACGAAACTGCTCTGGACGCTTCGGAGAACAATGCCGGTACGAATAACTTTTTACATTCGCTATTTAGTCAATTTACTATCACTCTCAATGGCGTGAATATAACACAATCGTGTGACCTTTACAATTACAGGGCTTACCTTGAAACACTTTTGACCTATGGGTCAGACGCCGCCTTATCGCATCTCACAAACAGCAACTGGTATAAAGATGATGGCGATTTACTGCCCTGCGACCTCACGGAGGCAGAGGCATCGACAAACACAGGATTCATAGCCCCATGGAATAGTCACAAACAGAGCAAGGAGGTCGAGAGGTATGGCCGGATTCATAGCGATATATGCAACGTCCCGAAATTTATACTTCCCGGCGTCAGGCTACAGATAACGTTTACGACAGCCAAGCCGTGTCTTCTTCATGAATACCGCAGCAGATTCTACGACTACCTTCTAATTTCTCGACGCCAGACTGTATGTCATACGCATAAGAACGAACCAGTGGATCCTATCGGTCCAAAACGAGACTCTCAGAACTAAACTCGCGTTCTATAACCTGACGAGAGTCGAACTGAAAACGTTTACGTTTTCTAGCGGAAAGCAGTTTCTAACGATCAACAACGCCTCATGAGCCGCATTCCCAAAAGGCTCCTTTACACCATGTTGGGGAACGACTTTCTAGGCACCGTGAATACAAACCCCTACAAATTTCAACATTTTGATCTCAGTACATTCGCGATGTAAGTGAACGGCAGACATCCCTAGCGAGAGCCTGTCTTTAGATGCCGATCATGAGAATATGACCGTCATGGGGTTCAAGTCTCTATTCGAGGGCCCCGGCATTCACCATTCCAAATCCGGACTTCACATAACTCTCAACATGTATATAAACGGTTACTTCATGTTTCTAGTTCACCTTTCACCTGACATGACCGCATCGGGAGGACACGCTTCGCCCGCCGAAAGTGATAATATACGCATCGAGTTTAAACTTGGTAAAACACTATCGGAGGCTGTCACCTGTCTTCTGTACCAGGAATACGAGAATTCCGTCCGCGTCGATACTTTACTGACCGTCTCTACAGAGTTTAAGAATGGACAGAATTCAAATATCTTTTACGTTAAGTAATGTGAAATCGTTTTTTAGGTGTTTTCCCATCCGATCTACTACCGCATTCTATAACGCAACCTAGCTCGGTCATGGTTAATACAGATGCGCACACGCAAGCGGGATCACACTGGCTAGCTAACCATCTCGAACTCCTATCCTTGACAGCATTCTACTTCGAATCCTAAGGCCTATACCCTCATATTCACGATATACAATCATTCTTGAGGCGCAATTTTACTGTCCTAAATTATAACACCGTACAGCTCCAAGAACCCGCGAGTACGGTCTGCGGAAAATATTGCTGTCTGTTCGCCGTGTACGCGGATAGAGGCTACACGGGAAAACAATTCGACGGCCTGTTTACTTCCGGCTTCACCGATCAGCAGGTAGAACATTTCTTCGTGTCGGTATTTGGGTCTGTATGCGGAGTTCCTCGTGGAGGCCTGTGCTGCACCAGTAGGTATGAAAGGTGAGTTCCCGCAAGCTGTTACCTTATTTGCAACGTGTACGCCTAGCGAAATGGAAGCCTTTTTTACGAATACCTATCGGGGGGACACGGCAAGGACGATATAAAGGAATTGTCTGTGGTAGCTCATAATGTCCTCGAAACATATCGTTTTCTACATCCCTCCTCCATTTAGTCTCACGGCTGTATGGAGAATGGTCTAAGCTGAGACGACGGGAAAATCGATTATGCGGCATTATTCTAAACCGTTCCCGTCAAGAGTTGTGCTGCTCGTAACGCGCGTTCTCTTTACGGGTGCTTGACGTACCATCTAAAATCCAAATCTTACGTGAAATGTCCCAAGGATAATTCACGCCATACTGCCATTTTTAATTCTGGGGTACAACTGTAATGATATCACGTCTGCTTTCAGCATAAAACACAGGTGAACTGCTCCATACGTATCAGTCTACCTAGACGTGCCAGCAAGGAAACGTTGTCTTCACCCTTGCGAAGAAGTAGGAGGACCTCGGGGACGGTTCATTTTCCCTGATGGCAAGGCCGTCAGACCTAAACACAACGTCGCGACGCCATGAATTGACATCTGCTCGTACCCATAGAAGAAATCCGTCCCGCATTCGATCCCAACCGAGTGTTGCTTCGTTGTATATTTCGTACCACTCACAAGTATATCAACCTATGGTGTAATTTGGACGATCGTATATCGGACCCATTAGACTGACATACCAGCAAGTTACGAAGCTGGCCGAACACCTACCACCTCTATGTAAAGCCCTTTGTGCTAATACGCATTATTCTTCGGGCGTACACGACTGATTCTGGATAATTACGACGGGCATTTATAGGGTCGCCTGGATGTATCAAGGCCAACGAACGCACATCAGCTTCAAGTTGTCAGATCTGCGTTACCTAAATAATATCATGCATTTCCTTAAGAATCATCTAGCGTTATACAATAGCGCTCTGAAATGACGTCATGACTTATGCAATTTCCGCTATGGCTTCGACTGATTATATCGAACTGCAACCTAAGCGCAGTAAGAATATTCTCTTTCCCCAACTCTATGAAGAGTTGAAAACGATATTGATGTAAACAACCTGTACACTCACTTTCTGTTTTGCAATAAATTTGATTTGAAATGACATCATCGGTGTTCTTTTTACTTCCCCCACTCCACTTACGGTCGTAGCTTACATTCTACTATAAAACAAACTTTTACAAAAACATACTTAATTTAGAATCCTTTAATCATGGGAGACAATGCTGATTCGTGGCAGGATGCTGCGGTGCGTTCTGCAGATGTGGGGCCCAACCGCAATTGAAACGAATACCTCAACCGTGCATTACAAAAACATTACGTCCTGAAAGAAGCCTTAAATCTATGGCAGGGACCGATGTACCGCAATTACTGCTCGCTCATCAATCGTGTACGTTCGTTCGAGAACGCTGACTGGCCTAAATTAAACCCTACACCGGTCTTCTTAGCTGAGGCAGGCTTTATCAACGAGGTGAGTGAACTACTTTTTTTACACTTTCGCTAATGCGAGCGCTATCTGCTGGGCGTGTTTTTTATTATCGTTTCTTCTTGTAACAGGCTGGGATGAGCAGACGGTGTGTTTTCACTGTGCTGGGGGCCTTCAGGACTGGTTCCCTTCAGACGATAGTTGGCAAGAGCATGGATACTGGTTCCCTTTCTGTGGGTATGTCAGATATGTAAAAGGGTCTACTTTTCTCCGCTAATGTATGAAGTATTGCAAAACACAATACGCCAGAGAAGACACACCTCTGTAATCTGCTATTAATAAATGAGCAACATCAACAGTTTTCTGTCTTATTTTTTAGTATTGAGGAGGACCTAAACTCGTACTCTTCCAAACTATTCCTCAGCACGTTTTTTCAGTTATAAGCATTTCCAATTGATTCCTTAAAAAACTCGTGCAAAATATTAACACAATCTTTCATTTACAAATTAGCAGCGATTGATGATAATTGCACTAGCCCAATGACGGTTGTACGGCGAAGCTGACAGATTGAATGTAGAGGTCTTCTTCTTCTAAGATACGTTGTGTAGAGTTTCAAAGCCTTTTGTAGGACAAAATCGGCTTAGAGATAGCCACACAAGTGTAAACTTGCAGGATGTTTTGGAGAAGATTTTCTTGAACTATTGTGCAACGAGACAAGGCAACCTTCCGAGTGGAACTTAAGCACGTGTTACTACAATTGCATCCGGCTTAAGTTCAAAACTCTCCACGCTTAATCATTTTTAACTTTTAATTAAATCGCATTCGAGCGTATTCCACTCAGTGTAACCTTATTTTCTACTGGGAAAATAGTGCAATGAAATCGTCAAATATTAAGATGTCAAAAACGAACTCTCGAAATTTTGAGAAATTTCGAATATTTATATTTTTGCATAGTCAAACACGTTCAAATTCGGACTCAATAGGTATTAAAATTTGGCTACCTAGAAATTTTTTTATTTTTAAATAGAGTTTATGAGAATTGTTGCCCGCCTTCAAAATGTATCAAAGCGTACTTAAAAATAAAATTCATATTAAAATAATGTACGAAGTAGATGTTTTTAGTTACCAATACTGACGGCGTCAAATAAAATTTCTATACTTTTACACATAATCTTTTCTTGCATTCAATTTAGTAGCACTAAAGCACATTCTATAACGTGTATAACCGCTTTTACTATGTGCAAAAATAGTATAGGACTTTGTATAGCAAGACACGGCAAACTTCAGAATTTTTCCAGGAACTTCAACACGTGTTATTACAATGCATATTGCACAAGCAACTGCAACTTTCTGCATCCGGCTTAAGTTCAAATCTCTCCGCACATAATACTTTTTTACATTCAATTTAATGGCATTCGAGCATATTGCAAAATTTGTGTAACCTTATTTTCTAATGCAAAAAAGTACTATAAAGTCATTAAATGTTAAGATGTGAAAAATGAACTCTATATTTTAAGAAATTTTGAATTTTTTTATTTCTACAGGGTCAAACGCCTTCAAATTCGGACTCAACGGGTATTAAAAATTGGCTACCTAGAATAGTTTTTATTTTTATATAAAGTATATGAGAAATGTTGGCCCGCCTTTAAAGCGTTTCAAAACGAATTTTTTTAGAAAATCCAATTCATATTCAAAATACTCTACCAAGTACAATATGTATTTTAAATACCAATACTGACGGCGTCAAAAAAAATTTCTATAATTTACACATATTCTTTTCTTGCATTCAATTTAATAGCACTAAAGTATGTCCCATAACCTCTATAATCCCTTTAACTACGTTCTAAAAGAGTAGTATAGGGACTTTGTACAGCAAGACAAGGCAAACTTCAACACACATATTGACGGTTGAGGTTGACACGTGATGATGAAGCACACTCTGACGCATCTCAAAAATTAAGAAAAAGAGAGAAAGAGTATCAGTCTGCGGCTGGCGACGGGCGAGGCAGTTACCTATTTCGACTACCTTCTTCGTTGTCTTTTTCATTTTGGTAAGAAGGGCGTAAATACATATCGAAGATTCGTTGCCCAAACTCCAAAATCGATAGGCTACAACTACAAAAAATACGGGCTCAAACTCAAAAATAAAACACCCGTCCGATACTTGGGCCCTTCTTTGGCTCACGACTTGAAAGGTAATGTCTGAGGACAACCACGCACCTAAGTCGTATAGGGGAAATTGTGGCAACCAGACAAAATACCTTCTTCAAGTCGAAAGTCCAAGACGGATCGAAGTGCCGGTTTTACTACTACCGATAAACAAAACACGAATTTTAGTGCAACGGTACGGGGTTCTTTTGTAAGAAATTAGCTCGTACTTAGTTGACCAGCAGACTCCATACTCCTGCTTTTACAAAGCCTGACAGGTTAATACTGAATTAACGTAAGCCCCACATCGCGTTATCACACCGTTATACTTGGGTCAATTTTGTAGTACCCCATCACATACTTCTAAAGGCCGATTAATTGAAGCTGAAAGTGTTAGATTGAAAGAATCGGCGGTCGTCATGAGATGAATATGAAAAGCATAAGTACCTTCGGTGGTTAAACGTAACGTTTTTGGCCTATCAAAAAAGTGAGGATCTAATTCCGTCGTTGTGTCAGTCTGTCTGTCGGTCTCCGCAGAACAGCTCGCCTCTGCACGGATTACCACTGCATTTGATATTGGAGAAATTTGTTAAAGTCTGTAGATCATATTCAAGTTTGGTGAAAATCGGTCGAAAATAACAACCACTTTACTTGAAGACATTTGGGCCGGCATAGCGTAGTCCGTATAGCTACTCGCTACGGGCTCGACGGTCAGGGGATCGAATCCCTGTGGGGGGCGAGATTTTCCGCAACCGTCCAGACCGGCCCTGGGGCCCACTCAGCCTCCTACACAATGGGTATCGGGTTTCTTTCCTGAGGTTAAAGCGGCCAGGGCATGACGTTCACTACCCATCTCAATCTAGCGCCGAAGATAAAGAAAGAGTAGAACTATATTTCTTCTTCCTCTCCAGGCCTTCGCGGCCTGTTCTAGAGTAAACTAATTTTACTGCAAGCCCTACAAACATATATGCTACTTCGCTGTATACGACAGAAGTAAGAGAAATGCAATCAACGATCTACGTGTACGTAATATGAAGACAAACGGTTGTGATATGCATGCCGGGTAATGACGACAACAGCACTAGCCCAGGCATACCTTTTAATGTTTATTCCATTATACGTCATTGTAATGCAAGGATATGGCGCCACAAAGAGTGACTGTGGTAAGACGTAATATTTCAGTAGTATTACTGTTTTTACGTACGATTCCAAGGCAGTTAAAGGATTTTTCCTTCATGGCATTTACACAATGCACAATTTAACTGATGCACCAGCAGGTTTAACAATCAACTACTGCACATTCTGCCCGCACTGTATTTGTGTTTTGTTATTATCTCAGTACAAACAGGGACTTTTGCCCTATATAACGTCAGCTGATTGGTTTCTATAACCGTGATGACGTGTTCATTTTGCAGTACGAACTGGGTCTTTAAATGAAACATTCTGTTGTCGTTTTGAAAGGGTTAATAACATTTTCATAGGCATGAAATACCAGACATTAATAGCAACAATAACACCACATGTAACATAACTACAACTAAACAACAACCACAACAAATGTGATCTCAGGTGATCAACTGGTATTACTATTTGAGAATAATCTAGAAGGCAAATCATTGTTATATTATATGTACACAATAGAACTCCACTTATCCGGACGCTGGTTATCCGGATCGGCTTGGCCCTCCGCGTAAATTTGTCAATAATTATAAAAAATAAATTATATGAAAATTAGCGGTTATCGGATCAAGTACAATAGAGTGTTGTGGCTTCTAGAACTTCAAATCAGACGTGGTCGAAATGTTTAGACGTAGGTACACACGGTCAAAAACAACAGCCGAACTTCAAGCTGCAAATATAGCATACTATCAGAAAAAGATCTTATTACCCGGGCATTCTGCATATTCCGATGGCAGGACGTCCCAATTGAACAGGATAAATGGAGTTCTATTGCAATTTCTATTCCCTAACATGTTAAAGCAGGGGGTACATACATTTACCCTGAACGGTGTAAAGATCTAAATTTCCAACAAGTTACTGTGGAAAGTACGCTTTTGACCTTCTCTAAATTTCGTAACGGCAGCTTCCTCAACCGTGCAGGGCTCAAACCCCAGACACAGCAGACACTCTTGGCACTTGGATCTACGCGTACACTGCTTCTTTTAAGTTATTATTATATTATATTATATTATATTATATTATATTATATTATATTATATTATATTATATTATATTATATTATATTATATTATAT
>Ga0268261_10000890_pt1 | contig 19873 bp, 20 predicted proteins | sample TergutNc150P1_FD_190353 | JGI IMG/M metagenome (GOLD analysis project Ga0268261, IMG submission 190353) | Nasutitermes corniger P1 segment gut microbial community from laboratory colony in Florida, USA - Nc150 P1 (SPAdes) (version 2) | ecosystem: Host-associated > Arthropoda: Insects >...
CGACCCAACGCGGGTCATGGCCTCCTCAATCTTGAGGTTTCTAGATCACACACAACGACGCACCACAGTCGGTAGGACTCCTCTGGACGAGTGATCAGCCCGTCGCAGAGACCTCTACCTCACTACACACAACACTCACAACAGACAAATATCCATGCCCCGGTGGGATTCGAACCCACGATCTCAGCAGGCGAGCGGCCGCAGACCTACGCCTTAGACCCCGCGGCCACTGGGACCGGCCAGAAGAACATTATTTCACTATTTATCCTACCAAATGAACGAAATAACACGAAAAAGTGTACAGCCAGCTACCAACACAACCACCGTATTGCCCGCCCCAGTGGTGAGGCTCACGACTGGTGTAACAATTCGTCATGTACTGTTAAGAAGCACGTGATTGCGGGGGCAATTTGCAGATAAAAATGCGTCTTTTGATGCGAGAAACAGAGTATCATACGTTAAAACAACAGCTTGTTTTCAGTACCTCCGCACACTGCTGACAGCGACTGGTCAGGCCTTCTGCTATCTCCAGACAGTTGCTGCGCCACATCAGGCAGTGTGTCACGATGACTCTTGCTGTGTGCCCCACTGGCACATTCAGCACGCGGACTTTTGTTCCTAAGGTTACGAGCACTCCCTACACATTAAGGGTGGGTACACACTTGTAACGTTACCGCGAATCGTAACACCGTAACGTTGCAAGTGACTGACACGATACGGAGTTACGAGCTGGACTTTCAACCCCTGCCTCACGGCGTAACCATATCCTGCGAGCGTTACACACTGGGGTTCCCAGTTTGTTACGGGAGGCCGAGCGATTTCTTTGCAGCTAGCAGCGGCTTCGTACATTTATATACATTACGCTTTAAAGAAAAACAGAAAAGAGCGGCTGTGGTGGCAAAGGCAACTGTACACAAGCAGGCAAGTGTACAGCGGTTCAAGTTTGCTGGCAGACTTGAATTTTCAGTCGGTCAGTGGGTTATATAAAAATTTCACCAGAATGTCTCTCAGTGAATTTGAGTTTTTAATTAATTTGACTGAAGAAAAAATCTCGAAAAAGGACACAGCGTTCAGGAAAGCCATTTCTGTTCAAGAAACTTTGGCACTGACGCACTCATCGACGGGTCTGTTCATTTCTTTCCCCAGCTCTTCTTATGCATCTTGCTTTCTAATTTTGTTAAAATGCATTGGATGTTTTGGGTCCAAACTTATTTATTTTCTTTTTATAAAGTTCGATAAATTCTATGACACTTTCCTGAGTCCACTCCATTTCACAATTACCAAAACGCCCAAGAAACCGCACAGCTCTACAGATTCGCACCACTCTTCAAGACAGAAGCATCAGGAATGATAAGAAAGGCAGAGGAGCGGACGGTGGTGACATGTCACGTTGCACGTCCACACCTGCTCAGGCCGTAACCGTATCATCCCTTTGATGTGAAGGCCAAATACCGACAGCGCACCGAACAAGCCCGTAACGTTACCGCGTAACCAATTTCTGATACGTTATGCGGTCACGAGTCCCGTCCACACTGTCACGATACGGTGTTACGATACGCGGTAACGCCGTATCGTGACAGAGTGGACAGGACTCGTGACCGCGTAACGTATCAAAAGCTGGTTAGGCGGTAACGTTACGGGCTTGTTCTGTGCGCTGTCGGTATTTGGCCGTCGCATCAAAGGGGTGATACGGTTACGGCCTGAGCAGGTCTGGACGTGCAACGTGACACGTCACCACCGTCCGCTCCTCTCCCCTTCATTTCATTCCTGATGCTTCTGTCTTGAAGAGTGGTGCGAATCTGTAGCGCTGTGCGGATTCTTGAGCGTTTTGGTAATTGTGAAATGGAGTGGATTCAGGAACGTGTCATACAATTAATCAAACTTTATGAAAACAAAAAAGAAATAATATGGGGCCCAAAGCACCCAATGCATTTAAAAAAAGTTCTGATTACAATCTAATTTTAAACTTCTTTCATAAACCACAAATAATAATATTTGACTTACCTGTATGTAAAAGTTCAATTTTTTAACAAGAGTTTCACACACTTCCGGCACGATGCAGCTGATTGCTTGCTTGGAAATTTTGAAGACGCACTGCAGGCTAACGTACGAATCAGCTCTTGCCAAGAAACGTAGTGTCAGTTCCAAACTTTCTGGGACGGAAATGGCTTTCCTTAATGCTGTGTCCTTTTTCGACATTTTTCCTCCAATCAAATTGATTAAAAATTCAAATTCACTGGGAGACATTCTGGTGAAATTCTTATATAACTCACTGACCGGCTGAAAATTCAAGCCTGCCAGCAAACTTGAACCGCTGTACACTTCCTTGCATGTGTACAGTTGTCTTTGCCACCACGGCCACTCTTTTCTCTTTTTCTTTAAAGCGTAGTGTATATAAATGCACGAAGCCGCTGCTAGCTGCAAAGACATCACTCGGGCTCCCGTAACAAACTGGGAACCCCAATGTGTAACGCTTTTACGCCGTGAGACATGGGAAGAAAGTTCAGCGCGTAACTCCGTATCGTGTCAGTCACTTGCAACATTACGGCATTACGGAACGCGATACAAGTGTGTACCCACTACACTTTACACTACGTACTGCTGGAAACCACCACCACCTGACTAACGAACAAACGTTTAAATTTCACTCCGTTCGTTAAGTTGCGCAACGCAAGCAAAACTGCGGGAGCAAAACGCCGCAATTTTTTATGTATTTCAAAACAGGCAACTGTGTATGACATACAGGCATATGGGGGCGGAGGCGGAGACGTATCGCTCCTCTCATTCTTAACCTCGACGCTACATGGAGGTGAGTGGTTAATTTCACGACCCATCCCTGTATCCCTACGGAAAGAACCACCGGAACTCCTTAAGCAGGTATCTAGGTGGGTCTCAGCCGTTGTGGGCGTTGTAGGAAAGACAATCTGTTGCCCGTTTGCTGTCATCGAGTCCTGACCGTCCAGCCCGCACCGTGATGAATACGATGCATACATATTGGCGGCTGTGCCTTACACAGGGCACGTTAATAAACGAGTCAAAGAGAAGACGAAATTAAATTAAACAGAACAGACGCCAAACACATACAAGACAAATCCAAGAAATACAAATCTGAATTTAAAAGGGATAACGCAAACAAAGAGAAATAAATAAAAAGCAGGCCGTACCAAGGCTCGGGCTCAGACGGTTATTCCCCGGCCTCTCATCACCAAAACTTGGGATCGATCCCTCGTAATTCCATGTAGGAATTTTGGTGGGCAAACTGGAATTGCCACTGGTTTCTCTCCAGGTATTTCGGGTTTCGCCTGTTAGTGTCATTCCACCATTGCTCCAATTCTTTCATCTTAGCAACTGGCAAAATTAAAGGTCAGGAAACGAAGAAGACCTTAACAAATCGCAAATCCATCCTGCCCACAATGACCCCAAGCTATTACCCATGTCTGCCAGCAGTATGCACTGTCCGCAGTGCGATGACACCATCGGCTTCAAATGCATATGCTGACTGTAACATAAAATGCACGCAATGTGTTCCGGTATGTTCACGTACCAGACTGTACGGTGTCAATACGAACAATAGCCTGTTCAACGTCAGTAATAAGGGTGTCACTACAGGACCGGAAGTGACGTCACACGTAGACAAACCTAACCTTCCCCTCCCTCCCCTTGCCCAACAGACAGTATGGCGCCAGAGCTTAACCTAACTTTTACTTATTATTTACAAACCTAACTCTCCCACCCTTTTTAGGCATTTAGGCGATGCAATGACGATGGCGAAGGGGTGAATGACCTTTCCTTTAAACGTAACTTCAAACTATTTTGAACGTTGTCACGTGCTGTAAACACCTCCAGGCGAAGCAATGTTAACAAAGATGGCGCAGGAGTAAATGACCTTCCCTCTCAACCCAACTATGACTTATTCTTTTGAAACGTTGTCACGTGATGTAAACACCCCCAGGCGATGCGATGTCAACAAAGATGGCGAAGAAGACAATGACCTTTCAGTTTAACCTAGCTTTACGTTATTTTGAAACGTCACGTGATGCAAACAGCCCTAGGCGAGGTTATGTAAACAATGAGATACACAGTGTGACGCCGTGCTTAACCTAACTTAAACTTGTTTTGGTAAAAAAGCGCCATCTTGAATTTTAGCTAATACGGCTGCTAGCGCGGTAAGTTTAAACTTTATTATGAAGCCTTGTTACGGTTGCTGGATATAAACAAACCCTCTAGACAGCTTGTCGCCACCGCCATTTTGAATTTCAGAGAATATGGTTACTTTGGCGGTAATTTTAAATTAATGGTGACTAACTTAAACATTTACTATTTGAATAAGGCGGTCATTTTGAATTTGCATATGGCGGCTAGAGCGGTAATTTTGAACCTACCTGGTTATTATTATAAATATATATACTGGTTTGATGTAAACAAAGCGCCATTTCGAATTTCAAACCTAACTTTGAACTTCGTTTGAATAACGCAACCATTTTGCAATATGGCGGGTAGCGCGGTAATTTTAAATTAATGCTAACTTGAATTTAACTTATTTGAATAAGGTAGCCACATTACAATATGGCGGACTTGTGCCCCATTTGAACCTAACTTAAACATTTAAATTATTTTAATAAGACCACCATGTTACAATATGGCTTTAAACTTTGTGACACTTAAAAGAGGTCGCTAAAGCGGTAAGATATCAAACTCAAAATTGAAAGATTCTAGGCTCGAATCCTGCGGCTTTAACCATCTCCTTTTTTAAGGAACCTATCCCAGGTAATAGGGAAAATAAAGATAATGTTTACATTTTACAAATATACACAATGTTCGTTGTTTTTATTAAGATGAAAATTACAATTTTATTTTTTACTTATAAATATACATACAATTTAATTTTATTACAGTATTTTATTTCCGCACTTACAACCATTTAGTAATCATCAGAAAAACCAGTTTTTTACTTTAATTCATTTCACAATATATTGAAATCAATGGCATTTGTTTCTGGAGGGGTACAAAAGGATTTGGATTCAACACTTATTACGCCACTCTGGAAGTTCATCTTGTAGTCTGCCATGTTTGATCACTTCTCTGTCTATGCAGCCACTTGCCAAGTTCATCAATTTCGACCAGTCTTTTTTACTTAGGTACACATGAGTGTACTCACTCGTAATGCGTATATATCGTCCACAGTACACTGACAGGGTATGTTGCGAGTCACCAAGTTCATGCACTTCGTTCTTGGGTACATCACTTTTGAATGCCACCAGAATGAACCACTGTATTTCGTTTAACACTGCATGACCAGAAGAAGTTCCAATTTTTACTTGTGGTTTGAGGTCGTCATTATTGAGGTAGATGAAGACATACTTTCTCTTGCTCGTTGAGATAGTATGCGCGACGAAGCAACCCCGTCATCTGGAAAACATTAATGATAACCAGGCTGAGGCGGGCACTTTGCATATTGTAGACTAAGAATGTAACAGTTGAGCCACTGAGCTAATGAATAGGCTGTTCGCAATGCACAAAAATGTTTGGACTTGTGACATGCAAACGTGCAGCTGATGGCACGCAGACTAATGTCGGCTAGATTAGGGCAACCTAGCTGAATATCACTAACTGTCCGGTCGATTAAACGGCTAATAAAGTTTGCTTTCTAAGGTCCAAAGAAATAATTGTAACAGGAAATGCTACTTCGCGATGGACAGTTTCCAGCTCTGAATATGGAACATCACCATCATTCCAGTTACACCCATGGCCAATAGCCTGATTCTTCCTAGCGTTAAACAGTTACTTCTTCCCATCCGTATGATCCCTTAAAGAAATGACGAAACCCTATTAACGTGGGAGTCGGCAACTGCCAGCTCTTTAACGATTTCATTATCCCGCCCTTCCAAGAAAGTGAAATCAATCACTGAGTGACATTGTAGACTGGTAAGTTTGAATGTACGTACCTCTATATCTGCGACTTCCACGACTGCTGCTCCTCCAACTGGCCGCAAGCGTGACACTCCCCAAACTGAGCGCGAAGCACTGCTCTTTTATCATTGCAGGTGTAACGTGCAGGTAAAACATGTTGACAAATGACGTCATGGATAGTCCTCGGGCTGTCCTCGGGCTTATCAAGGTTAATGACAATTATTGATGGTTTTATAAGCGTGGATGATAAAACATGTATAGGGTAAAGCGCTTAAAAATATTTTACGTTTTGTCCAAACTTTATGAATCTGAATGGAATTCATTCTACTGTAACGTTTCTAGAATGATTATTTAAATGTGTCCGGGGAATTCAGCATACAAAATGCATGTTACAGGTTCGGGGAGTGGTTTTTTAAAGAGTTCTTCATTGCGCACATTTCCCCGAAGAGGTAAGCCTATATGCTCATCAGACTCTCTGTCAGGTGTCAGGTCAACTCTAGTACGTAAAACCCATTTGTAAACATTTGTAATATAATCATGAGCACGACCAACGTGATGAATACCAGTACTTGAAAATGTTTCGTAGGCTCTTGTAGCTCCAAAGGGCGAAGAGCAATCCATTGTAACCGGTTCCGAAGGATGTTGAATTCCATTTACATTGAGCACAAGATTTTTCATATCATTATGGTGAAAGTTAAAGGAATTCGTACTGGCAGACGCAACAAATGCTGCATTTTTAACTAAAACTATAAGAATCCGGCCCGGCACCGGCCCAAGGAATGCAATATAAATAGAGATTTGCTGAGTCCCACAATTCGTTGTAAGTCTTGATCTGGGTATGCGTTACAGGATAGCGAGCTTTACGCTTCATAGCTAAAACATTAGCGTGAGCTAATAGTAGAGGGGATTTCGACTTGAGTAATAAAGAGTAGCGTCTAAAATTCTGATACGTACTTTTGTATCATCGGTAGGTGCCAATAAATAAAATGCTTCTGGTGCACGAGTAAGTTTAATATTCATATCAACACCATTAATCAACATTTTATCGGAATTGAACAAGTCGGCATGCAGCCGTCCGTACAGTTCAAGTCTCACTATTGCCAATGTATTTTAAACGCGTACTGTAACCATTATTGTCTTTGAGTTCTTGAGAAGAATGAAGATACCAGAGGCTAGACACTAAATGTGTACCAGAAGCGTCAGAACCATAATTTAAAAGTTTTTCAACGTAAGCCTTTTAATGATAGTTTGTCTCGTGAAGAGTAACAGGTTTGCCGTTTAGCGAGACACATAGACATCTGAACATGGAATACAAAAGGTTAACGCAACCTACTGTGTTTGACTCTGCACTACTTATATCTGATCCATCAGTTTTCACTAGTTTGTTGCGTAACAGTAGACGTACAGAATTTAAATCAATATAATAATCACTATGCCCGGAGCACTTGAATTCCAACTGGGTAGGATTGTCAGCTGGCGCTGAAGATTTATACGTAACGGTGTGGCTGTTTAAGATAGATGTTTGTATTCTGCGTTTTAGAAAGATGTCAAGCCCTGATTTTAAACACTCCATTACTGCTTCTATGTGAAAATATCCTTTATCTTTGTACGCATACTTTGAAACAGCCTTTTTAGATTTGCGCTTTCTTTTTAACTAATGCCAGGCCCCGCCATCTTTTTAATTTTTTGTTCGAGGCTATCTTTTGGCTCACTAAATAGATTTTTAAAAATACTGCCTACAGACTGTTCCGGCTCTTTATTAACCATGTCGGTTATTATATTGGAACCTGTTTTTAAAGCCTCTTTTCCGACCGCCTTTGCCCCTGAATACAACAGCGGTTAAACAAAACGAAAGAGTCCCCTGAAGAAGGACCCTATGCCATTACCCCATCTGAACCCTAAAACTTGCCCTGTATACAGGACCCACCTCACCGCCACCACCGCTTTGATTTACATAATATCGTGTATATCGATCCAATGTAATTCATATACTGAGTTTTACTGCGCCGGGGACTTGTTTTTAAAGTGTAATGTTACAACGCAATGGATATCACTATCTTCAAATAGCACATCTGCATTTTTTGTAAATAAACGAATTGTAATGGACTATATAAACGCTTGGTGTACAGGGCTATACAAAGGGAAGTCTAATCTATGATACCCTGTACTCGAAGGAAAGTGTAGAATCGTTAAAAGTTTAACGTAATAATCACCAACTAAATTTGGCTTTATAATACCCGTATACACAAACAGGCTCTGGTGTAGTAAAATCAGGGTTATCTTTTAGTAATACAGTAATTCAAGAAGTACGGCAATTAGCGGGGTTCATAATTGTTTCAGCTAATTCTTCAAGTCCATTATATACACGAGCAGGAAAGTGAGATACTACATGATTATCGAATTCAACGGAATATTCCCCGTAGCACGAATTAAACAACTGTTTACTTGGTTCTTCTTCTGTATATTTATTTAGGTACTCATTAAATATAAGCATAAAGCTTTCCTTTTTAGACGGTTCCAACAAATCAGGAATATTTGTGAGATCAAGCATAGATTTATAGTCTTCAACAGGAAAAATAACCTCTTGCGAATCTATACGGATTGTATTGTGTCGGAAACGTTTCTTGTAGCCATTAGGATACGATATTTCTACTAAACCGACTTTCCATTTGGTGTTGCAACTCGAGTGGCGCGGCTAATTTAGATGTTAAATTAGCTGTTGTATTTGCGGGTAATAATAACCGGAACTCTCTGATGGTAATGTTACGTAAAATTTAGACATTATACTTTCTTAAAATCGGACGCGTTTACCCAACTGTTAATGGTCTCGTAACCTTTCCACATGACAAGATGTTAATACCGTTTTTATTATGCGTGCGCACTATTTTATCTATCTGAAACTCAGTTTCAGGTGATAGTGGTTTTAACAAGTTCGTAATTGTGTAATTGCCCTTCGATACAACGATCTTGCAAGTCCGACAGTTCATAAACAGGTTGTGGCACGCGTAAAATAAATGTTACAACTCGAAATATTTCTGTTGAAAATGTCTGTTCGTAACCATTAGCAAAAGGTTATTCTTACAAGATCGCCCACTTTAAACTTGACGCGTCCGTTAGGAATTTTGGCCCGCAGGCTATTTACCTTTCGCCATACAGAGTAAATATTCGAGGGAGACACTTTGATCTGGGTCATGGCTATTGTGGAATGGACAGAATTGTAACTTGTTAGCTTATTTATAACGTCCAAGTAGCGGTACGTGTTATTCCTAGTGAAATATTTATACATTTAAGTCTTTAGAGTACGATTAAATCGTTCAATAATAGCCCCCTTTATATCAGGGTTGTGAGACGTATGAAAATCGACTCCCTGACGTTTCAAATACTGTTGGACAGTTGCATTGACAAACTTTGTACCTTTATCTGATTGTATGGTAATGAGCTTTCTATTTTCAAATAAAATAATTAAGGCCGCTGCGATTGACTTATCGGTCTTGTCCTTTAGAGGTACGCTCCAGGCAAAACGCGGAAGTATGTCATTACATTTAAGAGGTATTTGTATTTATCACTGTATCTCGACAAGGAACTTAAGTATGCAAGATCAATTTCCCAAACATCGTCAATGTTTGTAACAGTATATGGATTTCGAGGAAATCTTTTGCGCACTGGTTTATGCAGAGTGTAGGAGTCTTGACCTGACAGCCACACTTCGACATTTCTCTTATTACTTTTAGCGGCACTTACTAACTTCGCTGCTGAACTAAACCCAGCTGTATGCTTAGGATCGTAATAAATTTTACCTAGAGACATTACACAGATTCCCAAGGAACTTTCTTTTTGTCAGTAGAGTTGCGAAATAAAGCGCATTCGCTTTGATCTTACCTGTGGGACTACAACTCTGCGCGTTAGACTGTAAGAGTATTTGTTTATATGTCTCTGTCTTGAAAAGTAACCGCCTTTTTATCAGGTTTAGACCTTATCAGCAATTCCCAGAAGCCGTGTTCCCTTGAACTTTCTGCCATCTACAAACACCTGTTTATCGTTATATTTAAAACTTGAACACCCAATTTTAAATGAACCATCAGTATCATCCTGGTACACGCCAAACGTAGGATCGTGTGACAATCTGCGTTTCAACACATTATGAATGTACTTTAAATGCACTGTCTGAGAATTAGTTTCTAATTCAGGCTCTAACTTTTCTGCTTTATTAAAAGACCCGCTTTTATGTGTAGTTTCTATTATTGGAATGGGATTGGCTCCCGTTTAAGTTTTTTAGTTTTCAAGTACTGGTCTTGATGCAAACGAACACGAGTCCATTTTTATAGCTATGATCTTTGCTTTTTAATAGTTTTAACAGGCGGTGGTGACGGTTTTTGACAGCGCTTTTCCCACAGTTCAGGGGGTACTAAAATCATACGTTGTAGGGCCATTTTAGTTAATTATTACCACTAATTAATGTTCCTATAACACCTGACAAAATACTGATAAGTAAAGGAAATATAAACCCACCTTTCCGAATTAAACGCTTCCGTTTACTTTTAAAACTAATCTTTGGGTTTACCAACACACGTAAACGATTTCTATATTTTCTTAATTTACCCTTGTCCTCTTTAGTTAATTTATGATTCCCACTTAATGTGTTTATAGCACACTCAACAATGACTTCAATTAAATCGTCATCTGCAGATGTAACCAACGCGCGTCTGGCCTGGGGTTTAGCATCTTTAAGTACGTGGGGAAAGTGTAACTGTGACTTCAACCGGTTCATTACCTTAAACAGCCACAAAAACTTCTGTATTTACACCAGGAAATCTTTGTTCTAAATTTCAATAAACTGTTGATTGATTGCGTGAAGTCCAGAAACAGATAGAAGTGTGGATCTTTACAAACGTCTAGATGTCTTACGAAAACATGAAATGTTTTCAGGGTAAACCTGCCGGGCAAAGTGCACAATTTGAGTCTTATCTCTGGGGTTCTTAAACACAACTATATACTTGCTGTTCAATTAAATATCACGAGACGACGGACCTTGGTGAAACAAGTTCTGTGTAATTAAAACTAGACTGTTACGATTATGCAATACTTCGGTAAATAATTGACTAACTTTTGTAGAATAAGCAGAGTCTATTAAATCATCCAGCACTACGAGCTTAGGTACATTTTCAGGATTTTCAAAGTTCGGAACACCTTTAACAAAAGTCACGTTTTTGAGATGATGCGGTGCGTTATTTTCACTGACACCACACAATATTTGTAAACACGTCACAAAGCTGCTCCATGCAGTCTAACAGTCTAATTACAAATGTTGATTTACCACAACTACTAGGACCTGCAACAATTAGTGTAAATGGATGTTGCAGCTTCAACGTCATACTATGAAATGAATCTGATGTGTAAGGACACCTCTATTTATATATACAGAAATAAATAAAAATACATAAAATAAAATAAATAAATATAAATAAAAATAAATAAATAAATAAAAATAAATTATTAATATCCATATGGCAAACAATCAACGTTAATTATAAGCCGGCGCTTCTTAAAAACAACCTTGTACTCTGGTTTCCGGCTCTGACACAACTATGCCACCATGTTTCCTTATGATCTTGGGATTGTGAACATGCACAGGTGGCGCGTCTTCCAGAATCATATCTCTCAAAGTAAAGTTTACACCTTGAATTTTAATAGTTCAAAGTTATACTCTTTACTTTACACTTAGTTGTGCGTTTACCGGTAGAGGGGCAAATTACCAAAAACGCATAGTTTTTAGGGCCGCCCGAAACAAACTCATCTATGAAGTAGCCAGAGCCAAACTCCAACTCATCTGTGAGGTCGCCCAGAGTCCCCTATTGTTACTTTTGAAGGTTCATCTACCTTCTGAACGTAGATAAGTCTGCATCGCAGTATAAAACAGGCTTCCCCAATTTGCTCAAATACCCGTATAATTTGAGCCGAGCTTGAATAGTTACGTAGGTGGATACTGCTACGTTAACATTTTCCCCCGTGGTAACATTGTCTTCGGAATACTTCCAGGAGACCCATGCTACCTCTTCGTTCAGGAATGAGGTTGTAACCTCAGTACCCGGACTTCTTAAAAGCTCGCAAAACTCTTTCTCAGCGTTGACAATTGTAGTCTGGGCCTTGTTTTGGTTTTGTGCTCATTTACCCCACATTGAGTTCAATTTTACCTTTGCCGAAGTACGTTGCCCTGAATTTTTTAAAACTGATGCATTGTCTAGAGCAATTCCCTCTGCGCGCCGGTAGTCCGCAATGTATTTGTCCTTGTCGTCATCACTCTGAACCCAGGATAGATACCCAGATGATTCTCGTGTTTTAGGAACATGTTTATTTTGCAAAAAAAACCTGAAATGGTGTCTGTAAAAGTACGTTACTTTATTTTCCCAAAATTCAAACACGTCCACCAGACCATAACCCATATCTACGGCCTTGCGGACCTCATCCATTATCCATGTTCCGACTATACACCGCTCCTCATCAGAGTAAGTCGTCCTAGTTCATAGTGTCGGCACAAGCTGAACACAAGGGGACCATCAGTTTGGAGTTGCTTTTGTATGGAAGAACTGCATGAGTCCCCTAGGAGGTAAAACCTTACATTTAACACCACCCTCCCTATCCAGTCAAGGGGAAAGTCTGCATCCACGTACACTTTCGGGTGGCCTACCGGAAATTGACCGTACTTACAAATGTAGGGGTAGAGCCTGATTACATCCACATTTCGGATTTCTTCCCCATCCTTTACTCTGTAATGTCTTACTAGCCTCGGTTCTACCCCCGTACAAAGCATCCCGATTAATAGGAGCGTTCTTTACATAGGGGTGCGAGCAAAGTTCATTTTCAAGGCCATGAGTGTTACGCAATAGTTTTCTAAACTCGCACCCCCAGATCGAAACAGTGTAACCAGCGTCTTTGATTTTTTGCAACCTCGCCAGTTTCATGTTATCCAGTGTTTCCTCAGTGTTGCCAATGGGTTTATATCGATTGGGCATTCAAAGACACCCATGCCAAAAAGAAACTAGATACTCAAATACTCCATTTGTTTCTCGACAACACCCGTCATCTTTTACATTAGGTACCCAGACCAAATGCACTTCCCTCACATTACCGGCATGAATAATTTTGCGAGTCCGTCCCATATACGTCAACCACTGAAGACCCTCAATAGACTCACGATCCCCCATACGGTAACCGGCTCTCGGGACCATGCCTACAGCATGCGGTTTTAGGAACATGGTTCGGAATACCTTATTGCAAAAGGACGATATTGTTATAGCTTCCCTACAGAGGTCCATTTTAACCGATTTCAAAAACAAATTTCGAAACGCGCAGCATGCCTGCCTCAATACATTCACATCATCCATGCAGTAGGCTAGCAGTTCGTCCTTGTTGGAAAATAACACCTTTTTGTTCGTGGTGCCACTGCATAAATTGGGCGCGCTCGCCAGCAGACATAGAATCTGCCCCGTAAAATTCGGGCTCAGGATAAGGACCCACATAATTTAGGTTGCTGGCCGTGTTGAAGAAGTGGGGGTAGTACCCCTTGCATGTCAGGTCGAATGATTTGGGAATGCTCTTTAGACTCATGGGTAAATAATTCAGCGAATCCAAATAGTGAAATTTGTCCACAACCATACTAAGAATTTTACTACCGTCCATGATCAATTTCGGCTCCCACCTAAGTTCCAAAAATCTTCTGAGAAGAAACTGTGCGTCGTATCGACGAGAGATGTGTGAAATGACCAATCTTGTGAGCGAATGGACTAGATAGTCGGAGATAATTGATAAATTTGCCTACGGGGAGCTTGCCAGAACGTGTAGACACGCTTTCCACACTTCACAATCGACATTAACATCATCCACGGTTTTACATTTAGAACACATCTGCTGAGCACATGTTCTAAATATGCTTAAAAGACCAATCACACCTTTCAAGGTCTTGTGTGAAATCCGTATCAAAGAAAACGTACAAATGTTTGATATCTATGTTACAGTTTGATAGCTATGTTACAGTGGAGTCACGTAGCATAAATGGTCTGAAGATTGTTTATTACAAAATGTCCAAAATTTCTTGAAGCATTCATGTTTCAAATCAGACGTTACCAAATATGAACAATTTCGGCATACTTGTCTCCACTGACAGACTAGCTTACCATTCACTTTGAGAATTAGATGATTCTGGAAACACTTCTCACTTAGAAACTATGTTACATATACAATACTTGGACTGATCTTCAGTACAGGGTGGCGTAGCAGTACACAGGGAGCAAACTGTCACATGTGTGTAGAGTCGTATGTTTCACAACAGTTATATATATATCTTCGCCATTGCACCCTTCAAGTTGGTAATTACATTATAGTGCCCAGAATCCCGATCATATAGTAAATATAATTTCTTCGCCGAAAGGGAATTTCCGCTAAACATGACCCTATGAGGGTACAATCCATCAAACACAATTTTGTAGTCCGAAAGATACTACTAAAACTGTTGAAGCCCTTCAAAACACCCGCCATTGGATAAATCAATACCGGAAGCATTCAAGAGTTTTTCAACAGGTTGCTTAAAGCCTTTACCGTGTCTATATGATGCGTACTATGGGTAAGCATTTACCCTAGCCATAGCAATTATTAATGCATGAGCCAAACAGAAAAAATGCCTACAAAACAATACTTCTCTTTATAGCACTCAATACGTCCAAAGACCGCCCCTTTGTCTTTTCTCGGCAGTTACTAGCAGGCATCCTAACATGATCCAGATGTACTTCGAGGCGGTCAGTCAGAGCAAACCTAGCATTGCTTTGTATGACCTTTCCGAGTACACTCCAGACCACGTCAGCCTTAAACTGGCCCCGGCGACGTAAGCTAATGCCTACCACCTTATCCTGCACATTCTCTGTATTACGAATTCCCAAACCCAACAAATCTCTACCTGGCACTTTATCTACTAAATAATTAGTAAGTGCAGTAATGCATTCCTTGAAATAAGTGGTGGGGTCTTGCTCTTCGCCCGGGGAATTAAACTTGATAAGCAAACTACGCCCAGTCGCGTTAAATTTTGGAAAAGATTTTGAGGTCTCGTCCAAAATCCTAAAAGGTAGCTGTTCCGACGCAGGGATGTTTGTTAGAGAAAGGTGCTATATCCTCCCTACTTACAGAGGGTGCCTCAGTAGTAGAAATAGCCCTGTCTATTCAGAAACATTTTTAGCCATTTTATATTTTGATAGTACGGTTACCACTTACTTGAAATAACTAATTGTAGGATTAAGTTGCTGCAACAGTTGTAAATAACGCTGATATAGCCGCAAGTTGCCGCAGAATACAAGTTGTAACAGTTGTGGCTCCTGGTTGCTGAAGCGTTGGTAGACACAAGTAGCGTACCGTAGAAAGGCTCTGAACACAGTCAAGGCACGATGCAGAATATTCCACTAGAGTTAAAATGCCCGAATATATAGCGCTACCCTCTGAATATGTTTCAACCTGTTTGTCTTCTTAATAGTTTTTATCCAGGAATCGTTACCTGGTTATTATATTAACGGCTTTTAAAGTATGTCACCTGCATCCCCTTAATGGCCTTTTCCAAGAATCCTTACCTGATTTTATCTAACTTGCATTCCTGCTGGCGCCAAAAGTCGTAACACGTCTAAAGTAGATAGCTAATGACTCTGGCCTGGGGGCATACAAGCTTCTTCCGTTAGGTTGTCCTAGAGTAAACAATTCCTATTACGCTGACTTACCCTCAGAGGCATACAAACCATTCGCATAACTTTGGCTCAGGGGTCAACAAAGTGTAGGCTACTCTTCTACCTCACTCAGTTAACTACTAACCAAAATTTAAACTGTACACATTTGTAAAATTTTGTGTATTTATTTACTCTAATTACCTGGGAGTTTCCTTACAAGAGATGGTTAAAGCCGCAGGATTCGAACCTAGAATCTTTGAATTATGAGTCTGATATCTTACCGTTTCAGCCACCTCTTTCGAGTGTCAAAGTTTAAAGTTGTAGCCATATTGTAACATGGTGGTCTTATTCAAATAATTTAAATAGCGCGCAAGTCCGCCATATTGTAATATGGCTACCTTATTCAAATAAGTTCAAAGTTGGGTTTAAAATTCAAAATGGCCCTTTTTTACACCAAACAAATAATAAATATTCATAAGTTAGGTTTAGAATTACCGCTCTAGCCGCCATATTACTTTAAACTGAAAATGGCCGCCTTATTCAAATAGTAAATGTTTAAGTTAGTATTAATTTAAAATTACCGCAAAAGTCACCATATTGTAACATGGCCGCGTTATTCAAATAACAAGTTCAAAGTTAAGTTTAAAATTGCCACGCAAGTCGCCATGTTAGCGAAATTCAAAATGATCGCCTTATTACAATAACAAAGTTAAGTTTAGGTTAGCATTAATTTAAAATTACCACGCTAGCCGCCATATTGCTAAAAATTCAAAATGGCAGTAGCGCCAAAATCCTAATAAGTTAGGTTTAAAATTACCGCGCATGTCCGCCATATTGCCAAAAAATTCAAAATGGTCGCCTTTGTTTACATCAAGTAACCATAACAAGTTAAAGTTAGGTTACGCACAAAGGTCACTAACCCCTCCGCCATCTTTTGTTTACATCCAGCAACCATAACAAGGCTTCAAAATAATAACAAACTTTTAAACTTACTACTCTATCCGCCATATTACTAAAATACAAGATGGCGCTTTGTTTACCACAAAAAGTTAGATTAAGCACGGCGTCACACTGTCTACCTCATTGTTTACATAACATCGCCTAGGGCTGTTTACATCACGTGACAATAACAGCGTTTCAAAATAATAAGTCAAGTTAGGTTAAGAGGGAAGGTCATTCACCCCTCCGCCATCTTTGTTAACATCGCTTCGCCTGGAGGTGTTTACATCACGTGACGTTTCAAAATAAAGTTTAAAGTTAGGTTTAAAGGTCATTAACCCCTCCGCCATCTTTGTTGACATCGCATCGCCTAAAGGCCTAAAGAAGGGTGGGGAGATATAGGTTTGTAAATAATAAAAAGTTAAAGTTAGGTTAAGCCCTGGCGCCATACTGTCTGGGGGCAATGCTTACCGCCTGAGGGCAAGGGGAGGGAGGGGAAGGTTAGGTTTGTTTAGTGACGTCACTTCCGGTCCTGTAGTGACATGCTTACTACTAACGTCGAGTAAACATAGGGCTGCGGCTTCTGATCCACAAGTCCCGGGTTGAAACTCAGATGAAACGGGCAAAATTTCATTTACACCCCAATTTCACTGCACCGGTTTCCTGACAAATGCTCAACGGAATTGCACTGGATATTGGCCACCAAATTTCATCCATATCGGTCACGAAATGTGTGAAGTACGGTGTCGAAATTATTTACCACCCTACCTAACGTATGACCATCATTGGGCCGATTATTACGGGAGTCGCGCCTGCTCGACTGCTCTTCGTAAACAACGTCAATGTTGCATCTGTTGCCAATCCTAGGAACTGTTTAGTCGCTGATACAAGGTCACATACAGACGGACGGACCATCGTGGTGCACGTCACGCAGTACTCTTCCACTTCTTTCGGCCACAACCGCTTCCTTCCACATCCTTCCCATTCACTAATCAGTGATTAGGCTACTGGCGGGACAACCAACGAGTCTTGGTTCGGTTGCCGCGAAGGGCAAGAGATTATTTCATCAGCAAAGTCTGGGTTCACACAGCCTCCAACTAAATGAGTACAGGGGCGGGGGTGGAGCGAAAGGAGAGGGGCGTGAGGATGACCACTCACCCGCAGCACCTCCACTCCCCCACACACCTTTACGGCGTGCACAAGACTGATCTTGCAGAGTGAGTGACAGTGCTGACAACTGAACACTCGACCCTATAAAGAGAATAAGTGGCAGTGCTGACAACTGAACACTCAACCCTATACAGAGATTTAGTGGCAGTGCTGACAACTGAACATTCGACCCCATACAGAAACTGAGTGGCAGTGCTGACAACTGAACACTCGGCCTTATACACAGAATGAGTGGCAGCGCTGACAAATGAACACTCGACCCTCCACAGAGACTGAGTGGCAGTGCTGAAAACTGAACAAATAAAATAAATGCACAAAATATGCAGAAGATAAACCACAAAGAAGCCAGCCAACGTATCCACCGTTGGCAATGTACAGTAAAAAAGGCAGCACAGCACCACCAGACCGGGTGACACTTCCCTTCAAACTCAATTACTTTCTGACGTGCCCTGCTATGAAGTTATACTTTAATGGGCAAAGTTCGGATAACCGCGTTTCACCCAGTGAGGCAGCTGCCCTGAGCAAAGTAGTGCAGGGCCTGACTTTGACAGACGCCCGATGCAGATGTCCCGCCTGCCGGCAATTACTGCGTCTCGCAGCAAAAGTTTAACGACACTCGACATTCTGCCGGAGCAAACGACACCGTCAAAAAGAAACAATTCTGTGTCCTGCAGTCAGTCTGTGCGCTCAAAACGCTACGCGGTATTCTTGAGACACTTCATTCACAGAATGGCGATGATATAGATCAGCGTACGACTCTTCATAATTTGGCAAAAACAGCGAACCCACCATGCCAACAGATCTATTCGTGCCTTACATTCAGTAATCCCCTTACAGCCCAGTGGCCACTATATGTACCACCAGATTTAACGTTCAAAAGACCTCCGTTCTGCCCACAGCGTATTTTTGTGTTTTGTGTGGATCTGAGAACAAACCGCGATTCTTCCCTATACAGCATTAACTGACTGGTTTTCGTAACCGAGATAGTGTTTACTGCGCGGTAAGGACTTGATTTACGTGTAATGTATATCAACCCTTCTACGTCTAGTGGTCACTACGTACGGCCAGTTTAACACTCGACAATTCAACGTTATGCCCACAGTGTATTTGTGTGTTGTGTGGATCTCAGAACAAACATCTATTATTTCCCTACACATCATTAACTGGTTTATATAACAGACGGAGTGTTCACTGCGCGGTATGGACTGGATTTTTATATATATTTCCAATTAATTTAAATTCCGCACCATGATAAGAGTACAGTCCACCCATCGCATGGCACGTGACTGCTATGCGGAGTCTCACATGGGCTAAGGGAAATGTATGTTGACAGGCGGATCAAAAGAAATACACAATTACAGTGAAGTTCACTTTAAGAAAACATCATGCAAGTAACAGGTTCGTCAGTGGGTATTTGCTGTGTCAGTGCTATTAATAACCTTTAAGGACAAATAAATCGACCTGACCTATACGTTTACAAATGAGGTGACGTTTATGTGCAAGTATTCCTCATTCCCCTGCCCGCCAAACAAGGGACAGGTATTCGCCGTAACAGCTACCAGCCTGCAGTAATACTGTCCATACTTCTAACTGCTCAACAGTCAGCTTACACGCGGCTTCAAATGCACATCCGCTTTGCAGTTACGCACATTACGATACAATATACCTTCCGTCACCACTGCTGACTCCACTGCCCACAACATGACAACGCAGTGACTATACTGCTTCATTCCTTAAATCTTTCAAATCAAAACCAGCGCTACAGCACTTCGATATCCAATGTTCTCCGATATCCGAAAAAGCGGCGATCTGTTCGAAAGTTCCCATGCTTGTCATTCTTACAACAGCAGTGTCAAGATGAACATGCACCACTGACAGCGGAAAACCAGCGTATTGGGAGATAAACCTGTCCCAGTGCCACTCTGTCCACCACCAAGTTCACGCTGCGATCGAACCCAGGCCCTCGCGACGGAACGCCAGTCACTGACGTGAGGCACGCCGCGGGCTGCGAGAACTAAAGTTCATCTACCATATATATATATATATGCGTAGCTGACAGTAAACAGAGCCTGCCACCATTACGTCTTGAAGGAGCAGTGCACAGGCAGTGACACTGTCCAGTTTCCATCAGGCGTCGACACAGCCAAATGTCAGCG
>Ga0268261_10000891_pt1 | contig 19836 bp, 15 predicted proteins | sample TergutNc150P1_FD_190353 | JGI IMG/M metagenome (GOLD analysis project Ga0268261, IMG submission 190353) | Nasutitermes corniger P1 segment gut microbial community from laboratory colony in Florida, USA - Nc150 P1 (SPAdes) (version 2) | ecosystem: Host-associated > Arthropoda: Insects >...
CTTGCTCAACCATTTTCATATCTAAATGCAAACTTAAAATTTCCAATATGCCAACACAAAATGCAAGTTACACTTATAAAATTATCAAAATTCATTCAAGTCCTAAAATTCTAAAAGCTAACCAAATATTAGTTAGTTGCTTTCCACACATTACACTTCACTGTATTGCTGTGTGACATATTTTTATGAGTGGCTCAGGACAAAGGGAGTGTCTATGAATACTGACAGAAAAAAAAATTTCACATTTTGTTATATGTCTCCTTCACTGTGTATAGTTCTTGTGTTTATAGGTCATTAGTGGACCAGATGGATGATGCACAGGTCAGCTTTGTGATTTCAAACAAGAAGGTAAGTAAAGTGACAGTAAAAACAGAATGACAGTGTTAAAACCAGTAGCATCCACGCTGTCATCTTTGTAGATGTAGCGATAAAGAAAAATCTGTTACTGTGAATGTTCACACTTTGAAAGCTACAGTTTGGTGGGATTGACAGTGTTCCAGCAGCTTTGAGCATGTAAACTTACCCTTAATTATTCATAAAATAAATCATCTCAACGTAGTTAAATCACAGAGATACATGTAGGACATACTGATGATGGAAGTCATGTTATTGGTGGTACACCTCAAGTTGCTCACCAAGATGAACATCAAGTTGTGTCATACATGTGCAGTCTAGAAATTCCCAGTTTATTATCATTATTATTGCAGTGGAAGGTTCAAGTCTTTTGGGATGTTACCGCATGCTAATGGGTAAGTAGTTACAAGAATTACAAAGGTTTGTAGTGCCTTCATTTTCAGGGTCAACCAGCCCAAGAAGACTGGCACTGCTTCAAAATGTCAATGACTGTTCAGTCGACACAATGTAACAGCCCAGAAGACTTGAGTTTCCAACAACCTTTATTCTATACATCCCGTTATGATAATATATTAACTATGTTAAAAATAACTCTCAGTTTACAACTAAAATATATTATCAGTGCTTATTATTTATTACAATATGTTTCGGCCAACTTGGCCACCTCCAATTAATACAAAAAATATGCAAAATACTTGGGGGACTAATTGCAGCATTGGTTTGTAATAAGAAATGAGAACTCATTTTGACACAAAGGGTAAAAATTCATATGGATGCATGTTATGTAATTTTGAAATTTTATATGCCTTGAGAGTTTTGGGTTTATACCTATTTTAAGTTTCATGTTGATATTTCATAATGGGACATAATTTTACTCTTACATGATTTTGTAGATTAGTTTCCTGGTTTTAAGTTTTTCTGTCTCTCAGTGTAGACTGGTTGAAGGTATAATATCTTAGTGAGTTTTTGGTTCATAGGTTATTAGTTTCTTCTGTTGGTGAATAGTTTTTGAAGAATTCCTGGATTTATATTAGTAACTGGACTGTGATCTAGTTTTGAAGATGCAGAATAGAGGTATATACGAGGCTGCTCTGAGAAGTTCTCGGCCTAACAATGGAAAAACGAATTTATAATTTCAAAATTATTTTTATTTTTCAACATAATCTCCCTTAAGACTAATACATTTATTTCAGCGATGATCCAGCAACATTATCCCGTCCCTGAAGTGGTTCTTCGTAAGATCTGCAAAATACCCCTTTACAGCTGCAGTCATCTCTTGATTCAAAGAAAAACACTGACCAGCGGGGAAGAGTTTGAGTTTTGGGAAGAGATAGAAGTCAGAGGGAGCCAAATCTGGGGAATAGGGTGGATGTTCCAACAATTCATAGTGCAGATCCCTTATATTTCCCATTGCCAAAACACTTTTGTGGGTGGATGCATTGTCCTGATGAAAGATTATTTTTTTCTTTTGCAAACCAGATCTTTTCTCACTAATTTTTTTCATCTAGTCTGGTTAAAAGATTTGAATAATATTCCCCGGCTATTGTTTTACCCTTTTCAACATAATCAATAAACAAAATACCTTCAGCATCCCAAAACACCGATGCCATGACCTTTCCTGCTGATGGAGCCGACCTTGTCTTCTTTGGTGCTGAACAACCGGCTTCTGTCCACTGTTTTGACTGAATCTAAGTCTCATCCATAGTAATACAGTGACGCACAAAATCAATGTTATTTTTGTTAAAACGCTCCAAGCACTGTTCAGAGATTTTCATGCGAGTGCATTTTTGATCTGCTGTGAGCAAGCGTGGCACCCATCTTGCACAAAGCTTTTTCATATCTAATTCTTCATGCAAAGTATATCCTACACGTTCTTTTGAAATGCCTATAGTCTCAGCAGTTTCACGCACTTTTGTCCGCCGATCATCTAATACCATGCCGTGCACTTGTTCAATGATTTCTGGTGTAAGTTGCACTTTTTGGATGTCCTTTACGTGGATCATCTTCAAGGCGGGTACGGCCACATTTAAACTCGGCAGCCCATTTCTTAATTGTTGAAAATGAAGGAGAAGAGTCCCCATAAACTTTTATGAACTTCGAATGAATTTCATTTGGCATTAAACCTTCTTTTACAAAGAATTTTATAACCGCATGATCAATTTTATCCATTTTAAGGGACACAGACAACACTACTGCTTCAAACAGCTGTATGAAACAAACTACTTGATAGAATAACTTGCAATTTCAAATGGATGCTTATGACAGATGTACCAACTTAGGGGAAAAAAATTTTGCCCATAGTGTTGCCATCTGTGGTCGAGGCCAAGACCTTTTCAGACCACCCACATATAGATGGAAGGTTTTGTGTTATGTAGAAACTGATGGATTACTGAGTACTGAACTGCTGCAAGAATGTGGAATCTCACATTGTATGCAGTACTGTGTGTTTATTGTTTATTGCATTTACACACCCCTGCATGATTACACACTTTTCTTGATCACTAATCCCACAAAGCTGGTGTCATTTTCACTTCATTTCTCTGCACACTGATCTGCAAAATATGTGTAAAGGTAAAGGTAAAGTTCTCCCTAGAACAGGCCACAAAGGCCCATAGGGGGAGTAGGGGTATAGCTCTACTCTTTCTTTAACCTCGGCGCTAGATGAGGGTGGGTGGTCAACTCCACGCCCCGGCCACTTTACCCCCGGGTAAGACCCAGTACCCATTGTATAGTTGGGTGGGTAGGCCCCAGGGCCGGTCTGTGCGGGTGCGGAAAATCTTGCCCCTGCCAGGATTCCATCCCTGGACCATCCAGCCCGTAGCAATTTCCTATACTAACTGCCCTCTCCCAGCCCAGCAAAATATGTCTGTACACCTCCAATTTCTCAAAGGCTTTTTGTCACTATCTACATTATGCTGCATTTATCTCCTGGTTTAGAAGAGACAGATGCAACATGTTTTTCCTAAACATTAATACCAATCTGCCAAACTATAAGGTGTTAACTATTAAAAATCCAACAAAATTCTCTTGAGCCCATGTGCATTTTGCTGGCCTTGTGTTAGTAATTGTCTAACGTGTGTCAAATACGGAAAACATTAAGGTACGCAGTGTTACATCCCTGAAGACTGTAAACTGAATGGCCATGCCTTCTTAATTGCTGGTGTTTTTTATCCAAAGTCAAGTTCATTTCCTGTGTTACTAAACAGTTTCATGATAAAGAACAATTTTAGAAACATTCATTTTGGCCACTAGTGTGCAGTGAAATACTGTATGCATGATTGTTTTCGAGTTGCCGTAATTTTAATTTATATTGTACTGCATTGTGTTGTCAGTTGTTGCTTATTTCAGTAAATTTAAACTACTTTCTCAAAGTGACAGACTTTGATATCTAACGAACAATAAACACTAGAAGCAGCAACAGCAGTGGCCACCATCTTGTCATCATCAAATTGCTGTTGGGTAAGAACTATACAATTGTGTTGTGATAAGTGCCAGATCTGATTTCAAAATTTTGCACTATTGTCATATTTCATATATAATTGATAGGAATATTTATAATGTGTCAGTAATGGTTTATTAGGTTTTGCTGTCAAACAGAAAGATAAGTGAAATTATTACCCAGCGGTCATGTCTTTCCATGTACATCAGAAGATTTTCCTTAGTTAAGTACATGGTTTACAAATATCTTTCTTACCATGCATATTTTTAGGACCATCAATTAGTAAGTGACATTAGTGCCACTTCCACCCCACAAGTTCAGGCATTCACCTGTCATTACTAACCTCATGAAATTAAAAGGGTATGACCTTGGGCTTGTCTTGTGGTGTAATTATCATGTTTTTATCACCTTATAGGCATATTTTTCACCTGAAGGAAAGTAGGCAAACATGTTTTCTGAAACTGTCAGCATATCCATTGTTGAAATTGACTGATTCTGAAACTCCTGGAAAAAGGTTATGTGGCTCCAGGTTGTGTCTAGTGCATGTGTTGATGTTGACTCATACAGTTCTGGTACTGTGATGTCATATTACCGGACCTCACATCTTTTCTTACCATTACGGGTTTAATTTTTGTGTTTAATTAATAATCATAATAGCTGATGGGTGTAGTGGGATTAATTTCACAGAGTCTCCATCTTCAGCAGCGGGTAACACTGGCAAACCCAGGCTGATGTAATTAATCAGGAGAGTGTGTGAAATTGTTTGTGGATGTATCGGTATGTTTATGCAGTAAGAGCATTGGAGGTGTCTATATTTGTCTGCTTATGTAGTAGTTGCAGTCATGTAACTGAGATAGGAGGACAGTACCTTTTGTGGGACTTGCGCTGAAAATGCAAAATGATGGGGGCTTTGTGGATGTAATCCTGCTATAAGAAGTCTTGGTGAGGCAGAAATTTACAGGATAGGATAAAATGCTCATGGCAATGGAAGGTAGGAATAGTTTATACTACTGGACTGACAGGTGTTTTCTTTTCACAGATCAGATCCAGCCAACCAGTGGTAATGCCTGATTGGGTCTGGGCATGCAGTGATGCAGGAATCCTATTGTCCACAAAACCATACCAGTTTTAGTGATGGGTTTAATATTTTGTATCTCTTAATGTGTGATGGTGACTTTCCATGAATGAGAAAAAATGTTTTATACATTACTGTAATGTATTGTGTTGAAAGTGTAAATGTATGCCTGTGAATGTTCATGCTGCATTTGGGCTGTCATATACGTCACTACTTCAGAGACTTCTGCTGCTCCTTACTTTGACTATTTGAATATCTGTTGAAGATTAAACAGAAGAATTTTACACTTACTTTCTGTAGCTACTGACACACAATCCTTCTCTGCTCTTATATGGTATATAGAGAACTGTGAATGACTCCTCAGTATTACAGTTTGAATATACACCCTATGGACCTGAAATGTTATGATAAGACACACTTTCTTCGTCTTCCTCTGTAGTACAACATTACCGATTACAATTTAATATGATGTTAAATTTATATACTACTGGGTCTGCCTTGAATTGTAAGCCAACACAGATGATCCTAGACATCTTAATTAATGAACAAAGTGCTTTTTAAAAACTTTGATGTCACTGTAATATGCATTGTGACTCTGATGTTTTCAGGATCCAAACAAAAACCTCTAAACACTATCATCAGCCATTTCTAAGATCTAAATCATGTAGTAGTGAAATTGGACAGTTCACATTTTAGTTTTAATTAATCAGAATACTGTTTTATTTGACTGACATGTAAGTGGTACAGATAGAAACAGCGTGATGCTCAAATAGTTAATTATGTGTAAAATTGTGTACCGCTGGATTATGTCCAACCACAGTTGAATTTAATATTTGATGTTACACTTATATTAATATGAGTTACCACCAGCATCATTAAACAAACGGCAAATTAATAAATACATATTGCGACAGTAGGCTTTTTATTATGGCATTTCTGTCAAAATGGTTAAGGAAAGCATGCCAGCACTAGCTCTGGTTGCAAACCCTTTGCCTGTTGAAGGCAAATTTGATGCTTCATTGATTGCATCAACCTGTTCTCTCTATTTTTATAATTTAAAGTGTTGAAATAATTTTATTAAATGAAACAGTAAATAGTGGGTAGATGCAGGTATACAGTAGGTGATCAAACACTGTAGCAAGAATGAAAGTGACACATACGCTGGTTTGTACATTGTCTTGTTTTTCTATTAAGCTTGCATGCACAAAGTCCCACACAGTATTTTGAAAAGGCAATGACCAGAACAAACCATAAATAACAATCCTCACAGCATAACTCGGAAGGTGACCATTCCATTAACTGTGTACTCAATAAATTTGGGCCTTGGCCCCTTCTGAAGAATGTGGAAGAGTGAGGATAGCAGTACTTCTAAAACTCAGCGGCAGTAGATAAAGGAGCAAGTCTTCTCGTATGTTACTTCATGTCAACTGGTAAATATTTACCAATGTTTGAAAGGTATGTCACACCTTAATCTGCAGGAAAGCAGTTCAAGAATACTTCATTTCTTCTGTGTTCTGACTGAACACCTGTAAGAAATTAAGATATGGCAAAAATGTAAAAAATGTGAATATGATGGTCCTGCACCTCTATAGGTGCAGCCACAGCAACTGAAGCTTAAAGTAAAATCCAGCATTGTGAGATTGGGGAACTGGGCACGAAGTCCCAAGCTCCACTGTGCAACAGATGGCATGACGTCCCATATTGCCCACCTAGTTGCAAGCCCTGCATTTTGCTGAAGGAAGTGTTCTGTAATTGTTTTGTAATATAACATGAATTATGGTGACTATTTAAATACATGATTTCTGTCTGTTATTTCTAAAAGTACAACCCAATATTGTTTAATGGCGAGGTTGTAGAGTGTACCTTTGGATGCATATATCTGACTACAGTATGTGGTCATCCTCTAAAAGTTAATGGCCATGTTTGATTTAATGAACCAGTACTGTGATGTGTATTGTCCACTGTCAAAGATAAATATTTGTTTTTTATAACAACAGAAGCTACAAGCATAACATTTGCAGAAATAATAATGTCAGCTTGGCATGCTTCATTCATATCTGATGTCCAAAAATGAAGATACTTTTCCCAATTTGTGTAGTAGTGATGAATGGGTTTGAAAGCCATTCCTACTGCCATTTATTGGGTGACTTTGATATGAGGACTTCACATATGGCTGCCTCTGTCATGTATTGGCGGACTATGGTATCTAAATTGTGGTGAATCCTATGGGAAGTTAATGCCCATACCATTTGTAGAAAATTCTTTGAACTACAAATTACCTGGGTGCTAATAACAATTATTGTCAATAGAAACCCACAAGAAGCAACATGTACAGTAGAAGAATTGTTTGTGTGTGTGTGTGTGTGTGTGTGCGCCCATGTGTGTGAGAGAATTTGCTGTTATTTTTTTTCTCTCTCGAAAAAAAATAACAGCAAATACAAAAGTGCAAAACATGCACACGGGGCATGCAACAAATACAGCATACTACAACTACATGTTGTAGGCAGTGTTTTGATGCCAGGAATGTACATGTATTTCTGATAACATGAAAGTTTGACAACTGGTCTGTGAACATGGTACTTATTACTTGTACTCATACTGTGTGTTGACTTTGTTTAAGATGTTTTTGGTTGTTTCCATTGAACGTTATTAATGAAAATGTGTACACACAGACTTCTACATTAATTTCTGGGTTTTATACCAGCCAACTTATAACAACTTTCTTTTGTGGATTAAATGCCGTTTTAATTGAAGAGGAATTAATCCAAATAACCCATATCTTATGTTGTGAAAAGAGGCAGAATAAATTGTTTGATAGTTTTAAGTTTTGCTGATATATAATGGACCTCTGTATTATGCTACTAATGCCAACAATGAATATTACAGTTTCTAGTACAGTGTTGAATGTTGGAGGATGGTTTTTATGTTATTCACACTGTGCACTTTCAATATGTTAACCAACAAAATTTTCTAAGTAAAATACAATGAAACAAATCATAAAACGCAATTTGCATTAAGTGCCAAGGTGCCATCCTCAGGAAGTTAAATACAACAAAGGATCATAAGTCCAACATGTACTATTTACCCTTGCTTTCATCATTAATATTAAAACTTAAAGATCTTAAATGTTAAAATTTTAGATTACATGAGTTAACAAGTCCATATTGCTGTAATAACAACATACTTGTACAGTTGTGAGCCTCTTCAGGTACAAGTTTGCAGTTGTTTTTATTAGTTTCTGGGTTGTGTATACAAACTTGTGTCACAACATATGATCCAAAGGGATCTAGTCTGGCTGAACCATACAAAGTACCTCGTGTTTGGGGAGGATGGATTAATGAGCTGTAACGAAATCTACACCACCATTATGTTAAGATTCAAATTTGGATTTATATTTCAAAACTACTAGTTCTATCGCCTGTGAAACCAGGAAACCGTCAGTCACTTGCTTACCGCTGTCACAGCATACCATAGCAACCCGTACAATTCCTCATCGTTGGAATACTTTCAACCCAAGAGAGTGACATGACCTGAAGAATTCATTACCTGTTATTTTATCTATAACTGCTACTGATTTCGGTTATTGAACTCACTAACTACTCATCAAAACAATTACACTACCAGAGTACCGGCTGACGCATATCATCAAAGTTAGAAAATCAGAACTACATCTACAAAGAATATAATTAATTTGTGCATGAATATTATAAAGATATACTGAGCGATGATAAACTTTGTTCTGATTTTCACAGGTAAGACGTACTAACTGTGTTGAACTATTTGTGTTTAACTGTGATTAATTCAGTAATTTCTGATTAGAACATTGTATCGTGATGAGTAACTTTCGGAACTAACTTAGAAATTCGTTTAACTAAATTCCAAATTTAAACGCAACATAAAGAGGCAAAATAACTATTCATATAACCATTCAGATTAACAGTTTCAGTATAACTTTTACAGTGAATTATTTTCTATGAATTTCTAATTGTCGTACAGTGCCAACTTGTTAACTTCTTTATTATTTGACATTTACTCTTTTATAGATTAGAATATATATTAACTTTTATATTTAAAGACGAAACGCTGTGAGTGATTGCTAGCTTATCCTTGTGTTCCCAAAATCTTTAATAGACAATCGTCTATTTGGTGGCAGCTTTCTACCGTCAATACTGGTAACTACGAACCCTCGTCATCCCGCTATTATTTCTCCCTAATTAGTGCTTAACCGAATAGAACTGATAGAAACTCCGTATCTTTCGGCGGGGCACTACAGAATTGGTTTGCGGTGGTGATATCTTTTCTAGCGAGATATTTTCCGTGGAAACTACGATTAGCTTTACTTTCATGATTAGTAACGGTACTTAGAAGTGAGTCAAAATAGAAATATCGCGACAGGAATTAAGCCGGGAATATTTCGGATTTTTTTAAAGTTAAATTAGTACGCACTTGTTACTTAGACATGGCCGATCGCCTGCAAGCAGATTTAGCGCAAACGAGATTGGAGTTACAGCAACTAAAGGAACGGATGGAAACGGGCGCAGTGACAGTCCACAAAGACCTCTTCTTGGTCTCGTTGGTTCCCAAATGGTCAGGCTCAGACTCGACGATTTCCCTAGAGGAATTTTTTTCTAGCATTGAGTCCTCAGCTAAAATTGCAAACTGGAAACAGACCAATTACAGATCGCCATTTTGAAATTAAGTGGAAGTGCTAAAACGCTTTAGCAGGGTTGTGCGGAACTGCATACTAAGGAAACAAATCTGCAAACGTTCAAGGAAGCATTCAGGTCAAGATATAAGGATGTCCACACGGACCAATATCACTTTACCGGATTGCAAACAGCGCGTCAGAACGAGAGTCCCCAGGAGTTTGCCGACAGGTGTCATGAATTAGCACAGAAAATTACGCGCAAAGTGGACGACCCTGTAGCTCAGCGCGTACATTGTGAAAACGCAGAGCGAATGCTACTAGCAAGCTTCGTTTCTGGACTGATTGGCCTGGTTGGAAAACATACGAGATATGCATCCCCTAGTTCAATGCATCAAGCTTTACAGATTGCTTTGGCAGTAGAACAAGCCGAGAAACAGGACAGATATTACGAAAGTTTCTACACCAGATTTGAAAAATCGGTACGGCTAACGTCACAGTCCCCGAGTAGCATGTATGCAGGAAGCAGTAGGGACGCGGCAATCTGCTGACGCCCGAGCGAGTAGCCGAACGCACGGTCAGCAATATAAGGCCATCAAAGATAGAGTTCAAAGCCCCAGGAACGCGCAGATTAGGGAAGCACTAAAATGTTACGAATGCGAAGTTGTAGGGCACTTCGCTAGAGAGTGTCCTACACGGCTCAAAAGGGAAGCCAAAAACGCGAACTCGACGAGAAAAAGGGACCAGGGCGAAGCCCCAAGCCGCCCACGTTTCTCGGGAGAAAAGCCCCCTACGCTGCTAGGCGGGAAGATAAACGGGAGGCCAGAGTTTCGGGAAACGACAACGGGGAGTGAATGAAGACAGCTCCTTCCGCCTCACTGTCCCCGAAAAAGCTGTCGATAAGCCCCCCGTTAATATTGCATTGGAGTGCGGTGCTCCTTTAATTCCTGTCTGTATAGAAGGCATATCGAAAAGTAATTTTAGACACAGGTTCAAATGTCTCGATATTACAGCCTGGTATTTCGAGCAGTGACGTCAAGGTCACTGATGCGAGTCCATACGGAGTGACCGGTGAGGTCCTCGACATAAAGGGGCGGCAGACAGTTTCATTTCGGTTAAACGGGCGCGAATTTAATCATACATTTTTAGTGTGTTCACTCCCTACTGAAGCCGCTGGTATTATGGGGATATATTTCATGACGCAAGCAGGCGCCATGATCGATTTCGATTGTTGCAAATTGTTGCTTAATAACAATGGCAGGAGGCTCCGAGTACACAGTGATACTCATACAGGCCATAGTGCAATCGCGATTTTCACATAGGGTAAAGAGGGACACAGCCCTCAACCTAGTAAACGGGAGGCGCGGCAAGCTAAGGAACCGCTTGCAGCCCGCCCCCACTGTGAGACAGTTACCCAGGGCAAAACGTGGCTTGTTAAAGCCAAAGAAAATGTCACCCTTGCGCCCAGATGCCGTCAGGTGGTGATGGGAAAAGTTGAATTTGACAAGGGACAGTGGCCCCCCTCTAATTTGTATTGAACCAGTTCAAATTCATATAGCAGTTGTTTTCCCTGCGCGCACTCTCTCACGTATTGAGTCGAACGTGCATAAGTTTCCGACAGCGTCGAAGGTCGTTCACGCAGAAACAGACGTGTCAGGCAGCTGTGCACATGTAATATTGGCCAACTTTAGTGACGTAGAGTTGACAGTCCCTAAGGCGACGGTGTTAGGTGTAGCCGAAGAAATGTCTGAGTCACTAGTTAATGGCATAATTGAAGTACAAATGCCTGCCAAAAGTGAGCCGAATAAGCCCCCTAGGAGAAGGAAAAATGAGGCTCTATATCAGAAGTTATTAAGGGTAAACTTGATCATTTAACAGAAGATGAGAGACAGGTAATTGAGCCCGTACTTCTGTAATACGCTCATGTATTTCATGATGAGGAAACTAATGATTTTCCGGAAAGGAATATTGTAGAACATCATACACCAGTAGGTGATGTGCAGCCAATTAGGCGACCACCATATAGAACTCCTTTCGCATTGAGACAGGAAATGCAGTCCCAAATACAGACGATGTTAGACAAAGGGGTGATTAGGAAAAGTCATTCCCCATGGTCTGCGCCCGCCATTCTTGTCCCGAAGAAAAGTGATGATGGAAAACCCAAGTATAGATTTTGTTTTTTTTAATGTCACACCGTGCATGTTGCCACACTTGTTATACAATCCAACTCATGCACTATTCACACTTTAAAACACAATCACTTCAACATTTAAAACCAATAAAATGTTAAAAACGTTTTTGTAAGTATAAAACCCCTACATGTCTCGGTCTTTTTTTTACGACCATCTTCAGGGGGTCCTCCGCTGTGCTTTGTGCCGTTACTATTCCTCCCGCTGATTTGCATTCGTTGAGTTCGTATTATTACGCAGTATATGGCCGCGTGTGTATGTCATCTGTAATACAACAGTTCCTTATAGTAATTTCCACGATGTTCATGATATGCAGGATATGAAACGTGAGACATTTGATCTGAAGAAAACCAGACTTACCTGTGTGTGTTTGGTGTTCTTGTCTGTTGGTGATCTGCTTATGAACTGTTTCGTAATGTGTGTGTGGCAGCTGTGCTAGTTTGTAGAGTGGGTTGAGTTCGTTGATTTGTTGTTCCGTGATAAGGTGGTCCTGTTGGCGGTATATTTGTATGTACATATTTTCCCAGTGGTTCATTTTCATACTTTTTCTGCATGGTTGAATTAGTTTTAGTGTGTCGTTTGCAGTTCCGTATTCGTGTCTGTTATTTAGTATATGTGTGTGGCATATGTTGGACAGTCAGGCAGGCCCATAGCAACAAGGCACAAAGAGCATTTACGATACATCAAAACCAAAAACCCGGTCTCAGCATATGCCACACACATACTAAATAACAGACGCGAATACGAAACTGTAAACGACACACTAAAACTAATTCAACCATGCAGAAAAAGTATGAAAATGAACCACTGGGAAAATACGTACATACAAATATACCGCCAACATGACCAGCTTATCACGGAACAAGAAATCAACGAACTCAACCCACTCTACGAACTAGCACAGCTCCCCCACACATTACGAAACAGTTCATAAGCAGATCACCAACAGACAAGAACACCAAACACACACAGGTAAGTCTGGTCTTCTTCAGATCAAATGTCTCACGTTTCATATCCTGGATATCATGAACGTCGTGGAAATTATTATAAGGAACTGTTGTCTTACAGATGACATACACATGCGGCCACATACTGCGTAATAATACGAACTCAAAGAACGCAAATCAGCGGAAGGAATAGTAACGGCACAAAGCACAGCGGAGGACCCCCTGAAGATGGTCGTGAGAAAATACTGAAACATGTAGGGGTTTTATACTTACAAACACGTTTTTAACATTTTATTGGTTTTAAGTGTTGAAGTGATTGTGTTTTAAAGTGTGAATAGTGCATGAGTTGGACTGTGTAACAAGTATAGATTTTGTGTTGACTTTAGAGCCCTTAATTCGGTGACTAGGTTCCATTCCTATTCTCTAGCAATTTTTGAAAAAACGGTATCCACCCTACATGGCTCAAAATATTTACGGTCCTTGACTTTTATTCCGGATTCTGGCAGTTAAACTTCGCTGAATCAATAAAGAGAGAACCGCCTTCACCGTCCCGTCGGGACACTGAATTTCAGAGAGCCAATTTTCAAAGGCTTATGGATAGTCTTGAGGGACCTAATAGGGCCGGAATGCTGGGCATTTATTGATGATATTTTTTCCGCTCAATAGAAGAACATGCGCAGAGGTTGGAAAATGTATTACAAAGGTTCGAGGCCGCCAACCTCCAGTTGCACCCCGGGAAATGTATAATTGCTCAACCTAAGGTGCAATATCTAGGTTATGTGTTATCAGAGAAATGGATCACTGCTTCCCCTGATAAAATAAAGGCAGTCAGGCAATACCCGACTCCAAAGGGCGTAAAAGACCTTAGAGCTTTCATGGGAGTAGCCTCTTTTTACAGAAGGCTAGTTCCCGATTTTGCCGAATTGGCAAAGCCTCTAACGACACTTACGAGAAAGGACCAACAGTTTACATGGGGTCCAACCCAACAGGAGGCTTTTGAAAGTTTGAAAGAAAGGCTCTGCAGTGCCCCTGTGTTAGCCTTCCCAGATTTCAAACTGCCCTTTATTTTAACAACTGATGCATCCAAGGTAGCAACAGGCGCCATTTTGTCTCAGGTACAAAATGTAATAGAACGCCCAATCGCTTATGCGAGTAGACAGTTGAATAATGTAGAACGAGTTTACACAGTTTCAGAACAGCAAATGTTGGCTTTGGTTTGGGCTACCAAACAATTCCGATGTTACCTTTCTGGCAAGCAGTTTTTAGTCAGAACAGACCATTCTGCATTAAAATACTTGCAAAATTTTGCCGATCAAAATTCACGCCTGATGAAATGGTCTTTAAAATTATCCGAATTGGATTTCGTGGTCGAACACGGAGCTGGGTCTAAAATAGGCCATGCTGACGCTCTGAGTCCGCACGTTGGTGCCATCTTACAGGAAGGAATCCTGGATAAGAAAAATATCCTCCAGGAGCAGGCTAAAGACACCTTTTCCACAAAACAAAGCCCAGGGACATATAAAAGCAGGAAAGAGTTTTTGATAGCGATGGAATTCTATACAAGCGCCGCTCTAACGGTAACCACCAGCTAGTCGTACCTCAAAATTTGATTTAGGAGGTCATTAAGGAAAACCATGATCCTGTATTTCTGGCCCATCCGGAAGTAAAAAGGACGCAAGACTTGATTTTGCTGCGTTACTGGTGGCCCAGTATGCGTAGATCAGTAGAAGAGTATATACAGAAATGTGACCCGTCAGAAACGAAAGGAGGTTCGCGAGGTCAGAACGCCACTCGCAGAAGTGGAGATGCCCACGGCTCCTTTTGAAGTCACATCCATGGACATTACAGGCCCATATCCAGTGACGCCCAGAGGCAATAAATATTTACTAACATTCATCGACCATTTCACAAAATATGTACAGGCCTACCCATTGAAAGATCAGACAGCTGAATGATGTGTGAGAATTTACGCAACACAGATCGTGACTCGTCGTGGTTCTGGTTCTAAGTTAATCACGGATCAGGGACGAGCATTTATGTCTTCATTTTTCAGGAAACGTGCAAAAGTTTAGGTGTACACACTTCGCGCACTTCAAGTTATCATGCACAAAGTAACGGGCAAATCGAGAGGTTTCGCCTTTCGCTTCATACAGGCCCATATAATTACATAAACGCGAATCATAATAATTGGGATAATCTGGTATTTTTTACCTCATGGCCTATCGTGCGACCCCAAACACAGTCACAGGATACAGTCCTTATTACCTGCTACACGGCAGAAAAATGACACTGCCAAGCAGCGACAATTTGAAAGCCAAAATTTCAAGTGAAACCCCAGATCAGAATAGTAGACTGAAGAACCTCCAGTCTAGTTTGAAACTAGCCTACCAACAAGTAGCCAGAGCGAATAAGAAGTATCTGAACAACAAATTTTGGTATGATCGCAAAGCTAAGCAGCGAAACGTCGAGGTAAATGACTTGGTTTATCTCTACAATTCGGCTATGAAGTCAGGATTCTCAGGAAAGTTCCGAAAACCGTGGACTGGATTATACAAAATTACAAAGAAAATTTCTGATGTGAACTACGAAATCATGGACCAAAACAATAAGTCACAAGTTGTACATGTAAACCGTTTGAAAATTGCTCATAATACTGATCTTTGGAAACCTAAGCAGCATAGAAACGCTACAAAGAAAACACATGAAAAGGTGAAATAGCACTTAGATGAAGAGGAAGAAGATGAATTTAGAATTTGGTTATTGCCAATGCAAATACCAAACTACAACGACAGGACTGAGTCTGAAACCCCTCTTGTTCAAACTCCAAACCCTCCTGACCCGGTCCAACAAATGGTAGAAACCCCCCGATCCCGTCGAGAAACGCAACCCACGAGAAGAAAGCCCCCCGTTACAAGATCGAGAGCGAGAATAATGTCACAGGAGTAAACTTTTGATTAATAATGCGAGTCAGGATTTATGTTTATTTACGTTACGTAGACCTAATTTAATGTAATCTCTGTCACAGGATGTCTTGAGTAGTGTAGTAGCAGAACCTTTTGTGCAACCACTAAACCACAGTGTGGTACTTTTGAAAGAATCTGATATTTTTTACGAGTGACACATGGCGCTTCGCCTTAGATTTCAATCTAAGTACATATCACGAAATAATTTCTACGGTAAAAGCGGACATTTCTTCTATTGAACAACAAAAACAAGAATTTACCTCAGTTTCTGAATTTAGACAGATTGAAATAAAACTGCAAATTCTGGAGTGCAAACTTAATGATTTCTATCAGTTTTTGCATCGGTTAGATCCTCTGCGCAGTATATTGGGTATTGCTGGTACTATTTTAAGAACGTTGCTTGGGATCGCAACTCTTGCAGATCTTAATAAATTGCATGACACTCTTGACGAATTGAAAGATAAGAACTCTGACTTAATACACTCATTATCCAACCAAGTAACATACGCGAAGAAACTTGATACTGTTACAGGAATAAATTCCCAAGCTATTGCAAATTTGACAACTGTAATCAAGGATAACCTAGTACATTCACACGAAAAGTTTCAAAACATAACTAAAGGCTTAGCACGGCTTCACTTTACGGTACAAGGACAGAGTGCCCTATTTACAGCGGTAAGACAGAATTCTCTTTACTGCAGTTGGCTCAACAATTAGATGATTTATTTGACGCTGTGCAATGTGAAATCCATGGCAAATTGCCTATAAAACTTGTCAAGCCTACACAGTTACAAAACATTTTGAGAAACGTAACCCTACACCTTCCAGAAGGATATGAACTTATGGTTGGAACTAGAACCGAGAATGTACACATTTACTATGAACTAGCTAAAGTTTCATTGGTTGCAACCCTTCATAGCATTAAATTGATTGTTAGCGTACCTTTAAAAACTACTAATTCTCACTTTGATTTATACAGAATAGTGATCTTGCCTTGGCGTATTGCTTCAAACAAACACGTTAGGTATTCTATTGATTATACGTATTTTGCAATTCAACACAGTAAGCGCGACTACCTGTTGTTTACGGAGACTGATTATAATCATTGCTACAGATGCAGTGCTACCATTTGCCCGTCTAACGTTCCAATTTTTAGTGCACAATCTAAAACCTGCGAGATGAGTTTATATTTACAGACGTCAGCAGCCTACCGTCTATGGCGCAGGCAACTTATCTACGATCCCCAAACACCAGTCTTTCAGAAATTTGGGACAGTATGGGTCTACTACTTTTCAACGCCCCATTCTGTAACCCTGCTATGCCGAAACGTCAGCTGACAAACCTCCTACAACGAACTTCTTTTCCGAGCCGGACTTCTACATAACACCGCTAATTGTTACATTTCATCTGATGAGATTCAAGTGTTTCCAGAACTCCATGGCGAAACACAAGTAAAAATGGAGCCATCGAGACTCTACCTACCAGCAAGGATGCCAGTAGTCACCAATGCGGAAATCCGGAAACTAGAGGAGATAATGCCGACAGAGCTTCAAAACTAGATGACATCCACTCGAGAACGTCAGGACCTCAGCGAACCTTCGATGTTGATTCTCTCCTACATCTTCATCAAACATCTTCACGCCGAGACAAACAACTACACTGGCATCTAATTATAACTGCATCCATTTTTGTCGTCACCATATTATGAATAATTATTTGCTACTACCGTTCTTGCCTACACAACAAATGCTACATCATCTTCAAACGAAACACTGTTCAAGATCCTAATACATCGAACCCAGATCCCCAGCAAGAACTGCAAAATACAACACGAGATACAACACACGAACCCATAGCATCAGAACGCAAAGTAATCTTTGCATCCTACTAAATATAACCTACAAACTAGCCCAGCACACAGACCTACATTCTACATGCAGAAAGAGCTATATCGCGAATGCTGCACTTGCAGTTCTCACCTTACATAATAGACATGTAATCCTAAACACTTCCTGGAAGTCGACTCGACAGACATCAGCGAGGAGAAAGAAATCTTTAACCCTGAACTTTCTCGCTACGATATGTATTTTGTTAAACTTGGATACTATGACACTTCCTTTGTTCATCTTGTTCATGTACTAAATGTTTATATTCTATGTTTTCTTGTGTATAACCAATCCAATGCTCATTTTAAATGTTAATTGTACAATGTATTCTTAAGGGTATTTCAACAATCTGTTGTTTGTTGTAGCTTTCATTACGATTACACATTTTTGCATTTATACGTTTCAGAAGATTTGGTCTGAAACAAGTTTCGCCCCAAATCTTCCCTTGAGGTGGGAAGGATGTAACGAAATCTACAGCACCATTATGTTAAAATTCAAATTTGGATTTATGTTTAGAAACTACAAGTTCTATCGCTTGTGAAACCAGGAAACAGTCATTCACTTGCTTACCGCTGTCACAGCATACCATAGCAACCCGTACAATTCCTCATCGTTGGAATATTTTCAACCTAAGGGAGTGACATGACCTGAAGAATTCATTACCTGTTATTTTATCTATAAAGGCTACTGATTTCGGTTATTGAACTCACTAACTACTCATCAAAACGATTACACTACCAGAGTACCGGCTGTCGCATATCATCAGAGTTAGAAAATCAGAACTACATCTACAAAGAATATAATTAATTTGTGCACGAATATTATAAAGATTTACTGAGCGATGATAAACTTCGTTCTCCCAATTTTTAAAGGTAAGACGTACTGTGCTGAACTATTTGTGTTTAATTAACTGTGATTAATTCAGTAATTTCTGATTAGAACATTGTGTCGTCATGAGTAATTTTCGGAACTATCTTGGAAATTCATTTAACCAAATTCCAAATTTAATCGCAACGGATAAAAATGCAGTTCATAGAATTCTAACAGACCATTTGCACATGAGAACAATTTGTGCAAAACTAGTGCCTAAAAATTTGTCTGTGGAGCAAAAAGCAAACTGGTTGGAAATTTGTTAGGATTTGCTGGAAAAACTCGAAATTGAACCAAATTTTTTGGATAAAGTAATAGCAGGAGATGAATCATGGGTGTTCGACTACGATCCCGAGACCAAACGGCAAAATGAGGAACGGCACACAAAAAGTTCTCGTCCAAAGAAAGCACACATGAGCAGATCCAGGGTGAAAACTGTGATTATTGATTTTTTCGACAGCCGCGGCATAATGCAGAAAGAATTTGTACCTCCAGGACAGACAGTTAATCACGCCTTATACAAAGATGTCTTGGAATAACTTCAAAAACGGGTCCAGCGAGTCCGAACAGACATTGCAGACAATTGGGTGCTGCACCACGATAACGCGCCAGCTCACACTGCGCTTTCAATTCGAGAGTTTCTGGCGAAGAAAAACATCCTCCCTACAGCCCAGATCTAGCTCCGTGCGATTTCTACCTCTTCCCTAAGTTGAAATCGAAGATGAAGGGTCATAATTTCGGGACGACAAAAAAAATACAAAAAATTGTAACCGAAGAACTGCACACACTTACGGAAAATGACTTCCGGTACTGCTATGATCAGTGGAAAAAACGTTGGAACCACTGTGTAACTTTCCAAGGGTCATACTTTGAAGGAGATAACTTGTAATTTCAGGTGAGTCCAACAGACATTTAAATAAAAAAATCAGTACAATTACTTTTGGGACAATCCTCGTATTCCACTGTTGGTGTGATATATTTTGTTTTCTATCTATCTTTCCGGTCTTGTGACAGCTGTCGCCGTGTTCCGGAACCCAAACAACATTCCTTTCTGTTTAACCACTGATCTGCTTCTAAATGTCTTGTTTTCATGGCTGCTCTATACCTTCCATCCACGTTTTTCTTGGACGTCCTCTTTTTCTTCTTTCCCCTGGTATCCACTCCATAATTAATTTTGGTAGTCTCTCGTCTTGTATCCTTTTAACGTGGCCATACCACTGGAGCCTTTTCCGCTCTATGATGTCTATAATATCCGGCTTCTCTTTCACTCCCATTATTTCCTTTATATGTTCATTTTTTATTCTTTCCATCCTTGATTTTCTTGCTGATCTCCTTAGCACACCAATTTCTGTAGATAAAATTTTGTTTATTTCTCTGGTAGGTATTTGCCATACTTATGCTCCATACATCAAAATGCTCTGAATTATTGTTTGATAAATATATAATTTTGTTTTTTTTTTTTTTTGTA
>Ga0268261_10000892_pt1 | contig 19832 bp, 17 predicted proteins | sample TergutNc150P1_FD_190353 | JGI IMG/M metagenome (GOLD analysis project Ga0268261, IMG submission 190353) | Nasutitermes corniger P1 segment gut microbial community from laboratory colony in Florida, USA - Nc150 P1 (SPAdes) (version 2) | ecosystem: Host-associated > Arthropoda: Insects >...
TCCTACCGACTGTGCTGCGTCGTTGTGTGTGATCTAGAAACATCAAGAATGGGTGCTCCATATATATATGACATTAGTCGCCTAAAGGTTAATAATTTAACCCTTATCCTACTAAAGTGGAGAAAATGGTGAGCTCCTAATAATGCCAGCAAATAGCAGATAAGATTTAATTCGGGTTTTAAAGGGTTAAGACCTTCACTGTAAGCATGAAAGTGCCCTCTTTGCCGCACATTGCATCGCGAAATATTGAACATAGTCACAAAATGAAACAAAAATATCCCACGAGTCAATAAAGTGTTAAAAGAATTCCAGAGCGATACACTACAGCACTGTCGGTCCAAACAATTAATTTTGTTTTGCATTCGTATGTAGGAGGGCCTACAAAACTTTTACAGTTTGAGTACAAAAATTCTTGAGCAATTTGGAACCAACGTTTAAACTGGAGGGTCAAAATCCAAAAATCACATTAAAATAAAATCCTGTATCACTAACCTATTACAACTTACTTCACTCCTCCGTCACAGATGAGGTTCGTTCATTACACAAATTCCTGTGCCGTACTTTCGATATGAGACATGACCTACGGTTTTATTTGTTATCTTGAAACATTACAAGTTCTCTTATTGATTTTATGTTCTTTATGGGGCAATATACGTGGCGTAACAGCAAAACAAATGGAGGAAGTAGTTCCAATATTTGATTTGTCGGTACCAATACGCAGATTTCTGTGGTGAACATCGCTTTGGCATAACCGTCACAAATATTTGTATTACACTGCAACGCTTTGTAAGGTTGGCAACATCGATCCGATAATGATGTGCACAAAAACAAATGGTATATTTTCTCCTATGCGGCATTCCATCCAGTGTCACGCGATCTGGTGACAAAAATACCGATCAATCATGAGAACGTCTGTGTTGATAAATACAGTATACAACACCCTTGTCAGTTTAGTACAAGACGGCACGGTAAGTTATACGTGATATTATGGAGCGTTCGCCTAATGTTTATACTTCTTAGGCTACACTAACAAAGTTATTCAGCTTCTCCGGAAGACAGTGCATACATATGACGATGTAATGTCGCCGAATACATTGAAGCATACTCAGGTCTTCTAGAAAACAGCGCGATACTTTTTGCCCGATTTTAACGAAACTGGATTTTCCCAATAGATTTTCACGAAAGTCCCCAGTATGCGCTCTCAAATAAACCCCAAATTGTTCCTGAAATATCTGCAAACTAGGCCCTACATTCAATATTTTCACACTATCTGAAGGAATGTGGATTATAAACTGTAACCAACGTAATTTATTAATTGACCTACAAATTCTAAAAAAAATCCACAAAATATGATTTAAAATCATTTCATTCACATGCCGTAACATCTCCTTAACTGATATTTTGATACGCTGTCTGAATTTTTCGAAGCATTTGTTATGTCCCCACTAACATGTAAGCTCTCCGAACCTGCAAACCTGTTCGACACTTTACGGTGTTAAATTCCACTTGTTTAACTTCTTGAAATGGAAACTCTCTATCACAATTCTGTTTTCCTCAATATTAATACAGTCCCTCATCGAAACTTCGCCGCTACCAGACACCGAACATTCTGACAGACAGCTCTCCTGAAAAGTCGGACACCAAGTAAAATTAAATGTCATCAACTGTCTCTTAAGATGTGAAAAACCATAACATTAAGAGTGGTTAAAATGCATTTCTGAACGTTTCGATACGGAAGGACTGTGATCTTGACAATTGGATACATTACGTGGCAAATTTGACTACAATAACACAATTACAATTTCTGTATTTATGTTCATTCCTTATTGTCAAATTTCAAATATCTTAAATCCCCAGAATTGCAAAAAATCTCCAATCGCAATTTCAAATATATGCTCCCCCTTTATTGCAAAAAAAAAACCTCGCGCATTTTCAAGTATCTCCAATTCTCATTTTTGGAAATAAAACTCCTAACGCAATTTAAAATAACTCATCTACCCAATTTTGTAATAATAACGACTGGCGCAATTTCAAATATCTGCTCTGTAAATTTTTGCAGTCAAATCTCTTATTGCAATTTGAGATATTTCATCTTCCTAGTTTTGCAGTACAACCTCCTATCGCAGTTTTCGTACTGTGCTTGTGTGAAATTCCGAACATTTCTTCTAACAACTCAATAAAAGTTTTTTGGAATTATCATTTTTATCCACATTTCGGATCTGCACATTCCGGAAAATAATAAAACACCAACGAAACTCAGCACTATATAAAACATCCTGCCATTAATGTAGTAAACTCCCTTAAATGTTGGGACTTTACTCCGGTGAACAACAAATCCTGTCAATTACTTAAGATTCATTTCCCTTTTAAAAAGAAAAAACCAAAATCTACTGCCCGTTCAGGGCCCAGCGTTTTCAATCTGAACTCCTCTACCACCACAAAATCTAATTTGTATTTCGCTAATTCTGTGGTCACTGCCTTTATTAATCCTGACATATATAGACACCCAAAGTACAACGTTCAGACTTCATGTCTGTTTTCTGTTGTTTATATGCTTCCATTGGCTCAGCTTAAGTCCGAGGTTGTTTGTACGGCGCAGAGTTGTTAGTAACTCATTCAAAACCCAATCTGTGGTGCAACAATTTTCGGCTGTACGAGACTACTTATTTAGTATACGATAAAGCATAAGATAGAAAATAATCTTTACACCGATTATGGAATTCTCTGAGGGAAAATATCAGATTCTCGTATATAGTTCCACTATATTTCAGTTCAGAGAATGAAAACTTTCCTACTTATTCCGCGAAATTATTTCACATTGTCAATTAATCAACTGCAGAGTCAACTAGTTCCATTCCTTTCACAAAACTTTCAAATTCGATGGCTCGATCTCACACTGAACTGCACATATTCACAATTATCAATTAGCGATTCTGAAATACAAACTTTTGTCTTTCATTAATATTTCAATTCACAAAGTATTGATCATCTCTCTGTCCCAGACGTCAGTTACAAACCTTTAACATGCTCAGTGTCGTGAGCGCAGTTCTGTCTCTCAGACATACAATTAAGCAGTGGGAACATAATAAATACTAGACGATATGGGATTGTAAAGTATTTCAGGTAATATTTTACACTTCTGGAACTGTTGTTTTAAGTACTTTATTTCTATATGGATAACGAAGTACAACAAGCAAAGGGACTGTCAAACAGTCGTTTCGACTCGATTATTTTCCTCTTAAGGTTAGCAGGAATTCCGTTTAAGATGAAGAAAATGTCGACTCTTTATGCTATCTACATGATAACAGTGATTTCCTGTACTTGCACTACATTTGTAGGGATGTTCGTCGATGTGTACATACACAGCAGTGATTTTGGATACGTCATAACAAATATTCGTATTTCGATTGGGTTCACGAACGTTCTATGGATACTTTTCTACTTCAGGTAAGCCAGAACTCTGGACACGAAATCACAGGCATCTGTTTAATTTCCACAACTTCACATTTCGAGCAATAAAGAAATAAAAACAAATATATAACAAAAGTTATAATTTGAACAGAACGCTGTTCGTTACAAATATGTATCATGTAGTATAGGCTAAGCACTTTCTATGCTAAATGTCTAAAATTTTTATTAAAATAAGAAAGAATATGTGGAAGGCATGTTGTTTTGTTGAGACAATGCCTACAGAACTTTACAGGCTATGGTAGTGTTTGAAGATGTATTTGAGACAGGACTGTAAAGTTAGCCTGTACGTAACCAGCATACTTAACAATAGACTGATAATTTGAAGTAGATGTAATGAGCTGTCAAAATGTTACATTTATTCACACAGAATAATTCTTTTTAAGGTGAGAGTACAAGAAATTTTAACAATGAAAATTATTAGGTTCTACGCAACAAAGTCGATTTACAAACTTAATTTCAGAACCCTCTGCGAAGAATTGGTTTTTCTTAAGTACTTTTACATCAGGACGTCAGAAACTTCCTCCTGTTCTTAAGTTTCTTTTCCCCATTTACCTGACTTTATATCACGGTTTGCTTTCTTTGACTCAGACTCCGACAACAAAGTATTGAATGTGCGATGGACTGAACAGACAGCTTCACGTGGGAAGATCTGCCAACCAGAGACGCTGACACTGGACACTTGACAGCGGCAGGATGGATACCGAAAATTAACGTTTTCAGTATGAGGGCAGCTACTGCCATCATATTAATTCACGTCGGTCAATCAACAATACGCATCGTGACAAACCACGAAACGATATTCATTGCGTGGTATCCTTTCGACTGGAATGTTTCACAGTTCTACGAACTGGTTAACATCTCACAGGTAACAATTTCTATCAATTAAATAAAGAATCGCTTTCACGTTTTGCGTCACGTTGTGTCCGAACTTAATGAAGGACGTGTACGTATTTTCATCTACACAAAATGTCATTGTTCAGATGGTAATTATTCATTTACCTCTGAATACATGTTTCGACCGTAAAGACATTCAGAACTTAAAAATGTAAAATGGGTTTCAGTTGCATGGACTGGTGTTACGTGCTGAGACCTCAGTCTTTCTATATGTACACACACACACACACACACACACACACACACACACACACACACACACACATATATATATATATATATATGCATATGTTATTGGAAGTGCCTACATTAAAATAGGTTAAAGGATAAAATAATGTTCAATTTTCTTGGTACATGATGTCCCGTACTGAATGCAATAATGGTTGGTGGAATCTGAAAATTTAGCCTCGTAATGCCGTTAAATTATACGAATAATATAATAAATGTAATGTAAACATTGGAGTGTCGTTGTGTTCTCTTCCCTAGTTAGAACACAGAGACTGGAAACATGTGATTAAATAAGACATCGGTAAGATTCACAATAATATCTGTCACAAAGAACACAGCACCCACTCACCTCATATTTACAATTAATTTTAAATTTTCCATAAATTTTAACACCCCCACCCCCCCACCATCAGAGTTCTACGTCAAGCCACGTGTCGAGCGTCACGTGATCTGTTCCCCAAACCGCACAACAACACAAGCAACTAACTACAGACAGTCGCGCAATGACAAATGTGGATAAAGCGACAGAAGTGTGACAGTTTCTATCGAGTTATTAAATTACTGTGTTAATTTCTACCATGTGTCCGAAGACAACTGTACCTTCACCAATTCGATTCCGTGCCGTTCCCTGCACACACTACATAATGGAACATCATAATAAAACAAAAGGTAGTGAAGGTGAATTGGTGATTAAAAGCATTGAAATAACTGTACATGCAAGAGCAATCTGCTTTATATATTGCGACCTGTAATTGCGTACATTCTGTGCACTGTATTATTTGATATACAGTTCAGACCAGTATTCTAAATTCCACAGTAGTTCTCCATCTTCATATGTATTACATCATTCTTTCCTAGCTTTCTCATTCACATATTCATATCCCACTATCCGATTTTCTTTCAAGCAAGATTTTAGTGTAATTATGTTCATGAAAGCACACAGAAGGGTATTACAGAAAGGTGCCATACTCTTGTCGCTTTCAGTGTAGACAGTTGCCTATTCTGTTACATCAAAATTTAACGTCGATTCACTCAGTTGTGACCTTACGATCCATAAACGTAACACAAAACACAAAGGGAGTCAAATTCGTCACATAATACTGAATACTGATATCTCTATAGTCATAGCAGTCAGATGAAAGAAGTGTCACTGGAATTACTTAAATGTTTTATTTTAACATAAACCTAAGCTGTAAATATCCCCTTATTTACAGTGTTTCGCGTCACTGGTAGCATTGGGCACAACCTGCAGTTTCCCGTCTCTGGTTACCGCATTGACCTCTGCCGCCTGCAGTCAGTTTGAAAAGGTAAAAGCGGCCATATTGGATATCAGACAGCAACATATCACGCCTCACCACCGGCAGAAAGATGAACAAGATAATGCAATTGCAAACAGTGACTTGCAAGCTAAGTTAAATGCGTCCATTCGACACAATCAGGAAGTAATGACGTAAGTACATAAGTAATTGGCCTAACATACTGGTGTAACTGCATAAGGAAAAGAATTATTTATAATTTCCTTACCATTCCTCATTCAGGCTATCAAAATATAAATCATCATTAAATCATTAATTATTATAATTACAGTGAAATATAGCTTACAGTCATATAATTACACCGTACTGTAATATCCTTCACAAAACATTTCCTGTTGTGATATCAGTATACCTCTCCTTATTCACAGATACATCCAGCATCTGGAAGACGCACTGAATATCGGTCTGTGTGGTCACTTTCTGGTTCAATTAGCCACAATGTGCTTAGCTGCCTTCTCTGTAGTTATGGTACAGTATAAGATTTGTTGCCACCGGTAACATTATATACTAACAGATATCTTAAATGCGACTTCAAAGAGAAATATTCGTTGTAGATAATCTACACAAAACATTTTCAAATTCTTTCCCAGTTTCACATGCCAAACTTAATGCAGTCAGTCCCAAAGCCCCGAAAATGTAACACCTCCCTTGTCACGTTGCACATAAAGAGATGTCACATAATTTGTTCAGACACGATAGCAGTATCTGTTTCCCGGGTTTCGCGGCCAGTGAGAGACATATAACAGTATCGCATTATGTCTCATACATTTGTTATTGACAGTTTCAACATACCTAGAGCGAAATAAAAACTTGAAATCAAATATTTTGTTTCTCTGCATCTTTATAAAGCATTAAATAATTACACCTAATTCTCTTACAGTTAAGCGGACTGGAAATGTTACATTTTCAACCTCACCAGTTAAATAAATTTTGAAACATCTGTTTGCACAAATGTGTCATACCGCTAGTCTTAGTAAACACTTATACTTTCAACATTGCTTTATGTTTGCCGTACATATAAGCCGATACTGTTAGTATCAGCAATTTAATCGTACTTCATAGCATTCACTGGCAACATGAACATAAAAAACACATGGAATTAAGGAAAGTGCCAATGTAAAAGGACGTCTATCCCCCAAGTCTCACCTTCAATGCCAGAAGCTGTATTCAGCTATCCTGTACGATAAACAATCGAAATCGCTAGGTCCTGACCTGTGTCAAACCACTGAACATCTGCACTCAAATATCCTGAACGTATTCAAATACCTTCGACATAGAGAAACATTCTTCCTGAACAAGAGGCTCTACTTAATACTGACATGCTGGACGGCCCACTGTACAAAAACGCTTAAATGCACTCAACGTTTATAAAATGCTTCAAGATACTTATTCATTTATAGCAACACGAAAACGGAAAATTAAGAACATTAAAGCATTTGAAAAAATTAAAGAAGCCTTCACTGCTAAAGCTGAATGATGAAGTTAGAACATTTTTAGTAATTGGGGGAGAGTTGCCGCGGAAGGAAAGGCGACTTATTCCTTTATTTTGTGGAGATCTGGAAAATTGAGAAAATTAAATCATTTGAAAAAAATTAAAGAAGTCTTCATTGCCAAAGTTGAATGATGAATACTAGAACATATTCAGTAATTGGGCGAGAGTTGCCGCGGAGGGAGATCTGGCAATCCTCTGCAGCAGATCACAGAACATGTACTGGTTCAGTCAGGCTACAGGTGTGTTGTGAGTGATGGTAGTGAATATCGATGTTTTTGTAAGCAAAAGAACTGGTTTTGTGAGTGAGTTTACTAATTCTCTGACCGAACATTTTTAGTGTGCATGAAAGTTTTCTAAATAAGCTACAATCGACGTAACTATGCAATCACGATAAGGTGCAGGTTTTCAGCCATGCCTTTGCATCACGTAGCCGTCATGTTCTTTATTGAATTCGGCAAAAGGGTTGAAGGGGTGCGGCATCCCCTCCTGTGGATTGGAACAGATGCCGGAAATGAATTAGAAGAGATGTGTCGCTACTAAAGCTTTCCAAATTAGTTTTGAAAAATTATGAATATAAATTTCAGAATACTAAACATTGTTCTTTCTATTGCTCCATCTTCCAAACAGACGGTATTGTTATTTCTAAAAAAGAAGAAAAAATTATATAAATCGTAACGCAGCAGGTTTTGCCACACACCGACAGACTGCTCGTGCCACAACATACAAGTTAGCTAGATAAATGGTAATCAAGAAACCGAATGTGAAGAGAAGGTGCAATTGGAAGAAGAAAACGTGGATGATTTTGAAGACACATTAATCCGCGTCATTTGTGGAGAGTCATCCGGCGAGAACGGGAATGAAGAAGAAGTAACCATGCAACTGGGATTCGTTTCTGCAATTCGCTGTCACGATCCATGTGCGATGGAATTGATAAACCACGATGTGACGAAGCTTCGCAGCATTTGAAAGGTATAACAAGTAGTAGAGTTCACGAATTCCACATCAGTTGCATGAATACCCTTTCTACAAAGTTCAAGTTCGAGTCTTGTTTGCAGTTACGTGTAACAGACTATTCGAATCATCCGTCTTTATTGAAAATCTAAGCATCTAATGTTACATAAATTTCAAATAAATTTACATCTGTGTCATTCTTACTGTTTGGTCTCACTTAAAGACACAGTTTATATCAGGAGTTAGAGAGTTAGTTCGAACGCTGTCCAGGAAGTTCTTTTTTTAATACAACGTAATTTGTTGAACAAGTATAAATATTGCAAGAAAGCAGAAGTCTTAATTTCAAACATGTCTTGTGATTTAACGAAAGAACAAATAATCCGATATTTAATGGTTTTGAAAATAGCAGTTCTTAGAAGAAATTCACGAAGAGAATTACTTGCAACTTCTAGGTTCTTTTCATATGCAGAGACAAAAAAAAATAAAAAAGAAAATAAAATAAATATATATTTATTTGAGGTAGCTTATGTATTCTATAGTCATTTCACTGCAAGCATTTCACTGTACCCTTGTGCTTCTAACATTCTGCAAATGTTTGCAGAATTGGGGAGATTATGCGGACATGAATCAAGGAGTGGTAGTTTACATGACGTTGGCTGGTGACGTCATTCTGATCTGCTGGTTTGGAACTCAGCTGACACAACATGTAAGGGAAAATGACGTATAAAATGTTTCTCAAAACGTTAAGTACATTATGCTAAAAACAACGACATTATCAGGCATTCAGAGTTTACTTTGAACACTGAACATTTTAGCATTTATTTCAAACGAAAATACGTCTTCATTGATGTGTGAAGTGGTACTGCACTGCTTAACGAAATAACGAACACCTAAAGCATTTTACATTTACAAACGTTCAGTACATTCCTACTTGTGGTCGTAAAACACAGTTCACTTACCATCTATGACTTATACATCCGAAAATCATTAAATGCTTTGAAAAAAGTGGCAAAAAATAGAACAGACAAAAAGTTAGCCATTGAAGTTCAAAATAATACGTAAGATTTCCACCTGTTGTATCTTGGATTTAACACAATTAATACAATTCCTATCCTAATGTCCGACAACAAAAATGTCTAAGCACTAACCCAGAACAAACGCGCAGTTAAAAACTGAATACAAACCAATAATCTTTTAGTTTCCCTAACAGGATTACCTAGCAAGTTCAGGTAGGTAAATCTATTGGTTTAAAGTCACGCACGCGACACAAGTAGTTCCACAGCCTTCAGAGAGACGACAGAACCTGGTAGAACAAAACTACAATTAACTTCCTTTTAAATCATTGTAAATGTTAAGAAAAGTTTCTACAAATAGGATAAACACAATCTTGAACAGATACTATGAGTCGATATAGGAGAGGAAATTACTGTCTTGGGGAAACCGTCTGGATAATTTACATCGGACATTACACCCCGCGTGCCAGTCTGCTGTTACATTGAGCCCAAGGCTGCATGACATACAGAAAGATAAAACATTAAGTGTGAAATGTTTCAGGCGGAGAGTGTGAGAGACGCGGCATTCTGTTGCGACTGGGTGGGAACACCTATCCCATTTCAGCGATGTCTAATGTTCATCGTTGCTACAGCTAACAAGGAGTTTCAACTGACAGCGGGGAAGTTTGTTCCGGTGTCAAATGTGACCACACTGAATGTATGTATGTACGTAATAATGCAAGCATATTTGAGACAATAAATAATTATTAATAACTTCACGCATAATTGTATAAGCAAAAGAAATAAGATTAAAACAGGTATATATTTATAAAATGGAACCTATGATAAGGCAGAAGTCAATGGTGTGCTCATAAATCAGGGGCTCAATTAAACAAGACGAAATTCTCGCCAAACTTTCAAATTGTCATTATTCATAAAAATATTAGTAATACCTGCAATTCAATTCATTCATGAAAATAAGTAATCATTTTTTTAACAACTGTCAATTGTAAACTTGCCATGTAAAAACATTTCCTTTGCATTTTCTATTTATATTTACATTCCATTAGCTCATATACTTAATCCAAACGCATAGCTACACTTCTTAATATCAGACGGATCGGCCTCAGACACTGTCTGCCTACTTTACAATACAGAGAAATGTTATCCGTGAATATATTCAAACAATAATATCTCGCTTGTACGCCCTGCAGCCTAGTCAACATACCGACTGAAGCATCACAGTTACCATCTTGAGTGGTCTCTCAACTGCATAAACATTCTTCCTATGTTGTGTAGGCAAACTGGAGAACTTGTATTCGCGCGCTGCAATTATGGACGGGGTATCACCGCTCCGACACCACATGTATCGCTTCAACAGCTATGGCTTTATTGTAGCACACTTCAAGGACATGCTGTATACTGATAGAGAGCTGGGTGATTAATCGTGTCAAATACTACAGGGTACCACATGGGCCGTTAGAGAGTGTAACCTTCCCGGCGCAACGTTTCTTGTTATAACGCGAATGAAAGTCGAATGATTTAAGAAACAACGCTTGCTAATAATCCACTTTCACAATACAGTCGTTCCGTACTAAATTTATTGTTGTGTCAAAACTGCAGCGTCGGCAGGATTAATACAAATGTTTAGTGTTTGTACTTGAATGACAAAATTTTACATTTTCACATACCATCAATTAAAAAGATAAAGGTAAAGGTAAAGTGCACCCTTGTACATGCACTGAGACCGTGTACAGGCCGTACGGCCCATAGGGAGAGTAGAGGTATAGGTCTACTCTTTCATGACCAAGGCAATAGAGGAGATGAAGGGTCAGCGTCACGCCCCGGCCGCTCTTTACCCCTGGGAAAGACCCGGTACCCATTGTACAGGAGGCTGGGTGGGCCCCGTGGCCAGTCTGGACACGTGCGTAAAACCTCGCCCCACCGGGATTCGATCCCCGGACATACTATGGATTGTTCAATAATATATAACTGTTGCAAAATATGTCGTTCTGAAAACAAACAGTTGGAAACACTTTTTTATGGAAGTTCCTCAAATTTATATCAACTGCAGGGGGTCCAGTTTCGTGGAATAGAATTCGGCAACACAAAGACATTCCTTGTTAGAGTTACAATTTTGCTGTCATGTCAACACTTCAGCAGTTGCGCCGATAGCAATAGATCAGGAGCTGGCTACGTGGCTTTATTAGCGTGCTACAGAAAGTTTCTGCAATCTCATTCAGCCATTCACATTTGATTTCCAAATTCCAGCAGGGTCAAAGTGTTTCAATGGGCTATATGGTCATAAATAATCAGTTTTCAAGCAGTGCCAATAATTCATTGGTATAAATGTTGGATCATAGCTGGTTAGCTGACCAAAATTATGGATAATTTAAAGAGTCGCTGGTTAGGGACTGCTGACGTTGTATTTCGTGTATGATTACAAAATATGGAGAAACGTTTTGCTTTTAATTACAAGAGGGTTGTCTTCCTGCATTATTTCAGCCAATGTCCCCAGCCCTGCAAAACACATCCTTGGAAAGCTTAGATAATGTATATTAATGTACATAATTAGCGTATCTCCACCGTTTCCTGCATTCCACGAAATCTTTACTTTTAATATAAATGTGCATGTTTCGAAAACACAAAAACACCCAACATTTCGTACCCTTCGGTAAATGAAGTCACGGCACATCCCACACAGGGAATCTGCATGGCCGTCATATTCCCTGCATTCTTCGATTATTACTACTGCTTCCGCATTTATTATTACCAATAAACTACTAAACTATACAGCACGAAGCAGAGTAAACTCCAGACAGATTCAACATCAATACGCAGTTTCACGAAGTTCTTTCAATTTGCTATGACAAATAGAACAAAGAACGGACATAAGAGAAAAAAAAATTCCTATCTTCTCTAACACGGTTATTTCAGTGTGACAAGCATACGTACCTATTTTATCAAAAAATATTAATTATTTTAGAACACTTGCGGACTAATTTTGATGTCAGATGATTTCAACAATCAGTTCAATGATTTTTGTGTCTATAAATTGCGTATTAACAATAGCCCCTCAGTGCAATCATCGAAAAATGGAACATCTGTAAGACGTGTATCTAGTAAACACAAATACAAAACAAATTTCCTAATAACAAACAGTTTTTAAACTCGTCATACATTCACATATTACTAAATAATTCTACACCCTTCTCCAAAAACACAGAAGGCACAACTTTTACTTAATTTGACAAGCTTCTTTATTTCTTACACAGATATAATTACACATCGCTAACAGAAATTTGTCTGCTTCAGATAATGCAGGAGACGCTGTCCTTCTTCATGTTTTTGCTTCAAGTGAAAGACAAGAATGCGGAAACAAAACAGTACTAAAGAACAGAACAAAATATCAAACCTTAAAGCACCACGATGTCTGTGTATCGTTGTGTATTGTAGTTTTATTTCATAGAGTATCTGGGTAAACTTTCACATTCACATCATATTTTATGTCCGAATATCACATTAAATCAAAAACACTTTCCTCAAATTATTCTCTATCCTCTTCACACCAAAATGCATCATTTGGAAAAACAAAGTCTTATGTTTGAGAATGACTAATCTCTAAATGCCGTCTTAAGTATTTAGACTGCATCTAGACACAATATATAAAACGCCCAACACCCCAAAAATTCATTTATAAAAATATATATTTTTACGTAGATGACCCGCAAAGTGAAGGTTCAGTCTTATCGATACTTGTTAAAATGTATCGAAATCTAGAAAACGTGTAACTGAAGAGTTGTAGCATAATGAGTTGTCTGATTAGTATATAAATAATGAAAGAAAAATATTCCTGGTTTCCGATTGGAAATATAATATGGAACCATGTTAATATATTTATACATACAGGCTACTTAAGTACAAAATTAGATATTATTTCTGTTGCAAACTGTGAATACAGAGAAACAGACTTGATAATTCCGTCCAGGTTTATAAATATTGGACAAGCATTTAAAAGTCATCCTAACACTCACGCATAGAGCACGCATATTGCAGTCAGCTCTATGTGCTTACAGACCAGAAAACGTCTAGTGGATTTAGAGTTAAAAATAGACAAAAATAAATACAGCGGTAATATGAATGACGGGTAAATTAAGAGCAGTTACACATTACACAAGAGGTACTGGCTAAAACAAATCATATCTCGCAGCCAACAAAATTCCAACAAACTCAAACACACACTCCAAGTATACTGTGCTCTAACTGAATGTGTACGGTGTTGATCGCAGCTCTGACGACTTGCCAGAACTCTAAACATAGCACTGACCTAGAAACAAAAAAAAAGCCTGGACAGCACAGAGGTGCAGACTAACAAAACAGGGGTAATTCCACACGTACAAACGGAAACAACAAATTTGTTTAATTTACGGAAGTGTGGAATTACAACAGACCACAAGAGATTTAAGAAAATCACAAGCAAAACTGTGTGCGGCTATGGTAACACCAAACCTAACAACACCACCACACTCGACCATTAAACAAGTGACCTTACAAATTCCAAAATTGTGGGCTAACCACAATACTAAAAAAACCATTCGTGTAATTACTGACAATTCCAAATTCGCATGATCCTTAAACAAACAACGCTGAAATATAGCCACTAAATCTCTACAGACTTCATCCACAAATAACAATAAGCTGAAGTTTTATATACATATATATTTATATTTATATAATTATATATATACATACATATATATATATATATATATATATTAACAGCAACATAAAATGTATATACATTACTGTGAATAATGTGTGTCTGTAACATTTCTAAAACAAGAACCTAGCAAAGAAGTACCGAAAAGCGTTACGCTGTATAATGTTATGTGATGTAAGACACACAATTGAACTAAACATGATATAACGTAACGCACAGGTGTGTAGTGGAAATTTTTGTTGAAAGAATTAAATCACAAACCATGAAACGAATTATGTTAGACATCATTAAGTGAAAACGTAAATTATTCCGTTCTCTGATCCACACACTTCTTAGGTTGAACAAAAAACGCCGTCACAAGATGTTTGTTATAAATGCAGAAATCAGCAATTTAGCGATAATCAACCTGACTACCATGCTGGTTTCAAACCTTCCCCGTCGGCAGGGACTCCAAAAGCGGGTTTCGGTTCTTGTGGAAAAAAATTTTTCTGGACCCCAGCAAGGGGCGGACGGGCAAAAATCTTTACACCAAATCGGAAACACTCTCACTTGCAGAGTAAATTGGGCTTGTTCTGTAACGGTTAATTTGTGCAACCGACAAATAATAAAAGTCAAAAACACAAGCAACATAGTCTGGCCACGGTAATTTGTTCTGTTGCATTCTACAGAATTTGTATTTTAATGAAGATCGGGTTTTGTCAAAGTTCTAAACCGACTTAATAGTTCGGACATTGCACACGTGTCGGCAGTTAACATGCTGCTTTACAAATCTCCACAATTAAAACCGTCTTTGCCTTTGCCAATATTGCTGATTCTGTAATGAACTCAGTCGTTATATGATGTCAGTATCCAGCATGATGAAATGTAGTCAGTTATAAAATATACAGCGACCACAAAAAATACACAGTAAACAGACAACAGAATAAAAATCACTTTCCATACGGCCAGCTTTGTGTGACAAGTGGATTTCTCTAATCACAACGCCCACATTAATTTCTCCAAAATTAATTTCTCCAAAACTACTTCAGTAAATATTCTATTCACAAATGCAGTCACTATTAACACAATGTTTTATCCGAACGAGAATTCAGGCTTCTTCCGAAATGCAATTTACGCCTTCGCTATTCACTGATCCCGCACAGCGGAAGTTGGTGGTTGCTTAGCGACGTTTCGGTTCAACATATTGACACCATGTTCAGAGATCAAGAAATCAAAGTAGACAGTCGGTCACAGTTGAATATGCAAATGCAAACAGCATAGTGCGAGCGATGGCAGGTTTTGAGGGACCGGTGCTCTGGTAACTAAATTTAACCCTTCCGCCACCTAATTTTTCCATCTTTACCCCGGTTCCCCGGGTTCTCCGTAGTTTAGAGGATCGTTAGCAAAATTTCGACAATCGACTATTAACTTCGTAATCTCTGTCTGTCCGTCCGTTTGCCCGTCTGTCTGTCTGTACGTCTGTCTGTCTGCTTGCCTCCCAGTCTGTCTGTCTCTCTGTCTGTCTGTCTGTCTGTCTGTCTGTCTGTCTGTCTGCATAGAACAACTCAGTTCCCACTGGTCCCATTTTCATGAACTTTCATATTAGACGATGTTTTCAAAATCCGTCGAGAAAATTCAAGTGTAATTTACATTCGACCAGAATAATGAACACTTTACATGAAGCCCTATGTACATTTATAACATAGTGCTCAGTTAGTCTTAGAGTGGGAAATGTTTCTGACAAAAGTTGTAACGAATAAAACAAAACATACTTTAGGCTCCATTGTTTATTTGTTTGTTTGTGTGTTTATTTCTTTATTTATTTTTATCTATTTGTTTATTTATTTACTTTGTAATCATGGAAAAATATTTTACAGCCGGACAGGCAACAGAGACACACAATATATTTCGGATCATATGATTTCCATGACGGACAGTTAATTTAAGGACGTACATGGAATTTAGAAATATTTTAAAATTATTTTTTGTCACGGCAGCAATGGGAATGCGAACGCGCATCAGTGATCGGGTATACGGAACATGCCTGACTTAATCTCTCACCATGTGCCCTAAGGACTGCCATAACTCCTTCTGTATCTCCAAATTTCTGCTCTTCCTTTGCACTTCCGCTCTTCCCAATCAACTCCTCTTTTTCCCGGCAGCACACAACAATACATTGTTTCTGTATTCCCCGCCCACCAACTCCCTTTAGGCATGTAACCACACACTATCACCAATGTTTCTAAACCTTTTCCTCTCTTGCCCTGGAGTTGACTCAACCAAACCCTTCTACCCAACACGTCATGGCAGCAATTAGTGCTCCAGCAGCTTGATTGGTTACCCCACAGTATCCCAAGCATCTATCACCGCTCGTACCGACTCCTACACACTCCCTCATTTACATGTTTCCACCATTCTCTTTAGACTGCATGATCATTCAAGAAGGAACTTATTATTCCGAAACGTCGGTAAACTATTACCAACAACGTAGCGCAAAATCTGGAAGAGCAAAGGCCTCAACATTTCAGGTATTTACAAACTGTAAAGCATCGTCACTTGATGGAATGAGAATAAAAACAAATTATCTTAATAATATATAGTGGAACCATGTCTAAGAAAAACGTGAATATTAAAAAAAATTCTCTGAACAGTCATAAAATTACTGACACTAATGAATCACAGATTACAACAAATTCCTGAGTTCTTATCTGAAAAACCAAAATTGGGCGGCTTCACATAATGTTCACGAGTGCATGACATTTAGTACACATACATGTGCATGTCGCTAACTGAGTGTTTGTCTGTAGAAGAAAGTGCAAAATGCGCTGTACTCCTTCATGTTTCTGCTTCAAGTGAAGGACAAGAATGCGGAGATGATACAGCTCAAATGAGGAAAAGAACAAAATGCCAAATCCTAAAATAAATTATGTATATGAATCTATTTTTTTAATAGTAAAAGTAGCCGATGTTTACGCCTGAAGACCTTGACGAATTCACGTGCTATCCGTCCTGAAATCTGGAGCCTCAACCTCCTCGAATCCTCAGGAACTGTCCAGGCCTGTAATGGGATTGTTTCACCTGTAATCTTTGTTCCTAATTGTTTAATTTCATTCAATTGCAGCTTGGAACTTTTACCTTCCTTGAAGGATATAGAAGTCTCTATTGTAGTAACCCTGCCGGAATTCAGTTTGAACGACATAAGATTTGAGGTGCCTAAGCAGCGAAATTTCACAGCACTGCTACTGTTACCATTGCCACGACTGTCCACGCGCAACATGTCCGAAAGGGAGGTTCTTTAAACCCCGATAACAAACATAAGTCGAATTCAATTCAAATGAAAATAACAAATTCATGCATGAATTTCTTCTGTCACATTTAGCGTTACGTGATAAATATTTAACAGAGCGAATATTGAAATTATTAACGTTTCTTTCAAGACGCCACCAAAAGAAATTTATACAATACAAAGCATCGCCAAAAATTCAAGCACATTTTCAGCCGTGATAGAAAGCCTCACTTAACGACAGTTCCAAAGATGTTAACAGCAGAAGCAGAAGCGCTTTGACCGTGGTACAAATTCCGAACGGAACTAAATGAAGCCGTCAGAGCCGAACCGTAACTAAGGTACGTCTACAAGTGTTACAATGGCTCCGTTCGGAAACATCAAGCTTGCTCTGTGTGTGTATGTTATACACAACAACCTCACTATAAACACAGGAAAGGCAACTGCAGTCTCATCCTTTGCACATGTATATCTCTCGCCAATATCGGTATAAACATTAATTCGACCATCATCTACCCACCCATCCCAGTATGTAATTCTTAGGCTTGTAACTCCACAATTTACAGTTACACAGAAGCCTGTGGTGTTGTCAAACCGCACACTGCACAATGTGGTCACAGCACTTCAGCGTAACGTGGTTACAATTAATTGTCACGCAAGGCCAAAGGGAAGTAATTTTAATTATACCATTATGTGCAGTAAAATGTGAAAACTAAAAGCCAACTTAAGAAAATGTAGCTAACACTTCTTGTCACCAACAGGGCGAGGTAGACGGAAGAAATGAATACAAAATGTTGATGGGAATATCTTATCCGAGAACAGAGTTTGAAAACCTAAATATAAGTAAGAGAAAAAATGAAAATAAATCTTCAATAAACAGTGCAGTATTGTGCGGACTGTAAGGATCGGGCACAATAGACAGACTGGTGGTGGGTCGTTCTGAACAGGGTAATGGCAACTCAGGTTACAGGTAACGCGAAATAATTATTTTCCGAGGTAACCATTGTCTTCCCACGACATATTCTGGCGCATGGAGCTAGACAGTAAAGAGTAGAAATTAGCTGTGTTAAGTGTGTTGGCTTAATTTGTTCTTGTTTCAGAAACATGGTTTATTTTTACATATGAAATATACGTCTACATAGCATAATGTGTGGTTTTTAAAATGAGATATGCTCCTACGTTTAACAGATTCACTGTAAACAGTGCGGTTTTATTTTTCATGATATTATTTTCTTGGCACACTGTAATTCAAAAAGACCATCGCGAAGCGTAAGAAGTGCAGCCCAAAATTGCAAAAAAAAAAAAAAAAATCAACGAATGAAGGGAGGGTTTAAACTATGACAGTGCACTATATTAAACTATTACAAAACACTATATAAATGACCTACTGTTCAATTTCTTTATTTTTAAACATTACACGTTCTCTTATTGATTTTATGTTCTTTACTAGGCAATATTCGTGACGTAACAGCAAAACAAATGGACGGTGTAGTTCCAATATATTGATCCGCTGTAAGCAGTCGGTACCAACATGACGCCTGCTGTTTCGAACATCGCTTTGCATAGCTACCATAACGGTTAGTGTTATATTGCAGCAATTCGGAATGTTGGTAACATTAAATGTGTAGAGTTGTGTAGAGAATAGTGAGTTGTATTTTCTCAGCTTTGGTCCTTTTGGTTTAGACAGACATCCGGTGTCACGCTGTCTGGTGACAAAAATAACGACCATTCAGGTAAAGCTTTCAGTTGATAAATACAGAAATGCTACACCGCCACAATTTGTCGTTTAAATGCAACAAGTTAGGAAACGTGGGTACAACGTACCATAGTGGCGCTTTTGTGTAACTATTATGGATCATCTAACTGAAAAAAAAATCCACTTCTGTCAATGAGATAGATTTTATACAGATTTAGTGTCGCCGCTTAAAATTTAAAGTACTTACGCCTTCATGTAATGTGCCCCATTTTTCTGCTGTTTTTAAACTAAAGTTGGATTACTAAAAATATTTTTGTTCCAGTCTCCAACACAAAATTACACGGAAATCTCTCTAATGAAAGCCGCACTGATATATGCGGACAGACAGACTGACAAATATGAAGCAATTTGCCGTTTCTGCGACTGTACAAACTCGCATATAAATCTCATGTGACAGCCGTGAAGTAAGACACACAATACTGCAGTTTTGGGTGAATCAGTGGGGTCAAGAAAGGTAGTATACTTTGTTACCTGCCACTAGAAGTCCTTAAGGATGTTTGCACCTGTTAAACCTTTAACGCCGAATTAAATCCCATCTGTTATTTGCTGGCATTATTAGCAGCTCACCATTTTATCCACGTTAGCAGGATAAGGGTTAAATTATTAACCTTTAGGCGACTAACGTCATATATATATGGAGCACCTATTCTTGATGTTTCTAGATCACACACGACGACGCAGCACAGTCGGTAGGACTCCTCTGGACGAGTGATCAGCTCGTCGCAGAGACCTCTACCTGACAACACACGA
>Ga0268261_10000893_pt1 | contig 19831 bp, 9 predicted proteins | sample TergutNc150P1_FD_190353 | JGI IMG/M metagenome (GOLD analysis project Ga0268261, IMG submission 190353) | Nasutitermes corniger P1 segment gut microbial community from laboratory colony in Florida, USA - Nc150 P1 (SPAdes) (version 2) | ecosystem: Host-associated > Arthropoda: Insects > Digestive...
GATTTTTTTTTTCGCCCTTAAAAATCCGACGGCTTCGGCCGGGTTTGAACCCGCGAACTTGGGTACCAAAGGTCAGCACGCTACCTCTAGACCACCGAAGCCGTTTATGTTTACATAATATACATAAAAGAAAATTGTAAAGAAAACTTTATAACAGTCAGTTCTACAGATCACACAGAACATCTTGGGAATAAACATGGTAAACCAAATTTGCAAATTGGAAAAGAAAAAAAAAACTGTTTGGAACTACCAGACAACTGTCAAGGAACATAAAACACAAAGAAACCTGGACCTAATTTATAACAATTCACCAACAAATGCACATTCTTTGTAATTACACAGTTATATTACACTAAAATATTAAAAACACCTACAGGTTTCGATCCCTGTGGTATCATCATCAGACTACGGCTCGAAGCATGCAGTCGGAGTTTCCAATATTTTAATGTAATGTGACTGTGTACATACAAAGACTGTGTTTTGTTGGTGAATTGTTATCATAAATCAGTCACTATCACTGCATGGAATGAATAACATAAAACCTGGACCCCTTTCACTTATAGATGAAATTTAGCTGTAAAAGATTTATTGACCTGGTCTTACATGACTCATGTGTAGAACTTATGGCTGATAGTTCTGTTAAGATATTACCACATAAAGAAATAGCTGGAACATAGACAAACTGGGTCAAGACTGATGGAATTTTAAGCTGGTACAGGCATTATGATAAGAGTAATACTCAGAAGGATATGTGCAACATTTGCTTAATGCCAGCAGAGACAGCTCATCCATACAGGTAAATTAGGCAGCTGTCTAATGCACTGAGTTAAGTGGAGTGCCAAATTCAATGTAACATATCAAATTTAAAAAAGTGAAACAGTTGAATTTCCACAGTGATTCACCTAGGGTTTGTGCTCCTCTTTGACTTGCATTTTGCACTGGCTCACCAGTCACGATAATAGTCCCTTGTTCACCAAAAACCTCAGCTTCAATTTGTCCTTTTTTTAGTAGAGGGAGTCCATGATTGTCTAGGGTGCCAGTTTCCAGCAGATAGTCCAAGATCACCCCTGAATGCCAGCACAGTGGACTATAATTTGTTTTCCAACAAGAGTCGGCCGAACAGTTATCTTCTGCATGATTTAGCAATAAAAAAAAGGTAAGTTTTTTGAGTTCCTTACATAATTGTGACATACATTTTACAAATGTATTACAGCATGTTCAGTTCACTTTTGTGCCACTCAATGATACATTACATCAACAAAGCCTGCCCTAATAAGAAAAATCAATGCATGCTTCCTACGTGAGGGTCACAACACGAACACTGTAACTAGGTTTATGCAGTTAAATGCTGGCAAAATTAAACTGTGATCCTTGACAGACACATTTCATCTTACACATTTTCAGTTTCCTTCTTTGATACAAGCATCATGTGTTGCAACTACCAACAAGACTGCAATGAATGAAATATTTGCACCTGCTACAAACTGTAAGGTAAAAATATACAAATACATTTTCTCTTCATCTTGTAAGATATTTATGGTGAACTGTCAAATTAACTCATGGTTACAATGTTTGAATCTATCTGGCACTTAACCACAGATACCATTCACAGAGAACATACAAACTAATTTCAACAACACATTCATTCCCACTGTATCCATTCTGAAGAGGGGGAAGAAAAAAAACAGTATAGTTTCATTAAGTAATGTATGTTTATTTTCATATACCGAATTTTCCACACATGGGAGCCCTTTTTATTTTAAGTCTTCAGTTCAACCTTGAAGCATGAAATCTTTTTTTCTTAAAAGAATCACTGCAAGAACCTGTCTTTATAGACAGCCCATTAGTTCATATAATAAATTTTATTTAAAATAAGAAATGTTGGAACTGAGGTGTTTGTTTCTAACAGAAATCAATGAATATAAAAAACTTAACAATTTTAGGCTGGAAATTATATTAACTTCACAAAAAAAAAGAGTCCTGGGATAAAAAGCATTACAGAAATATGTGTGATTTTTAACAATGTGGCACATTTATTGACTTTTAACCAAAAATACATACATAAAATACTATCTAAAACTGTCAAAAATGTCTGAAACAAAAAAAGAACTTTCTGGAAAGATGCCAGACTATATCTGTTCCTCCATAAGGAAACTACAACAAACTTTACATCTGGTGGCTTCTCACACACTCCAATCTAAATGCCATCACAGTATATCAGTGGGTTAACAAGGCCCAATAGCATCTTTACAGAATGCACTTTTTCCATTCCAGGAATTCCAAAGTCATATGCAATTTGACACAGTTTGAACAAAATTCCACTTGAGAAACAATGCAGGTATGCAGTGTATGTAGTTCTGATACTAGTGCAGTGGGCTCCAGTGCAAAAAGTACCGGGGCCAAGTCGCCGATTTTCAAATTTAAAGTGGGCTTAGTAATAAACAGGGTACTTTAATTATAATTAAACACATCATTAAGAGTACTGCAAACTTTTAACAACATTATCAAAATATAATTATTTAAATTAAAGCTTTATTGCAGTAGTAGCCTTCCTGACATTTGAGGGATGGCAGACCACTTTGAGCCATCATTTCCCAAGACAAAAAACATTATAATGAAAATAAACTCTTCAACATTGAGCCAGATCATTCTATAACTGTGTAAAGAAAATAACCTGGTAGACTTAGTGTTTGAAAGCCCTGCTTTGGGGCCTCTGAATGATTACTGGATGACTGGTATTGTGGTTTCTCTGATCCTTCTTGTTTCAGTCACACATTTTCTTCTTGGTTCCTGCTTTCTTTACTGCCTTCCATTACTACTTCCTACTTAAAAGATGTGAAAATTTTTTAAGGTTCAAGTCTTCTGGGATGTGACTCTGTGCCACTGAGAATTACTCACCCAACAACGCAGCATCCCATCCAAAAACACTCAAATCTTCAGCACTGCCAATATGACAACTTCAAGTATTGTGCATACTAATTGTTTTACCTAAACAAACCAGATATACTTTGAAAATGCTAATGCTGATGTCAGACAAACACAGCAAACATAGTTTTGTGAACTAAAAAGCAAAAGATGTGCTTTCCAAAAACAAAATGTCATATTTTTATGGACTGGAAAAAGTTTGTGGTGGTTCAATGCCAGGTATCACACCATAAAATGGACATGTCATTTATGTGACGGAACCTGTATGTGGATAAATACAATAAATATACTTCACATATTAAAGAAACAGTCAATGATAGTGATATTAAAACCAGGAGTGAGAAAGTTATGCCATAAGTTTAGCAAGTGTATGTAAATTAATTACAGCACGTACTGTCAGTAAGAAAGAATTCTGTACCTATCATTTGAAGTTGCCTTCAGTCTACAGATTTATTACAGTCATATTATAAAGAAAATATTGTCCACCTTTAAATATGAAACCTCTAGTACCTATGCAGTATAAGTGTCTGAGCATTTTCCATTACTGGTACATTTATTTCTGGATACGTGATGAGGCCATCAGCCGTTGTGATAAGAACTGTTTGTGTCGGGGGCGAATGATCAATTACATGCTGCACTGCTGTTTGCGATGTTGCTATATGTAATAACTGATGTTTAGCAAGTTCACGTTTCTGTGAAAATACCTGGCCACACTGAGGACAAGTGCAGGGTCGGTCTGGGGAATGTGTTCGGCGATGTTTGAGCATGTCATTCTTCTGGGTGAATCGTCGACCACACAAGTCACAGGCATAGGGACGCTCACCTGTATGAGTACGCATGTGTACATCAAGGGCACCCTTTCGTTGGAAACGTTTTTCACAGTGTGGACATGGATGAGGCCGTGCCTCTGAATGAACACGTGAGTGCTGGGCCAAATTACTGGAGCATCGAAAGCCCATACCACATACAGAACATATATACGGTTTCTCTCCTGTGTGGATTCGTTCATGCACTAGACGGGCTTCACGTGACAGGAAGCCTTCTCCACAGTACTGGCATGTATGAGGCCTTTCTCCTGTATGAAAGGAGCGCATGTGATACGATAATGAGCCCTTGTTGCTCAGTCTCTTTCCACACACTCCACATTCAAATGGTTTCTCACCTGTATGTGAGCGTGTGTGGATGGCCAAAGATTCCTTTTTAGCAAGAAGTTTCCCACATACTTCACATTTGTAAGCCACTTGCTCTGGGTCATCTGCTGTTCCTGTCTGCTGTCGTATGCTGTTCTCCACCTCCTCTTTTGTATGTTTCTTGCGATGACTCAGAACAGCTCCCAGCGTAGCAAAGCCTTCATTGCATACCCGGCAAGTGTATTTGCGTATTCTGTCATGACGCTTTATGTGCTGTGTCATGTTTCCCCGCCGGTTAAACCGAACACCACACAGGTGACACTTGAAAGGCTGCGTACCTGAATGTGCTGAACCATGTTGTCGAAGCTGAATCTTTTTGTGGAAATGCTTGCCACACACATTACACGCATAGGGACGTCTTCCAGTGTGCACGTTCATATGTTCTGACAAGTGAAACCTGGACCGGAATCCCTTACCACAAACATCACATACCTGGCGATTCTTATCAGAATCATCCATGTGTGAACGCTTGTGGCTGCGGAGATTGCTCACATGCTTAAAGCTCTTACCACACAGATCACAGAGGTACGGAGTTTCAGTAGAATGGGTGGCCTTGTGAATGTCAAGACTGGCCAGTGAACCATAGTTTCTGTCACATTTGTCACATTTATAAGGCTTGTCATCACTGTGGTTTGCTAGATGATGTTCCTTCAGCGTCTTCTTCCCTCGGAATGATTTACCACAGAATTCACACATGTACAATGTCGGTTCCATTCTTTCAGCAGCAACCTTTGTGTGACTCCGCTCATGTACTTTCATTGCTATTGCATTGCGAAAAGTTTTGTCACAGTAGCTGCAAGAGAAATTCTGTGGACCATGTTTTCGCTGTTGGTGCGTAATTAATGCAGTTTTTCTTAGTAGCACATGTCCACAAATTTCACACCTCCATTCCTTGTGACGTATGCTTCTTTTCCTTTCCTTACTCTCATCATCACTATCACCTTCCTTTCTTATTATACCTTGAACTACTCCAACCATCTTAGGTTTCAGGAATATGTTACAGTCTCTAGATATCTTCTTAATTTGTCGCTGTGGCCTACCATACGCATTTGTCTCAATACCACTTGGTAATGGGAGAGTGGGATTCGATTCCACATTGTCTTGCGTCACACTGTCATAAGACAGAACGTTGTTTATCTTTACATCTCCACTGTCAGCATAACGGTCACCTCCCGACTGCTCCATTTCAGCAACCATATTGTTGGGTAATATGATATCTGTTTTCTGGCCACTACAAAAACAAACAAAATAAGGCACTGTACTGATGCAGAAACATCTACATCCAAAACAGGAAATACATGGATGACCCAAAGGAATCCTTAAAAATCTTTTACAAGCTCATTTAATGCAGATAGGTTCAGCCAGCACAACCCCAAACCTACTAAAACAGCACATGCTCCAAGCCAATGCTGATGATGTGCTGTGCCTACATCTGTACACAGAAGGGTTTCGATTCTGTATGAACGGTAAAGAAGCAAACTTTTACTCATAATCTGTAACAGTAAAGTAGTAATCTGGTTTCCAGTATCACAGCTATTACAGAAAAAAATAAAATATAAACACACCTGTAATTCTGTGACTGTGTAACCATTTCATAACTGGAATGTGTGAGTTTTATATATGCTAAAGTTCAGAGGAATGTACATGTATCAGAAAGGTATTCATTACAAGGACCACTTCATGTGACAGCAACAGTTCTGTTCCACACAAATTCACGACTTGATGAAACAAAGTTGTAAAAGTTTGCTCTGTACACTTAACATGCACAAACAGCGGGGGAATTACTAGTGACCTGCTGACTTTCATGCTAAGTACTGTGAGACTCTGAAATACCCAAGCATTCAGATAAGCTCTCAGAAGTGGTAGTGATGTTCCTATGCAAACTGTATCTAATATGTAGGGCTGTGAATTCAGATGGGGGAAGTTGTGTTTGACTACGACTGACAATAATAAACTGGCAATTGTTCAGTTATCTTTATGTATGTTTGGAAGAACACTGTTGATCATCAGAGATGCAAGTTAAGAAATGTTAGGAAATGTACACATACTGCAACAGTCCTCATTTGATTATCATAAAAATTCTAAAGAACCATGGAAAACGTGTACTACACTCCTGTCCGCAAATTTTGTGTTAAACACTTCTCACACTAATAAATATTTCATGAGGAATGTTCAAAACACTTACAAAAAAAATGTATGTGTCCATTTTTAGAACCACTTGTAACTTGAAGTGAATGATGTTGACAGATTTTACTAAAACTCCCCATTATCAAATTACATTAAAATTTATTCATTAGTCCTGAAGCTGTTTCAGGCATAAGAGATAATTACAGCATTTGCAACAGGTATAAGACACCGTATAATGACTGTACAGGCACTCAACAGTAATACTGTTGCTAGCTTGAATGAAGCACGACAAAATATATTTTTTCATGATAGTCTGCAAACACCATTACACACACTCTGCAAAGTGAAAATGTTTGGGAATCACTTATTTAGAGTACATGTAACTGAAAACTCTTGCTCACAACATGAAGAACATGAGTATTGCAGTAAAAGCTCCATCAAATGTGGGAGACAGCAAATTTTGGACTTGTACAAAGTGGGCGAGAAGTCACCGTACACCCAGAGAATACGCACCTCAGACTCAATTTAAGTTTACACAGCACAGCACAACACGCAGTACAATGTAAAATGGTAGTTTGGCAACAGTGTCCAAGATAGTATATACGTGATTTGCCGCACCCACAGAATTTAGTTGTGTTTTCTGTATGGCTGACACAAGCAGTTACTCTATCGAGGAGAGCTTGGTGGCAAGTGTGTGGGTTCATGAGAGACAGCACACAGGATAAACCATGTCCCAAGTGATGGCTGCGCTCAGGGAACGGTTTAATAAGGCTCCACCACGAAGGGCGACAATGCTGGATTGGGAAAAACGAGCGTTCACACTTGGAAATGTTAAAGACAGGCCGCAGAGTGGGAGAAAGACAACGCGCTTGGGAACGTGCAGCGGTTGCCGCTTCCATTGAACGTTCCCCAATGAAGTCGACACGGAAAGGATCGTCAGAGCTTGGTGTGCCACGGTCAAGAATGCGAGACCACATAAAGACTTGAATGTGAGGCCGTATCGCCCAACTTTCGTGAATGAACTGTCGGATGGCGACATGGATCGGTGCTATGAATCATGCCGTGCTCTGCTGGACACATTCTCAGATGCCATATCCCGCTCAAAGGTTCTATTCAGTGACGAATGTGCCATCTTTCGCAGTGCGCGCGACAGAAATGTGGTGTTCTGATCAAAGGAGAATCCCAATTTCACGCAGGAGCTGGAACATAATCCACCGCATGTGATGATATGGGCGGGTATGACATCAGATTATCTGATTGGACCTTACTTTTTCGATGGACCAATGAATGCGGCATGTTATTCGGCACTATTGGAGACGTGGTTCATATCTCAGCTGAGAGACAGAGGACTCTTGCATGACGTGTGTCTGCAGCACGATGGGGCACCCGCAAACTTCGCTCTTTCTGTGCGTGATGTTTTGAACGAACATTTTCCAGGCCGCTGGATTGGCCGTGGCTCACCGACATCTCCGGCACCATTGACATGGCCACCATGTAGTCCTGACCTTACCACACCAGACAATTCGTTTTGGGGTATTATCAAGGGAAGAGTGGCTGCGCGTCGCTACAACAACAACGAAGATTTGCGCAGAGCTGTGGAAGACGCCTTTCGCACAATTACTCCAAAAATGCTCGGACATATGTCACAGAGGACATGGAGGTGCATCCGTTTGTGTGTCCAGCATGAAGGCGCATGTACGGATTCACTGGACATGTTACCAAGGCGTACGTAAGTGATTCAAATCAAATTATGGTAGTGTATTGGTCGGTGTACGGTGACTTCTCGCCCACCCTGTATATTGAACTTCTTATACACAGGAGTTATGGAAGTTATACAATTTGCACACCCTGTTCAAAACAGATATTACAGTAGTAATACCCAAACTGCCTCCCATAAATCCAACCCCTCATCTGTACCTCAGAGTATCGTGGTAACAGTTGTGGAGGGCATACCCTGATGGGGGTTGCTATGACACAGGCTGGTTAATGGGGCTCTAGTCTACCCAAGCCAAGGTGGAAGGTATCGTGTTGCAGGCTGCATGGCACTGAGGTAGAGACTGCAGTGCCATAAACGATCCCCTTGGGTAACCAGGCAGCATTCCATTGTATGTATGCCTTCTGTCCACGTGGGGCTCCATGGACGGTGACCAAATATTTTCCCCGTTTTTCATGGGAGGACTCCTTCTTGGGGACTCTGACAGATATAAATGAATGAATAAACCATTGTCTCTGGAGATGAAGTTTCTCTCTCCACAGGGACCCTGTTGGACAACATGGAAGGGGGCTCATTTACCAGGGACTTCAAGGAAAAAGTGTACAAGAAAGCTCTGGAGACGGGCGTCTCTCTCGGTAGGGGCCCATTGGGGAACCTGGGGAGTCCAATGACTGGGAATTTTAGAGATAATTGGAGGGCTGCGGAAAGGGAACATCTCTCTTTGCGGGAGCTGTTAGGGGGGCTCCTGTCTGGGGATCCGGAAGGACATGGGAAGGAGGGCTCAGGGAACGGACATCACTCCCCAGTATCATGGGGAATCCGTTCACCGGGAACTCTGAGAGTTAGTTAAAAGGGAGCTCTTGAAACAGGGCATCCCTCTCTATGGGAGCTCTTTTAGGGGAACCTGGAGGGGGGGGCTCCTTTGCTAGGGGCACTAAAGGTTATGAAAGGAAGGCTCTGGGGATGGGCATCTTTCCTCATGGGGGCTCAGTTGGGCAACCTGGAGTGGGCTCATCTATCGGGGACTTTGAGATATGGTTGAAAGGGGCTCTAGGGGTGGAGGGTCTGTCTGTCTGTCTCTCTCTCTCTCTCTCTCTCTCTCTCTCTCTGTGGAAGCTCTGTGAAGGGAACCTGGAGGGAGGGCTCCCTTGCTGGGGACCCTGAAGGATATGTAGAAAAAGCTCTGCAGACAGGCATTTCTTTCCATAGGGGCCCAGTTTGGGGAGCCTGGAGGAGGGCTCATCTACCAGGGACTTTTAGAGATGGATAAAGGGGGCTCTGTGAACAAAGCATTTCTCTCTCTCTAGAGGCTCACTAGAGGGGGCCTCTGAGGGGAAGCTCCTTCACTGGGGACCCTGGAAGATACGTTAAAAAGTCTCGAGATATGGGCATCTCTCTCCATCGGGGCCCCTTTCCAACCGAGGGGAAGCTGGTATGTGCGGGGTCTCATATACCGGGGACTTTGATAGATGAATGAAGGAGGGCTCGAGTGGTGGGGCATCTCTCTGCGAGGGATTCCATGAAGAGGACCTTGAGGGACGGCTCCTTTACTGGGGAACCCGAAAGATGAGGTTTTTGAGAGTTATGCAAAATGCCCTGTAAATGGGCCTCTATCTTCATAGGGGCCCTGTTGGGGAACCGGGAGGGGGTTCGTTTGCCAGGACTTTTGAGAGACAAGAAAAGTATATCTAGGTTCCTTTCTTGGACCTGGAGGCCATTAAGATTTTAAGTCTCGGGGCCATCTGGAACTTTCGTAAAGGAACAGGACTCTCCTAAGTTGATATTAGATTATGGGGCACAAAGGGCCCGTCTATAAGGCCTAGGTGCATCGGGACCGTAAGGGCTCGAACCCAATGTTAATCAATCAATCAATATCCAAATTACACAACCACATGCAAAATTTTTACAAAATTGTAAACAATAATATAGAGGAGAAGGAATGTGTCAAAACTCACTCACTCACTCAACGGAGCAGAGTTCTTGAGAAGCTAACCAGTTCACAGCTACTCAAGAAATTCCCTGCATTTTATGGAACCTGACAGTTCATTACCACCTTTACAAAAGCCTGCCACCTGTCCCAATCCTGAGTGAAGGTATCTATCATAGTGATCTGAAACCCATGTGCCCATTCATGTAAGATTTTGTAAATTTAATATCATTTAGAGAACATTAATTTGCTATTCCATTAGATTTCAGAGATTTTTTCTATTACTTACTTATTCCTTGCCCTTTGTGTACTTTTGACATTCTTCCCACATTCTTCCTTGGCTTTCTTCAAAAGTTCCATTGCTTTTGACAACTGATGACCAGGCAGGGTAGGTCGCTTTGAAGTTCGTTGTGTTGCCACTACACTGGGTTCCTTATGTTGGGGGAAGGTAATAAAACAATACAATTTACAGCACTTTGTGAATGTGGCCTACAGTCACGACATTTCGATGAACTGTCAAAGAGTCAATGAATGTTATAGGAATTTGAAATCTTCCCCACTTCTGCACCAGTAAATAAATAAAATACACAATGGGAAGACTTCTATACAACTTGACACAGAAAATGTTGAAAAATAATTGTTCAAGTAGTTCACCATGAACTGTTGCAAGGAACAAAGTCCTCCCTCATGTGATACGGAAATGTTTGATGTTACAGAGCAGTATTAACTGATGTGCTGGCCGTAGGACAAATGGGACAGAAAGAAACATGTCAATTTTTGTGGAAACACTTCAGAAACCAATGTGACCAAATGTGTACCGACATGAAGAGGTTCAAAATGAACAAGCACAGGCACCTGAGTCAGTTACAGTATAGTTTGCTCTACTGTGCTTTGAGGGTGAACAGTTTAACAGACTGACTCTCCCACAATACATCATTTACTGAACATCTAATTAGAAAATATGCTACAAGAGACAAAGATACAGCAAGACAATATAATGATAACAACATTTAAACAAGACAGGCAATGTACGTATAACGTAATAATGAGGCATGTTCGTGCACCCATTGTTGCGGTGGATAAGTAGTAAGTATTATGCATTCTGAGAGTGTGTTTGTAGCCTTAGGTGTTCAGCAGTCAATGCGCATGCAATGTATTGTCATCTGTGGCCTGCCCAGCTCTACTGTATTTTTCCACATTATCTCACAAACAGCACGATTTTCAAATTATTGAACACACGATATGTGTTTTGATTTTCTCTACCATTTTTATCTGAAACATTTCTCATCCTAAGAATAAAACTGAGTAAGATATGATCAAAAATGTATATAGGTCTTCATATAAAGTACCAGTTATTCTTGTCAGCTTTTAATGAAACTTGAAATTTTCTTGACAGACTTTCAAAAAATACTCAAATATAAAATTTCATGAAAATCCATCCAGTGAGAGCCAAGTCGTTTCATGCAGATGGACAGACAGACACGATGAAGGTAATAATCACTTTTCACAATTTTGCAAATGCACTTAAAAATCAAAATATGCTTTCAGTCACTCAGTCCCCCCCACCCCCAGATTCTAATTTTTGTAGCAACTTATGTGTTTGTTGTATGTAATCAATAATTTCTACTATGGTACAAACCAGTGGGAGATTCAAAAACCTTCCAGAACTCATATTGAGATAACCACACTTCCACTTAAATTGAAGGAGGGTGGCATTCACAGGGGTTGATTGTGTGTTTTCTGTGGATCAAGTTGGAACACATTCAGACATGTTACTGTGTCATATCTGGCCATGGAATGGAAGTGTGTCACCAACTGTCATTACAATGTTTCAGTTTGAACAGCAGGCAAACATCAAGTTCTTTACTGACCTATGAAAATCAGTGGCATAAACTCATATTAAGTCACAATACTGTTTATGGAGATGAAGCCCTTAACATATCTGCTGTGTACAACAGATACAACCGATGTAATAGCGGTCAAGAATCTCTGTAAAGATGATGTGTACAGCAGTGGGGCCAGCAACATCAAGGAATTATGAAAATGTGGTAAAAGTTCACAAAATCATGACAACTGTCCAGACAGCAAATGAAACTGGCACCTCCTACATGATGGATCAGAGCATTCTAACAGAACATATGTCAATGCAGCATTTGCATGCGAAATTTGTGCCAACAATTCTGGTGGAGGACCAGATGGAGATCAGGAACTCTTTGAATGATCAACACAAGAAGCAGACCTCTTGTCAAATATTATTACTGGAGACAAATCTTGGGTCTTTGCCTCTGAGCCTGAGATGAGATATCACTCCTGTGAATGTCACACTAAAATGTCACGCCAAAAGAAAAAGCCGCAGGTTACAAAATTTCAGGAGGACATGCTGATCACTTTTTTGACAATTTGGATGAGATGAGTCTGTCTCTGAACGACAAACAGTGAATTCCATTTTTTATGCAGAAGTTTTGAAGCATGCGACAGATGTCAAAAAGTGGAAAAGGCCAGAAACACTGATAGACAATTGGATGCTCTACCACAACAATGGCCCATGTCACACATCCCTCGCAATTCAGCACTTTTTAATGACGAACCAAATTCCAACCACCCCCAGCCATTGCATTCACCAGATCTCACTCTGTGCAACTTCTGGCTCTTACTGACCTCAAGACTAGCCTTAAAAGTAACTGTTTTGTATCCAAAGAAGAAATTCAACAGAACATGACATCAAGTCTCACAGTAATACCAAGAGAGGACTTCCAGCAGAGCTTCCCACAATGGCATCAGAGCAGGAACCGTGTATGTGCAGAAGAAGCATACTTTGACAATAACCAATATCCTTTTTACTACAAATTATGTCCAAGTTCCAGGAACTTTTTGATCCTCCCCTGAATCTCACACAGCATGTCACCAAGAGGAAACTGCTTGAATAAGTAGTTTGTTATAGGATGTGATAAAACTAAGTGATGAAAAAAGAAGAGGATGCACCAATTACAGTTAACTTTGGCTCACATTCTATTGGAGGGAATGTCCCCTAATTTTGTTTTCTAGGAACATAATCTATTTTCATGCTCATGCTACACTGCATTACTTACTAAGTTTTCTCTGGAGAGACATGTTTTATCAGAGGTGTCCAATGTCCTATTAATTTTCAAGTGTGCTGCTGCAAAATTACTTTTTTCTCCAAAATCAGTCTGAAACAAATTACAAGAAGAGCATTCTTAACTGACAACATGCAGAAACCTACCATGATACAGATAATCAAAGCTGACTGGCAGAAAAAAAAACTACATTATTGCCAGTTGCATAAATTTCCATCAAATGTTTTAACAATATTCTTGTTACAACAGCACAATGCAAAAATTTATCAAAGACATGACAGACTGTACGGTAATTCCGTGGGATCAGAGTAACATTTGTTACATGTGTTGGCCCTTCTGCACCAAAAGATGACTTAAGTCAGCATGCAGTGTGAAGATAAGCAGACTGAACATCACTTAAATCCATCAGCCAAAAGCACACACAGTGATGGGTGGCCATTTAAATCACAGGTCTTTTGCAGAGTGCACTGGACACTTAACTCTGGTGCCAAAGATTTAATGACACTGACAAGCACAGATGAATCAATGAGTACAGAGCATTGGCTGAATAACACTGACAGGAAATAACCATAGTTCTCAGTAAAAAGCCTATCCCACTGCCACTTTTTCCAACATAAATCACGTACTGACTGGACTGGGACCAAACCAAGGCCTCCGCATTGGAAGCTTAGCAATTAGCCACCTGAGCTATGGCAGGGCCTAACATTATGTACAAAGAAAATCTAACCAAAACAGCTAAACAAGTCACTTTAGTGGCACCTGTCTGAGGATCTGCTATTCAAATCTCTGCTCCCAAAATATGCCCTAATACTGCAGTGCTATGTGATATGTAATATATTACTTTGACAGAGTACCATAAATGCACATATTTTGACACAAAATGCTAAGTAAAATATTTAAACCCAAGAGATTAAATAAGCACGCAACAGCGAACATTACATAACAAGAAATTTCAGAATCTGTATTCCTGCCATTGTCAACAGACTATGCATAATTCAAAACAGTTTGACAGCTGCCTGTAGTTTATGGACTATATTTATTTACGCTTTTACATTTTCCTAGATCGCCTTTGCCACATCTTGGTCTATTTTAGAGCTACAAAGTACTTAGGCTTTGAGCACAGGCTCTATAGATGTGTAACGTATGTGCTGTGTCTGCCTATTTCCCTCCACAGTGAGTGACATTGAAGGTGATAAGGTACTTTCGGGCCGAACATGCTAATTGATCCCATCGGCTCCAGTGTCATATCTGGTCACCAATTTCTTAAGAATGTATTGCTGGGAAAAAAACAACATAGCTCATGTTAGGGTTCAGTTAACATGGTAATAAAGCATGAAGTTCCACAGAAGGAAAGAAATTTTGTGAATAGTCAAATGATTGCTGGCTTCACAATAATTTGCCTCCATGGAGTTGGTTGGTCGAGTGAACCACATTTATAAGGTCAAGAAATGACAGGAAAGGTATTTTATTATCAAATGATGGTGTTCTTCTGGGTTTCTGCACCACATATTGTTAAATATTCTGACATTTCAGAGGAACATAGTGCCTCCATCTTCAGTATGATTGAATTGCTTCAAATGTATGATAAATTGATATTGAAGAAGAAATGCACCATCCTATATAACAAAACATTTCTTCCCCCATATCACTTCAGCATGCACTTGAAACAAGTCAAACATTGAAACTGATGGCCATACATTCATCCAAAAAGTAAGAACATTTAACCACTGTGTGGTGCACAAGCCCAAAAAAAGACTGCCATTTTATCAACCAGCATAAAAACCTGAACACAATATTCTGTTACATTCCAGGACATCATCACTTAGATCAATGTGTTTTTGAACTTCCTGTGTATGACATTCAGTGCAACATTATCAAATGCAGTGGGCTTCATAAAATACAACATATTCAGTGAGGTAAATCTTAATAACTAATTTTATTTGAATTACTGCTAAAGAGTATTCAGGTGTGTAAAACAGTACATATGTGATTATGCTTACTATACATGGCTTGTCCCAAAAGTAAGTGTACTGATTTTCCTATGTACGAATTGGTAATGTAGCACCTCGTTGATGTATATCGGCATGTTGGTAGTGACCTTGGCTGCATGTCCATATTTGTTTCAACTGGATTGGTTGAGCAAGTCGTGCGCTACTGCTGTTTGTGTATGGTCGTGTTTTATAACCACGTTACATTTGCGATGCAGGAAAATATCGAACAACGGTATGCTATCAAATTTTGTGTGAAACTCAACACATCTGCCACAGAGAAATTTGCTTCTTTAACTGAAGCTTATGGAGATGCCACTCTATTAAGAACTAAGGTTTTTACGTGGCACAAAGCTTTCAAAAAGGGCCAAGAAAATGTTGAAGACAACCCTCATACTGGAAGACCAATCTCGTCAACAAATGATCAAAATGTGGAAGTGGTGTGAGCTGTGATGGTGAAAGACTGCCGATTGAGTGTCAGGATGATTGCAGAAGAAACGGGCTTGGACAAAAATGCAGTTCATAGAATTCAAACAGACCATTTGCACATGCGAAAAATTTGTGCAAAACTAGTGCCTAAAAACTTGTCTGTGGAGCAAAAAGCGAACCGGTTGGAAATCTGTCAGGATTTGCTGGGAAAACCTGAAATTAAGCCAAATTTTTTGGATAAAGTAATAACAGGAGATGAATCATGGGTGTTCGACTACAATCCTGAGACCAAACGGCAAAGTTCGGAATGGCACACGAAAAGTTCTCCTCGTCCAAAGAAAGCATGCATGAGCAGATCCAGGGTGAAAACCACGATCATTGTTTTTTCTGACAGCTGTGGCATTGTGCACAAAGAATTTGTACCTCCAGGACAGACAGTTAATCGCGCCTTCTACAAAGAGGTTTTGGAACAACTACGAAAATGGGTCCAGCGAGTCCAAACAAATGATTGAGTGCTGCACCACGGTAACGCGCCAGCTCACACTGCGCTTTCAATTCAAGAATTGCTGATGAAGAAAAACATTCCCGTACTTCCACATCCTCCCTACAGCCCAGAGCTAGCTCCGTGCGATTTCTACATCTTCCCTAAGTTGAAATTGAAGTTGAAGGGTCATCATTTCGAGATGATGGAAAACATACAAAAAATTGTAACTGATGAGCTACACACACACTTACAGAAAATGACTTCTGGTACTGCTACGATCAGTGGAAAAAACATTGGAACCACTGTGTAACTTCCCAAGGGTCATACTTTGAAGGAGATAACTTGTAATTTCAGGTGAGTCCAATAGATATTTAAATAAAAAATCAGTACACTTACTTTTGGGACAACCCTCATATGTGCAAAAAAGATTAAATCATGACTTTTTTCATAAGTAACAACTCTTCACTTTTGCATCACCTTTAGAATCCAGTAATATGGTATAAATTTGACAATCTGTCAAAACTTGCTGTAGGTACTTTTAATAAAGTGCAATTACCAAATTTGTTTCATGTACATTGAAGAGTTTGCACAGCTTTTCATTGGCCTTCAAACAAGAAATGGCCAGTTCATGACAGGAATTCAATTTGGATATGCAGGAGGCACACACCGTCACTGGCAATTTATCATCCTCCCTTACCTAAATGGACACAAAACAAACAATTTAGGTACTGTAGCCTTGACACTGTCCCAAACCTGCAAGTGATAGTACTGAAATGATATTTAAAACAAACATGTGCATTAATCCATTCTCTACTGACCTAGAAGTCAAAATGTGCAAGTCAACAGACAAGATAGTAAATGGTGTAATCCATGACGAAACACCGTGACTTTTCCAAGGGATTCTTCACCTTCAAAACGTCCCACAGTTGCATGGTGCACTTCTAAATGTAATTTTTTTTACACGCATATGAAAAATATAGCCTTACCTCACCCAGTTTTGATAAAACTCACACATCTCAACAGCATTATCTGCAGACCTTTTATACAAAATTTCAACCAAATCAGACATTAAAAGTCAAAAACACAGATTGAAATTCATTTATGCCCCTAAGTACTGTATGGGTTTCAGTACACTATTCCCAACTGTATGAGCCAAAGTAGTTACAACAAATTATTCCAGATGGCAAAAGCTTTCAGTGGCTGCGAACAATATCTTATGGCTTACATGTTATTAAAACTGTGTTCACATAAACATCTTGTTGTCTCAACATTCCTACCCAGCACACAACAGTATTGTGTTAACACATCTTGCAAACAATGAATGGGTTAATGCTGACAAAATGTAATAGGACACTTCCTTTCATTTATTTACTCGCCATTTAACATTCCAGGTCAGGCACTTGTTACAATGTTCTCTGCATCTAATGAATCAACTCTCATGGGATATGCCAGTGTGTCTTTGGGTGAATGATGCCCAACATTCTGAAGGATTGTGGTGCCTTCAAGATTAAAGCACTATGATCCTTCAAAACATCAGGAAATGCTCATCCAATGAAACAGTGTCACATACTACAAGACCTGATTCCTCATCAAAAACACTCTGAGTATGTCAACTATCTTCATTATATTTGTCAGAAGGGAAGCAACAGAAACTAAAACAGCTAATCCTGATTCAACACCCATCATGCGAGGTTCTTACAGTGGTGCTGCTGAATATTTGAGTAATCTGTGATGAGGCGTTGTGTCACTGGATTTGTGGTTCCCAACATATCCAAGGATCATGATGTGTTCATCTTCAAGGGCAATCAGTCCATTTTTCATGGACGGATTGCCCTTAAAAGTGAAGGGAACACAATCCCCATGAAAAGTGAAAAGAACGCAATCCTACATACTGTCATAAACCATTTACACAGTGCCAATGTGCCAGAACACTCAAGTCCTCAGATGTACACAAGTTTTTCTACCAAAAACAGATATGCTAAATATCTGATGTTACTGTAACTGTTATTAACCTGCATGAACCATATCCAACTTACTTCAATAGGTAAATGCCAATGTATCTTCCCTACCAATTGCAATTCTGTGCCTTCTTCTCCAAACACTGACACTAAATTTTCTGTTTCTAAAGCACAAACACGACATAATTGATTGAAAGGCATATGTTCTGGTTGGCTGTGGAATGGCACCTCTTGCTGCTCCCACTGAACTTCTTCTGTTATGTGCACTTCCTCTATCACTATGCCCAGTGGATCCAAAACTGTATTAGTCCCTTCACTTCCAGCACCAATTGTCTGCAGACAGCTAACAACTGCTTGCCCCATTGCTATTCTGTAACACACAATTACAAATTCATTACTTTGGCAAAAAATATAAAACTCAAACACGATATTCAAGTATCATACGGTAACCTTCTATTCAGTCAACCAATATTTACTGAGAGGTAGTACAGAAGCTGTGAAAATAAAATAAAATAAATACAAAATGAATTCAATTCAATTAAACTAACAATGAAGTAGGATCAACTAAACTGAATTGTTTCCAAAGATTCACATCGTCTGGGATGTGCACTGTGTCAGATAATTTGTTCCAACACTTCTTGGACTGCCTGACCATACAGTTCTTCAAAATTTCACAATACTTGCATCACATCTTCAACAACACCATGGTTAGAACCTCCGATCTTATGAGGTGCTTCAATTCCGGTAGCTTCTTCATGAAAAGTCAACAGCCTCTGCACATTTCTCATATAGCAAACAAAGTCCCTTCATACCTGCCCCCCCCCCTTCAGAATCACAATATCTTGTCTAAATTATTTTAATACAAGTTACAAGCTATAAAATAATCTTGTCTGAATGTCTGGTGACCACAGAACGTTTAATATGGTGCATAATGCAATATATAACCACATCAGTTCTTTTACTTCATTTCTGTTTCACTCTCAGACGACCACAACAAGTCTAAAGTGCATAAAGCAACCTGTGCACTACCGTTGGCTTGCAGGTCACTCATTTAATGCAGTGGTGAGTAATGCCAATTTAAAGCACATGTATAAAGTATTTTCCAAACTGATCAGCTCATTTACATTACTTCTCAGCACTTCCTCCACGAAGAACTACACATGCCTCAACCGTACAACCGGAAGGCATGTTACACATCATGTTGTTATTGACATAATGCAGTCATTCAGTAACAAAAGAAAAATCATAAAGCTGTGAAATGATACTAACATTACAAGTGCTATTATGAAACACTTACTCCTCTGCTTTTCCTACTGCCATCTCGGATCCAATATAGACACCGTCCTTCCCTGACTGTAAGCTACTGCCAATGACTGAACTAATGTCCTTCCTGCAATTACATTTTTAATTATCACACCTAAATATGAAGAAATGTACCTAATACACAATGTGTACAATAGTATACAAAAGCGCAGGTAACAGGTAATGATAATCATATGCCTTTATCCAAGCTAGAGATTGTCAGTGGTCAGCTTAACATTGTCCATTATACGTCTCCTTCATTCCTGAGATATGATGGTGAGAACAGCTCCTAAATGTCTGAGCTTGTGGCTAGATTCAAAGACAACTTGACCAAGACCTGCCATAACTGTCACATTCTAAAGGCATTGAAATTTTAATTTACATAACTCATATCCTGGAAACAGTACATCGACACAACTATACAAAGACAGGCATTTCACATGTATTATGTACACATGTTACTAAAAAAAATGGTACTGCAGGGCTTAATACACAATCATCATCATCATCATGTTCGAAAAGGAGGTTTAGGCATGTTGCCTGTTCCTTAATCCTCCAGGTGAAGCTGGTCCGCCCACCTCTTCCTCGGTCGTCCTATGTTCCTTTGTCCGTTTGGTCTGTAATGCAGTGCTTGTCTTGGTAGTCTATTTTTGTCCATCCTCTGTACATGTTGTAGCCATTTTTGCTGGTAC
>Ga0268261_10000894_pt1 | contig 19793 bp, 22 predicted proteins | sample TergutNc150P1_FD_190353 | JGI IMG/M metagenome (GOLD analysis project Ga0268261, IMG submission 190353) | Nasutitermes corniger P1 segment gut microbial community from laboratory colony in Florida, USA - Nc150 P1 (SPAdes) (version 2) | ecosystem: Host-associated > Arthropoda: Insects >...
GTGAGCCGAATTGACTGAATTAATTTTCTGTATTCCAAATTAATTGGAGTGAAACATTTTCGTAATATAATTCGGACGATCTGAACTAAATGCTAAATTCATATTTATTCGGGTTTATACAAGAGCAAGATAATAATTTTATCTTTCTTTCTGTATTATTTATCATCCCCTTCATATCTGTATTATAGCATCAACATAATTGATTTACAATATATGGACTACCTACAGTCAAGTGTGATTTTGATCAGTTACTTCTCTTCAGTACTACACCCTTATAGCGCACTGTCAGTATTTACTGACTGGTAGCAGATTTCTACCGTTTATCAGGATATCCATGTTACGAACCTCTCACGCTACTTATATATTTATGTCCCATAGGGTATCACTAGTAAAACCTAGTCCCCTCCAAATTAGGGCATTACATGAGCTTTACATAACCGCTTATTCCTACAAAATATACTTAGTACAAAATACAAGTAGGTGTTGGACGTGATTGCAAGCGCCTCCCCCTCCCTAGCCCCACCCGCCCACTCCAATATATATCACGGATGGTCTTAAATCAAACAAAAGAGTGCGAACTCTTGGTGCATTATGTCGTTACAGCAACGAGAAACACGGTCGAACCGCGCCGTGCACGCAGTTGAGGCAACAGCAAATACCGTGTTATATAATATCGATCGCTTTTAAGTTGCCTTTTTTATTTTTTATTCTTTCACCGTGCATGTTGCTATCATACATTTTTAAAACCCAACTCATGCACCGTACTTTAAAATACACATTAAAAACACAATCACTCCTCTAAAACTTTAGAATGTCTGTGTCCGTTGTGCTACTCTACATGTTTCGGTCAATATCCTTGGCAATCTTTAGGGGTCAAGGATATTGACCGAAACATGCAGGGTAGCACAACGGACACAGAGATTCTAGTGTTTTAGAGGAGTGATTGTGTTTTTATGTGTATTTTAAAGTACGGTGCATGAGTTGGATTTTAAAATGTATTGCCTTCTTTTGTTCGGCTGTCATCATTTATTTACAAATTTAGATAAGCATTGCGAACCGTCGGGCTCGGATAGACGGAGGGAAGTCCAAATACATATTAAACGCCACTGTCACTAAACGCTGCTGAAAACTGGGCACAGAATTTCATGCCAAAAGATTTACTTAAAAAACAAAAGTTAAGCCGCACGTCTTCCAAAAGCGTAAAGCTTACTATATAATAGTAAATACCGACTGATAACTTTAACCCTTTAAACGCCGAGTTAAATCCCATCTGCCATCTGCTGTCATTATTAGGAGCTCACCATATTCTCAACGTTAGCAGGATAAGGGTTAAGCGCGTCTGTGTAAGTCGCGAAAAGCGCATATAAGCTTCGCTATTTGATACCGGGAAGCTAAAGAAAATCTCTAGAGAATGTTGTATGCTTGCTTCTGGGTAATTCCCCGGCGTCTGAATTTTATATGCCGACGTTTCGGAACACTCTGTTCCATCTTCATAGGCGGATAGGTGTAGACCTACACCTATCCGCCTATGAAGATGAAACAGAGTTCCGAAACTATATATAGAATTCAGACGCCGGAGAATTACCCAGAAAAAGCATACAACATTCAGAACACGGCGGAAGTTTGAAATCCAGAATCTCCAGAGAAACTCAAAATTTTGTTAAAATCAAACAAAAATAATGGGCACTTTACATGAAGACCTAATTAAGTTTATATTGTTGACAGCAGTATGAAACATTTTGTAGCTTGACAACAGTGCAAAGGAGACCCACTGTTGCACAATGACAGTGCTGAACAGTTTTATTTTGTTGACAGCTACATGATGGTAGGTCAAAATACGTGCACAAAGGAAACGTTTCTTATACTTTTCTGACCGTGCGTCTTCGTATAATTCTGGCAAGTAACCAACTTGACGCACAATTTCTTCTACGATATGTTTATTTGAATCCTCTACGTGTTTCGATCAACCCTGTGCTCATCCTCAGGAGGACAATTGTATTAATACAACATCTGGTATTATCACAATGAAAACAAGTCAGTGGTCTAAAATAACTAGAATTATTCTAGTTATTTTAGTAATGTTAGACCACTCACTTGATTTCAGAGTGATTATACCAAATGTATTAATACAATTGTCCTCCTGAGGATGAGCACAGGGTTGCTCGAAACATGTAGAGGATTCAGATAAACATATCATAGAAGAACCTGTGCGTCAAATAGGTTACTTACCAGGAAGGGAACGCATTGTTGCGTTTCCGTGGCAACAATTGTTACGTGAACATGCCATTATGTTAAATAGACGTACACTGCCTTCTTGGTCTGCGTGGTTCACAATCTCTCTCCTAGAAGCGCCACAGCAGCAGCAAGAAACAGCTCTTCCGGCCAATACTACCCACTCAAGTACATTTGCACACCTCAAATGACGACATAGGCTCACAAAAATGTTCATTATTTATCACATTACAAACATGCATAATATAGAGAATACCATACTACACGCCATAGATCTAGTACAGAACACGCTACGATTGAATTGCGCAGAGTAGTAGTGGGTCAGCTATATCTCGCCCTGGGCTTTCGACTTCTTCCAAGGTATTTTCTCAGGGTGCCATCATTGACCCCTGCTCCATGAGTTCCGGCCGTCGTGACCGATGTAGTGATAGGTATTGGTAGTTTGGTGTGAGGTAAGAATCGTGGTGATTAGTAATGGATGTGTTTTCATAATATCTAGGGTTTACGTCATAATAGTGCTGCCGCAGTATGGTTTGGTATATTTATCCGGTCGGTCGTGTAAGGTATGCGGCGGGCGCTGGCCTTCGACTGAATGCACATGTCGCAAGTCCGAGGGTCAGAGGTTTAGAGAGAAAGAGAGAGAGAGATAAGATGGTATCGGTTCGGACTTCCACTAGACCATCACGTGCTATGTAAGTCATGTCGTGGACACGTGATTATAGAAATTCTTACTGGAACTTTATTTTTTTAACTATGCCAAGTAGCCAAATTTTAATACATGTTGAGTCCGAATGTCGACGCGTTTGACCCTGTAAAAATTAAAAAAATCGAAATTTCTCAAAATTACGAAAGTTCATTTTCGACATCTCAACATTTCATGATTTTGTAGTACGTTGTTGCACGTAGAAAGCAAGCTTACATTGACTGTGGGACATGCTCGAATGCATTTGAATTAAGTGTAAAAAGGGATTATGTGCGCAGAGTTTTGAAGTTAAGCCGAGACATTGGTAATGGACGTATGTTAATAATATCGCATGCCATAGCAGTGCCAACGTATAGTTTGGTATTCCTCTAAACTAACCTAAACCTCCGTAGTATTTGAACTACGTTTTGATACGTTTTGATGGCTGGCCAACGTTTTTCATAAACTTTATTTTAAAATAAAAAACTATGCCAGGTAGTGAAATTTTAATACATGTTGAGTCCGAATGTCGACGCGTTTGACTCTGTAAAAAAATTCGAAATTTTTCAAAATTTCGAAAGTTCATTTTTGACATCTCAACATTTGATGATTTTATAGTACGTTGTTGCACGTAGAAAATAAGATTACATTGACTGGGGAACATGCTCGAATGCAATTGAATTAAATGTAAATAGGATTATGTGCGGAGAGTTTTGAAGTTAAACCGAGACATTGGTAATGGACGTATGTTAATAATATCGCATGCCATAGCATTGCCACCGTATAGTTTGGTATTCCTCTAAACTAACCTACCCCTCCGTAGTATTTGAACTACGTTTTGATACGCTTCGATGACTGGTAAACGTTTCTCATAAACTCCATTTTAAAATGAAAAACTATGCCACGTAGTCAAATTTTAATAACTGTTGAGTCCGAATGTCAACGCGTTTGACCCTGTAAAAATAAAAAATTCGAAACTTCTCAAAATTTAGGAAGTTCATTTTTGACAACTCAATATTTTATGATTTCATAGTACGTTTTTCATCGCAGAAAGTAGGGTTGTACTGACTGTGGTATTCGCTAGAATGTAATTTAAGTAAGTGTAAAAAGGGATTATGTGCGGAGAGTTAAGCCGAGATGATTGGTGAATTCGTAAAAATGCACACATGAGAGTGACGCATCAGGGATGTAGAAGAAATACGCTGCACTATGAATGTGACGTGAAGGTAAGTATTGTAGAGGATAGCGGATGGATAGCCCTGCACATGCTATAAGTTGAAAAGGTTAGAGATCAGTCTCGAGACAAGACTTAGAGATGTTTACATAAACAAGACGCGCTGCAGTTGCATAGATATGATGCAATCAAGTTAGCTTACGATGCAACATGCGCCTGAAAAAGTAAAACGTTTGCACACGGCCCTGCTTTAGCGGCACATGTAGACATATCAGCAGTTAAAATATCTCACAAAAGCGTTGGATGGACGGATGTTTCTGTATCTTCATGGGAAGACCTGTCAACGTTCCACCAGGTTTTGCTACTTCAAGATTAAATACAGATATTTTAAGATCACATAGTCATTTTGGAAATCAACTCCGTCATCAGTTGCAGTATAAACTGTAAGTGAACGATTTTTATTACTATTCTTTCATGAATTTAAGCTGAAACAAAGCATGCTTAACGATTAATTTTGGCATAGGTACTCCTTCATTCTAAAAAGAAGAAGTCGGATAAATTGTCATTGTTGCTCGTTCATTAATAGTAGATTACAGAGGTGTAGTTTGTGTGTCTACAGTGTTGCCGTATCGATCTTTGCGATACTTTAGACATTCGCGGTAAAAAGCAGGTCCTTTGACATATCTGACGTAGACGCAGAACGGGAACCAGTATCCGTGTTCCTGCCACGCGATATCTTCAGGAAGTCAGTCCTGAAGCCCTCCATTGCAGTGGAAGCACACCGTTTGATTGCTCCAACCTGATACAGACCAAGACGAGAATAAATAAAAACTTCCTCAACATATCGTGTTAAGTAAAGGAAATTATTAAAAAGCAGTTAACTCACCGCCGTACAAAATCCAGCCTCAGCTAACGAGACGGGTGTGGGGATCGTTTCTGGCCAGTCAAAATTGTCGAACGATCGTACGCGATCGATGAGCGAACAGTAAGCCGGGTACCTTGGTCCCTGCCATAGAATGACGGCCTGTTTAAGGACGTAAGGCTCTTGTAGCGCGCGGTTGAGGTATTCGTTTCCATGTCTGTCAGGGCCCACGTCGACAGAGCACACGCAGCCATTCTCTGGCACAGGGTCCGAATCGGTACAGTTTTCCATGATTTTGCAACTCTAAATGAATTCTGTGTACGTAAAAGTGCTTTTATTTTTGAATTTAAGTTGAAAATTAGTCATCTAGCGGTAGGAAAAATGAAGTGGGTGATATAAAAAATAACACTGCCGATGTCACAACAAAGCAAATTTATTTTAGAACAAGAAGCGAGTACATGATCGATTACATCAGCGTCAAGTTTTTCAGCTCTTCATAGAGCTGCGGGGATAGAATATTCTTAATTACGTGGGTAAAGGTTCGACATAATCGTTCGATTCCATAGCTGACGTTGCATACGTCATGACGTCCGACTGAGCGTTATTGTATCTCTTCAGTTGTTTCACGATAATATACATGATATTATCGAGGTACTGCAGATCTTGCAGCTTGAAGGCAATGTGCTTGCTGTGTTTGCCAAGAACTAGATTAATCCTAGCGATCCTGTAAGTGCCCGTCGTATTTATCATGAATCCGTCATGGACGCACGAAGAATAATGGATGCTGGCGCACAGAGCGTCACACAGGCGGGGTAGGTGTTCGGCCAGCGCGGTAACTTGTTGCTCCGTCAGTCTAATAGGGGCGGCTTTGATTGCTCCAAATTCCACATGAGCTGCATAGCCTTGAGTAGGGTAGGATGACACAGAGACGTACTTATTCCGGTCCTCGTTGCGAAAAAAATACGCGGCGAAGCAGCGCTCGGTTAGAATCGAACGTAGGACTGTTCCCCACTCTGGGAAGCGAGCAGATGTCAATTGCAGGCGCCGTGACATCGCGTTTAGATCTGGAGGTCTCAAAATCTGGGAAAGTGAACCCCTGCCCGTCTTCCTTGCATGTGAGACGTCATTTCCTTGCAGACATGGCTAGGTAGACTGAAAAGTAGTTAGTCGATCATCGGTGTTTTAAGCATCTGAAATAGGTGACGTCATTACATTTGTATCCCGTAATTAAAGGCTGCAGTGTGACGTGTATAGACTTTGGTGCACTTCCCGCATTCTCTGGTCTTGATGCGGTACTTTAACCACCCGAAGAGAGAACGCGCGTTACGCGCTGCGCAACTCTTGTCGCGAAATTCGTGACATGGCAGGCTGCAGCGGGCACCGGGTACGAAGCTTTCGCGTGAGGGGCAGCCAAAATCGTCTAGATTGGTAATCGGGCGATAAAGCAAATAGGTGAGAAGTCAGCATTTGGCGTGGCCTTTAGAGTATAGATTTGAAAAGATTGCCGTTGCTTCGCTTAGGGTCTGGATTATCATAGAATAAGGATCCACCTGTATCCACTCAAAGTAGAATGCCGTCGAGGACCTGGGTTCGAGACGGATAGCTAGCCAGTGTGACCCGGATTGTGTGTGGGCATCAGTATTGACGATGACGGTGCTAGGCTGAGCGATAGAACGCGGTAGCATATCGGCTGGAAAAACACCCAGAAACGATTTAACATTATTTAAGGTACACGATATCTTAAATTGTCCATGTTTAAAAGTCTCTTGTGACAGTACGATAAAGATCGACTCGCACTGAATTGTCGTACTCCAGGTACAGAAGACAGGTGATTGCTTTCTTTAGTGCTTCCTTAAAATTTACGTCGATGCGTATAGTACAACATTCGGCGGGTGAAGCGTGTCCTTCCGACGCGGTTAGGTGGGGTGTAAGGTCAAAGAGTCAAATGAAGTATCCGTTTATAAACATGTCGTGGGTTACCTGTAGTCGCGAGTTTGAATGGTGAAAGCCCGAGCCGTTAAAGAGAGACTTGTATGCCATTAAGCTAGTCTTCTCATGACCGTATCGAAAGTCAGTGTCTCAATGGGCACCTATCTGCCGTTCACAAACATCGCGGATATACGGATACCGAAATCCTGAAATCTGTAGGGGTTTGTATTGATGGCGCCGAGAAAGTCGCTGTTATCTACCATAGCGAACAGGAGTCGTTTGGGTAAGTGACCCGTGATGGCTTGGTCGATCGTTACCGAACTGGCCCCGCTAGAGAACGTGAATGTTTTCAGCGTAACTCTTGTCAGGTCATAATATGAGAGATTCGTTTTCAGAGTATCGTCGTGAGCCCATAGGATACTCGGGTGGACTTTGATGTGGTGGACGTACAGTTTAGCGTCGAGAAATTTAAAAATAGTCGTAGAATATACTTGATATTCATCAGATAGAAACTCGGTTTGGCTTTCGTATATTTTATCTGTAGCCTCACGCCGGGTATTAAAAATTTAGGGACATTGCACAGATCGCTATGGATACGTCCATACATTTCGATCTCTTTACTCTGTTTTTGTTTGTTCCAGCGTTCTATGAATCCAGTGATTGTTGACTTTGCTTTCGTTGGGTCACAGGGCAGCATATCGCCAGCATCCTTATACCAGTAGCTTTTTGTGAGATGCGATGAAGCCGCGTCATTGCCATAACTAAGAATAGTTTCGAGATAAGCCCTGTAGTTATAGAGGTCACCGACTGTGTTATACTCACTCTGTTCAGAGCGATGGTACATTGATTAAACAGTGAATTTAGAAAGTTATTTTTACCGGCAGTGTGATCGGTCGCGTCCAAATCGGTTCCGTCTGCTTTAGTAAATTTGCCTGTACAGCGTTTTGTACCGACTTGCGAGTGAAAACGTGAAATTTACTTCTAACAAATTGTAATACGTCCTTCTTCGACATGGTAAAGTGCTGATTGATGGCGATTAAGAAAAAATATAACTTCTTATAGTATTGCCAAGCAAGGCGCGTTTAGTCTTTGTTTTCTTACGTTTCGCATTTCGCGGGGCTGACGTTGCTCTCTTTCGCTTGCGACCGCCTCCACGTAACGTTTTGATTATGTTCTATGTAGTCAGTCACGTGTTTAGAGATGTCTTTTGTTTCGGTCTGCGGGTTTTCTGCGATATCTATTAGAATTTTACCTCCAGTGCGTAACGCCTCGCGTCCGAGAGCTTTGAGCGTTTCCTTACCCATAGACTTGGCACCACACCAAAGAATGGGTCTAAGATTCCTGAATAGACCTGCCAGTACGCTACCGATGCCATGTCCTCGCTGCACGAAAGGAGGGATGCTGTACACAGGTCCGATATCCTCACGACCGCGACCTGCTTGTTTCCGGTAATACACGACAAGGGGATACATTATTATAAATGACGGTCGAAGGCGACGACGTAGGGTGTTATATGCGGCGAAAATGTAGAACCAGTTTCACTAGCACCTCGCCGCTCGTGAAAGGAATTTTTTACCATTAACACCAGTTATCAGTATACTTATGTCATGAAAGATACGTTTTTCGACGGATACATAATACACGTTTTGAAATGCGTGGTCACAATACTTTGACGGTTGGATAAACGTCCGTAGACATCTGACGTAATCGCTACCCACAAACTGCTGCGAGATCAGATCGCAATAAATCAAGACGTTTGTCTCGCCGGCATGTTCGTACGGCTATACCGTGTGCGGATAAGGTGAAGGACAGGTAAATTCGCATAGCCTCACCTTCCAATTGTCTGTCGAACCCAGATCTATAGGTTGCGCCAGTTGAATCGTAAACTCTGCGACCGTATTTGCGCGATGTTTTCTGCGAGGAATTACTAAATAATGTGGTGTAAAAGTGCTTTCAATACTCCATCTCATAAATAATCTTTACGCTAGTAGCATTTATCCAGCTATCGACGCAAGATCGTAGCCTTTCCAGCGCACTAAATACTCTCGAATGGCGCGTCTGACTCGGGTCCTTAGAATTTTATCTATCTGAAATTTGGTGCGTTATGAGATACGCACGGTTATCAGCTCTTCGCCATAGCATTGGCCGTCAATTACCTTTCCGTTTAAATCTTCGAGTTCGTACCCGGGTCGAGGGGTCCTACGAATTACCTTGATAATTCGAAACATCTCCGTAGTTTAATTCTGCTCTCCGCCTTTTGCAAATTTCATTTTTTCTTTACTAATGCTCACGTGTTACCCCACGTAAAATTTTGGTCGTGCAATAGGGATCCGGCTTCCTTTCTCGTTCAATCTCTTCCAGATAGCTAGAACAACAGAATCCGTTACTAATGCTGGCGGCATGCCAGTCGTACCGAGTACCGTCGAGTTGTAGCCTGTGACAACGTCCGGGAGTACGTCAACAAATCTGTACGTATTCTTATACGTGAAGAATTTATATAATTTATCGCGAATTGTGCGGTTGGCTATTTCGATGACACAGCTTTTGACATCGGGGTTTTTACAGACCTGAAACCGAATTCCCTCGCGTCTTAACATGTCTTGAAACGATCTCTTCAAAAATTTCTTCCCCTTATCCGTGCGTACCCAGACGGGACTTCGTCGTATACGTCGCGAATATTTCGGGTGCTTAAAGATCGATTGAAATGCCGTAGTGACAGCTTTGGCCGTCTTAGACAAAAGCGGGACGATATGTAGAAATTTGGAAAAGACGTCTATCACGGTTAGTAGATATCTGAACGTCGTTGTATTTACTGAGACCTTGGGCATCGACCAAGTCACATTCCCAAACGTCAACGATATTAGTAACATTGTAAGGGTTTCTGTGAAATCGTTTTCGCAAGGGTCTGTGTAGCGTGTACGCGTCTTGTTTTCGAGCCATTTTAATATCAGCACGCGCCATATTCTTAGTCTGTTTACTCTGTACGACAGCATCTCGCAGCTTCTGCAGAGTCGCGAAAGCAGACGTTTTGTTGGTTCATAGTACAATCTGCTTGCCATGTTCTTATCTCTAAATCCTCATAAGTCTTTGCGTAATGCAGCTTCGAGTATGTCTAGTATGAGGAAAAATCCTGGCGATAATTTTAAATTTAGGTAGGTTGGAGATGTGGATGGGGCCACCCGGTTCGTAACCCTCCAAATGAGCGCTGGTTAAATCCAAGATGCTCATATTGTTTTAAGACGTCTTCGTTGACGATTCTGTTATCTACTCTTTTTCGAGTTAGTAGCTCCCAGAGACCACGCGTGCCCTTAAAATGCTTATCCCTTATATAGAGGTCACTGTTAGTATCTACGGTTACATGGGAATTACCTATACAAAATCGGTTGCCAATTTTACGTAAACCATAATCCGCATCGAGAACGCCCCTTCTATGAACGTATGGCGATAGGTAAGGTTTAACTATCTTGCCGAAAGACATCCTAGCGAATGCTTTTACGTCTCCTTCATTGATAGCACCTGCAACATCGTCATCATCGCTAGTACTCACGATCCCGGGACTCGTCTCTGTCTCAAAAACGACCTCGCCCTCATAGGAAGTTGGGGGAAGCACTAGAGGCGAAGGCGAACGTCGTGTCGGAAGAATGTCGGTACTCTGCGCGGATGACTATTTTCGGTAAAGGTACTTTCTGTTTGAGAGTAGTTTCAGGTATAACGCTTTCATAAAGTCGCCGATTGCCTTTATCAACGCTTTACGTCCTACAGCGGCTTCTTCAATTTCTGCACGTGTCGCAATCTACTTATCATACGGGAGAAGCGATTTTTTCCTTCTTTGTTACACGTGCACGTGTCTTATGTTTAGTACTGTGCTCTTTTTCTAAGAGACGATTTTCGCGGCTTTGTAGATTTCGGAAGAGAAGTAGATAATTATAGTGGTCGCTCATTCTTATTTAAATAATCGGGTGAGACAAGGTACATTTTGCGTAACATTTTTTACGTGTCGCGCGAACGAAATATAAGACTGGCTATAGTGGGTAAAATGGCAATTAACCAGAGGCACGAGAAATCCTCCTTGTTGGTTTATCAGGCGTTTCTTTTTCGAGATCAGCACGCGCTTATCTGCGAGCGCGCGAAGAGGAAATTTGAACTTTCGTAATCTCTTCTTCTGACAGGCAGTCAGCTTTAGATTATCGTTTAGAACGTTCAGAACACACTCGCTAATAGATTTCACGAGTTCACTATTACAGTTTTTAATGATGGCTTTTCGTAATTGGGGTTTTGCTGTCTTGAGTACTTGTAGATGGTGACACTTGGATTTTATGCTCTTCATATTTTACCCTAGCGTAAATAATGGGAGGATGTTGAGACGTAAAGACATTGGTTCGAAACCGTAGTAGGTTGTCTGTATCCTGGACAAATTCCAGTATCAAATAGCCGGGACCGTTCTGGGTCGCCTCTCGATACGCTTCACAGACTGCCTTCGGGAAGCACTTGCCGCGCGAGGTATGTAAACTGGTTACTATCGCGAACGTTTTTTAAGGCAACCAGATATTTCGCGTTAAGCGATATGTCGCGGCAGTGCGGGGCTTGGTGAAAAAAGTTCTGGGTAATTAGAATTACACTGAGGTTCCTGTGGTGACTGCCCTTGGTAAAAAGGTCACACACGGCTCCTGAATACACCTCGTTTAACAAGTCGTCAAGAATAAAAAGACAAGGTTTGCCTTGGGCGTTTTCAAAATTTTCCAGTACACCCTTGCGAATCTTCACGTTCTTCCTTAACGCGGCCAACGGATGCCTACACGCGGCACTCTGTTCACTGTAACACCAGATAATTCCAACTGGTAAATCTTGTTCGGTACACAAAGTGTCGAGGTTTTAAAGGAAACGTATACAGGACGTCGACTTTCCAGACCCCATAGGGACTCCGATAATGCAGGTAAACGGATTCTTAAATCTGATGTCACCGGCCATGAATGTCCGTTGTAGGCATTCACTCCGCGTTTATATACCCGAATGGAAGGAAAGTATTATCGTTCAAGCGCCTTCCTTTCAAAAAAGACACTCTGGATTTTTTCTTAGGCTCGCTTATAATATGCACTCCCCCTCTATACCTTTTACGTTTCATCTTATTTAGCGTGCGTACAATTACGGTCTCGTTCTGATCAGTTGCCAGAATCATGTCTTTCATTGTCTCGAAATTGACCAATTTGGATGCGCTAAAATGAAGCGTAATTCCGCGCACTTTACAGACTGTCTTGCTCTCGCCCGTCAATGTATTTAGTGTTTTGTACACATAATTTTTTGGGCCCGCACAGACCACCTCGGAAATTATTTCGTCAGGTTTCAATTCAGAAGTCATCTGCCCTAAATTGTCCCCCGTTTGAAGTAGTGAGGGTTTCTTTCTCTATTGTATGTATATAACAGAATCCGTGTCCTATAGATTCCTTTGTGTTTTAGGCTCTCCATGTATTTATATGGGTGAATTTTTGCACCTGCGGTGACGTAGGCGCCCATGACCTCGTTGGTATAACTTAGGCTCGGCACGCGTTCTTCTGAGGAAAACCGCCAAGAAATCCAGACCACATCATCGTTAGCAAACACCATGTTACGTACTTCGATTCCCGGCGTCACCAGAAATCGGTACAGTTCATGGGGATCTGAAATTAATTTTGTCTGTCGCTGTTTGCTTCTCTCTGTCAGCTTTCCCCACATAGAGTTGAGACAGAGTTCCCCAGGCCTCGTTTCGCCGCGTTATATCCGATCGAATCTTTGTCTAGCCGGATTCCTTCGCTCTGATAGAACTGCCGAATGTATAATTCTTCATCATCCGGGGTTCGAACCCAGTTCGGATAACCACTAGCCTCCGCTTTGAGTTACAGAAACGTGTTTATATAACCCACGAAAAGTCCGCCTTCACCGGTGTCGGGAACATATTGCGTGACTTCGTACTGATAAACTTCTTGAATTTCGGGAATTTTGTATCCTCTGTGAACTGCCAATCGCACTTCGTCAATTACCCACGTTCCTTCCAGACACCTTTCAGCATTGCTTAAATGCTGACATTCGCTATTCGTGTTATGTTCTCGAACACACGATCAGCACAGGCAGAATAATAGCTTCATTTTTATCGACAACTGAGGACAGGATGATAGAGGTTCTTTGGCGGCACGATCGTACATTTCATCAGTCCGTCCATCTTTAGACAGGCTTCCTTATCGGCACACGCGTCACCGACATGAATGATTGGATGACCTATGGGGAACTTGTAATACTTGCAGATATACGGGTACAGACTCATTACGTCACAATACTGGACAGAGACATCTTCCTCCCTATCTTATAGTGTAGGCGAATGGCTTCGGTTCGACCCCCGTAAAGAGCATCTCGGGTGATCAGGGGCGCCTGTCTTACTATGGGATGCGCGAGCAATTCGGGTTTCTGCTCCGCTAACTGGGTTTCGTCAAACTAACATTCCCACTGAATCTTAACCAGGTATACTGCCCGAGTAATCTGTTCGATTCTCACGATCGCCTGTTCAAAGCGTTCGGCCAGTCTCTCCGCCCATCGTTTTCACGTCTCTGAAAGGCTGGCATTGCAGCCATGGTAATAACATCCCAGAAATTCGTAGACGGTGCGGGTCTCTCTACAGTAACCGTCTACGCTGTAATGCGGCAATTCTGGAGGTCTGTTCTCGCGCCCATTTCTAGCGTGATGTAACATCCGTCCGTCTGTTCCATATGCAAGAGCCATATTAGGGCTTTTTTGTTATGTCTGTTATTAGCGCTGTAACCTCCCGCGGGAATCAATCCCACGATCTCCGGTTTCAAGAATTTCTTGCGAAGCACTTTATTGCATGCTGACGCGATTGTAAATTCCTCTAGGAAAACCTCGATATTTCCAATCTCGATAAAATCGCGCCTGAATATCTGACACGCCAGTCGCAAGACGGTGACGTCATCTTGGCAATACTCTTCCAGCACATGTCGGTTATAAAAGACCTCGTCTTTCTGCTAGTCATACCAGGCCATGAAGTCCCTTCTAGCTCCCTCCCCATCTCATCGGCGCCATAATATTTGATGTCCGTTATCGGGCCAACATAGGCCAAATTCGCCTGTGTTGAAATAGTGCGGAAACCACGATTTATACGTTGAAAGCCCGAATGCCTGGGGCAATTTACGTAAAGGCATGGGCAAGTAACACACGGAATCTACAAAAGGCAGGTGCTGCGTGCGCATGCTGATAATTTTTTGCTCACTTAAAATAATTTCGGGATTCCATTTCATAAAAATGGCTCTATTCAGAATAAACTGAGAATCGAAAGCCTTAGCGTTGTGTGCTATCGCCACGACCTTTTTGCGCCAAGGTCGAGGTTCGCAGAGATAAGATAACAAGTCCCCTACGGGATCCTCGAAGAAAGAATGGCGTCTCCTACCACAGAGCTCACAATCCACGTCGATATCGTCTTGCATCTCGCAAGCCGTACAGAACTGCTGTAAACAAACGAGCATCGGAATGTGCACATTTGCCTTATCCGAAAACTTTGTATCCTGTGTGGTTTCAAAATCGTAGAACACGAATAAGACATCGTCCCTGCGCGGCAATTTGTTCTTTAACGGCTTCATATATCAGAAATGACCGACCTCCTTGTTCTGATGGCAGTTTTTGCAGTATGGTTTGAAACATTCGTGCTTTTTACACGCAGCACAGCACAGTTGCGCTTCTGCTCGCACACGGACTTTCTTCCTAGCTTATTCGTCTTATTTAATTCTTTAATATTAATTTATTACATGCGGTACAATTCCTCTTCTTTTCACATACGGTTTTTTCCTAAATTGTTAGTCTTGTGCTTGTCAAAACATGCTCGACTCCTAAACTGCCTATTACAAGACTCGCACGGGATTCGAACATCAGCGTATGGACATGGCGGCATGGACATAGAGTCATTGCACGTCTCCTGACACCTATGCGTCCCGCCACTTTTCCATCCTTTGTTACAGCCTCTGTATACATACCGCCGTGTCATCGCACCTGTCAAATTATTTATCACGTGATAATGCTTTGAAACAGAGTCATAAAGCAGGTTAATTCTCTTTTCGGATTCCACCTGACCGTCAAACACAAAATCATCACAATTTCATCCCCCGAAATAGACAATTCTGTACTCTTTGAAATTCTCCTGAAATTTCATTAGTTCGGGGATTCCTCCGCCATTTGTCAAGTCTATACCTGTCGTCGCAAGTAAACGATCTACAACCGGACGTGTCCTTCTTTCCTGACGAAATGCTTTGTAATCTGGATCATTAGTTAATTTGGAGATACTAATAATTAGGGTATGAGCCAAGCAGTTTTCTCTCGCCGTGACTTCTACTATCCTTTTCAGATGGGCTATGGCCTCTAGCGTTCTATCCTTAGTTGTGATGGCCTCACCTCCAAACCCTATTGGCATTTTTACAGAATGGACGGTCATCACTAATTTATCTACAGCATTAAACCTAGCATTTGACTGGGCCACCTTCTCGAAAACTGACCAGGTCACATCTCCCGTTATATGGTCACTTCTTCTGAAGCTGATCCCTCTACCTTTGTCCTGCACATTAACTTCGTTGCTAATCCTAACTCCGACTATATCAGAATCCTCGCAATCTCGTAACGCGTACTCAAACAATTCTGCCACACTGGCTACGAAATGGGACATCGGGTTCGAATCCTCTCCCTCAAATTGGGGTAAGAGACGCACGGTAAGCTGCGTTCCTTCAGCATTGAAAAGCCTGTATTGTCTAGTCAGTTCCTGATCGATCGTGAATCTTCGAGTCTGAATATCATCTTGTGCCATACCCAAACTGAAATCAACACGCGAATGATAGGATCAGGTCATGTTTCACCACACACACACACACTATACAATGATTAAGAAATCTATTACTAACCTGTATCACAGCACAGAGAGAGAGATGTTGCTACCCTATTCCGTTATGTAGATATCAGCTTCCTAAATCTCTATTTATTTGCACGATACTTATGCCTTTATTGCTCTTAACCTATATCTGGTCATATGCTAAAAGTTATCACGTTTTTGTGTTTAGCTACAAAAGTCACTACTGTCGAACATATAAAAGGCCCTGTCTATAGCCAACTACTACCAGGCGAAAGGACAGCGGAGAGAGAATAACTGAGGAGGAGATAACAGGATTTTCCGAAAAAGAGAAAATTTTGAGGTAGGCATTTCCTTCATTACATTGTTCCTACGAACGGATTAAAGTTATATGGAGCTTGAACAGGTCTTTCAATTTTTTTCAGATGGATCTATCGATGAAATTTAAGGGGACTTCGTATTTTCAGGCGATTAAGATACCATCTTTGAAGATGAATACACCGTATCCCATTGAACGAGCAGAAAAACTCCAGACTAGATTTGGCGAGGCGATATTACTGACTTTACAAGAATCCCCGCTGGTATCAGAATAGATTACGTCACATGACCCGATGTCTCCGTCCCAATGACTGTAGTTGTACCATCTGCAGACGTCAACCTCCCTCCCTACTCGTTTCGGCGTCCAATACACTTTTTCAGTTAGTTCTCGAGCTCGATCAGTTCGTACTGACCAGTGAGACTACATACAGTCAGTATGTTCAAGCGGTCAGTTCGCGCAGGGTACCTACTCGAAGATTGCTCCCTCCAAACTTTCCGGTCATCCGCCTCCGTTTCCGATGTGACGTCTTCTCCCATAAACTACACCATCATTGTCAGGGTAATGGGACTTGGGAAGTAGAGATAAAGCGGACCTTTAAATCAGACATTGAAGCTATCAGATCTTCAGCAGTATTAGAAAATTTATTCTGGTGTAGATATTGTAAAAGGGGTCTCTTCTTTTATCCCATCTGTTTACGTCACCCTATACTTTAAAGTTGTCGGCAGATGCGTTATCTAGCGTCTTTTTTCAGCATGGCGACCATCACTACCTTCACACACACGACTACCGGTCGGGAAATCCTCACTCATTACTGTGCCGCAGAGTTTCGGCAAATCGTCTCTCAATAGTGGACAGACTGATTGCACGTTCGATAACCGGACAGGGTCTACAGATACTCGTCCATCAACATTATGGTTACTGTCTACATCTCGAATGGAGAGGCAGCAGCAGCGGTAGGGTCTCGTCGAGGTTTGTGGAGAGACAATTCCTTATGTCGGGTGAAGCTGAAACATTCTGTACAGAACTATGTAGCTACGGGTTAGGACTGTGTACTTGTGTGTATGAGGGATATTACATGTCCACGCATGTAAGAGCTCCTAGATGCCTTCGAAAGCCTTTAATGCAGTCTCAGGAATATCTATTGAAACCAAAGTGACGGTTACAAGCCATGCAGGACACGTCAGACGGAACTCACTGTGGGTGTCATATCTCATCCTCCTATATGCTAGAATGGAGGAATACATAAGACACGTGTGCACGTGTCACTATATGGTATACTATGCTCTTCCGTGTTATCTAGTTTCAGCCTCCTGTAGTCAGTCTAAAATAAGTCATATTTTTATCTTAGATCATGGCGTCGGGAGTCCTGAGGTATGTAAAACTGACGGATAATACTCTAGCTCCAACTAGAGAATCGTCAGAGGCTGCTGGTCTCGACCTACGAATTGCCTACGATGTCTTGATTCCTGCCTCTAGAAACGGGCTGGTAAAAACAGATCTAGCTATACAACTGCCTCCCGGATGTTATGGTAGAATTGCGCCACGTTCTGGATTGGCCTTACGACACCATATAGATGTGGGAGGTGGCGTGATAGATGAGCACTATCGCGGGAATCTGTGCGTGATTCTCTTTAATCATTCTGACAGGCCATTTTAAATTCGTCGGGGGACCGTGTAGCACAACTTATATGCGAGATTTTCTATCCTGATATAATAAAGGTAAACGAACTAGATAACACGGAAAGGGACATCCGAGGATTCGGATCGACAGGGCTTACCTAACTGTATGCTACAATTCTGTAAAAATAAAACATATTCTAAATAAGCATTTGTGTTCGCGCAAACATTATTTATGCTTCCTTTCCTATAACTCCTGAATATGCGGGTCATTTTGTAAAATATATTAAGGACTACTATTTATAATTCACAGATGCACGATATGAACACACTGTTCGCCGCTGCCACGATTGTCAGCGTCAATATTCTGGTGCGGGGTGTGCCGTATCGCAACATGTACGTCGAAAAAAATCGTGATGGCCGATAGTGTGCGGCTAATATTAAAACTACGAGCAGAACCGAGGAATATATTTGACAAAATGCCGGCGTACGATGCTTATTTCTTTACGGATTCCCAGATATCCAGGATTAACAAAGAAGAACTTTTTGTTAACCTCTCTTATTGGGGTAGAACAGATTCTGGGGATCCGATTATACAAATAAGAAAGGCCGCCTTGCCTATGCCTACGTATTCGGAGATGCTGGCAGCGGGAGCTGTCGGAAATTGATAACAGACGCCTAAGAAAAAGATAAATAAATTATCACATTACTTTGGATTTTATTTCTCTCTTAATCCTTGACAAAAACCTTACCCTTATCCTCCTCATATTATGCTAGCCAAAAACATTCACAATCTTAGTAACAATTTCTATAATCACGTGTACACGACATGACTTACATAGCACGTGATAGTCTAGTGGAAGTCCGAACCGATGCCATCTTATCTCTCTCTCTCTAAACGTCTGACTCTCAGACTTGCGACATGTGCATTCAGTCGAAGGCCAGCGCCCGTCGCATGCAGTACACGACAGACCGGATAAATATACCAAACTATACGGCGGCAGCATTATTATGACGTCAACCCTAGATATTATTAAAACACATCCATTACCAATCACCACGATGGTCTTACCTCACACCAAACTACCAATACCTATCACTACATCGGTCACGACGGCCGGAACTCATGGAACAGGGGGGCAATGGCGGCACCCTGACAAAATTCCTTGAAAAAGTCGAAAGCCCAGGGCGGGATATAGCTGAACACCTACTACTGCGCAGGTTCACAAGGTTTAGGTTGCTCCCGGTAGGAGCGCTACTGAACAAAAAGAAACAGTTAATGGCGTGGTAAAAGGCAGCAAGCTTTGACCAGTTAGTTTCTTCTACTGGGCACTGCAACTTGACGTTGAAGGTGCAAAGTAGCTACCGGCTAGGATACAGGGGCAGTCTACGATAACGGCTTCAGGGGACACAGGGAGGGTTTTGCACAAGAACGGCCCAGATATGTTTTGCGCTAAAAGCTGACAGTCAACGGTTTGCGAGGCTGAAGCCTCAGCCAGGGAAATCCACCTGTCGTGCTAGTTGTGAAGTTGAAAATTTCCAAGGCCTCCAAGAAGGGGTTCGGAAGCCCCTAGCAAGGGGCGGACCGGCTAAAAATCTTGACACTAAATTGGAAAAGCTGGCCTCTCATTTGCACGGTGACTTGGCCTTGGTCTGAAGGGTTAATTTGTACGATTGACACACAATGATAATACTGAGAAAGTAAAAACATATGGTACATTACCGGCTCCCCCTCCTCCCACGTCGGCACTGTAAATTCCATAGACCAAGCATACAAACCCACACTGTACGAACGGCCACATCGGTAAGAATTTGCTCAGGACATCTCATACCGACTAACAACGACAAGAGAAACCGTTCGGATGTTTCTTTCACACACTGCAAAACGTTTCGTAAAATTTTCTATACTTTGTGATTTTTATACGTACGTAATGTGATAATGTAATGGCTGCGGTTAACAAAACACCGCTGCCAGCAATGTAATGGCTGGCGGTTAACACCGCTGCCACCAATGTAATGGACCCGGTGGCTGTAGGACCACCGTTGTCACCAATGTAATGGGTCAGGTCTCCTGTGTGAGTGCCTGATGCCCTATAAGGAAATAAATGC
>Ga0268261_10000895_pt1 | contig 19791 bp, 12 predicted proteins | sample TergutNc150P1_FD_190353 | JGI IMG/M metagenome (GOLD analysis project Ga0268261, IMG submission 190353) | Nasutitermes corniger P1 segment gut microbial community from laboratory colony in Florida, USA - Nc150 P1 (SPAdes) (version 2) | ecosystem: Host-associated > Arthropoda: Insects >...
AAGAGTAACATCTATGCTAATCAAGTTATATGCTTGTAGTATTACGATTGTAAAGAAGTAATGGAGCAAGCAATAAACCATACTTAAAAAAAAAAAAAGGTAACTGGAGGGTACAGCATGTTATGGATGTCTAGTTTATACAACGGAACGGGAGGGTACAGCATGTAATGGATGTATAGTGTATACAACGTAACAGGAGCGTACAGCTTCTTGTGGATGTCTAGTGTCTACAACGTAACTGGAGGGTACAGCTTGTTATGGATATCTAGTGTATAAAACCTAACTGAAGGGTACAGCTTGTTATGGATGTATAGGATATACAACGTAACTGGAGGGTACAGCATATTATGGATGTCTAGTTTATACAACGTAACTGGAGGATACAGCTTGTTATGGATGACTAGTGTATACAACGTAACTGTAGGTTACAGCTTGTGATGGATGTATAGAATATACAAGGTACAGCTTGTTATGGATGTCTAGTGTATAAAACGTAACTGGAGGGTACAGCTTGTTATAGATGTCTAAGATATAAAACGTAACTGGAGCGTACAGATTGTTATGGATGTCTAGTGTATAAAACGCAACTGGCGGGTATAGATTTTTATGGATGTCTAGTGCATAAAACGTAACTGTAGGGTTCAGCTTTTTATGGATGTCTAGTGTACAAAACGTAACTGGGGGCTTGGACTTGCCACGGTTTATGTTGTATACCACACAACTGGAGGGTACAGCTACTTATGGATGGCTAGTGTATACAACGCAAGTGGACGGTACAGCTTTTGATGGATGTGTAGTGTATAAAACGTAACTGAAGGGTACAGGTTGTAATGGATTTCTAGTGTATAAAACGTTACTGGAGAATACAGCTTGTTATGGATGTCTAGTGTATACAACGTAACTGGAGGGTACAGCATGTTATGGATGTCGAGTGTATACAACGCAACTGGAGGCTACAGCTTGTTATGGATGTCTAATGTATATAACGTAAATTTAGGGTAGAGATTGTTATGGATGTCTAGTGTATACATCGAAATTGGAGGGTACAGTTTTTTATGGATGTCTAGTGTATACAACGCAACGGGGGGTTCAGCTTGTTAAGGACGTCTAGTGTATAAAACGCAACTGGAGGGTACAGCTTTATATGGATGTCTAGAGTATACAACGCAACTGGAGGTTACAGCTAGTTATGGATGTCTATTGAATAAAACGAAACTGTAGTGAACAGATTTTTATGGATGTCTAGTGTATACAACGTAACTGGAGGGTACAGGTTGTTATGGATGTCAAGTGTATAGAACGTAACTGGAGGGTACAGCTTGTTACGTATATCTAGTGTTTGCAACGCAACTGGAGGGTACAGCTATTTAAGGATGTCTAATGTATAAAACGTAATTGAAGCGTAGGCTTGTTGTGGATGTCTAGTGTATGAAACGCAACTGGAGGGTACAGCTGTTTATATATATCTAGTGTATACAACGTAACTGTAGGGTAGAGCGTGTTATGGATGTCAAGTGTATACAACGCAACTCGAAGGTACAGCTTGTTAAGGTTCTATAGTGTATACAAAGTAACTGAAGGGTACAGATTGTTATGGATATCTAGTGTATACCCCGTACCTGGAGTGTACAAATTTTTATGGATGTATAGTGTAAGCAACGTAACTGCAGGGTACAGATTTTTATGTGTTTCTAGACTATACAACGTAAGTGAAGGGTACAGCTTGTTGTGGGTATATAGTGTATACAACGTAACTTTAGGGTACAACTTGTTATGGATGTCTATAGTAACAACGCAACTGGAGAGTGCAGCTTGTTATGAATGTCTAGTGTATAAAACGAAACAGAAAGGCACAGCTTGTTATGGATATCTAGTGTATACAACGTAACTGTGGGGTTCAGCTTGTTATGGAGAACTAGTGTATGGAACGTAACTGAAGGGTACAGCATGTTATGGATGTCTAGAGTATACAACGTAACTGAAGGGTACAGCTTCTTATGGACATCTAGTATATACAACGTAATAGGAGGGTAAAGTTTTTTATGGATTTCTAGTGTATAGAACGCAACTGAATTGTACAGCTTGTTATGGATATCTTGTGTATAATATTTAAATGAAAGGTACAGATTCTTATGGAAGTCTTGATTATACAACGTAACTGGAGTGAACAGCATGTTATGGTTGTCTGGTGTATAAAACGTAAATGAATGGTACAGTTTTTTATGGATGTATAGCTATAAACGTAACTTGAGGGTACAACTTTTTATCTGTGTCTAGTGTATACAACGTAACTGAAGTGTAAATCTTGTTTTGCGTATCCAGAGTATAAAACGTAACTGAAGTGTACATATAACGTAACTGGATGGTACAGATTTTATCGATGTGTAGTTTATAGAAAGTTACTGGTGGATACAGCCTGTTATGGGGGTATAATGTAAACAACGTATCTGAATTGTACGTCTTGTTATGGGAATGTAGTTTATAAAACGTAACTGAAGGGTACATAGAATGAAAATGGAGGGTAAGCTTGTAATGGATGTATAGTTTATACAACGTTATTGGAGGTTACAATTTTCTTTAAGGATGTATAGTGCATACAACGTAATTTAAGTGCACAGCTTTTTAAGGATGTATAGTCTATTCAACGTAACTGAAGGGCACAGCTTCTTATGGATGTCTAGTGTAAACCACGTACCTGGAGAGTACAGTTTGTTATGGATGTATAGTATAAACAACGTGACTAAGGAGTACAGATTTTTATGTGTTTCTAGTCTATAAAACGGAAGTGAAGTGTACAGTTCGTTATGGATATGCTGTGTATACAACGTAACTGTAGGGTACAGATTTTTATGGATGTCTAGTGTATACAACGCAACTGGAGAGTACAGCTTGTTATGGATTTCTAGTGTATAAAACGAAACTAAAGTGTAGAACTTGTTATGGATGTCCAGTGTATAAAACGTAACTGGAGGGTGCAGCTTGTTTTGGATTTTTAGTGTATAGAACTTAACTGGAGGGTACAGCTTGTTAGGGAGGACTAGTGTATAAACGTAACTGTAGTGTACAGCTTGTTATGGATGTCTAGTGTATACAACGTAATTGGAGGTTACAGCTTGTTATGGATATCTAGATTATATTACGTAACTGGAGGAAACAGCTTGTTTGGGATGTCTAGTGTATACAACGCAACTGGAGGATACAGCTTGATATGGATATCTAGTGTATACAACGTAACTTGAGGGTACAGCTTGTCATGGATGTCTAGTTTATACAACGCAACTGGAGGGTACAGCTTGTTATGGATGCCCAGTGTATACAACGTAACTGGAGGAAACAGATTGTTTTGGATGTCTAGTGTATACAACGTAACTGGAGGGTACAGCTTGTTATAGATGCCTAGCGTATACAACGTAACTGGAGGGTACAGCTTGATATGGATGTCTAGTTTATACAACGCAACTGGAGGGTACACCTTGTTATGGATGTCTAGTGTATACAAGGTAACTGGAAGGTACAGCTTGTTATGGATGTCTAGTGTATAAGTCGTAACTGGAGGGTACATCTTGTTATAGATGTCTAGGATATAAAACGTAACTGGAGGGTACAGATTGTTATGGATGTCTAGTGTATAAAACGTAACTGAAAGATACATCTTGTTATAAATGGCTAGTGTATACAACGTAACAGGAGGGTACAGATTGTTATGGATGTCGTGTATACAAAGTAATTGGAGGGTACAACTTGTTAGGGATGTCTAGTGTATTAAACGTGACTAGGTTATAGCTTTTTATGCATGTCTAGTGTATGCAAGGTAACTGGAAGGTACATCTTGTTATGGATATCAAGTGTACAAACGTAATTGGAGTGTACAGCTTGTTATAGATATCTACGATATAAAACGTGACTGGAGGGTACAGATTGAATTGGATGTCTGGTGTATACAACGCAACTGGCGGGTATAGCTTGTTATGCATGTCTAGTGCATACAACGAAAGTGTAGGGTACAGCTTCTTATGGACGTCTAGTGTATACAACATAACTGGAGTGTATAGCTTGTCACGGTTGTATAGTGCATTCAACGCAACTGGAGGGTACAGCTATTTATGGATGTCTAGTGTATAAAACGCAAGTGGAGGGTACAGCTTTTTATGGATGTCTAGTGTACAAAACGTAACTGAATGGTACAGCTTGCTATGGATGTCTAGTGTATACAACCCAACTGGAGGATACAGCTTGTTATGGGTGTCTAGTGTATAAAAGTATAAAACTATAAAACGGCTGTGAAGTGTACAGGTTCTTATGGATATCTGGTGTACACAACGTAACTGTAGGGTACAGTTTCTAATGGATGTTTAGTGTATACTACACAACTGGTGATTACAGGTTGTTATGGATTTCTAGTGTATAAAACTTAACTGAAGTGTACAGCTGGTTGTGGAATTCTAGTGTATAAAACGTAACTGGAGGGTGCAGTTTCTTATGCATCTTTAGTGTATAGAAAGTAACTGGAGGATACAGCTTGTTAGGGACGTCTAGTGTATAAAACGTAACTTTAGGGTTGAGCTTGTGATGGATGTCTAGTGTATACAACGTAACTGGAGATGACAGCTTGTTTAGATGTCTAGTGTATACAACGTAATTGGAGGGAACAGTTTGTTATGGATGTCTACTCTATACAACGGAACTGGAGGGTACAGCTTGTTATGGATGTCTAGTTTATACAACGCAACTGGAGGGTACAGCTTGCTATGGATATCTAGTGTATAAACCGTAACTGAAAGGTACAGCTTGTTATGGATGGCTAGTGTAAACAACGTAACTGGAGGGTAAAGATTTTTATGGATGTCTAGTGTATACAACGTATTTGGAGGGTACAGTCTGTTGTGGATAACTAGTGTTTACAACGTAACTGTAGGGTACAGCTGGTTATGGATGTCTAGTGTATACAACGTAACTGGATAGTACAATTTGTTATGGATATCTAGTGTATAAAACGTAACTGTAGGGTACAACTTGTTAAGGATGTCTAGTGAATACAAAGGAACTGGAGGGTACAGCATGTTATGGATATCTAGTGTATAAAACGGAACTGGAGGGTACAGCTTGTTATGGATGTCTAGTGTATACAACGTAATTGCAGGGTACAGACTGTAATGCTTGTCTAGTGTATAAAAAGCAACTGGAGGGTACAGCCTGTTATGGATATCTAATGCACACAACGCAAATGGAGTATACAGCATTTTATGGATGTCTAGAGTATAAAACGTAACTGAAAGTTACAGCGTGTTATCGATGTCTAGTTTATGCAACGCAACTGGAGGATACAGGTTGTTATGGATGTCTAATGTATATAACGTAACTTTAGGGTAGAGATTGTTATGGATGTCTAGTGTATACATCGAAACTGGAGGGTACCGTTTGTTATGAATGTCCGTTGTATACAACGCAACGGGGGGTACAGCTTGTTAAGGACGTCTAGTGTATAAAACGCTACTGGAGGGTGCAGATTTTCCCGATGTCTAGTGCATAAAACGTAACCGAAGGGTACAACTTTATATGGAAGACTACAGTATAGAACTAAACTGGAGGTTACAGATAGTTATGGATGTCTATTGAATAAAACGTAAGTGTAGTGTACTGATTGTTATGGATATCTAGTGTATACAACGTAAATGGAGAGTACAGGTTTTTATGGATGTCAAGTGTATAGAACGTAACTGGAGGGTACAGCTTGTTACGTATGTCTAACGTATGCAACGCAACTGGAAGATACAGCTATTTAAGGATGTCTAATGTATAAAACGTAATTGAAGCGTACAGCTTGTAATGGATGTCTAGTGTATAAAACGCAACTGGAGGGTACAGCTGTTTATGGATGTCTAGTGTGTACAACATAATTGTAGGGTAGAGCTTGTTATGGATGTCAAGTGTATACAACGCAACTGGAAGGTACAGCTTGTTAAGGTTTTATAGTTTATACAACCTAACTGAAGGGTACAGCTTGTTATGGATATCTAGTGTATACCACGTACCTGGAGTGTACAACTTGTTATGGATATATAATGTAAGCAACGTAACTGCAGGGTACAGATTGTTACGTGTTACTAGAATGTACAACGTAAGTGAAGGGTACAGCTTGTTATGGGTATCTAGTGTATACAACGTAACTTTAGGGTACAGAATGATATGGATGTCTATAGTAACAATGCAACTGGAGAGTACAGCTTGTTTTGGAGTCTAGTGTATAAAATGAAACTGAAGGGTACAGCATGTTATGGATGTCTAGATTATACAACGTAACTGAAGGGTACAACTTGTTATGGACATCTAGTATATACAACGTGATAGGGGGGTAAAGTTTTTATGGACTTCTAGTGTATAGAACGCAACTGGAAGGTCAGCTTGTTATGGATGTCTTGTGTATACAACTTAAATGAAGGGTATAGATTGTTATGGTTGTCTAGATTATACAACGTAACTGGGGTGAAGAGCATTTTATGGTTGTCTGGTGTATAAAACGTAAATGAATGGTACAGTTTGTTATGGATGTATAGCTATACAACGTAACTTGAGGGTACAACTTTTTATGTGTGTCTAGTGTATACAACGTAACTGGAGTGGAAATCTTGTTTTGTGTATCCAGAGTATAAAACGTAACTGAAGTGTACATATAACGTAACTGGAGGTTACAGATTTTATGGATATGTAGTTTATAGAAAGATACTGGTGGATACAAATTGTTATGGATGTATACTGTAAACAACGTAACTGAAGTGTACGTCTTGCTATGGGAATATAGTGTACGAAACGTAAGTGAAGGGTACATAGAATGTAACTGGAGGGTAAGCCTGTAATGGATGTATAGTTTATTCAACGTAATTGGAGGTTACAATTTTTTATGGATGTATAGTGCATACAAATTAATTTAAGTGTACAGCTTTTTAAGGATGTATAGTCTATTGAACGTAACTGAAGGGCACAGCTTGTTATGGATATCTAGTGTAAACCACGTACCTGGAGAGTACAGTTTATTTTGGATGTATAATATAAAAACGTAACTAAAGAATACAGCTTTTTATGTGTCTCTAGTCTATAAATCGGAAGTGAAGTGTACAGCTTGTTATGGATATTCGGTGTATATAACGTAACTGTGGGGTACAGATTTTTATGGATGTCTACTACATACAACGCAACTGGAGAGTACAGCTTGTTGTGGATTTCTAGTGTATAAAACGTAACTGAAGTGTAAAGCTTGTTATGGATGTCTAGTGCTTAAAATGTAAGTGGAGGGTGCAGCTTGTTATGGATGTTTAGTGTATAGCACGTAACTGGAGGTCACAGCTTGTTAGGGACGACTAGTGTATATAACGTAACTGGAGGGTACAGCTTGTTATGGATGTCTAGTGTATACAACGTAGTTGGAGGTTACAGCTTGTTATGGATGTCTAGTGTATACAACGTAACTGGAGGAAACAGCTTGTTTTGGATGTCTGGTGCATACAACGTAACTGGAGAGTACAGCTTGTTATGGATGTCTAGTGTATACACTGTAACTTGAGGGTAGAGTTTGTTATGGATGTCTATTTTATGCTACGCAACTAGATGGTACAGCTTATTATGGATGTCTAGTGTATACATGGTAACTGGATGTTACAGCTTGTTATGGATGTATAGTGTATACAACGTAACTGGAGGAAACAGATGGTTTTGGATGTCTAGTGCATACAACGTAACTGGAGATAACAGCTTGATATGGATGTCTAGTTTATACAACGCAACTGGAGGGTTCAGATTGTTATGGATATCTAGTGTATACAAGGTAACTGGAAGGTACAGCTTGTTATGGATTTATAGTGTATAAATCGTAACTGGAGAGTACAACTTGTTATAGATGTCTAAGATATAAAACGTAACTGGAAGGTACAGATTGTAATGGATGTCTAGTTTATAAAACGTAACTGAAAGACACAGCTTTTTATAGATGGCTAGTGTATACAACGTAACTGGAGGGTACAGATTGTTATGGATGTCTAGTGTAAACAATGTAATTGGAGGGTACAAATTGTTATGGATGTCTAGTATATACAACGTAACTGTAGGTTACAGCTTGTTATGGATGCCTAGTGTATACAAGGTAACTGGAAGGTACAACTTCCTATGGATGTCTAGTGTATAAACGTAACTAGAGGGTACAGCTTGTTATAGATATCTAGGATATAAAACGTAACTGGAGGGTACAGATGGTTATGGATGTCTAGTGTATATAACGAAACTGGCGGGTATAGCTTCTTATGGATGTCTAGTGCATAAAACGTAACTGTAGGGTAGAGCTTGTTATGGACGTCTAGTGCATACAACATAACTGGAGGGTAGAGCTTGTCATGGTTGTATAGTGTATACAACGCAACTGGAGGGTACAGCTATTTATGGATGTCTAGTGTATACAACGCAAGTGGAGGGTACATTTTTTATGGATGTCTAGTGTATAAAACGTAACTGAAGGGTACAGCTTTTATGGATGTCTAGTGTATACAACCCAACGGCAGGATACAGCTTGTTATGGGTGTCTAGTGTATAAAAGTATAAAACTATAAAACGCACGTGAAGTGTACATATTGTTATGGATATCTGGTGTATACAACGTAACTGTAGGGTATAGTTTTTATGGATGTCTAGTGTATACAACGTACCTGGAGGATACAGATTGTTATGGATGTCTGGTGTATACAAGGTAATTGGAGGGTACAGTTTGTTGTGGATGTCTGGTGTATACAACGTACCTGTAGGGTACATTTTGTTATGGATGTCTAGTGTATAAAACGTAACTGGATGGTACAACATGTTATGGATGTCTAGTGTATAAAACGTAACTGAAGGGTACAGCTTTTATGGATGTCTAGTGTATACAACCCAACGGGAGGGTACAGCTTGTTATGGGTGTCTAGTGTATAAAAGTATAAAACTATAAAACGCATGTGAAGTGTACATATTGTTATGGATATGTGGTGTATACAACGTAACTGTAGGGTATAGTTTCTATGGATGTCTATTATATACAACGCAACTGGAGAGTACAGCTTGTTATGGATTTCTAGTGTATAAAACGTAACTGAAGTGTACAGCTTGTTATGGATGTCTAGTGTATAAAAAGTAACTGGAGGGTGCAGCTCGCTAGGGACGTCTAGTGTATAAAACGTAACTGTAGTGTAGAGATTGTGATGGATATCTAGTGTATACAACGTAACTGGAGGGTACAGATTGTTATGGATGTCTGGTGTATACAACGTAATTGGAGGGTACAGTTTGTTGTGGATGTCTGGTGTATACAACGTACCTGTAGGGTACATTTTGTTATGGATGTCTAGTGTATAAAACGTAACTGGAGGGTACAACTTGTTATGGATGTCTAGTGTATAAAACGTACCAATAGCGTACGGCTTGTTATGGATATCTAGTATATACAACGTAACTGGAGGTACAGCTTGATAAGGATGTTTAGCGTATACAACGTAAGTGGGGGGTACAGCTTTTTATGGATGTGTAGTGTACACAACGGAACTGGAGGGTGCAGCTTGTTATGGATGTCCAGTGTATAAAACGGAGCTGTAGGTTAGAGCTTGTTATGGATGTCTAGTGTATACAACGTAACTGCAGGGTACAGCTTTTTATGGTTGTCAAGTTTATAAAAAGCAACTGGAGGGTACAACTTGTTATGGATAACTAGTGTATACAACGCAACTGGAGGGTTCAGCTTGCTTTGGATGACTAGTGCATACAACACAACTGGGGGTACAGCTCTTAATGAACGCCTAGTGTATACAACGCAACTTGATGTTACAGCTTTTTATGCATGTCTATTGTATATAATGAAACTGTTGGGTACAGATTGTTATGGATGTCTAGTGTATAAAACCTAACTCTAGGGTACAGCTTGTTATGGGTGTCTAGTGTATAAAACGTAACTCTAGGTTACAGCTTGCTATCGATGTCTAGTGTATACAACGCAACTCGAGGGTACAGTTTGTAATGGACGTCTAGTCTACACAACGTAAATAGACGGAAGAGCTTGTTATGGATGTTTAGTGTATACAACGCAACTGGAGGGTACAGCTTGTTATGGATGTCTAGTGTATACAACGCAACTGGAGAGTACAGCTTGTTATGGATATCTAGTGTATACAACACAACTGGAGGGTACAGCTTCTTATGGATATCTATTGTATACAACGCAACTGGAGAGTACAGCTGTTATGGATATCTGTTGTATACAACGCAACTGGAGGGTACATCTTGTTATGGATATCTAGTTTATACAACGTAAGTGGAGGGTACAACTTGTCATGGATCTCTAGTATAGAAAAGGCAACATTTCGGGCGCAGCTTTTTATGGATCTAGTGTATACAACGCAACTGTAGGGTACAGCTTGTTATGGATTTCTAGTGTATACAACGAAACTGGGGGGTATAGCTTGTTATGGATGTCTAGTGTATACAACGTAACTGGAGGATACAGCTTGTTATGGATGTCTAGTGTATAAAACGTAACTGAAGTGTACAGCATTTTATGGATATCTAGTGTGTACATCGGAAGTGGAGGGTACAGCTTGTTATGGATGTCTAGTGTATAAAACCTAACTGAAGTGTACAGCTTGTTATGGATATCTAGGCTATACAACGCAACTGTATGGTACAGCTTGTTATGGATGTCTAGTCTATACAACGAAAAATGGAGGGTACAGCTTGTTATGGATGACTAGATTATACAACGCAAATGGAGAGTACAGCTTTTTATGAATATCAAGTGTATACAACTCAACTGCAGGGTAGAGCTTGTTATGGATGTCTAGGGTATACATCGCAACTGTAGGGTACAGTTGTTATGGAAGTCAAGTGTATACATCGCAACTGGAGGCTACAGCTTTTTAAGGATGTATAGTGTATACAACGTAACAGAAGGGTACAGCTTGTTACGGATAACTAGTGTATACCACGTACCTGGAGGGTACAAGTTGCTTTGGATTTATTTTTTAAGCAACGTAACTGGAGGGTACAGATGGTTATGCGTTTCTAGTTTATACATCGTAAGTGAAAGGAACAGCTTGTTATGGGTGTCTAGTTTATAGTACGAAATTTTAGGGGACAGCATGTTATGGATTTGTAGTGTAACAATGCAACTGGAGAGTACAGCTTCTTAAGGATGTCTAGTGTATAAAACAATACTGAAGGGTACAGCTTGATATGGATGTGTAGTGTATACAACTTAACTGGAGGGTTCAGCTTGTTAATTTAGTCTAGCGGATAGAACCTAACTGAAGGGTACAGCATGTTATGGATGTCTAGTTTATACAACGTAACTGAATGGTACAGCTTGTTATGGACTTCTAGTATAAACAATGTAACAGGAGGTTACAGCTTTTTATCGATTTCTAGTGTATAGAACGCAACTGGAGGGTAGAGCTTGTTATGTATGTCTAGAGTATACAACGTAACTGGAGTGAACAGCTTGTTATTGTTGTCTAGTGTATACAACGTAACTGAATGGTACAGTGTGTAATGGATGTATCGCTATAAAACGTAACTTGAGGGTCAGCTTTTTACGTGTTTCTAGTTTATACAATGTAACTGAAGTGTACAACTTGTTATGGGTATCTAGAGAATAAAACGTAAATGACGGGTATATATAACGTAACTGGAGAGTATAGTTTGATATGGATGTACAGTGGATACAACGTAACTGGAGAGAAAAATTTTGTTATGGATCTGTAGTTTATACAAAGTTACTGGAGGGTACAGCTTGTTATGGATGTATACTGTAACCAACGAAACTGAAGTGTACATCTTTTTATGGGTATGTAGTGTATAAAACGTAACTGAAGGATACATAGAAGGTAACTGGAGGGTAGGGTTGTTAGGGATGTATAATTTATACAAAGTAATTGGAGGTTACAGTTTTTTATGGATGTATAGTGCATATAACGTAACTTAAGTGTACACCTTTTTATGGATGTATAGTGTATACAACGTAACTGAAGGCACAGCTTGGTATGAATTTCTAGTGTAAACCACGTACCTGGAGTGTACAGCTTGTTATGAGTGTATAGTGTCAACAACGTAAGTGGAGAGTACACCTTTTTATGTGTTTATAGTCTATAAAACGTAAGTGAAGTGTACAGCTTGTTATGGATATCTGGGGTATACAACGTAATTGAAGGGTACATTTTGTTATGGATTTCTAGTGTATACAACGCAACTGGATAGTACAGCTTGTTATGGATTTCTAGTCTATAAAACGTAACTGAAAGTTACAGCTTGTTATGGATGTCTAGTTTATAAAACGTAACTGGAGGGTGCAGCTTGTTTTGGATGTCTAGTATATGCAACGTAAGAGGACGGTACAGCTTGTTATGAATGTCCATTGTATACAACGCAACTGGAGGGTACAGCTTGCTATGGAGGTCTAGTTTATACACCGTAACTGGAGGGTACAGCTTGTTATGGATGTCTAGTGTATACAACGTAGTTGGAGAGTACAGCTTGTTATGGTTGTCTAGTGCATAGAACGTAACTGGAGGGTACATCTTGTTTTGATTGTCTAATTTATAAAACGTAACTGTAGGGTACAGCTTGTTATGGATGTCTAGTGTATACAACGTAACTGGAGTTTACAGCTTGTTATGGATGTCTAGTGCATACATCGTAACCGGTGGGTATAGCTTGATTTGGATATCTAGTGTATACAACGTAACTGGAGGGTACAGCTTGATGGATGTCTAGTTTATGCAACGTAACTGGAGGGTACGGCCTGTTATGGATGTTTAGTTTATACAAAGCAATTGGAGGGTTACAGTTTGTTATGGATGTCTAGTGTATAAAACGTAACGGAAGGGTACAGCTTGATCCAGATGGCTATTGTATACAACCTAACTGGAGGGTACAGCTTGTTATGGATGTCTAGTGTATACAACCTAATTGGAGGGTACAGTCTGTTGTCGATGTCTAGTGTATTCAACGTAAATGGATGGTACAGCTTGTTATGGATATCTAGTGTATGAAACGTAAATGTAGCGTACATCTTGTTATGGATGTCTAGTAAATACATCGTAACTGGAGGTAGAGCTTGATATGGATGTCTAGTGTATACAACGTAAGTGGAGGGTAGAGCTTGTTATGGATGTCTAGTGTATACAACGGAACTGTAGGGTGCAGCTTGTTACGGATGTCCAGTGTATAAAACGGAGCTGTAGGTTACAGCTTGTTAGGGATGTCTACTGTATACAACGTAACTGCAGCGTACAGCTTTTTATGGTTGTCTAGTTTATAAAACGCAACTGGAGGGTACATCTTGTTATGTATAACTAGTGTATACAACGCAACTGTAGGGTTCAGCTTGTTATGGATGACTAGTGTATACAACGCAACTGGGGTACAGCTCTTAATGGACGTCTAGTGTATACAACGCAACTGTAGGGTTCAGCTTGTTATGGATGTCTAGTGTATACAACGCAACTGGATGGTACAGCTTGTTATGGATATCTATTGTATACAATGCAACTGGAGGGTACAGCTTATTATGGATGTCTAGTGTATAAAACGTAACTATAGGGTACAGCTTGTTATGGATATCTAGTGTATAAAACGAAAATTCAGGGTACAGCTTGTTATGTATGTGTAGTGTATAAAACGTAAATGTAGGGTACAGTTTGTTATGGTTGTCTAGTGTATACAACATAAGTGGACGGTACAGCTTCTTATGAATGTCTAGTGTATACAACGCAACTGGAGGGTACAGCTTGTTATGGATGTCAAGTGTATACAATGAAACTGGAGGGTGCGGTTTTTTATGGATTTTTTTTTATAAAACGTAACTGTAGGGTACAGCTTGTTATGGATGTCTAGTGTATACAACGTAAGTGGAGGGTACAGCTTTTTATGGATGTCTAGTGTGTAAAACGTAACTCTAGGGTACAGCTTGTTATGTATGTCTAGTGTATAAAACGTAACTGGAGGGTACATTTTGTTATTGATGTATAGTGTATAATACGTTTCTCTAGGGTACAGCTTGTTATGGATGTCTAGTGTATACAACTTAACTGTAGGTTACAGCTTGCTATCGATGTCTAGTGTATACAACGCAACTGGAGGGTACAGTTTGTAATGGACGTCTAGTCTATACAACGTAACTGGAGGGTAGAGCTTGTTTTGGATGTCTAGTGTATACAACGCAACCGTAGGGCGCAGCTTGTTATGGATCTAGTATATACAACGCAACTGGAGGGTGCTGCTTGTTATGGATTTCTAGTGTATACAACGCAACTGGGTGTACAGCTTGTTATGGATGTGTAGTGTATACAACGTACCTGGAGGATACAGCTTGTTATGGATGTCTAGTGTATAAAACGTAACTGAAGGGTACAGCATTTTATGGATATCTAGTGTATACAACGCAACTGGAGGGTCAGCTTGTTATGGATGTCTAGTTTATAAAACGTAACTGAAGGGTACAGCTTGTTATGGACGTGTAGTATATACAACGTAACTGGAAGGTGCAGCTTGTTATGGATATCTAGTTTATAGAACGTAAGTGGAGGGTACAGCTTGTTACGGATGTCTAGTTTATACAACGTAACTGGAGTGTACAGCTTGTTATGGATATGTAGTTTATAGAACGTAACTGAATAGTATAGCTTGTTATGGATGTCTAGTGTATACAACGTTACTGTAGTGTACAGATTGTTATGGTTGTCTAGTTTATACAACGTAACTGGAGGGTACAGCTTTCTATGGAAATGTAGTTATTCAATGTAATTTGAGGGTACAACTTGTTATGTGTTTCTAGTGTATACAACGTAACTGATGGATACATCTTGTTATAGGTATCTAGATTATAAAACGTATCTGAAGGGTACATATAACGTAAGTGGAGGGTATAGCTTGTTATGGATGTGTAGTGTATAAAACTTAACTGGAGGGTACTACTTGTAATGGGTGTATAGTGTATACAACGTAAGTGGAGTGTACAGTTTGATATGGATGTATAGTTTATACAACGTAACTGGAGGGTACAGCTTCTTATGGATGAATAGTGTATACAACGTAACTGAATGGTACATCTTTTTATGGGTATGTAGTATATTAAACGTAACTGAAGAGTACATAGAACGTAACTGAAGGGTAAGTTTTTTATGGTTGTATAGTTTATACATCGTTACTAGAGAGTACTTTTTTTTATGGATGTATAGTGTATACAACGTTAGCTCCTGTATACAGGGTGTCGCAGGAGGAATGTGCTAGATTTCGGGAGGGTTTCGCTTATGTTAAATTATACCTATATAACCCAAAACATCTATGTCCATAGTTGAACGTTCACGGAGATAAGGGCCAGAGAAATTTGAAACTTTGACAGCTGTTACACACTTGTTGATTACCAAATACATATTAAAACTGGCAAGAATATGTTTTTTCTCTGGTGTTAATATCTGTACATAACATCAATCTAACTTTTGAGTGACACAAAGCCATTAAATTGAACTACAAAAAACTGGCACGCATGTCATAGTTGTTCTTAGGGTTCCAAGCACTATACATGACACATGAATGGCAAGCACTGACGTAACATGGGTGACTGCGCATTCTGGTGTGAGGCTAGTGTGAGCTGACTCTCCGTCATCGGACACCACACTCAAGGACAAACATTGATAAGAGTTGTGAGCTGACAGGTACAGTTCGTGGACCCGCCAGAAGACCACTCTTTTCTCTGGCCATTATCTTCGTAACCGTTCAACTTTGGACACAGGTGTTTCGGGTTATATCGGTATACTTTAACATAAGGAACACCCTCCCGATGTCTGTCACATTCCTCCTGGGACACCCTGTATTTTAAAGCAAAAAAGTCACTGTAAACAGTCTGCACTCAGCCGGGTCGCAACAGCACAGTAGATTTTCAGGAACTGTGAAAACTGAATTATTTTGTGTCCTAATGTGATAGTAAAATGTTATGTTCCTTTTGTTCAGAGTTCGGTATTTGTAGCATGTGTACTGTCAAACGTCACTCAAAAGCAATCACGACATGCTGTGAAACAAAACGGACGTGGATTTAAAAGAGTATATTGCAGGCAAGTAATACAATTTGCCTCAGTACAACCGGTCTGAAACGGCGGGTGTTGATACAGAAGCCTTTTTTTGGTGACCGGATTCGTCTTTTGAAAAACTGGGTGACTGAAGTAAGAGTGTCGATCGGTCACAGCAGCTGCCAAGGTGCAGAAATATTGTAAGGGATAGAACAACATAGCTGGAGAGTGACATCTCGGCAAATTAAATTGTTAGATTAATCTTCATGGTCACCGTCGTGAGAAACTAAAATCTTACGTACGAGGACCCTGCATACTTGGCGGTTAACAGGAACGAATTATGTCGCAGAAGAGACGACCGCTTGCGATATGGCGATGGAACAAGCGGAAGTGTGCAAGTGGCTCACATTTTGGCCAGAAGAATGGATGAAGCGTGGGTACAGGGGAGAGGAGCCAGGGGTAAGTGGGTATTTGCCAACCAAAGTCTTTGGCAAAGGTCACCCAGGTCTAATTATAGGGCAGGCTAATACAACAAAAGTACTTGCAACTATCCGTCCAGCAGCAATCGTCAACGGAAAGTTATGACACAAAATGAATTGGGGGTGGGGGAGAGGGTTAAACTCGGCATTTGCAGCACCACCGTAACACCACCCACACCACTTGTTCATAGTAAAACCTAAGTATCCGCTTCCTATGCCAAAGATTCTGCGATTCGCTGATTCAATGATTGATTACTTAACAATCTGTAGGCAACGCTCTTCATTACAAAAACATTTATTGATGTAATGTCCGGGTAAGCTAGCGTGTAAAAATTTGTCAAAGATCAAGGACACACACTAAATTAAAGTTATTCGTCTAGAGGAAGACAAAACGACTTGAGCATAACTTTTGAAGCACTGCAACTACAGTGACAGCCCGATACCCTGAGCCAATGTAGACACACTTTGTACCGAAAAAGGGCCACTTGAAAATTTCCGCACACTGCGCGGGCTGCAAACCAACGTTCGACAGTAAAAGTCTTATTGTTTCAAGGAGCAGTCATTTATATTAAGCAATTAAAAAACTAAAATTACTATTAATTAATTGCTAGTAAAAATCTTTATCGTAAGTAATTATAAATTAATTGTTACGTCTTACTTACATTACTCTTAAAAGTGGAAGAACGTCACTGAGAAGTTTGTTGTGTTCCTTTATCACTGATATTAAAAAAATACAGGAATTCCATTCTATAATACTATGACTGAAGTACACTACTCGTAATTAGCATACAAACATACTCAGAACTGAAAAACAAGGAGGACGATGGAGCTTACCACTCCGTGTTTTTCTCACTTCTCCCACTGTACAGTTTCCAGCACACTATGTCTACCCTGCAACATGCACGAACCCCGTTACAACTTTAACACTGTTTACCAAATTCAACTAGCATGCGAAGTTCACCAAATCCCTTAAAAAAATACTGCCCTGCATTCTGATGGGGAAGCAAAAATTGACGGTGCTCGAACAGCCTTCGCGGGCCGCGGGGTTCTCATTCGCACCTCTGCACTAAGCCATCAAGTTGTATCAGTCGGTCTGGGTATCTGAGATTCCTTCGATATGGCATCACATGTTCGAAATGAAAACTGGGGGGGGGGGCTAAAGCTGACAAAGTTTTGACCAGTCCTACAGGGAAGACGGGGCACGGCCCGCACTCTTCCCAATTAGTTTGCCCACTCTGGGTTCGAATCCCAGAAAGCCTTCCAACCAAAGTTGTTAATTGTGTTCTATGATCTACAAAATCCCACCCCGAACACAAAATCAACATACACATCAACACGGTAATGTCTGTTTGCAGTATCATGATCTAATGAAGTATATCGAAGGGATCTATTCAAAGGACAGACATTTGTAGAAAGAGTATTACTCGGCATTGACGGCACTCTCATTTGTTTCTATTAATTTCTTCTCAAATTGCCTTTTTAAACAGAAAAGACTAACGGTAAAAACCGACAGCGCTGTCTCAAGCGGAGGTCAAGGGTTTCAGAAATGTAACAAGAACCAACAAAATGCACACTTTTTATATTAATGTTTTAATTTAATTATAGTGTCTTCGACATTTGACGTTCATGTGACCGTGCATCGTGATAAATTTCATGTAATAAAACTAACTAGATACACTAATTTCTCAGATTTATTTTTGGAATGAAACTCTACATGTTTCGGACAGTTCCTCTGTCCATCATCAGGAGTTTTTTCACTGTAGTACACAGCAATGGTATATGTCATACAGGTTTGCTGACAGCTTGCGAGCAGTATCAGGATGGAACATCCTGATACTGCTTGCAAGCTGTCAACATAACATGCATGACATAAACCATTGCTGTGTGTACTACAGTGAAAAAACTCCTGATGATGGACAGAAAACCTGTCCGAAACATGTAGAGTTTCATTCCAAAAATAAATCTGAGAAATTAGTGTATCTAGTTGGTTTTATTATAAGAAATGTCTCCGACATGTTTCGAACATCCAAGTGTTCATCCTCAGGAAGACTTGAACATGCAATTTTATGGTATTTCTTTCATGCATCCATATAAGCAGTCTGATCACTGGCAGGATGTGCTTGATACTATATGTACAAGTCTTCCAGAGGATGAACACTTGGATGCTCGAAACATGTCGAAGACACTATAATTAAATTAAAACATTAATGTAATAAGTGTGCATTTTGTTGGTTCTTGTTACACAGGTAAATCACAATGCACGGCTCAAAAAACGTAAAGTTTATATCATAAAGTCGAATGGGGCATCGAAGATGTTCGGTTTCGAGCGTGAAATGTTCAAAACCTGCGTTCCTCTAGTCCGTGTCTGGTAGCCATACTTCACTCAATGCGATTAACATTGTAAGGCTCAGCGGTGAATATGTACACCATCTGCCGTAGCATCAAGAAACTCTGTATGTTCCCATGAATTTTTATGTTTTACGATCCTCAGAACACCTAATATTCCACATAGCACAATTAGCCCACTGGTTTTAATAATGGACCCGGTTGGTGTTCTCTATGAGGTAAGAAATGAATTTAGAGGCCTTATATATAATTTAGATGATGCGAATCGTCGAAAGAAGGATCCAGACTGTTGGATCCTTAAAACGCCTACAAGCAGTTCAGTCCCTATACAGGTGCACCCGACGTCCAATGAGACCAGATAAGTGAAGCCCCCAGCCTCAGATAAGGTATAAAGGTTGTCTGAACGGAGTACAGTTCTGCAGGGTTCGAACCGACATGTCGCCAAAATGACCGCTATGCGATCTTCCCATTCTTGGTCCCATTTGCACCAACTGATAGTACAATTGGCTGACCCCACGGTGAGCAAATTAAGAGTTACAAGGTTTTAGGCTTTCGCTGCGGTGCAGCTCAGGAATCCGTCCTTCTAGTACATGACGCCGCGTCACTGGGCAATCGGTGAAACGGCGTCACCCCTCCCCCCCCAGATTTGAAGTCCTTTTGCTGGTCAAGTAGTTACTACCTTTCTCGAAACCGATTGTTCAGTATTTAGTTCAGTGTCCTGAGACAGTTCAATCCAGTCTAAAACCTCATGTTGTTTCTCTAAAAAAGATTAATTAACCCTTAAAACCCTGGATTAAATCCCATCTGCTATTTGCTAGCATTATTAGGAGCTCACCATTTTCTCCACGTTAGCAGGATAAGGGTTAAATCATTAACCCTTAGGCTACTAATGTCATATA
>Ga0268261_10000896_pt1 | contig 19790 bp, 13 predicted proteins | sample TergutNc150P1_FD_190353 | JGI IMG/M metagenome (GOLD analysis project Ga0268261, IMG submission 190353) | Nasutitermes corniger P1 segment gut microbial community from laboratory colony in Florida, USA - Nc150 P1 (SPAdes) (version 2) | ecosystem: Host-associated > Arthropoda: Insects >...
AATGCTGAATTTTTAAATGGCTCTCTACTGCCTGTTGTGTTTATTTCTTCTGTTGTATAATGGATTCTGTAAAGCACACATCTTACACATTTTTTTTTTATTTATTTTTTTTATTTTTTTTTTTTTTATTTTTTTTTTATCAGTCTGGTTTAAATGCCTTGTAGACATCTTTATTTCATCTATGTATGTGTTTACACTGCTCACACATTTCATAAAGCTACAATTCTTCCTACTGGTGTGTCAGAGTGTGTTATTTCTCAAGATTTGAGTGCATGAGTAATACAACATGACAGAATCTACAGTTGTATGAAATCAGGTTTTGTGTCCTTGGAGAAGGACACACAAGATGGTTTCTTACTGGTTTCTTCCACTTTTGACTTTATCATTTCTGGTGTCACATTTCTGTACAAGAAATCAACCCTACTACCACTTTCAGTATATGCTCCACTTATCATTTTTATTCTTGTGAAATCTGGGTCAAACTCATTCTTTTGCCCCCCCCACCCACACACACACACACACACACACAAAATTGTTGTCATTTTCTTTCCTCTTTATGTGTGCTGCCACAGTGTAACTGGAGCATCAGGCTGTTCATTGTCATTAGTTCTACTGCTGATGTCACTAGGTACACTGTCATGAATTCCACTACTGCTGTCAGCGGATGTTATCAGTTCCACTACTGCTGTCAGTAGGTACACTGTTAGTCTCTTTATTTCTACTACTGCTATCACTAGATATGCAGTCACTGTCACCATTGTCCACTATGTTTGCAATTAGATACACTGTCACTGTCAGCAGGTCCACTACTGCCATTACATACACTGTCGTCATCAGTTTCACCTCTGCTGTCAATAGACTTACTGTCATTTTCATGAGTTCCACTACTGCTGTCACTTGATATGCTATTATTGTTACTTTAAATCCCATTATCTGACTCCATTGTTTTCAGAAATTCTCGTATTTGTTCATCTTTTAATTTCTGCATCGAGAGATTCTGTAAATATTTGACAGATGGCAGAATATATTATTTCAGCATTCTGATCAGTCTCGATTCTATGTTCAAGTGATAATGAAGCAAGTGTGTCAGGAGCTTCAACAGTCATGTGTAGCATCAGTGATGCAGAAGTGGTGCACTTTAGTAACAGAGAGTAACACTAAACGTGTTAAAGTTGTCTTTTCAGTTTTAGTCAGGTGCGCACAAATCTCATGCAGCAGGTCACTCGTGGGTATGCTTCTGTCTAATACAGAGGTGCACATATCCTGGGCACCAGGTTTCTATGGAAACTAAATTTTGTGTGGTGGCACCTAATGTTTGTCAGTCCTGAGTGTGGAACTTGCTTTGTGTCACCATTCTGGCATGTGGGATTCTGTTTTGGCTCCAAGATTTTATGAACATTTTTGCACCCCAGGTTTTAGTGTGTATCAATCAAATATAACCATTACTTTACACATAAAAAGGCTTTCACTGTTAGCAGAACTTAAACCCATATATCCAACACTGCTTCTTCTAAAGCAAGATGTGGTCATGAATCAGAGGCATTTCTATCAACTGCCCAACCTCACAGCCTGCCCTAAGAACCATATTAATGTTATCTTCAGATCCTGAATCTTGCAAATACATGTTTTTCAAGAGCTACTGTGTGCACTCTGAGTGTCCTTCAACTTTGACATATAGTCATACTATTATAGCCTGTTATATTCTGCTTTTCTAACTACACCAGGTGACTTGTTTAAGACATCAAGTTCCTCACTCAATAATATGCTTTTCTCCTGACCACAATTTGTGTTTGACATTCGTGTTTTATTTTCTTCCATTGAGTAACAGATCAAGCAGTTTGACTCAGCACTTGTCACTTCTCACCCACGTTTATGAAAATGTGGGTGAGAAGAGAAATATAATATGATTCTTGCTTACTGTTGTTTGTGATGTACATTTATTCTGGGACATGACACCACTCAGTTAAATGAATAGGTTTTGGTGATTTGGAGGAAGCTGCTGCCTCTGTGTTCAGTACAGAAATGAAGATTGAGGTGACGTGTTCCTCTGAAATGTTGTAACCCATGTACCAGACTATATGGCAAGACATACCAGAAGACTATAACCTAAACACTGCATGTTATGAAAGCATAATATGACATAGTTTTAAAGTAGTTTAAGATAATCTTTGGAGAGGTCATCCCATTGTGTTAATCAACTAGATGTGTACAGATAAAGTCAGTCAAAATGCAACACGTTTGTTGTCAGTAAAATATTCCCTACAAAATTAACTCACTACATGTTTCAGTTCACAGAAGGGGCCATACTCAGGTGCAACATTATAGCAAAAGGTAAAGGTAAAGCAATCCCATTACAGGCCTGGACAGGCCCTGAGGGTTCCAGGAGGTTGAGGCTCCCAGATTTCAAGAAAATTGGCACATGAAGGTGGTAAGGTTGTCAGCCCTATGCACTGGCCGCCTTTACCCCCAGGAAATATTCCTGGTACTCATTTCTGTTAGAGGCTGAGTCAACTCCAGGGCTATAGTGCGGCCGGAAGGATTATGTCAATGAAAAATTCCATTGACACCATCGGGAATCGAACCCGCGACCTTCCGACTTGTAGCGCAGTGCCTCAACCAACTACGCTACTGCATGCCCCCGCAACATTACAGAAATGTATATAATGGAAGGCACTACTGAGACAAAGGAGACCTATTTCTTACAAGTGTGAAACACAGTTTCTTCTGCATTAAAAATCATACAATGATTCCTGAAGTGATACCATTGTTAATGAAAATTAAAATCTTAATATATTAATGTTCTTTGATTTGATTTTATGGTTATATTTTAACATATTGATGTGATTTTCATATTTATTTCATTGTTATCACTGGAGGAATCTTTGTACGATTTCTAATATAGCCGGTGTTTTTCACACTTGTAAGAAAGAGGCCTATTTCCTCTCAATATTGGCGTCTGCTTTAAACATTTTTGTGTTTTCTGACCTGAAGATGGCCCATTCCATGGGCTGAAATGTGTAGTGAGTTAATTTTATAGGTAATATTTTACTTAAAATAAAAGTGTTGTTTTTGACTGACTTTATCTATGCAATAAAACTGTGGTAATCTTGTGCTACTTTTGTAGTATTATGTGTATTGATGTGATTGTTACTCAGGACCCACCTGACATGAAATTCATAACACGGACCTTGAAAGTTGGTAACTTCATGCTGAAGATCATTATCAAGTTTTGCGACCAGTACAGTGGGTATTTGGGCGCCTGCCATCATGAACTGTTTGAGATGCTGCTCATGGTATACAGGTATGTAATGAATGGTTCTTAGATTAGGTTCATCAATAGAAGCATGTTGTTGTGAGTATGATTATGAAAGATGTGAAGATGTGATGGTGGCATTTACATTGATGGACTGAGAGAAACACAGACTCAAGTTAATATAGGCACTTCGCTGGTTGAGATTTGAACCAGATCACTCTTGCCTGCAAGTCATGTCACCTGTGAGATGAGCTTATCTTATCTCATGAAGAAGAAAGGTATTACAGTAAAAGGTTATTAGTTCAATATTGGTTAATTTAAAATACTGACTAATTTGTAGTGTTGTTCCTTGGGTGCGCTTGAATGTGGTTTATTCAGAGTACAGTTGATTCAGTTAATTTTTAGATGTAGCATATTAAGTTACTGTGAATGGTAGAATTCAAATAAACAGAAATTACCTAATGGAGACTGTAATTGTCACTTAACATTAGTGTATGCTCTAGTAAATACTTTGCATACACATTTAGCTTTCTCCAAATTGTGTGAAATAGTCCACCTTGAAGCAGTGCCTGGAGGAGCACCTTCCTGCTGAAAGGGCTGTGACAACTGGTGCAAAGAATCCCACCTGAACCTGTGTGTTTGCATTATGTTTGTCACTTCCTATGTCATATACTTCATATATTTGTTGTTTTGTTTTGCATCGAGTGGGGTCAGAGATGAATGATGAGAAGAGAAAATGCAATGCCGAGATGATAGACGATAGCTGAAAAGCTGGAAATAATGAGGGAAGTGGACAAGGTGAAGACTAAGACAAATTCTGCAAGCTTATGCAGTTCCACTGAAACATCAGTACACCAACTTGCTGTTGTTTCCAGATGCTGCAGTTTGCAGACATCTTTCTCAATGAGAACAGTTTGATGACTATTCAAAATGGAGGACATATACTTTTTCTTTAATTTTAATATTTAATACACAGTATTCTTAAGGTACCCATTCATACTGTTATTTCAAGAGTAGAGCCGTACATCTACTCTCCCTCTGGGCCTTCGTGGCCTGTTCTAGGGTGAACTTTACTGTTTACCTTTACTCTTATAAGCTGTGCTTTAATTTTCAAGTAATTCAGATGTGGCTTCTGGTACATTCATTATGAGTGACATCGGGATGGGGGGGAGTTACATTTATTTTAATAAAATAAGGTAAGAACTTTTTAGAAAGCTGTATTTTATAAGGTATATGATAATTTGAATTTTCTGAACATAATTTCATCATATCCACATTTCTGTGTGTTGTGGTATTTATTTTCAAATTAATGGTGGTAGTTATGTTACATGTTAAGGTGTTGTATAATATTATTGGTGTGCATTGATAGTGTACAACAAGAGACAATGGTTTTAAATACCTGTATTTATTGTACTGTACTTACAGCCCTAGTTCTGATCACACGACACTATTCATTCCAACATGTGGGATATTACAAGTTTTCAGATTTTCACAGCAAGTGTTACTATAATGATGGACTTCTGGATTTTTCACTGTGTAGTAGGAACACCAGAAGACCTGAATTAAAAGCAGAAATTGCAGCTATTGTGAAAGGCATCAGTACAGAAACACTGGCGTACATGCCATCTCCAGAAAAATTTAAATTTTCTGCCAGTATTTTTGTAATGATGCATTTCACAGTAACTGCAGTTTCTGCTTCATTTCTTCAACCTGTCAGGGAGTGGCACTTACTGATAATGAACTGAGGATACCATTCTTCTGAGATATGATACTGTGTAGGAGGGTAATCAGATTCTGAAAGTTTGGTGCAGTGTTGTGTTTTCATCCTCGAGGTTCAAAATATCCTAGATAATATTCTTGTAGGACATTTGGCCAATCTGATAATGCATTGACCCAGTATCATATTCCTGAAAAACAAAATCCACAGCTACACCACTGTGAAAACCCCAAAACTCACATGATAATAAACTGTCAAGTGTTATGTGTTCTGGGTCACCAATTTAGGCATAAGTTCAGTGAAACTGTCTAATGCTTTTAGTTGACTGTCCATATTAGTTGAGTACAAGGTGTACCACTCATCATTATCCACATTTGTCAGGTATTCTCGTCCATATCTGCAGATGAAAAATGTACCTAAGGACGTAATTCAGAATGTGGAGACACATTTGACCATCGGAGCAGAACCTCTGCTGACACATCTCACTGGAGAAGTGGAATTCACAGAGGTAATGTTACTGGAGTTACATGGAGTGTCTCCAAGACTTGACACCCTATTTAACTGATTCTTGCACATTAATATCTAAAGCTTCCAACACCAAAGCCTTCCGTTCCCCATCCTGAGCCCTAATAAGTTACTTCTGCTCTCCATAACCTGTTTTTTAATACTACTTGTTGGTAACCTACCATTTTCCCAACCTGGTCCACTTAAACCCTGAAGATGGAGGCAGTATGTTTCCCCAAAACGGTACCTACCTATCAGACTAAAACTTAACTGTAACTGTACACATAGCCCTTGTTTTACACTCCACTTGTTTTACACCGTTTTGCTTTTCTTGGCAATATGGGGAAAAACATGCAGTGGTTGGCACCATTAAGACACAGTCCCTTGTTTTTTTTTTATTATTTTCATTACCATTGTGACATTATGACTTATTTTGACTATGAAATTAAAATATGGAAGTTGAAGGATTATAAAGATATATTTTTTAAATTTTCTGTAACATTTGTTTAATTAAGAAAAAATGTTAAATACAATATACCGCAAAACATAGTTATTGGCAGCCACATGTATAATTGTCACCAAGCTGTGCGGTTATTGGCACTTACTGGAGTAACGTAATTGAGGATGTTATGGCTACTCAGAATCATCTAGAACCATGTCAGCATCTGTCTGCCTACAGAAAACATGTGGCTGACAGGAATTTCTTGTTCTTCAGGTATTTGCATTTTGGATGATGTGGAACACATTTCTTATGGAGAAGTCTGTTGCATAATGAGTTTGCTAGGTCTGTCAGCTTGATACTGATTGCATTTAAACCTGCTCCCCTTTTACCTTTTTTTTTTATTCTGGATTTACTTGCAGTGTCCTGTGTTACTTGTTTTCTCTTTCTGTCTTTCTCGCCAGTGTAGCAGTTTCTCTTGAAATGAAGCTTTCCATGCTCTACATGTTATTACAAATGGCATCCTCTCTGTGTTTCTCTTAAACTTTCTTTTCAGTGGGATTGGCCATTGCAAAACTCCTTGGATGGGAGAAATGTGTTTATCATTAAGCCTGTTTTCAGATCCTGTGTGTATGGCTGTACTTGTGCTGGAATTTTCATTCCGAGTGCTGAGAGTAATCTCTGCCACGTCAAGATCAGATGTTTGATTGTTTGTTTCTCTTTGTTCTTGACCTATATTTCTTGATTCTTCATTATTGCACTGTTGCTACCTGGAATTTTTAGGTGTTCTGATGATGTATCTTCTCACACGCATCAATCTATCAGCTGAGCACAGGTTCTGCCACAGTTTTCTCTCTCTTATAAGGAGCTTTGTTATAAATTGACTTCCCACAATTTTTTCAAACATTTTGTATGTTATGGTCGTGCTCCAGTCATCAGGAACTCTCTGTGCAATATCTGATGGTATTCTTTTGTGTGGATATATCAGCATGGGTGGGCACACCATTCTAGAAGCAGAGATGGCAAACATGGCTGTTACAGACGCTTTGGCAAGGCCTCCTATCAACTTCATACACTTCGTTATTGCCTTTGCATGCTAAAACTTTTCCAGTTTGGGGGAAAAATTGGAAATTTGATTTATCACCATTGAAAATTCTTGTTGAGTCTGCAGATTGTCCAGCAAATTTTTTTTCTAAGACATCCTCAATCTGCTGAAGCCTGTAATTGAAAAAGAAAAATATGTTAGGAAGCTCTGGCTGCCTAAAAAGTTGACAATAATAAATAGCTTTTTTTTACCATTTTGTGATATCTGCCTTACCCAGTGTGGCACTTGATGGGGTTACATTTTTACCAGTGCAAGTGGACAACATAGGATAATGGCGAAGGAATGCTTGGAACCATGTGTTTCCAAGCATATTATCTTTAAAAGGTACTTGTCTCTGGTTTACAGTTAGAAATTCTTTAACAGTCAACTGAATACCCAGCTTCCTCCGAGGAAATCCTTTTCAGGAACAGTCGGTTATCCATTTGACTAAAACTTGTTCTTCATCTTCACTAAGTACTGGCAGAGGTCCTGTACAAGATTTTGAAAGTTTGCAACTTAATCTAGACTGTAAAGTGGACCTTGGGATTTTGTACTTTATTGCTGCTGCTTTTTTGGCTATACCCTCTCGAATCTATGGTAAAGCCACCTCTAAATCTGCAGGGTTGTAAACACATTTTTTTCCTGCTTTCTTCATAATCCTCCCAGTTGTAATCCTATTCATGTTGATAAGTAAAAAAATAGGAAAATGTCATCAGGCAACATTTTTGGCATTGCCAATAACTATGGAATTGACAGTAGTTGGCACATCTCATAGTGACTTGGCACCCCATGCCAACGACTGTTAAATTTCGTTTTAACCACGTGGGAATATAAGTGGTGATTTGTTGATTAATAAAGTAAAGGCACACGTAAAGGTAAAAACGAAAAAAACTTAAAAAAAATATGGCAAGTGTGATACAGGTATTGGCAAAGTATGCTAATGTCTTTTTGTCCATCCGTCTGTCTGCATGGAAAAAACTTGGCTCCCACTTGATGGATTTTCATGAAATTTCATATTTGAGTATTTTTTGGATACCTGTCGAGAAATTAAAATATCATTAGTATTTAACAAGAACAACCAGTAATTTACATGAACATTTATGATAATATCTTGCTGAATTCTTCTTACAATGAGAAATGTTTCAGATACATGTTGTAGAGAAAATCAAAACACACATTACGTGCTCAATGACATTTTTTACGAAAATCATGCCGTTTGTGAGATAATATGGAAAAATGCTGTACAACCAAACGGGCCACAGATGATAATGTGGCGCAAGCACTTTGCATGCTGGATAACTAAGGCTACGGAAACACACCTAGAATATGTATACTTGTTGCTTTTTCTCAGCAACAGTGGTTGCTAGAACATGCCTCAACCTTACTTTATACATATATTGCCCATCGTGTTTCTACATCCACTTTTTCAGGAACATGACTAAGGCAGGACTGGTGTACTCCAGGGGTCCATAAACTGTCACCACTATGTAAATGTCAGTTTCTATAGAGAATGTATTCAAAACTACTATTTATATAATTTTACAGGAGTTAAACTTGGACTCCTTATATATATGTTTAACAAATAGGTATGTATTATTTCAGATGTTTTGAACTTTTGAGTGTATGTAGAGGTTCCCATTGATATGACAGCACTGATTATGTGCTGCACTGGTGGAGCTAATTTTGTGACAGACATCACATCTGCCTTACTTGGTGGGTACTTCATATTTGGCACAATTGACCACATAACCTTTGTTGCTGTTGCCTGTATTTTACAGTTCTGTCATTAGCCCAGACTATATTTCCGATAGTGAAATGTAAAGAATGTGAAGGAATTGGTTGTGGCCTAATGCAGGGTTACACAAATTTTCCAATATCCACAAGACACCTCACAATTCTAGGTGCCAGAAGGGTGGCATGGAGCACGTTTCATACTCGGGACCCACAAATAATAGGCATCACTGTACAAAAGTTAATCACCTTGGCAACCTGGTGCCCAGGATTTGTGCATGCCAGGCTTAAAGTGAAATACTGTTTCCTCATATGACTGGAGGGACTGAGGAAGACCATGAAGAACCTTAACCACTGTAGCTGGTACCTTGCTCGAGATATGAATCCATGACTTCTTAACCAGGAAGCAGGTGTGCTAATCACTCAGCTGTGATGTTCAGTAGTGCCACTGTTGAGGCCTTTGCTTTTCTGGGATGTTATGCAGCATTGATTGGCAGTTTGTTACCAACATTTTGGGGCAGCATATTGGTCCCATCTTCAAGGGTCAAGCAGTCAAAACACCTCATCCTGGCATTCTTCTAAGACTACTTGACCCTTGAAGATGGGGCTAATAAGCTGTCCCAAAACATTGGTAACAAACTACTAACCAAGCCTGCGTGACATCCCAGAAGAGCTAAGGCCTCAACTATACCACAGCGGAAGCTTGAAATCTCGCACGGTGCAATGGTTCCTTTATGTCCATGTCCCATGTAGGAGTTGATGATATGGTACTTGACCTCTGGATTTGTTGCTGCATTTCTGGTAGGCTTGTTTAACATTACACATTATTTCATTCAGTGACCATTTTCAAGTATAGTGAATTTATTTTTATTGCAGAAAATGTTTGCTTATGGTACTAAATTGGCGGATCCTGAAAGTCAGCGATTCTCTTTCCTGCTACTGGCTGTTTCAGTTCTCAAGAAACTTCTTCATTCCAGTCATGATGTACGAAAACATTGGTTGTGCCATAATTCAGAACACAACATACTGTCTGCACTGTTCAGAGCTCTAGACCATTGTAAGTACCATGTCAGAGCACAACATACTCTCTGTGCTCTTTGGAGTTATATACCATTATAAGTACCATGACAGAACATAACATGCCGTCTGGGCACTTCGGAGTTCTTGACCATTATAAGTACAGGGTGTGGCAGAAAGAACTCCCCGATTTGGGAGGGGCATAGCTTCAGGTGGGGAGCGCGTAAAGTGGTGGGGAGCGCGTACAGTGGTGGGAAGCGCGTTGTCGAACAGCGGTGTATGTGCCGTTTTCAGTGTACACCATGGCATGGTCGGGAGAACATCGAGCCTTTATTGTTGAGGAGTTTATAAAAAATGGCGGGTCACCGGTAGCAACACAGCGTGCATTTCGCATCCGCTTTGCGCCTGGTCGACGGGATACTGTTCCTGATAAGAAAACGATTTACCATTGGGTATCAAACTTTAGACAAACAGGTTTTGCATTGAAAGAGACATCTCCTGGCCGACCTCGGACCGCAACAGGACCGGAAAATGTGGCAGTTGTCAGGGCTTTGATTCTGAAATCCCCACGGCGTTCTGCACAGAAACACACAGCTGTACTACGGTTGTCTGACAGAAGTGTGAGGAGGATTCTGCACTGAGATCTGCGAATGCATCCCTACAAAATAGCGATTGCACAAAAACTGAAGGGAAGTGATCTTGAAAACCGTACAAAGTTGTGTTGTGACCTTCTGAACGTTCGCATCACAGATGTTTTTTTTTTCTGATGAGGCACATTTCCACCTCTCTGGCACAGTAAACAAGCAAAATTTCCGATACTGGTCTGAGGGTAACCCTCGGAAACTTCACCAACAAGCAGCACATGACCCCAAAGTGACAGTGTGGTGTGCCGTTTTTAACTTTGGTGTGTTGGGTCCATACTTTTTTGAAGAGGACAGTGTCACTGTTATGGTGAACAGTGATTGTTATTGTGCAGTGTTACAGAATTTTTTCCAGCCTCAATTGGGCGAAATTTTCAGGCCTTAATTTATGATTCAGAGTTCAAACCCCTTATTTGAATATTTTACAAAATCTGTCAAGAAAATTCAAGTTTCATGAATATATGACAAGGATAATGGGTACTTAACATGAAGACCAATATACATTTTTGATCATATCTTGCTCAGTTTTTCATAGAATGAGAAATGTTTCAGACAAAAGTTGTAGAGAAAATCAAAACACACAATTTGTTTTGTAAACTTTTTTTTTAATTGTGCTGTTTATGAGGTATGTGGAAAAATATTTAGGGCCAGACAAGCCACAGATGATGATATGGTGCAACTGCATTGCATACTGGATACCTAAGGATACAAACACATACTTAGAATATGTAATACTTATTGCTTTTTACACTGCAACAATGGTTTTATGAACACGTCACAGTGTTACGAGGGTGCTCTGAAAAGTTTTCGGCCTAACAATGAAAAAACAAATTTATAATTTCAAAATTATTTTTATTTTTTAACATAATCTCCCTTAAGACTAATACATTTATTCCAGCGATGCTCCAGCGCCATTATCCCGTCCCTGTAGTGGTTCTTCGTAAGATCTGCGAAATACCCCTCTACAGCTGCAATTGCCCCTTGATTCGAAGAAAAACGCTGACCAGCAAGGAAGAGTTTGAGTTTTGGGAAGAGACAGAAGTCAGAGAGAGCCAAATCTGGGGAATAGGGTGGATGTTCCAACAATTCATAGTGCAAATCCCTTAATTTTCCCATTGCCAAAACACTTTTGTGGGCGGGATCGTTGTCCTGATGAAAGATGATTTTTTTCTCTTGCAAACCGGGTCTTTTCTCATGAATTTTTTCGTCTAGTCTGGTTAAAAGATTGGAATAATATTCCCCGGTTATTGTTTTACCCTTTTCAAGATAATCAATAAACAAAATGCCTTCAGCATCCTAAAACACCGATGCCATGACCTTTCCTGCTGATGGAACGGACCTAGTATTCTTTGGCGCTGAACAACCGACTTCTTTCCACTGCTTTGACTGCTGTTTGGATTCTGGTGTGTAATGGTGAATCCAAATCTCATCCATAGTAATAAATCGACATGCAAAATCAGTTTTATTTTTGTTAAAACGCTCCAAGCACTGTTCAGAGATTTTCATGCGAGTGCGTTTTTGATCTACTGTGAGCAAACGTGGCACCCATCTTACGCAAAGCTTTTTCATGTCCAATTCTTCATGCAAAATACATCCTACACCTTCTTTTGAAATGCCTATAGTCTGAGCAATTTCATGCACTTTCATCCACCAGTCATCCAATACCATATCTTGCACTTGTTCAATGATTTCTGGTGTTGTTGCACTTTTTGGACGTCCTTCACGTGGATCATCTTCAAGGCAGGTACAGCCACGTTTAAACTCGGCAGCCCATTTCTTAATTGTTGAAAATGAAGGAGAAGAGTCCCCATAAACTATTATGAACTTTTAATGAATTTCATTTGGCGTGAAACCTTCTTTTACAAAGAATTTTATAACTGCACGATACTCAATTTTATCCATTTTAAGGGATACAGACAACACTCCTGTTTCAGACAGCTGTATCAAACAAACTACTTGATAGAATGACTTGCAATTTTACATGGATGCTTATGACAGATGTACCAACTTAGAAAAAAAAATCTTGCCGATAGTGTTGCTATCTATGGTCGAGGCCGAGAACTTTTCAGACCACCCACGTATGTTTGTACATTGCCTGTCTTGTTTAAATCCATCTCTCACATTTTGTGTTACTAACCCAGATTAAATATCTGGCTTCCCTTCTCTCTCTTTTTCATTTTCTTTCTTCTGTCCTTTCTTTTCCATTAATGTGTTCTGTATGCAATTTTTTGTTGTTCTGTTCCATTTCTTTCCCAAACAAAACATCAGGTTAGGGGCTGTCAGTACAGAATCAGTTGTTTCAGTTGTGTCACTCAACACACTGTTCATAAGATATTCAGTAATATTCTCCAAATTTCTGATTTCCCCATATGAAATCAGTTACCTGTTTGGGAACTTACACAGTTTGATTTCTTTCAGAGGTGTTGATCCAGCGACCAAAAATTTAATTTGTTTCATTTCTGCTGCATTTGGTCTAGTGTGTACTCACCTTAACTATACACCTGTCATAAATCTAGGAACTGTTTTACGCAGGTTGTACTCTGTAATGTTAAATGACTGTATCTCTACACCTTTCATTGTGCTGTAGCCTCTCTCTTTGTTCCAGGCCATACAGAAATGAGTTGGGACTTATGGTTCCCTGGTGTGAGGCATAGTGATGAACCTGAGAGGTTGACAGACTTGTATGAGACTATAGTGACTCATGTTGGAGGGTTTATTTTGTCAGCTTCATTTCAGGAATTTGCTTTAGTAGAGCAAATTCTGCTGGAGAGTGTAATGCAGCCCGCAGTATGGCGGGCACTTCTTGCAATGGACATCTGGTGCATTATGGCTCGGTAAGAGCTTTTATTACCTTACAGCAGCAAACTATTTATTCCAGTAGATTTCTGTTAGTACATCCCTTTGTGACGCATATATAAAGAAGAAATATGAGAGCAAGTTGTAATTAATGGTTCATGTATTATGCCTTTATTTAAGTAGATGCTTGTCCATGTGTTTTGTATTACAAGTTTTAATATCTGGTGCTAGTAGAGAGGAAAAATTGTGGTGCAGAAGATAGTAGTAGCAGCAGCATCAGCAGCAGTAGCAGTTAGTTCTGTTTTGAGCTCAGGAACTTATGCAGTTATTCTTGCCTTCTCTGTGATAGCTCAGTTAATGAAGCGACTGATGGCAGGATAGACAGGAGTTTATTCCTGGCAGCAGCAAGGAATTTGTTCTCTTGTGTACCTGGTCCAGACTGGTCCTGAGGTCTACTTAATCCAAGTGGGGCTTTGTTTCTGAGGAATTCGTAACAGGCACAGAAAGCTTACTGTTCTGTTCCATATAATAGCAGGGTTAAGAAGGTGTGACATTGAAGCTGTACTTTCCACTGTGTATTCACATTCTTGTGCACCCTTGCAAGAATACTGCACATGGAGGTGTGCCTAATGTATCATGCACATTTGTGCACAGGACATAACTGATTGTCATATTTTAAACATTTTCTGCTTGTCTGCTATACAAGGAATTTCATTACAGTGGAGAGCAATAAATTGAAACATGTATTGATTAAATTTTGCATGATATGTTTTTAAAAATATTTCAGTAGCTAGTACAAAACTTTGTGATAGTATGATGCAGAGTGTATATGAAATTTTCACGTCATTCCAGTGCAGAAACATAGCAGCCTTCCCGTGTTGAAAGAATATTACACGGGAACCACACTGCTCTACTGTAAGGACTAAGCACATAATGTAACTTTTTTTTTTGGTGTGTTTCATGGAAACCACACAGCTGGACTGTTAGGACTGAATACAGATGATGATAACTGTTTTCTGAGTTTCTCCCATTATTGTAAACAAAACAAGTAAAAAAAATGTGTTAACCTTTACATTCCAGATATTAATTAAGCTTGTACATTTGATCTGGAAAAAGTCTGATTTTTTACCTTTAGAAACATGTGCTATCTTTTGTAACATAACTAACATCTCAAGAACTACTGGACCAAATCCACCAAAATATGAAATAATAAATTTCGCTCTGAATGAAGAAGTGAAGTGCGATGTATTCTACCGAAGTAATATCCTATACATGAAGCTTGAAATTGACCTTTGATTTCAGTTATAAAAATGTAGCATCTACTTTTTACTCATCTGTATTCAAATCATTACATACACAGTGAGCCTAAAGTATCTTTTTGGCTTTAAGTGTCTGTAACATATGCTCTCTCATTGCATCTTGATGTGTGGCATGTCACTAAATGCAAGTGATCAAATTTTGTTCATTGCAGTTTCAGCACCATATACTTTCCGTACTGGTAGCAGCCAGTTGGTAGAATTTAAATGAGTGATGTTTACTGGTGTTGAGTGTGTTCAGCATGTGAATTGGTTTAACAAAACCCACTTTGCTATGCAGGTCCTGAAAAATGCCTGTGCACATTACATCAAGAACCGGTTAGGCTGGTGATTGACCAGTGACACGGGAATTATGTTGCAGTAAAGTGCATGTCACCCTCTGTGTTGAAGATTCACAGTTAAGGGGATTTTATGAAGTCTGTCTGGCATTTGTGTTGTTCATTTATGTGTGTATGTTTCATTTGTATGGGAAAAGTGAAAAAACATCATGCAAGGATTTCAAGAATTGAGGAACCCCATACTCATATGAAATATATATGTGATAGTTTGAAGGTGCGGGTACCATGATGTATGTGAAAATTTATGGCCCCTTTTGCTTCATGGAGAGGACTCTCACTGGATATGCTACAAAATTTTCAGATTCCACATATCAACAAAAGTGATCCTGAAAATTTTGCAGTGTTTCAGCAGGATGATCAGTGTCGTTACCATGCTCCAAACTGAGTATGTACTAAATACAGGGTCAGCGAATTGCCAAACAATAATGTCAGCCACTTGACCATTCCGTGTAAAGCAAAGTGTCTTCATATGTGCATTATAGATCACGTAGAATTATGCAGACAGAGAAAAGCTGAAGTGTTCTGTTAATAGTCTGTTCACTGTGTCCACCCCAAATCCCATATTGATTGCTGTGGCAATGAACTGAAGCTTTCACAGTGACATGTAGGCAACTAACTGTCAGAGCTGTGGTACAGCCGCTACAGTTTACTGAATTTAGCTCAAGAATGGAAGATTTGAATAGGAAAGAAAGACTAGATGTATGTGTGTGAGAAAAAGGTAGATATAACTTTCCACCACTATATAAAGCCAACAAGTATTTTGCTGTATGAAAGCGAAAAAACAGATCTGCAGGCCAACAGGAGGTCTGCTTAGTGTTGTGGAATCTTTGAAGTGTCATATAAAAACTAGAAACTGCATCTGCACGTACGGAACTGCTCTCTTCTGGGTTCTACTTGCGGCATAATAACCCAGAAGAGTGCAGTTCTTATCTACTTTATGGCGGAAGCCTAAAATTGTAGCAGCTGCACATTGTTTATAACTCCATAGACTACAGACATTACTGGATGAGGTTACACCATCATAGATAAAATAATGGGTCACCAAACATTGGTAAGACCTTCAGAAGTATGGATGCACTGTTGGATAATGGAGAAATTCTTTGGAAAACTACCCTTTGAAAATTTCTGAATCAATCTATGCATTATTCTGGTTGGATAATCAGGACTGCTGACAAGGAGTGCCCTTTAAAAGTAATTCCCCCCCCTGCATTCACTAAATTCATATTGAATGTAACTAGCACATCATGTAGTACTAGCAGTAGCTTAAGTTATCGAGGTGGCAGGGTATTAAAAATGTAATATATGACAAACTTGGACTTTAAAAAAATTCGGAAATCAAACACAAGTTTAAATGCAGTTTAGAGACCAGAGACAAACTGCAGCAACCTGGTAGCTATTATGCTCCTTGCTTGCAAACAGCAGAGCTGACTGACCTAATAACTAACCAACCAACTACATGTAACAGAGTACATCTTGAAAAGCTAGTAGTTGCTCAGCTAATCAGGAAATTTACAGCATTTTATTGAAACTGAATGTTTATCACTGTTTTCACAAGATCTCACTATGTTTTGCTATCTTGAGCCAGCTGAATCCAGTCCATGCTCTCATAGCCTATTTCTTCAAGATTAATTTTAATATTATCCTGTTATCTATGCCAAGATTTTACAGGTGTGCTCTTGCCTTTGTATTTTCCTACCAGTACCCTGTAAGCGTTTCTCTTCTCCCCCATGCATGTTACATGCCCCACCGATCTCATTCTCTTTGATTTCATTTAATAATATTTGGTGAGGTGTGTTAAAAATCATGAAGCTCGTCATTATACATTTTTCCCTAGTGTCCTGTTACTTTCTTTGTGCTAGGTCTGAAAATCTTTCTCGGCTCCTTGTTCTTAAACACCCTGTGATTTATGGAATGAATATTAGTTGTTTAGTATGGTACTTTGTTGTTGTTTTACATGACATCAGTACTCATTTGGTTAATTGTTTTTGATATGACAACACAGTGGAGAATATATTGCCCTCAGCCTATGTTCTTCCCTTTGTGTGAGAGACCCACCTACAGTAACAAGTAAAATTATAGTTCTGCATATTTTAGTCTTTATGCTTTATATAGCAAAGAGGAAGACGAAAGATTCTGGATGAATGTTAGCAGGCATTCTATGAATTTAATCTGTTCTTAATTTCTTGGTGCAAGCAATTCTGATTTGTTAGTGTCATTCCCAAGTATTTGAACTTTGTTACGTTTTTGAAGGATATGTTAGATATTTTGTTATTTTGTCCTGTATTCTCTTGATGAGACATGAGCATGTACTTAGTTTTCTCAGTATCTACTTATGGACCAGATGTTCAAATACACACTTTTATGGGACCATCCTGATCCTAAGGATTCTGGTCTTCTGGGATTTTAGACTGTGTGGTGTGTAACTTAACTAATCCTAACATTTTGAAAAACACAATGCCTTCATTTTCAAGGGTTGTTTATCTTCTGTAACCTATCAACCCTTGACAGTGAAGTTGCTGTGTTCATTCAAAACACAGTTAAATCCAAAGGGCCAGTGCCCTCAACATCAGGCTATAAGAACCGTAAATCTCACACAATAATCCCGATGTGACAGTGGCATATGCGTGGATATTTCTTATGTTATGAATAGTTTCTTTCATTTCTACATCTCCTGCCTGACTGTAGTGTGTGCTTGCCTGATGACTACCAGATAATTTCTGCTTTCTCTTAGGCCACAAACAGTGATGAGTGTAAAGAAAAGTTTGTATGGAACTTTCATGAGACACAAATTAAAGCACAAATTAAAAGATGTGGTTACATTTGTGTATTTAGAATCTAAAATAAACTTGTACAACTTAGTATGAAGTTAATACAAAATTTAAGAAGTGTTGAATTTTTTTATTTACTTATTGTTTACAGATCAGGAAGCTCTGAACTGTGTTTCCAACACTTGTGTCATCTTCTGAAAGTTGTGAAACATCTTGCCCACCACCATGGACGACCTGAGAAAACGTACCTGATGGTGTTGACTGGCCGAATGCTGTCACTGCTGCCAAATAAACACAAAGTGCAGATAGTTGAAATGTTCCCTCCTCATACTGAGCCTTTAGTATGGCAAGCCTTAAGTGTAAAAGCTTTGCCAGAAAAGATGAGGGCATCAGTAACTGAGAGTTTAATGAGGTCTGCCATCTTGCATGCAGAGAACTTCCTTACACTTCCAGCTTCAGTTGAGCTCTATTCTGATATGGTTTGTATGTGCAGTTTGTCCCTGTGTTTAGGTTACATTTAGAAGTCCCATGAATGATGGGATTGATGGCACTTTAGGTGAGGCTTCCTGCTTTCTGGCTACTCTCACCAGTCCTCTGTGGCTGATGCCAGCAAGTCCAAATCACTTGTTGCTAGGTAAGAGAATCACGCACTTAACATAACTGACATCCTGTGAACACAGTGGCAAGGTGACTAGGGGAGAGGATGGAGTATTATGCTGGACAGAAATCTTAACAAATTGAAGCAAGATGTAGAGGCTGAATCCAAGAGACTTTTTTCTGTGATTGAAGTATTTCATATTGCATCCCTGAGCATGGCTTATCTCATGCAAGCATTGCAACATAGAACACCTGAGTGACCAGGAATTCAGTGCACTTGTCACCTTCAGTTCAGTTTCCCTTATTTGTGGAAGAGTTCTGAAGTTTTGACCTCTTCTTCTAAGCATGTCTTGTACCTTCTGAAAACACAACCTGACACACAACACATATAATAACCATACCAGTTCAGATCTGGAGAAATAGGATGCCACAATATGTTTTTTTATCAATCAGTTGCTAAGACCCTGTTATAATGCAGTGATTCATAAATTTGTGGTATGGACCATGGCACTGTCCTGCATAAAGTAATCCATAGTGATTCCCCAAAGAATGGTGTCAGAATTAATTGAATATAATGATTGGGATTTATTCTTTGTTTGAAAAACATATGCCATTTGGTTTTGTGTGCCCTCTGCATACTAGTCTCTGATTTTGGGGTCATGCAAAGGAGCTTCTTGAAGTGTGTTTTGGTAACACCCATGTCTTATTTTGGCTGTTCTGAGGAAAACACAAGTTTTAATTTTCCTTTTTTCTAGCAGTGAATTTGTTATACAAAATTGTTCATCTGTTCGCTATACTGTTCTTTTATGTAGCATTGTTCACACTGGATACTTTTTATGAAACTTTTGGTGAATTTTTTTCCATCATGTATACTTTGTAAAGGTGTTGCAAATGAACACTTGGTGTTTAACTGAATATTTTTAATACACACACACCGTGACTAATAAATGACTGAGAGCCCAGCTCCCATTCCAGAACTAATAACACAGTGACCATCTGGGATAGTTTGCTTAAAAAGCCAAGACTGTACTTTACTATTCTCAGAGACATGATAAATCCACATCTTTGTAGAGCCAGAGAGTCAAAATTTTATGGTGGAAGCACACCTCTGGATCTTATTAACCTGTTGTGTAATCTCACAGGAGACAGTTTCGGATGGACTTACATTTCTGTAGAGATGCACTGCCACTTACAACTCACTGCATAGAATAAAATCCTTCTTGGGTATCTTTTGTATTTGGGTGGTCATCTCAGCCTAGAAACTGGCTGTCCTAAATGAGATTTTTATGGTTTTCCTCAGTTCTATGAAGCAAATGCTTGAATAGGACTTTTACTCAGGTCCTGCCTGCTTTCTTCACTTCCTACCCTGCAGTTATACAATAGTCAGAACCACTAACACTGTCATTAAATAAAATGTAAATGAATGAAATTCTTTTATATATATATATATATATATATATATAATAATAATAATAATGGTACAAACAAATGCACACAAATATACTGAATTTAGTTTGTACATATAGTGAACTTCTACATGTTTTGCCCAATCATGTGGCCATCTTCAAGAATGTAAAATACAAAGATTA
>Ga0268261_10000897_pt1 | contig 19785 bp, 23 predicted proteins | sample TergutNc150P1_FD_190353 | JGI IMG/M metagenome (GOLD analysis project Ga0268261, IMG submission 190353) | Nasutitermes corniger P1 segment gut microbial community from laboratory colony in Florida, USA - Nc150 P1 (SPAdes) (version 2) | ecosystem: Host-associated > Arthropoda: Insects >...
GAATGGCAAACCATACTCAGGATAGCCCACAACAACTTCCCAACTAGAAAAATAACAACACTCAGAAAACAAATAGAACGCAACAGTACAGCCACAAAACAACAGAGAAGCACAGAGAGACAAAAAAACAAATGGACCACCTTCACATACTACACCCCAAAAATCAGAAAGATCACAAACCTGTTCAAAAACACGGACATAAACATAGCTTTCAAAAGCAGCAATAGCATACAACAAATAACCAATCTGGACACAACCAACAAAACAGAAAAATACAAATGCAGTGGAGTATACGAAATAACATGCAAACATAAATACATAGGACAAACAGACAATTAAAACAAAGATTTCAAGAACACACCCGATATATCAAGAACAACCCACAATCAGCCTACGCATTACACATTCTGGACAACAAACATGAATATGGCACAATAGAAGAAACAATGGAACTAGTAAAACCCATCAAAAATAAACGACAGCTGATCCCATTTGAACAATTCTACATACAAAAGCATTACCAAGAAAACAAACTAATAACGGAACAACACCCAGAATACAATCCACTCATACAACTGGCAATAGACACGACGAATACGTCACGAACAAAAATCAATAACGAACCACCAGCACAGGGAAACCGCCGAGACACTAGTACACGACAGTCACTACATCGAAAGACCCAGACGCACGCGGACATACGCCAAGCACCACATGTAAGTACAATAATACAAATTTAAACACTTAACACCCCCACACACAAATAACATAATTACACACAATCCATCAAAATAAACAATATAACATACATAACTAACACCAATACACATAAACACCCCGACCGAACGCATCACAGTCTAAAATCCCTAATGGTTTCGCACCGTAAAATAAGTTTTATATAGTAAAAAAACATGCTCTGTATAGTAGATATTTTAACTTAACTCTCATTTTAACCAATATGATTAATACGGCACCACTCCAGAGCCAACACAAGAACCAAATAGTCGCATCTTTTATACTATAAACACCATATAGAAGGCATTTTAACGCTGAATTTTAACTCACCTTCCATTTAAACTATTACTACTAGTTGACTAACACCCCATGGACATCACAGGAACAAATGTTACTCCATGTATACTTTAATACTAGTACTATATAGAATGTATTTTAAACCCATATTTTAACATAATTTTATTTAAAAATATCAATACTGTTATAGGAACCAAGTGGCAGCAAGTAGCAACAGCTGTGAATGCCCCTGATGATGGGCTGATAGAGGCCCGAAACATGTAGGGTAGAGACATATAATAAAGAAATATTACAAAAAAGTGACATCTGTTGGTGATCCTTAATATAACATTCTAAAGAATTGGTAAAAGCAGAGCAGGGAACCGACAAATTTTGCAACACCCTAAAGATAGGAAAACCCCAGGGAAGGTCAGAGTATTTTTTACGAAGGAATCATACAGGAGGCGAAAGAACGGAGAACACCAGTTGGTAGTCCCTAAGAAATTGGTTAAGGACGTAATAGCTTTGACCCACGACCCCGTTTTTACAGCACATACAGGCAGAAAACGAACGTTGGAAATTTTGTGCACACATTATTGGCCAGGGATGAGGCAGGACGTGGAAAATTACGTCATGGAATGTGACGACTGTCACAGGAGGAAACAAGGGCGTGAATACACAGCACCTTTAGGTGACGTTCGCCAGCCCACTTACCCCTTTGAAATTACTTCGATGGATATCTGTGGACCATATCCCCTCACTCCAATGAAAAACAAGTACCTGATGACCTTCATTGATCATTTTACAAAATATGTGGAAGCAATTCCACTGACAGGTATGTCCGCAGAATCATGTGCACGATCGTATGCCGCTCATGTGATTGCCAGGCATGGCACGGGTTCAATTCTGGTGACCGATCAGGGACGGTCGTTCACCTCAGCGTTTTTTTTAAAGAGACCTGTAAGATTTTAGGAGTAAAGCAGATGCACTCATCAGCCTATCATCCTCAAGGCAATGCACACGTAGAGAGGTTCCATAAAACCATGAATCAGGGCTTAAGCCATTATGTTAACTCAGCAGGGACAAATTGGGATGATTTGATTCCATATTAATGGCATATAGAGGTACTCCACATGGTACAAGCGGGTACAGCCCTTATTGATTCATGGCAGGGAGATGATCTTGCCAACCTCACACGACCTCAGGGCGAAATTGACGCCTGACGTCAGAGAAACGGAGTACGTCCACAGGCTAGAACACTTAAAGTCAACACTTAAGTCAACCTATAAGATGGTCCGCGAGAATAGTCAAGTCGCACGCGACCAATAAGCGGTATTGTGACAGAAGGGCAAAAAAAGAGGTTTCCAAATAGGAGACATTGTGTACCTGTATAATCCAACTAGAAAGCCGGGACAGAGTTCCAATTTTCTGTTTGGCAAGGGCCTTATAGGGTCGTAGCACGTTTGTCAAAGCTGAATTACCGGGTAGAAAATCAGCAAGGTAAGGAGTTTGTGGTGCATCTCAACCGTATGCAACGAGCTTTTAAGCAGGAATTTGGAAGGCTCAGAGCAGGGAAAGATGTTACAGAAAACAGCGGATAATACGGCAGGAGCTAGAAGAGGACGAGCCAGCAGTACTCGCCCCAGGACCTATGTCGATCCCCGTACCGCAAGATGGCAACCGACAACCTACCCCTAGAACTCCAAACCGCAGCCCTCCACATGTGGACACCCCTGCTACAGAACCACATTCTTCGAATGTCCATGGATCGCAGAGAACAGACCCAAATTATGTTCCGCCAAATACACCCCGTTCGAGACGCGAACTAGGAACCACGAGGTCATATCTGCCGCTCACAAGACTTCAGTCGAGGCTGCAAGCATTGGAAGAGACAGCAGAACGAGACGACGAATGAGAGAGTAGTTAAAACAGGGCCAGCAAGTGTTCGTAAGGAAATGTCTAAGATGCACGCTTACGATTTGCCGCAAAAAGGCAAGGAAGTGCATTTATGCACCTTTTTATTTGTAATAATGCTTACAAATTTGTTGCTGATACCACAGTATGAGTTAACTCTGGTTTAATTGCATTTGATGGTTTGAACGCAGTCATGTGTTATGGTAATGCGTCGAGTAATGGCGCATAGGCAGTAGCGAAATGAGGAGAGAGGGGGAAGGAACGACTTACCCAGCCCACTTTCGTAGGGTACGCGTACAGTGCAGGCAGATTCAAGTACCGACCCCGATTCCGAGAATTGGCGCCGATCTCCCCGCCGCTTGCCGGCAGGTTGGGATCGTAGGGTGGAAGCCGATTAGCGGCGCTGACTGCAGACCAGTCGCAATAATGGAACTTACAAGTGAAGACGCTGCTCTTCTTATTGCTTCAGAAAATGTGCAGTTAAAATTGAAAAGAGAGAGAAGTGGAGTTCATGAAATTAATCAGTTAAGAGGACAGTATGGTGAATATCACCACCTTTTTCCTCAGTTGAAAGCAGATGGAGAACGGGGTTTTCAGTATTGTAGAATGAATATTGAAACGTTTACCTACATTTTGGGGAAAATTGAACACCGCTTGATCAAGAATTGGTGTAACCTTCATCAACAGAAGATTCTTCCAGAAGAACGTTTTGTAATAACTTTGAGGTATTATTATTATCTACGTATTTTTTTAAGAAAACAATGCTTACTCTCCCTCTCTAAAGTCATAAAAAATTTTCACTAAAGAAGAGTTAATCAATGTATGCAACAAAAAATACTGTATAAGAATATTAATATTTTATTAGATAAACTTCGTGTTTGAGGAAGAAATAAGGCATACAAAAGACTTTGGAATTCATTGGGTATTGGTGGGATTTGTATGAGCTCCAGAAGGGTGGTATTTGAAGGTAAATCTAGTAGTTTCGATAGGTATCCTCAGGCATAGCAGGCGGCGAGGCTACTTCTGAAGATAAACTATTAAAAGTAGATAAGGCTGAAGGTGACGACGACGAGTGAAAATGTTGAAGAAGCTTGAAGATAAGCAAATTCGTCAACTTGTTAGATGCAGTTTCTGAAACGTAATTTCATACTGGCTGGTATGTAGTTGACGTGGGGCAAAAGGCTGCGAAAAACAACAAATCTTCGTTTTCAGGCTGGCGATTTTTCATAGCTTCTTCCAAAAATTTTGTTTTTTGCATCTCAACTGCAATAATAGTTTCATTGTACTTAGCGTTTACTCCATTCCGCTTTCTCTTCCGTGGATTATCTTGTAGTAATGACCTCTCTTGACTGTTGACCTCTCCATCGTCTTGATTTTCATCATGTGTGCTATACTGAGTAAATCTGAGGCCCTCGTTATCATTCTCACTGAAAGCTACAGAGTCACCACGATTGTCATGGTCATCCGAGTCACCACGTTGTATGCTATCAACAGTATTGTCATTTGATGGGATTGGATTGGGTTGCATTAAAGCAGTTTCGTCCAATTTTAAGTTACTTGACGATGCTCGAGGTTTCACTATGTCTTTTAAAAATAATAACGACCTATAATGAGGCCATTTCGGTTCATAGGATTCGCCTCCAGGATCGCCTGAACGTGGTGGCTTAATCTTCCCAAATTCGACACTAAACTGATCCCTCAAGTACTTCCATTTCTTGCGTAGCACTGCGTCTGAAAGAACGAAAAACAATCTCACATTTTACTGCACTATGTAGAGAAATAAAATTAAAGAAATATGTTAAATTGTTGAATGTCACGGTGTTCTTTGCCAGCAGACATAAAACACTTGTAATAATTATTAATTTAAATTACTGTTGTGAGATGTGGAATACTATTGTTATATTAAGTTTTTATGATTTGTAAAATTGAGTACGTAGGTATTCATTCGTTTCAGATACCACTCGACTGGAATGTCATTCCGTGCTTTGGCATTCAGTTTTCGGATGGGCGATACCACAGTCGGAAGGATAGTCAAAGAAACAGTTGAAATACTTTGGGAAGAGTTACATCCACTACACATGCCACTACCTACCACAGAATCTCAACAACAAAAAGTACTTCTCTGTTGTACTTCAAGGGCTAGTGGATGCTAACTATAAGTTCATTACTGTTGACATGGGAGGGGGTTTCGGGAAACAAAGCGATGGAGGCAGGTTTTTGGCCTCAGACTTGTTCAGTTTCATCGATGGAAAGAGAATAAGTTTTCCAGAACCTGACTTTCTCCCTCACAGCAATGTGACAGCTCCGTACGTAATGTTAGATGAGGCCTACCCTTTGCTTCCCTACTGATGAAACCGTACGAACGTACCTCATTGACAGAAGACGTAATTTCAACGAGCGCTTGTCTACAGCAAGAAAAACCGTGGAATGTGCTTTTGGAATTTTGTATTCTAAATGGCGTATTATTTCGAAAGCAATAGAGACGGAGGTTGAACTAGCAGACAAGATTGTGAAATACATTTGCGTTTTGCATAACACTATAATAGAAAAAGAGGGGTTTGAAAGACATCTCACTGATGTTACGGTTCAGAGTAAATCTGTAGCTTGGGAACGACGACGGAGTCTTCCCACTGAGGCTAAAAACATTAGAGATCTGTTTTCTCTGTATATGGAACAACATCCCTTACGATATAAATAGAAAATAAAGAAAAGTGTTTCTGTTGATTAATTGAACTAAACAATATGACTGAGTATCTTTGAATAATTATAATTTTTAAATAAAGACCTCTATAAAAAAATCAGTCTTTACGTACCTGGAACTTCCATTTCTCCCGAAATTTCTCTCCAGCCATTATCCACAACGGCCCGATTTGTGTAGACTTTCAGTCTTCTATCCCAAACTGCAGGTCTGAGAAACACTTTACTGATTAGAGTATCAGTATCCATTGTTACTACAGTAAATATTTAACAAGCAAATACGTATAAGACGATATGGTCACTTTGCATGCCGATGTCCGATTGACTCAGACTGAAACAGGAATGAGGAAATCATTCCGGTAAACCGTCTGACTCGGACTGTCTGGCCGACCCGCCGGGCGCCTGCCACCACTCTACGCACCTGTACTGATAAACAAAGGACATTCTTTGTGCTGACTGGCGCCAATTCTCGGAATCGGAGTCGGTACCTGAATCTGCCTGCACTATACGCGTACCCTTACTACTGGCCGGCGAGCGAGCTACACGGCAACCGTGAAAGGAGAGGAACAGCCTTCACCCCTCCCCGACAGCCGCCTTGCGAAGTAATGGCAGCCACACAGACATGATCTGAGTTAACGACCTTCATGGCTACCATAGCGAACAGCTGATAACTGTGAATCGACAACGCAACCAGCAGAGACATGCTGCAATTTAGTTGCCCCAAAAGAGTTAACATGTTTTTGCAGCTAGTAAAATGTTACTAACGACAGAGGACTATAGAACTTTGTGTATGTTACAGGAATGCTGTTATGCACAGTCGGTGCAGAAGTTACAAACACTCCACTGAATCAGTGTAGTCTTTGTGAAAGAGGACATGTTTCTTACCAGCGATTATTGGCGGATAGTCGTGAACTTCGACTTAACTGCATATGAAGATGCAACCCGCACTTTACGCGAAGATTTGTCTCAAATGAAGGAAATCACCAAACGTACTTTTCCTATTGGAGAACTGAGACATGTGGAATCGGCTTTATCTTCATTGGAAAGCAAGTTAGCAGGCTTAAAGGAATTTTTACCTAAAGTAGATAAACGCAGAGGACTGATTGATGTCGGTGGTTCAATTCTAAAGGCATTGTTTGATGTTGCTACAGTAGTAGACTTGAGTGACCTGCACACTGCTATTGATGTGATGCAGAGAAAAGAAGACTCAACAGTTCATTCTTTGAACGAACAGATTTCTTATTTGAAACAGCTGGATGGATCGGTAAGATTTAATTATCAAGCCGTGGCCAACTTATCAGCCACTCTTAAGGGAATCGTATCGAAAGTACAGGAGGAATTTCAGGAAGTTGCTTCCAAATTAAATAGGAACAGCAGACACATTGAAGCAGTAACTGTTATCCGTCAACTTGAATTTGCTCTCACCCAGTTAGAATGGAGTGTTGAGGAACTTGTGGATGCATTACAGTATGTACAATTAGGTAAAACCCCCTTAAACCTAATTGGTCCAACTATGTTACGTGAAATGTTGAAAAATATTACATTAGTTTTGCCAGAAGGCTATGAATTGCAGGTTTACGTCCAAATAATGTGTATTTGTATTATGAGATAATCCAAGCAACTATGTTAGCAGATGTGCATAGTTTAAGCTCATTTTATGTTCCCCTTAAGACATTGAGCAGGCAATATGAAATGTACAAGATGGTTGTATCACCTACGCGTATTTTAAATAATATGTATGTTCAATTTGACATTGGGAGATTTTGGGATAAACTTACTGCAACGATCCTATTTGACCTTAACAGAAATGGATGTTGTGAAATGTAGAGGCAAGGACATTATGATTTGTCCAGCCGAGCAGGCTGTTTATAGCACAGAAGTTGATTCGTGTGCCCTGAGCTTATATTTTCAGTCCACACGTGCTCGAGAGAGGTGCAAACGTAAGGTGATATCTCGTCCACCCCAGCCCAGGCTGGAGAGATATGGATCGACGGTGTTGTACTACCTGAGCCCCAAACTCTACATATCCAGTGCCAGCATAACCGGACATGGGAAGTCCGCTCTATGACGTTGGAAGGTGGTTTTCTCGAGAATGCAGAATCCTGTCACCTCACTCTGCAAGGTCTACAGTTGCTCCACGCACTGCGAGGAAAAGCCGAGTTCTCATCCCAGGGTCCTGACTTGTTCATACCCACCATCCCTACGGTATCAACCCGCGAGGAAGCAGTTTTGCAGCAGATGTCACTCACCGACGGGACAAAATTGGAGCAATTGTCAACCAGTATTTCTTCACACCACATCGAGGCGGACATGAATACTTTGTTTCACCTACACGCCTCCAGTCAGCAGTACGCGAATAAAAGTAATGGAATTACTTTAGGACTGACAGCAGTAAGTGTTGTGTTAACACTGTTTATCCTTTATTATTTCACCCAAGCATATATCTGGAACTTGGTGAAGAACTGTGTGGTGAATCGGGCTAACACGGTAATTGAAGATGTTAAGAAATCCCAGACTGACATTCCAACCCCTTCACAACCCCAACACCAGTAGTGCAGTTGGTGAAGACTTGTCAGAAGTAACCCCGCAAACAAGATTTTCTGCTTAGTCATTGCAAACTGTTTGAATTTGTGTCTAAATACTCAAGTTAAATGGTGAATTTAGGTGTTTAAGTTTGTGTTTTGAGCAGTGATTTACCCATGATTGAGGGTAATTATTAACTGTTGCTGAAGATACTTTAACATGTTTGTTTTATGCGGTTAAGTAGAGAAAATTGTTTTGGAAACGGAGTAGTTTTAGAATTGTATTGATGATTAAGAGGTGTAAACTGCTAGTTTACAAGTTTTTACAATGTATGAAATATGTAACAGTACACAGTTTACTAATGATTGGTTGTTAGCTGATAGTGTTTAGTAGCGAATTTGTTTTGAGAATGTGTTAAGTGATACTCAATTATTTTCACAAGGAATTAAGTTTATTAAGCAAAGATTTGGAGGACCAAATAGCTTAAACAGGGGGAGATTTGTAGTGAATAATTGAGCATTTTCGGTTATTGAAATGTTGTAAAGAGGTTCATTTAATTTTGAGGGTTAATGTACAAGCGCCAGACTTCTCTTGGTGTTCACATAGCAAGCAGTGGGAAGTGTTGGTCAGCATTTTGGTGCGTGAAATGCTTGTTCCGCTTGAGTGGCGTGGGTACGCCAAGTGTCCAGGGTGTGGCTCAGCAAAGATGCAAAAAATTTTGTAACGCTTTGCACGATCCACTATGGCTCCGGGATAGCTAAAATCAGCACGACGAAGCGCCAGGCCCCTGTGCCAAGAAACAGCTTAACTAAATGTGCAAGTAACGTTTAATGAGTGACAATGAGAGTAATATTAACTTCAACAGGTAGGTGGTTGCCGTGAGAATGTTTTACAAGTAATAAAAGGGGGAATTATCACTTTGAGAAAACTATTTTGACTAAGCTTCAAAATTATAGCGTTGTAATGTTCAACAACAAAGGAAATACAACTTTGCTATGGCCTGAGAAACAAACAACGAAAAGCGATGTTGATCTACTTCGTAAGCTAAACCACCCCAGGAAGTACTGACGTGCGTAATTCACGAAAGAACCTCTAATGAACCATAGACAGAGAATGAATTAAGTGTTACAAATTTACTGTTGAATTTATGTTTATTTGTTTTAGTATAAGTTGTTAAAGTGAATACCATTTTCTTCAGTTGAGCTCAATAACGTCGATCATTGCACGTAGCAATCAGGGACATTATTGAAAATAATAGTGGCAGCGAATTCATAAACCGCCCTCCCTATTTTAGGACGCTACCCCTACAATAAAAAGTGGTCAGTCTAAACTAGCCACCACAGCTCGGAGGCAACATTGAGAACCCCTCATTCCAGGGTCACACTACCAAAGTAGGACTAGCTAACTAGCCACTACAGATTGGTTTGCAGCGGTGGTATATCCCTAGATAAGTTAACATTAGATAGGCTTACAGTGGTGGTGATATTCCTAGTTAAGGTAACAGATTACAATCGGCAGGGGCTGGGAAAATGACATTCCATTTTCCAGCCGAACTGTCACCAGAAATCATTGCAAAAACCTCTACAGAGAGGTGAAGATCTTAAAATCGTCGATTCGTCAAGTTTGAATGGGACATTCGTCAACAATATTCGAATTTGTTCTGGGCAGGAGACTCAGTTACATGAAGGGAATCTGATTGGCATTGGTATTTCTCATAAAACGAAATCAGATTGCCTTGTGTTCCAGCTTCATCGAATATTTTTCGAGAATCTTGAACCCCAGTCCTCTACCATGGCACTATGAGCAAGCCGAGAGGATGTTTTTAGCTAGTTTTACATCGGGCCTAGGAGGGAAAGCAGGTAAATTTACTAGGTTTAATTTACCGGAAAATATGGAGACTCTTAAAATCGCTACTAAGGTGAACCAGGCCGAGATTCAAGAGCGACGTAACGAAACATTTTACGTAGACGAAGCGCGAGCAAGCAGGGCGTCAGACCGATCTTCATGAGGAGCGCGCAGCAGCGGCACCGTGAGAAGCACGACTCAGCATGCAGGAGCCAGTCGCACACAGAGCAAGAACCAAAAGGGACCACCTAGAAATTTGGGTAACAATAACATGAAATGTTATGAATGCGGAGGTGTGGGGCATTTTGCTCGAGAATGTCCGAACCGCAAAAGCCGTTTGAACTCTAGTAAACCCACTAATGTCGAAGGCAGAAACGCGTCCCAGGGATCCGCAGGAAACTCCCCTCAGGAAGCACTGAGGCGACCTAAAGGACGGAAAAATGAATCGACAGCAGGGAATCGTGAAAGAAAAGGCAATGGAGACGGTTCTTTTCATATTTCGGTCCCAGAATATGATGGTCATTGTACAATGAGGATGCAGTCGATAGCAGGCGCACCCACAATAAAGGTAAGATTTCAGGCATTCACAGGGTGTTGTGCTAGACACAGGTTCAGGCATTTCACTAATCCAACCTGGAGTCTACTCCAGCGAAGTAAAACTCACCAATTTATCTCCATTTGGTGTGACAGGCAAAGAGCTGGAAATACAGGGAATACAGGTGACATTCCACCTTAATGGCAGGAAATTTAGTCATCCGTTTTGTGTGCTCACTACCAACAGACGCCGACGGAATAATCGGAATGGATTTTCTCGCTGAGAAAAATGCAGCTTTGAACTTAGAAAAATCACAGCTTAGGTTGTTAACAACTGCTAAGTTTAAACGCGGTTTTGAGTCAGGGAACACGGCAAGCCAGAGGAAAGGCCAGCCACAGGGCTCTCAGTCTTTGTTAACCGAAACGACGATTATAGTCGCGAAGAACCCATCGCGAAAGCCCGGAGAGGTGAGGGAAAGCGCGAACAGGAAAGTAAAGAGCGTCCCCTTGAAATTGAAATTCGGGAAGGAGAATCGTGGATAGTCAAAACGACAGAAACGATCAAACTAGCCCCCAGGGTAAGATAGTTGGGAGGATGGAGATGCCGAAACGTCGGGTAAGCCCCGAGGTAGTGTGCGTCGAGCCAGCCCAGCTACGCCTCGAAGGAGTCTTAGCTGCACGCGGACTCTCCCGAACATTCACGAAGGCACCGCAGCCGACTAGACCGCAGGAAGCGATGAACTCGGTGACGTCATGCGATCAGCTGAGCGGTACATAGACCGGCATGTATGTACATGTCATGGTGGTGAATTTCAGCAACAAGGAAATTCAATTGCCGAAGGCAACCGTACTAGGCGTAGCAGAAGAAACTTCAGCTAGCGTTGTTAAAATGAATTGCCATTTTTTCAGTTGAGCTCAATAACGTCGATCATTGCATGTAACAATCAGGGATATTATTGAAAAGTAATGGTGGCAGCGAATTCATGAACCGCCCTCCCTATTTTAGGACGCTACCCCTGAAATAAAAAATGGTCTGTCTAAACTAGCCACCACAGCTCGGAGACAGCATTAATTGAGAACCCCTCATTCCAGGGACACACTACCAAAGTAAGTAGGACTAGCTAACTAGCCACTACAATACTGAATAAAGAATACGTTACGAATATTTATTACATTTATATGATTTGAGGTAAATGCTTTCACACTTCAGGGATGAATTTAGATATTGCAGCTTTTGAAACCCAAAAAAGGTGTTGCAGATTTCTGTAACTATTTCCTGTTGCTAAAAATGATGTGACTTCCAGTTTAATTCTCGAAGGTATGGCATCCCTCATCAGGGTATCACTTCTCTGTATAGCACTGGCTATCAGAACATACAGTGTCAAAACATTCAGGTGACATTCAGCAGGATCTTCTGCATACAGTTCTTTTAAAGGTAATGGTGATCCACCATGTGTAATTCTCCTGGCCAACCACCTTCTTACCCATACCTTCTTTTCTCTTGCGATTTACTCTTCAGGAACTTATGCAATATGTAGAAGTAGCAATCTTGATACCTTTTTAACTATTCTTCTACACATTTTCTTGTCCATTTTACTTGTGACTCATCTGAAACAATGCTAAGAACCCTCCAACCGAAGCTAAACTTGTGAACATGTGAGAACGCTACTTGCTTCGGTACTTGCTAAGCTTTACATGCAGCAAGTTAGTTGTTCACTGGCCTTGCCCCTCTATTGGTCTCGTGTAAACCGGCCCTGACAGACGTGTGCAATGTGAAGTCGTTATCTAAGACAGTACTAACAAAAACGTCCTCAACATAGGCGGTGTAAGCTGTGGTGGTTTAAGGTAAGAGGTATGTTGTGCGTTAAAAACGTGATCCACATTTCAAAAAATCTTGTTCCGGCGAATTTCTGAGAAAACTAAAATGAGCAAATTCGTAACAACGAACCCCGTTGTGGGAGAGGGATCGAATTCAGATCGTCGGAATTACTCTACAATTCCCATTGCCATTCTCACTGAAAGCTAGCCACCGCGATCGTCATGGTCACCCGAGTCACCACGCAGCACGCTATCAAGGGTTATGTCATTTGATGGGATTGGGCTGGATTGTATTGGAGCACTTTTGTCCGATTTTAAGTTACTTGGCGAGGCTCGAAGTTTCATTATGTCGTTTAAAAAATAATGACATACAATGAGGCCATTTCGGTTAATAGGAATCGCCTCCAGAATCACCTGAATGTGGTGTCTTAATTTTCCCAAATGCGACACTAAACTAATCCCTAAAGTACTTCAATTTCTTGCGTAGCACTGCGTCTTAAAGAATAAAAAATCCCACACTTTACCGAATTATGTAGAAAAATAAAATTTAAAATTATGTTAAATTGTTGAAGGTCTAAGTGTTCTTCGCCAGCAGACATAAAACACGTGTAATAATTATCAATTTATATTACTGTTGTGAGATGTGGAACTGAATACTTTTGTCATTACATTTTTGTGATCTGTAGAATTTAGTACGTAGGTGTTCATTTGTTTCATACACCTATCGACTGGAATGTCATTCCGGGCTTTGGCATTCAGTTTTCGGATGGGAGATACCACAGTCGTAAGGATAGTCCAAGGAACAGTTGAAATACTTTAAGAAGAGTTACGTCCACTACACATGCCACTACCACAGAATTTCCAAAAAAGAATCCAAATGAGTTTGAAAATATCTGGAACTTTCCTCGTGTCGTTGGGTGTTTGGATGGCAAACATATTCGTATAGTCTGTCCTACTGACTGGTGCAATGTTCAACTACAAAAAAACACTGTTGTTCTTCTAGGGCTAGTGGATGCAAACTGAAGTTCATTACTGTTGACATGGAGGGTTTCGGGAAACAAAGCGACGGATGCACGTTTTTGGCATCAAACTTGTTCAGTTTCATCGATGGAAAAAGAATACGATTTCCAGAGCCCGACTCTCCATCACAACAATGTGACAGTTCCGTACATAGTTAGATGAGGCTTACTTACTTACTACTTGACGAAACCGTACGAACAAGACGTGTCACTGATGTTACGGTTCAAAGCAAATATGCAGCTTGGGAACGATGAGGGAGGCTTCCCACTGAGGCCAAAAACATTAGGGATCTATTTTCTCTGTATATAGAAAAATATCCCCTACGATATAATTAAAGAATAGAGAAAAGTATTTCCGTTGTGATTAATTGAACTAAACACAATATAATTATTGAATAACTCTGAATAACAATGACTTTTAAATAAAGTCAAGTTTACTGTGCCTACCCTAGTCTTGGCACTACAAGAATACATCGAGGACGGCTTCCGAACAGTAACGATATTAGTAAGTCTTGATGTGGAAGCAGCGTTCAATGCGGCCTGGTGACCCGCTATTTTGAAAAGCCTCAATGACAGTCGATGTCCCAAAAACCTTCATAACTTGACGAGAAGCTATTTCAGCAATCGACGCGCAACCCTACAAACCAGCAATAACAAAATTGAGGCGATAATCACAAGATGTGTCCCCAGGGCTCATGTTGCGGACCCGGAATGTGGAATATCTACAATTCACTACTGAATCTTAACTTCACGCACCGAACCAAAACAATCGCATTCGCCGGCGATTTGATGCAATAAAAGGAAGAATAGTATCGGAAGCTGAAAACATGGCAAACATTGAACTAACAAAAACAGCAGCATGGACAAGGGACAACAAAATACACTTCAATGAACAAAAGTCTGAAACTATCTCAATATCTAGAAGAAAAAGAAAAGAACGGAGGTGCGTTATGATATATTTGAATTCCCGCCCCCTCCCACAGGTACAAAGCCTAAAATACCTGGGTATTATAATAGACAAGAAACTCACATTTAAGGACCACCTACACTATATAACAGATAAATGCTCAAAACATCTTTGCACTATCCAAAACTGCCAAATTAAATTGGGACTCGGTCATGGGGCACTGAAAACTATATACACAAACGCCATACTGCCCCTTCTACAATATGGTGCTCCGATCTGGATAAAAGCTCTTGCAAAGGATAGTTGCAAAATAAAACTCATCAGAGCTCAGAGACTCATTAACATAAGGAGAGCAAAATCTTTTCGTACGGTCTCGAACGAAGCACTGTGTATAATTAACGGCCTAACCCAGACATCAAATTAGAACGGCACAACTATTTCAAATCACTAGAAGGAATAAGAGTGGTAAATACCACGACACACGCACAACAACCTGGCCCCAGAATATCGATTATGATGCACGACCAGAAGACTGGCTACACCCTGCAGACAAGTCAGAATCTCAGAACACCATGAAGACAATGCCATTCAAATATTCACAGACGGCAGCAAGAGCGCGCAACGGGTAGGGGCGGGGATAGCCATATTCATACAGAACGAACTGGTGCTCCAAAGGAGGCTAACACTCCATAGCAACTGCTCAATCAGGCAGAACAGCTGGCAATTGTTAAAGCTATGCTAACCATAAAGGAACATGTTGCGGATAACGTCCCACGAGAAATAAAAATACACACAGATAGTAAGATTACCCTACAATCCATCAAGAATCCAAAAAATCATAAGCACCTCATTGACGAAATTAGGAAAACAGCAATATCAATGGAAAAACAGAACTGGCACATCACATTTACCTGGATTCGGGCCCACGTCGGCCACTATGGGAATGAACTAGCTGATAAATTAGCGAAGGAGGCTGCCGGAGGATATAATTTCCTATAACAGAATTCCTATGTGCGAAATAGCTCAACAACTGAGAGAAACGAGCATGGAAAAGTGGCAAATGCAATGGGACAGTACAACAAAAGCGCGTACAACAAAGGAATTCTTTCCAACCTTAAAGGACCGACTGGATACCAAAATAACACTAACACCAAATTTTACAGCTTTTGTAACAGCTCATGGAAAAATTAAGTCGTACCTACACCGTTTTAAAATAATAGTCCCCAGACTGCCCTTGCGGGGTGGGAAGCCAAACGGTAGAACACCTTCTGTTTGACTGCATCATACTGCAGGAGGAAAAAAACGACTCAGGCAAGATCTCAAGACACAACTGGCCGGTAAACAAAAGTCAGCTGGGAAACAAATATATTAAGTTCTTCATACAGTTCACTAACTCAATAGACTTTACGAAATTGTGAACTTGGTGAAATAGGTGCAAATATGTGAACAATTCAATATGTAATTAAATGTCTATAGTTATATTTGTATTCTTACAAACACATAGTTCATACAATCTCAAGAACCCACTACACTGATGAATAAGTGCATATAAGCGGCTATAACGTAACATGAACAGGACGCACCAAACTGTATACTTCTATAATTATTGATTACTTGTAAGCTGCATAACGCATGTAGTGTTACCAAAGGTAGCGGGGCATACTGAAAATACATAATAATAAAAAAACCCTAGCGGAACTGCATTGCATACGGCGTAATTCCGTTTGCATTAAGTGGCTGTTCCCAGCAAGTGCATACCCCGGCAGTACGCGCATGTGGAGCAGTTATCCGTGGTGGTCACTCAACCTAAAAGTGTGCCTGAATCATGGCGAACCAGGGATTAAAGACCTAATACGCGCTCGCAGTCGCGTGAAGCCAGTTTGACACAATTTCAGACATTCGTGCAGCAGTATAAGAGTTAGGATGTCTTGATTAAATTTAACATAGGAAGGCTTAAGAAAATCTGGAACAAATACGAATACAGGATAGATTAGAAAGCATAGATTGATTCCTCCATACATGAAGACTAATTATTTTGAAACAAAGTTTTACGAGTTGAAGGTTAAAGTGCAGCCCATCATAGATGAACATGATGCCGAGAGTAGTGAGCAGGTACATCCAACAGACGCTATAGAGCAGGGTAGCTCAAATTTACGCAACAGCTTAACACATTCACTGCCATAGTCGACATCAGTCGATTTAAGAATTCATGTTTAAAATCGCCAGCGTCGACCTTAGTCGATCTAATTTTTCAATCGCGCTCTTTCAACTTAAATACGCTGACCTGTCATTATAGGCAAGAAACTGTAGAGCAGCTTCACTATATCGAGCTGACATTATTGTTATCCCTTTTATGGTTTATTATGCTAACATTGCGATATGAACCCGAGTTTATCCTTATGCTCAGTGGAAGAGTGGGCTCTCTGGTTGCAGTTTATAAAGATTCTTTTATACGTGAAGCTGTGTATGCGATAGTTTATACTTCTCAGTGCAACATGGCATCTAGGAAAAAACAATTGGATTTCGAACTTAAAAACTAGATGATGCCGTGAATGAAATTGTAAATGAGTGATGAGATACAATATTCCCAAATTGTGAAGTAGTGAGAGAGTGAATCTGAAAGTGCAAATGAGAGTAACATTTCAATACCGGGCCCTAGCTGCAAACAGTTTAAAAGCGAGTTGAATATTCACAAATTTAAACTGTCAGCTGAAACTGTAATCTCCAAAGGTGAGATTTAAAATCTAGAACCAGAAAAAAAAAACAAAAAATGGAAGCAAAAAACCGAAAAGATCTATTCTCAAGAAGAGATTCGAAAGCTAGCCCCAGGATATCGGGGAAAGCCAGAAAACTTTGACTTGAAGAAAGGTCAGAAGTCTAAAGGGAAGACAACATCTTCTCTTGGACAAAAGAGTGCAAGTCACCGCACCGACTGTATTGCACATGAATGAATCGTCCGCTGAACAGAGGAACGATTTAATCTTGTCTGATGCAATTTTTGGGATGTTACCATTGTACCGATTGAGCCTCGAGAAGACTTCACATCATTTGCGAAGTTGCCAGACACTGCAATTGAGACGTATAATCAACTTCCATCGATGAGAGGCAAATTGAGAGTATTTGTAAAAGGGGAAATGTCATATTACGACACTAGCTTGTTATGGATGAAATTGATAGACGTAAAAGCAAAACAGAACCGTCAAGCTTTGTCAAGTGAGAAGTCTATTCGATAAACCATCGAAGAAACGGAATTTAACGTTCCACAACCCATCGCCACATTTCAATTAAAATTGACAATTTTGTGACAAAATGGGAAACAACAGATCTGGAGGTACCAGCGTTACCAACGACTAGTCCAGGGCTTCGGCTTTTACAATGCAGCAGCAATAAACGAAGACTCAATTTATTTGAGGAGATAACATCACTCGGAATTGCTGGTGATATGGTTATGACAATTTGCAAGGACGCGAAGAAACCGGTGCCAAACTTCAGAGTGCAACTACCACCTGGAGCGTTACCAACAGAAAATTTAGTTGGTCGAATGACACCAGTAGGACCACGAAGATCTGAGATCAAGCAGAGGCTTGCAGGTCAAGGAATTACAGCGTTAGCCTTCCCAGAGTTCGAAGGGGATACGCGTTTCAATCTGAGGTACATCAAATCCATTTACGATATACTCGGAAAATTTCAAACATTTCGGAATGAGTTGTTTCCCTCGAATCACAGCAGGTGAAACGCAAATTACAACTCGACCCACACCGGGAGATCTCCATGAAAGGTGGACTAGATCAGTCGAAGCCACCAGCGCTGCAGACAGCTCCACAGCAGTAATGGGAGCAAGTTTCGTCTTTGGGTTCCAGAACCACAAGGAACCGGGAGAGGGGATGACGCTCATAGAACATGCAAAGTGATGTGTAACATGCGACGGTAGGAATCAATGAGAGATTCCAAACGGTTGGATCGAAAACCGAAATGTTCGAAGGAACTTACCACCAGGTATAGGAACTGAAAGGTTCCGGACATTATCAAAGCGACAAAATGTTGCTTTAGAAGATATAACACGAAGGATGATAAGAACTCGCTGACATCAATAGCGAGAGAACAAAACACAAAAACTCCAAGTACAAGGTTTTCTAAAAAACGATCGTCAACCAAGAAAACCACCCTTCATGGGTAATACGGGCGTGCAATTTGCAGTTGAAAGTGAAGCAGATGCGATGAGTTATTTTGACCTATGTTCCTCCCGAACTCATTGAAATAGTAGTTGAAGACAAATGTATGTGCACAACAACAGATCGCGAAAATGCCTCGCCGCGTTACAAAACATGCACGTAGTGAAGAATGGAAACCAGTAACAATAATTGAAAAGAAAAATTCCGTTGATTGATTTTTGTAACTGGTATAGTCCGAAAAACAAAATTAGAATTGTACTGGTCAACGAAAGGAATTTTTCAGACTCAAATATTTCCACAATGTCTAGGAAGATTTCAACTTATTCAAAGGTACGTTCACGTCAATGGCAATAATGCACCAGGAAAACCCTAAGATCGTCTGTACCAAATCCGTACAATTTTATACATCGTAAATAATTTCAGAATTATATACCAGATAAGGAAATTTCTCTTGACGAAGGTATGCTTGGTTGGGGGGTCGTTTGCGATATTGTGTATAACCCAGAGTAGTTATGGGGTACCTTGGGTCGTACCAAAACTGAACTCGTTCTTTAGCTTCATGGTGTAGGGGTGACGTTGGAGGTAAACTCCCCCCCTGTGTGGGGGATCGGTTTTTTGTTGGGAGGTGTAGATGATGTGTATGACTCGCGAGCCGTAGGTTGGGTCTCCTTAGTGTAGGTTTGCCCCCGTGTGGGGGATGGGGAAGGTAAAGAACGAGTTTAGTTTAGGTGTGGCCCGAGATAGGTTTTAATAATATAGGTTACCGTGATGCTGCCGTGTAGTTTGGTAGATTAAAGATGGCGCTGGTTGTTTAGCTTGATAGGTGTATGGGGCGTGGAAGTAAGGCTCCATGCGTGTGTGATGATATAGGTTACCGTGATGCCGCCGTGTAGTCTTGTAGAGTAAAGATGGCGCCGGTGTAGTAGCAGCAGCAGCAGCGTTGATGTGATTGTGTTGAAGATCGCTCGCTTACTGACTGGTTGTAGTGGGTGAGTTGGCGTTTAGGTGGGAAGGCGTGATGACGTTATAGTCACGTGCAAATATGGCGCTGCTTGTGTGAAGGTTGCGCGCTTATTGACTCGTAGTAGGAATGTGGATGGGGCGTGGTAGGTAGTATAATTGTACGGTGTACAAAGTGAATATAGTTTTTTATTTGTATTATGATACATTAATGGCCGAGGAGCCCAATAGCTCGCATTTGTGTGGAGGTAGGCATTTGTACGCCTTTGTGGCGAATAATAAAGCTGGGATCGCCGTTAGGGAGTTTGCCCCAATAGGAGAGGTTGAGAAGGAGTTGGTGTTGGTTGATTTTGTCGATATCCGAGACTGTAAAAATGTTGACACA
>Ga0268261_10000898_pt1 | contig 19762 bp, 11 predicted proteins | sample TergutNc150P1_FD_190353 | JGI IMG/M metagenome (GOLD analysis project Ga0268261, IMG submission 190353) | Nasutitermes corniger P1 segment gut microbial community from laboratory colony in Florida, USA - Nc150 P1 (SPAdes) (version 2) | ecosystem: Host-associated > Arthropoda: Insects >...
TTCACCTGCAGATCAGCAGAGAATTGGTAGAGGCACAAGTAGTTAGTACTAAGACGAAAGAAGGGAGCATAATATCTTGTCAACACCATGAAATATGTAAAGTAGCAATACTAACTGCGCAATTTCTGTATCCCAAGTTGCCTATCTGCTAAACAAATGTAACATATAAACTGAATAGAACAATAAAACCTTGGACAAAAAAAATCCCAGTTTGGGCGAAATTTTTTGCACCCGTCCAGACCGGCCCTGGGACCCATTCTTCCTCCTGTGCAATGTGTACCGGGTGTCTTCTGGAACTAATTATATAGGTCGGGTTTTATAACATTCCAGTCTCTATTATAAAATGTAGCTTAATTATCTTAATACTTGTGCGTAAAAACATAAAAATCTGCCAATTTTTTAACGCCAGGGCTTTTGCTAAACACTTTTACTTAAACTGTAACAATGCTTGTCCACTGCTCAGCACTATCTCAGGTATCTGTTGTGATTCCTTAGAATTATGCACGATTTCAGGTTTCCGTTGCGGTGTAAATCAGACCTTACCCCTTCTGCAAAGTTACACTGCGTAGATATGTAAATATTTACCGACGTTTCGTTTAAACCGATCTGTTCCATATTTAATGGAAAAGCAGTCCAAGAAGGTTGTCCAAAAACGTCGGTAAATAGCCATCAATATACGCTTCGTAACTTCCCATAACAGCTAAGATCTCCTGACAATTAGACTGTATTAGGATATATGATATTCAAAGAAACATAAAACAACGACCAAGTGTGCCGAACTGGTGTTAATATTATAAAGGGGTGTAAAATTATTTTAGAGCCTGTACTTAATTATATCGTCAGTGTCAGCGTATCTGAGAAGCACATTTCAGCCGACTGGAAACAAACAGTAATAACACCTGTTTGTAAGAAGGTCAATGCCACCTGTGTACAAAACTATAGACGTACAAGTATATCTTTTGTCAGCAATCTATTAATAGTCATTGACCATATGTCGTATTATTCAATGGTAAAATAAATTCTTGTCAATATGATTTTCTGAAATCCAAATCTACTATTACAATCTTGATATCGTATTTAGCCCACATATGCTAATCAGTTTGTTCACGACGCCAAGTTTGTGTCATCTATTGTGATGTAAGCAAGGCCTCTGACAGTTCCCCATACGCCTGTATTCCCCCCAGCACAACAGCCAATAATCCTATGTAGGAAGCCTCGTTGGTGAGGCGATCGGCCATAGACTAACGCTGGGGACCGAGCAGTCGATGCGATCGGCATGCACTCCTTTCACACAAGCTCAATGCCTACTCGCTGTGTGACGAACACATCATCTAGTAGCTCTGACGACAATGTCGAGCCAAGCCAAAGGCCAAAGAAAGCGGAGACTGTCGCGAATAGCATTTCGACGACCCTTGGTCCGTATAGACTTTCCGTAATTTGAATGATTCAGTAGGCTCAGTAAGAGACAATTTATATTATAACTGTGAGTTGTGCTTACGGTAACGATTTCGAGTCAAGGTTGAAGTCTAGTGTTGAAATAGCAAACGACTTTCTTATTTCGTTGGGGGGGGGTTGGATGGCTGTATGGTTCTTGAGCCCAGATTGGTGTTGTCTTAAGATAAAATCACTTCACTGTGGACAGACACTTAGGTGATGTAGCTGTGCCTGATGGTTGTGTCCGTTGGTTATGCAGCTAGATAATGTCAGTTGAGCAACAATATGGTGTCGGTCGACTGTGCAGCCAGTCGATACCATTTAAAGTGATTGATGCTGTTCTTGAAGTTTAGGCCCTTGAGCCATTCATATATGACGTATTTATTAATGACCTTCGAATTTCTATTAGACATTCAAATTACTTTTTATTTGTTGATATCGAAATTGTTGGTACCATAAGCTGTGCAACTGATTGTACACATCTTCAGTCTGACATTGATTTCATTCCCGGTTGATGTGTTGCTAACAATGTAATACACAGTACTGACAAATTTATTTATTACATTTACAGGAAAAATTAATTAACCGAAATGCACTGTGCGACTAATAATTATATCGTTCTGATTCTAACAGGGATATAGGAGTAATTTGGAGTCTAAACTCTCTTTTCAACACCATGTCTACTATATATTTTCTCAACTGCTAAGAATGTTCTGACTCACATGCACTTTGATCTGCCCTTATTCTACTACTTCCTCTTCGTTATTGATACATTACACATTCGTCAAGTAAGAGTATGACTCTCCTGTGTCGAAAAGCATCGAGTTTGCTGATGCCAAGAAGGTCGATTGCATTCCACGGAAGTATGTAGCCTTATTCTTCATTCACATTTTTCCTCATAAACAGAGGTGGATCCAGGTTTTATGGGGTCTGAAGATTGCACAATTTTTGTGGCCCTCTTCCAAAAAAATAATACAAAATTAGGTACAAAAGTAAATGTTTAGAGTGATAAGAAATTGCAACAAATTAAAATTATGAAAGCTGATAGAAATTACAAACAACAAAATCCAGGAAAAAACAAATTATTTTACTAATTAAGCGCCTGGCGCAACTCTATAATATACAACCGGTTGTGGTTATATATTAATTTTGATCATTTTTCAAAAGCGTAAACCATGCGAACATTACAAGTGTTGTTGTCAGGGAGTTGGAAAGACATGTTCAAATGAGGGCCTCTGAAGCATAAGCTCAATCGGTAAGTATCAATTAAATAATTAAAAATAAACATTAAACTTCATTAACTTCACGGTAAATCCTCCCCTACTTATAACACTCGTAATTATACTTTGTGTCAAATACCCGCTATTTTTGTAAGATTTTAACGAAACTTCCATTTTCTTGACATATCTTAGAAAAATACTCAAATATCCCACTTCATGGAAATTAGTTGTTTTACGTGGACGGACAAAAGGACGGACAGACATAACGAAGCTATTGTCACATTTCGCAAATTTGCGAACGCTCTTAAAAAATAATAAAATCTGTTCAAAAATAAATATTTAAGTTCTTCCAAACGTATTTTAGCTCAAGCACCCCGTAGATGGAAGAAAGGAATCTGCTCCGTCATGTATAGTTGTGTGGGGTTATGAAGGGCCTGGCCGGCTGATGCATGCATCTTACACTGTGGTGTAATGCTGCGCACATTATATGTGAAGAAGAGGTCTTTCCCTAACATTTCTTTTCACGCAGTTGTCAGTCAGCTACCTGACAATGGGCAGAAGATTGGCTGAAGGAAATATGGCATTCCAAATAAAAGAAGAAAATCTATTCTTGATATTGTGTTGCTTGGATCTTGTAATTTTTAAGGTTTCATAAAACACGGCGGGATGGTGACACTTCAGTATATACTACGAATGTAAGGTAAACTACATTTTCGTAATTGTGATGGCAATTTGCCTACAGATAATAGAATTGCTTTCCTCAACACATAACAGTGTCATTCTAGATTCCATATCCAACAATATGCCACATATTAGGATAAAAAATTGCATAAAATAAAAAAAATTTTTATAATCGGCTATTCAGATTTTTCATTATACGCTGTGTGACTAGATAAATTCAATTCGCATGCTTAAACTGTATTTCCTTCTGAACCATCTTAGCATTTCACTCCTGTGTGCGTAGGTCTCCACAATTTAAATATTCCTTCAAGGTTTCTGAAGAAAATATTTTACTCCTTCATGCACATTACTGGCTATGCCCATCTTACGAATTATACATCTCCCCCTTATTCATGTCTCTCTATGAGGACAAAAATGCACAAGAAAAAAATACATTTAATTTTATAGATCTCTGGGGTTGTCAATGATATGTGTTGCAAGAAGGATACGAGTTTAGTGAATACATTAAAACTTAACAACTGATCGTTGCTGAAAGCCACTATCTATATGTTATATAATAACAGTGGCTGTGAAATTTAAAATGTTTTTAAAATGTATATTCAATTTTCCTTCTGTCAACTTTCAACAATTCCCCATGACTGCTGCTGTTCTTTAATGTTAGGAATGTTCAAGTGTTTACATCAGTTCATGCAGTATTCAGTTAGACATTATAGTCAAAGTGCACACCTTTCAGTTCTGAGTTTGTGAGCAAATATCAAGTGTAGGCAGTGTGCTACAGCAACAAGAAATTACAACACATCACTGAACAAATTCTTAATAATGGTGAATAATACTGTTGTACGATACTTTAAAGTCCAGAAACAAAATGCTTCCTGTGATGAAAATGTACTGCATTTCAGTTTAAAGGTGATTTGCTTAGTTGGTGTCTTTCCTTACGACAAAATCTGCAACACACCAAGCAAGTTGAAGCTATTTCGTGCATACCAGATCACTTTATGTCCTAAACTGTCCAATACTTTTTTCACAATTTGTGAAATTATATTTGACATATGGAAACTTGCAAGTGGTTATTGAAACTATTACACACATTGAGTGCTTGTAACGCCACCACAGCTCAGACAAGGCTCTCCGCGCCTAACATGAATACGCACAAGCACATGGCTACGACATTCACCGAGAGCCTTCGGAACGGTTCAGGTGTTCTCGTCACTGCTACAGAACCGAGTGGCAGTACGTCATCACTCGCTCAACAGCCTCCAGTCAGACAGGATCAGGTAGCTGACCCACGCTCACACCACATCAGCTGTTATCCAAGCAACGATGGAACACACACGTCTCCAGCAGCTAATCAGGCAACGTGCTATTGCCAAGGCATCACTCACTCGAATGCAAATATTCATCGAAACAGGTTATAGTAAACTAAACGATATTCACTTTAGGTTTTATGAACTGCCAAACATTTGTAACAAATTTGAAGTTGCACAAAGTGAACTGGAGTTATCAGATGATGCAGATTATTCAGGTGACAGACAACAATTTGAAGATCAATACTTTGAAGTTAAGGCAAAGTTTAATGAACTTCTACATCCCGTGGTAGAATCACCACGGTCTAGGCATGGCTCCCCACGTAGCAGTCTATTAGGACACAACAATACCTCACCGAGGTCACATGCCAGCAGTGCACACATTAAGTTACCAGTCATTTCATTGCCAACCTATGAAGGTGACACATGTTATTGGTTACAATTCAGAGACACCTTTGAGGCATTAATTTTCAATAATTCAACATTATCTAATGTTCAGAAATTTCACTACCTCATTGCGTCACTAAGAAATGAGGCCAAAGATGTGATAAGCAATTTACAGATAACCAATGAAAACTTTCTTGTTGCCTGGCAACTAGTAACACAACGTTACCTCAATAAACGATTAATTGCCATGATGCATGCCAAGCATTTATGTCAAATGCCCCAAGCCAAGAAAAGAGATGCTTCAACATTGCGCCAATTATTTAACCATGTGTCAAGCCACATGAATGCACTCCAAGCATTGTCTTTAAATGTACCTGTTCAAGTTTTAATGTTAAATCATTTAATGTTAGCTACATTGGACACTGAAACACAGCGAGAGTGGAAGTTATATACTGCTTCGCGTGCAGACACACCAACCATTGCAGAGCTGATCACATTCCTGGAATCAAAGTGCAGGGCCTTGGAAATTCTCCAGAATACCCAGTCACTGAACATAGCTACTGCCAATCCACGACCAACAAGATCTGTCAGTGGTAAGGTTAGTAAACCCTCATACTCCAATGTAGCAACACAAATACAATGTACTTTGTGCAGTGGTTCACACAGATTGTTTAAGTGTGACACATTTGTTAAATTGCAACCAAGGCAACGGTTTAATTATGCCAGACAACAAAGATTGTGCTTAAATTGTGTGCAACCATTTTTCAAAAACCACACATGTTCAAAGGGAGTGTGTCGCAAATGTAACAAGAGACATTATACCTTAATTCACATAGACACAAAATCAAGCAACCAGAGATAGTGGTTCCACAACAAAAAATAACCTATCTGCCAACACAAAGGGTGCTACAGTGGCAGAGTTTAATACTTATCATACATTGAAGGGTAAATCCAGAAACCATGTTTTACTAGCAACAGCCATTGTTGATGTTAGAAACTAATCTGGGCAATATGTACCATGCAGAGCATTGTTAGACAGTGACTCTCAATCACACTTCATAACAGAGAGGTGTGTACAACATTTGAGGTTACCAAGAACCCAGACACATACATCAATACAAGGAATAAGTAATGTAAACACTGCAACACACCATAGTGTTTCAGTACATTTAAGATCCAGGCACACAGATTGGCACACCATACTTGACAGTGCTATATTGTCTAACATTACTGGGACCACACCACCTACAAGGTTAGACACAAGCAGCTGGAATATACCAACGGACATCAACCTGGTTGATGAACAGTTCAGTCAACCAGGAGACATTGACCTCCTCATTGGAGCTGACTCATTCTATGAGATGAGTCGACCAGGTAGACGCACACGCCCTGGTAATTTCCCAGTATTACAAGAAACAGTTCTTGGCTGGACACTTGCTGGTCAAACTCAAGCGACCACAACTCCAGATAATGTGCAACACACATTTCTTCTACGAGAAGACAGCAGACTGGAACACAATCTAAATCGCTTCTGGGAAGTGGAACCCGTGGAGCAATTCACCATGACAGCAGAGCAAAAGGCCTGTGAAGAACATTTTCTCACAAACACAACCCAACAACCAGATGGGAGATTTATGGTTAAATTACCAACCAAGGTGGAACCCACTCAACTTGGAACATCCCGCCTCTCTGCACAGCGAAGACTACATTCAGTCGAACGCAGGCTGGAACGAGATCCAGACCTCAAGGTTCAGTACCACAACTTCATAAAGGAGAATGAAAAATAAGGTCGCATGGAACCAGTAACTTCCCAAGAAGGGAAGAGTATATGTTACTATCTACCACACCATCCAGTCTTCAAGGAAACAAGTTCCACAACAAAGACTAGAGTTGGGTTTGATGGAGGTGCCAAAACTCCAATGGAATGTCATTAAATGACATATTACAAGTGGGTGCTGCTGTCCAACAGGACTTGTATTTAATTGTACTGCGGTTTAGAACCCACCAGGTGTGCTTCACAGCTGACATAGCAAAGATGTATCATCAGATTATTGTACATCCACGAGACAGAGATCTACAAAGTATTCTATGGAGATATTCTTCTGAGGAACCCATTCAAGAGTACAGACTCACCACGGTAACATATGGAACTTCTTCAGCTCCATTTTTGGCAACACACTGCCTGATGAAACAACAAACACCACAGCGAGTACAGAACGTAAAGCGCTGGCTATTACAGCATCTATCGTTGATTCTCTTGGACTACTGAGTCCAACTGTCATTGCCTACAAAATATTTCTACAGAAATTATGGCAAGACAGACTACAATGGGACGAACTACTTCCTACCCATTTACAACAAAAATGGAATTAGCTGCTACAGGCTATTCCAAAATCATCACAACTCAAGATTAACAGAAAGGTTATTTGCTCCAATGCATCCAACATCCAAATCCATGGATTCTGCGACAGCAGTGAAGGAGTGTATGGAGCCTGCCTACACATTCGCTCCACAGATAACAACAACACAACTTCCTGCGACCTTTTGTGCTCTACATCGAAAGTTGCACCTCTGACGCAACTAACAATACCATGATTGGAGCTTTATGCAGCTACATTGCTGGACAAGCTGTACAAGAAGGCCATTCGTGCCCTCAACACAATAATGAGTTCTACTTGTGGACAGATTCTTCCATTGTACTGACATGGATACAGGGTCCACCAAACAAATGGAAGACATCTGTAGGCCACAATGTCGACATGATTCAAGAAGAAACATCTTCAGCAATATGGAGACATGTGCCAACGCAATCCAATTCTGCTTATCTTATTTCAAGAGGAACTGAGCCTTCAACACTATCAACATCCACACCATGCTGGAAGGGACCACACAGGTCATCACAGAAGCCATCAAGCTAGCTTGCAACGGAGTTCAGCACTCCTACAGATACCTGGAATTCAGAAATGTACATGTTGCACTTCTACAACTCTAGAAGACATTACACGAAGATTTTCCAAATTCAACAAACTCATCAGACATTGCATACTGCAGAAGATCCATCAACAACTGCAGACATTCCAAAGCCAACAGGCAAACAGCCATTCTGACCACACAAGATCTCGACCAAGCTCCGACTTGCTGTGTGAAGATGGTACAACAAAGGTTCTTGTACACAAGAAATGAAGAATTGATGGAACAACAGGAGGTTGCAGCCGCCAGTTCTCTTAAACAATTACATTCATTCATTGATAAGAAAGGTCTTCCAAGAGTAGGAGGGCGACTACAGCAGTCAACACTTCCTTATTAAGCAATACATCAGACGATTTTGTCTGCAAGTCATCATTTCACAAGATTGGTTGTCTCAGCAGAACACACAAGGTTTCATCATGCTGGGCCACAACTACTGACAGCATTACTACATGAGTAATACTGGATCCTAAGACAAGGAACTTGACGAAGGCAATCATCATCAGTGCCTAACCTAATACAAGTTCAAGGCACAAGCAACACAACAGATCATGGGGGGCTACTACCATCTCGAATCCAACGTCGAGGCTATACAACTGGCAGAGACTACGCTCAACCATCTCACTACAACTGGGAAGCAGAAGTAACATCCACGAAGCAACACCTGAGAAGAACACTGCGTTCTCACATTGCCACCAACGAGAAACTTCTACATTACTTGCTGAGATACAGGCCTGTCTAAAATTCCAGACCCACGTGTTCCTTATCCAGTGATCCTTTTAACTAAATATTCTTGTCTCCTAGATATTTTTCCAATTGGTAAACCACTAGCCAATTATCTTTGCTGACAACATAGTCACATTTAACGGAATACTAGGTGGCAAACCTACCAACAACAACAGTTTTGACAATGGTCATCCGATTATCTGCAGGGACTTCAACAGCAACAACGCTGATAGAAGGCACCACCCAACCGACAACCAGGAGATCTTATCCTGTTGAGGGAAGGCAACACGACACCACTGAATTGGTCTACAGTTGTCATCACCAACATCCACCCACATCAGATGGCATCTTATGCGTGGTCACACTTAGGAATACTACGGGAACTTCAACAGACATCCCACTACGAAATTTAACTCTCACCGCGTGTGAATAGTGAATTATAGTGTCAGAATTTCCGGGATGGCAGTATGTCCACGCAAGAGTTTGAATTTTGGTAGTAATTTTGCATTATTTTGCATTACAGTGGTTGCTATATAGTTGCGTCATATTAGTTCATTTTTAGTGCCTACGTGTTACATTAGGGTATGGCATATGACGCAATCGTCACGAGTTTTATTCCACAGCACTCATGATCACGTGGTTATAATTCCGGATTAAGCTAGATTACTCTTTGTTCTAAGTAGGGACGCCACTCTTAGCGTCGCTTCAGTACCAATACGGACTCCACGTCGACAAGACGTGTACTAAATACGTTTAGTTCAGCTCGCATAAGGCGACGTACTACAACAGTTCTAACAGACTCCGCGTTGACACGACGTGTAATATATTTTTATTCGCAACAGCGACACTTTACAACAAGTCAGTTCGTTCGCACAAAGCAACGTACTACTATACATTCAATTCCGTTCGCAACAGCGACACAACAAAATCAGTGCCGGTCAGCTTATCTAGGACGCGATAAGAGTGTGTGTGAATAAGTTAACTCAACATATGAACAAATCAAGCAGTTATTAATTACATGTTCATATACGTTACAACTACAAACAATTGGTGCCACGAGTGAGAAGAATTAATCACAGTTCTATTAATTATCAACAGTGTATTACGTGTTTGAATTAAGAATTAATAAAGTTGTTCCTTTATCTTGCCAATTACATGAACTTCTTGTTTAAGGCTTTGTGTATATGAACCAGAGCAGGTACAATGGAGTTTTCAGATTTTTCATTATATGTTGTGTGAATAGATAAATTCAATTCGCATGCTTAAACTGTATTTCCTTCTGAACCCTCTTAGCGTTATACTCCTGTGTGCGTAGGTCTCCACAGTTTAAATATTCCTTCAAGGTTTCTGAAGAAAATATTTTACTCTTTCATGCACATTACTGGCTGTGCCCATCTTACGAATTATACATCTCCCCCTTATTCATGTATCTCTATGAGGACAAAAATGCACAAAAAAATACATTTCATTTCACAGATCTCTGGGGTTGTCAATGATATGTGTTGCAAGAAGGACACGAGTTTAGTGAATGCATTACAAGTTAACAGCTGATCGTTACTGGAAGCCACTATCTAAATGTTATATAATAACAGTGGCATTGAAATTTAAATTGTTTTAAAATGTGTATTCAGTTTCCCTTCTGTCAAACTTCAACAATACCCCATGACTGCCGCTCTTCTTTAATGTTAGGAAAGTACAAGTGTTTACATCAGTTCATGCTGTATTCAATTAGACATTATAGTCAAAGTGCACACCCCTCAGTTGTGAGTTTGTGAGCAAACATCAAGTGTAGGTTTTGTGCTAGAGCAACAAGATATTACAACACAACGCTGAACAAATTCTTAGTAATGGTGACTAATACTGCTGTACGATATTTAAAAAGAAGAAACAAGATGCTTCCTGTGATGAACATTTAATGCATTTCAGTTTAAAAGTGATTTGCTCAGCTGGTGTCTTTCCTTACGAAAAATCTGCAACACACCAAGTAAGTTAAAGCTATATCATGCATACCAGATCACTTTATATGTCCTATAGTGTACAATACTTTTTTCACAACTTGTGAAATTATATTTGACATGTGAAGAACTGCAGTTGGTTATAGAAACTATTACACACATTGTGATGGGTGTTGCTCCTTACAATATCGTGGCCTCCATGAACTGGAACGAAATATATAAGATAACATGCAAGGTAGACATGACCATGACAACCATAAAGATAGCAAAAAATGATAGCAAGACAACAGAAACTCTAAGAGAATCATGGCAAAAATATAAATTTATATCATTCTTTGTGACCATTTTAGGAGTAGTTTTAGTATTATGCGAATTATATGACCTTTTCATTTTGCATTTTGTAGAAAAGATAGTAGGTGTTGAACATAAATACAAGAAGAAGGCAAATGCAGCCAATATATATGAATCATTGTTATTAGAAAAGTATCCTTTAAGCTGCTGGACACCATTTGATGAAAATTCTGTCATGGTACACCTAGCTATATACATATTCACAGTAATTCCAGTATTAATGATGGCACTTAAAGCTGTATTCGTTACATCTGTCGTACTTGGCACATTGATATACACATCTGTCCAATTTAAATTTGTGAGCAAGTCACTGGAAAATCTAAGCAAAATTGAAGATTCTGACAGCAGTCAGATAGAACAAAACACATTCAGTACTCTAGACAGACAGCATACGTGTGAAGAATTCAGCTACAAAGACTGTCACGTTTATGCAACAGATAGTGAATCATTTCAGATACCAAGCCAAGCACAGATACCTTAATGTTGTAACATACACAAATACAGAGACACAAGCATTACTACTGCTCACTGTGTGATAGTCCAAGAACATAAGAAAGGTTCTTGCAGATTGTCTTCCGACAATAAATCATCTCCAGAAGACTGTATTAAAACTATCATTAAAAAACACCAAGAGGCAATTTGGTAAGGATTTTGCAATTTGACTGGGCTTTTTTGTCATCTGATATAAATCCCAACTTATTTCCACGCTCTTTTTCACTGCACATATTTTGACTAAATTTAATTTAGGCACACCGTGGAGATGATATATCACAGTCAGTACAGTGACTAGATTATAAGCTGGGCAATCCAATGTCTGAAACCAAGGAATTACAAGAAATTTATCTGTCTACGAAATATAGATATCAGCTCTAGGGCTGAACTATTCAGTGGGTATTAGAGATTCTTACCCTGGGGGTTAAGTGGCTGGGACATGATGTTATCCACTCACAGTTAGTGCCGAGGTTACAAAAGAGTAGAGTTGCATATATATATGTATTTATACATATATATATTACTATTAATCACCACATCAGTGGTACGTGAGTCCAAGAAACTGTAGTATGTGAATATAATCAGAGTGCTCTATGCTATTTTCTTAGAGCCGCTTGCAGTGTATATTGAGAAGATCCCATACATTTTCACTATAAGAACTGAAGCAAGTTACGTTTGAACACATGCAAAAATACGTGTATGCATGCATGCATTTATATAAGGTATCTTATCAGTTTACTCAATATTTGAGGTTTCCGTAAATGTGAAGATCCATTTTGGAGTCTTTTGAATATAGGCACCATGCAGTCTGGCATCTGCTACATAGCAGATTATGACATAGTGTTATTGCACAAAAGTCCAAAATATGAACTTATTTCCTGCGTGCTCTCTTAATATAAACTGAAGTATTGCGACAAAGTTGAGCAAAGCTTTCGTATATGATGCAATACAATAATTTGTTTGGTTTTCAAGTTCGTATGTTTGAACAAATGGAAACACGACCAGAAAGATAAGTATAGAAACAGAGTATAACTAATATGTACTTTACAACAAATATCCACACAACTGCACACAATTATAAAATACCTTTACTGAACCGTTTTTTAACACTCCTCAGAATGCCACGCATCAGATAAATGTCAAATTCCATTTATATCAGCAAGTAAAATGTAATCCAAATTGCATAAATTTGTTCAGAAGAAAAGTCTCTTTTCTCTAAATACAATCTCGAACCAAACTTGTATCAAATCACATTAGCTGATAGTAAACTGATTTGCCCATTGCTCCATGAGGTTTTGAACTTTTATGGCTCACATCAAGTGTGCACACACGTGTAATGTTGCAGTATAAATGTCTGAGTACGATGTAGTAATACAAAACTGGGTTAAATAATTGGTTATTAAAGAATGTTATATCAATGTTGCTACAACCACGACGACTCTGGAGGATTGTGTAGTCGCTCTCCTTGTTCAATATATGTAACTGTTTTCTCATAAGGATTTCTTTAGAATTCTACCTCTTCTATTTGTCGGTGTGTCGTGCCACGAGACGCATCTGGAATTGTTATCTGTTGCTATGAGAATACCGGTTCCCTTGGCATGTAATAATATTGCCTTCAATTTTCACCAAGTCGATTTCTATTTCCCGATTGATATAAAAGTACATAGTAGCTAGAATAATTTTGACGTTACCGATTATTATTTCCACAAAAATATCTTTATCCGAAAGTTGCTTAATTAATAAATTATCTACTTGGTTGTTTGTGACTACTGTAGCTGCACAATTTCTTTCTCCTCCCTATGCGAAAATTTTGTAGTTTTTTGATAAGCCGGCAATTTTTGTTTTGTATTGTTTATGGTTCTTGGATACAGATTATTCCCGTACTGTCCTCCTCAATTATTCTCCTTAGATTGTCAGTTGCTAGCATAGAATGCTGAAAATTAATCTGTATACACTTAATCTGTGTTTGCAATTAGTACGTTCTATTGCAGTGTTTTGTGTAGCGGTTACGGTATTTCTCCACTTTAATAGTCCGTGTTCTCTATGTACTTCTCCAATATTGCTTTTAACTGGGGCATCCAATGAAGAGTAGCTGCCACAGATGTTTTTATGCTAGTTCTGTTTGTTGTACGTGTCAGTTGATACATTTGCATGCCGTTGGAGTTGCTGTACATTGCTTCAGCTTGTGGCTTCCTGCACAGAGGGTAGGTGTCCTCTCCTCTGTACTCACGAAATCTATGGTTAACTCTGGAACATTTGAAACATCTGTTTGCAACCAGGTAGTCCTCGATTTTACAGATTAACCAACCACGCTTGCCCTTGTGTTGTAGCAACAGCTTCCTAGTCTGGGCTTCCACTTCCATTACTAGGTTCCAAATCTATTCCTTGTTACGTTGCTGAATTTGGGCTAGATACCTAATTTTTCAAATTACGGTCAGGATTTTGCGCTCTCAAGGTGTCCTCTAAATTTCCGGTGGAAATATCCTCTGGGATATTAAAAATCACTAGTCTGGGGTTCCTCAATTTGTGAATATTAGCTTCCAAATATCCCCAGATTTTGTGTTGATATGCTTTTCTAGTACCTCTATTTCTTCTTTAGTATTTGTTTCGATTAATACTTTCCCATTTTAAGTGATTTTAAGGTGTTGATCCCCACTCTAATTTTAGTACGTTTGACGGTGGGTTTGAAACTTTTCAAATTGTTCTCACATCCGAGGGCTTCCGAGTAGAGTTTTCTGTCCCTGACACCAAATGGTGCCACGCCCTTCTCGTTCATCCTTGCTGGTTCTTGACGTACGGTAAGAGATGGTGCTCCGAGTACCTCTGCGTTCCTGCCTCTGCAGGGGTCTTGCTCTGCTTTCAATTTGAAAACTCGGGCTTCTAATTCACTGATTGCACTAGATTTACAATTTCTGCTATCCGTCGGTTTGACATTTAGATTTATAAGAGTACTTACGGTTCCAAACAGTTTGCTTCAATTCTGTATTCATGTTCCCACTACGTTTCGTCTTGCTCACTATTATATTGAGGGCGTTATCGATCGCTTCACACACATCGACGGTCATCTTGACGAATCGATAGTACAAACATACATACATGCATGCATACATACATAACACTCGCCAAGATGGCTGCTGAGAATAAACAGAGAGTGGATGACGCTCTCGAAACGCTTCTAAGTATTACGGGAAAAAAGCGGTAAAATGAGGAAGGATCTGAAGAATTACATCCACGAGTCGGTGAGTACCTTGAGAAAAGCATTTATTCTAATATATAAGCAGCTAGATAAAGTGAAAGAAGAATATAACAGTTATAGGAAAAAAGTCAATAACGCCATGAGGGAAGAGTGATCGGGAGAGATAACTCAAACAGACGGAGAAGTAGCGACATCTGTTGACTACACTGTGCGGCCCCAGGAAAAAAGCACACAGCAGATAGTTCCACCTATAGGCGGAAGAAGAAAACACTTCTCAGAAGTGGTCAAATACCAAGTAAACAACAAAAGATACAAGATAACCCTAAAACGAAAGGAGGCAACAACCACACCCGAATAGATAAAGACTCAACTGAAAAACAGTATAAACCCAACGGAAATCAAAGTAGGCATAAAAGCTCTGAAAACCATCAGAGATAATAGTCTTCTGTTAGAGACCGAAAGCGAAGAGAAAAGCAACATACTCCTCACACAGATTAGAAACAAGTTAGGAGAAAAGATGGACATCTACCAGAACAAAATAACGAATTCGAGGTTAATTATATGCAGTTTACCAGAAGAAACAACAGTAGACAATATAGGAGCAACAATTATGGCTCAAAACCCTGAAATCATAACCAACGATGAAACCAGAGAGACCAAATTTAGATTCAAAAACAAGAAAGGACGTTACAACATTGTCATGGAAGTAGGACCACAGACACGTAAGCAAATCCTGCAGGCTGAATTAAAGATAGAATGGAATATATGGAAGGTAGCTGATTACCTAGTCCCAATAAGATGCTACAAATGGAGCAGATTTAACCATAAACACTATGAATGCAAAGGCGAAAATACTTGCCCACACTGCACCAGCACATATAAGATGAAATAATGCACCGCTACAAGCAACGACCAGAAGTGCATAAACTGCATTGTATATAACTGACACTCCAAGAAAGGGAAGATAAACGAAGACCACTCAGCAATGAGCAAAGAATGCCCTAGCCTACAAGCAGTACTCAAACGATATATAGAAAACATCCAATACTATTATGATAAACCTAAGACCTCAGCAAAACATGGGTATGAACTGTACAGGACTAGAACAAATCAGGAGCATACAAATAAACTTACAATACTCAAAATCCGCGATTAATAACCTGCAGAAGATCACAGACGCAGAAGAAACTGACATTATATTCGCACAAGAGCCCTACGTATACCATAATAGACCGTTAGGCATAGGGAAGAAGTACAGAGTATTCACGGCTGGTACAGGAAAACACAGAACCGCCATAATAATAAGAAACGACAACATAGATGCAATACTGATATCAAAAATATCAGACGAAGATAGAGTAGTACTGGAGCTAATCTATAACAACTTGGAATTCTACGCAGTAACCATGTACTCTGACATACAAGAACAAATAGAAAACAACCTCAATGAAATAGATGAGATAAGGAAGCTAACAAAAGGCGGGAAAATCCTAATAGCAGCTGATACTAATGCAAGATCGAAAACCTGGCACGATCACACTCCAACTCCAAGGGCAAAAAACTTGAGGAATACCTGGCAACAACCCAGCTACCTATAATAAATGAGTACAGCGAAAGGAATACATTCAACAACACAAGAAGTGCAAGCAACATTAACCTGACAATAACCGACAACTTACTAAAACACGTTTTAGACTGGGAAATTAGTGAGGAAGAAAGCCTTGCAGGTCATAGATACATAAAAATCAAACTAAGCACGAAAACAGGGAATAACAACTTTAACACAGCCAAATACAGTAACGCAAATTTGGTCGTCAGAGAAGATACATTACACCTATATGATAACATGTTATTACAAGAAATGCAGAAATATGACATAGTGACAAAAATATTGTAGATGTCGGGGTAATTGATTCCTACATATCTAACGAAATAGCCAAAAGAGTAGATATAGAGCAGACTATAGGAATTATCGAGGAGGCCATAATAACAACGTGCAGGAGAATATTTGGACGTCCTAAAAATACTAATAACAAAAGCAAGAAGAACTCCGTCCCATGGTGGAATACCCACCTAAGTGTAATGAAGAAAAAATTAAACGCCAACAGACGCTTATACCACAGAACCAAGAAAGATGAGGCTCTGAAAGGAGGAAAACAACGTACAAGGAAGCTAAAAGAAATTGCCAAGCAGAAATCAATAAGGCGAAGTTAAATTCCTGGAAGGAATACTGTAACGTAGCAGCATCAGTGAACCCATGGTCACAGGTTTACAAAATAGCAACGGGAAAAACAAAAGAAGTCAACAAAATGACCACCATAAATAGACCAGACGGTACAGAGACAACCAAACTACAAGAAACAATAAATGAAATCCTAGATCGCCTATACAAAGAAGACGGCGAAGAAGAAAAACCAAACCATAAAAGCATTAGGAAGGCTGTCGAAGAACCCATTCACACTGAGGATGACGTAGAATTTACCCCTGAAGAAATAAAACACACTATAGAGAGCTTTGGTCAAAAGAAAGCACCCGGGCCAGACGGCATCACAGGAGGAAAATATCAGAGAATTCCTTTCGTTTCCCAGAATTATTACTACTATGTACAACCAATGCTTATATTTAGGACAATTCCCAAAGGGTGGAAGATCGCCAAGGTCATCCTGGTATTAAGGCCTAACAAGGATAATTACCAAGACCCGAGTAAATTCAGACGAATTAGCTTATTAAATATGGGAGGCAAGATACTGGACAAACTGCTCATAAACAGAATAAACTATCACTTATACAAAAACGAACTACTTTCTCAAAGACAATACGGTTTCACTCCTAAAAAATACAATAGACGCAGCAATGGAAGCTAAATAATTCATCCAACGTATACTTGAAAACAGAGGACTGGCGATAATGGCCAGCTTAGATGTCCAAGGAGCCTTTGAATCTGCATGATGGCCAGCGATATTACAATGTCTGAGAGACTTCAACTGCCCAAGAAATCTGTACATTCTTAGCAAGGAATTCTTCAGCAACAGAACAGCAATTATAAACACAAATAACTTCACCATAGAAAGACATATAACAAGGGTCTTTCCTCAAGGAAGCTGCTCAGGACCTGGATTTTGGAACATACTATATAACTCATTACACACCTTAGAGCTCAACAGCAGATCTGGGGCCATAGCGTTTGCAGATGACTTCATTATTCTGACCAGAGGGGAGACAGTAACAGAAGCAGAAAACTTTATGAATGTAGAACTAACTAAAGTACAGAAATGGGCCCAAAACAACAGACTGGTTTTTAAGGAAAACAAATTAAAACTAATGTTATAGACTCGGAGGAAAAGGAAGGAAAAAAGGAAATGGCGTTACATATAAACAATAAAAAACTCAAACAAGTGAACCAGATACGATATCTAGGAATCCTTTTTGACAACAAATTGACTTTCCGCGAACACAAATCAAATAGAAGGAAAATGTATTAAGCTAATATTCTCACTTGCGAGGTCAGCTGAGATCACATGAGGCCTTAAACACAAAGCGCTGAAGACAATTTACACAGGAGCAATTTTACCAATAATCTTATACGGAGCAACGATCTGGAAAGATGTAATGAAAAGACCCTGCTGCAGAGCCAAAATAGTAAGAATCTAAAGATTGATTAACATTAAGATAGCCAAGCCATATCGAACAGTCTCTAGCGAAGCATTGTGCGTAATCACAGGACTAATACCAATAAACATTAAAATAGAAGAAGCAACGAAACTACATGAAATGATTAAGGCAGAAGGAACTATGTATGAGGGAGCAATGGACATTAGGAACTGGGTGCAACCCTCAAAACACATCACAATAATTGAGGTACAAGAAGAGAACACACACTTCCTTCAAGTGTACACAGATGGGAGTAAGAATGAAGAGGGAGTAGATTCCGGAATAGCTGTCTTTGCTGGAACTAACCTAATAACAACCCAAATGTACAGATTAAACGGACGTTGCACAAAAAATCGGGCCGAGCAGCTTGCAATTCTAAAAGCACTGGAATGCATACACAACCAGAAAGATGCGGGGAAAACAATAATCGTGTATACAGAAAATAGAATAACGCTCCAACTACTAACAAACCATAAAACACACACATATTTAATTGACAAAATCAGAATTAAGGTCATGGAGATAGAAAGAAATGAATGGAAGATAGAATTCAGCTGGATCAAAGCACACACGGGAAAGAAAGGTAATGAATTAGCGGACCTTCTGGCAAAGGAAGCATCAAACAATAACAACATCAAGGAGTGCTACAACAGAATCCTTAAGAGCACAAAATCGTTCTACCCCAACATAGAACAAAGAATGATGTTGAAAGTTACCACAACCACAAACTTTACCACCATTCTAACCGGACACGGCAATAAAGGTTCCTACCTCCAAAAGTTTAACATAATGGAGAACCCAGTGTGTCCCTGCAACAAAGGGGACCAAACAGTCGACCACATAATCTACAGTTGCGCACTTCACGAAAAGGAGAGAAATAGGCTGAAAGCAGCAATACATAGACCAGAAAATGGCCAGTGAGAAAAATTTTCTAGCAACAAAATATAGCAAATATTTTAAGCGTTTCACCGACAGTATAGTGATGAATAAAGAATAACGACATTTATTAATATATAACATAAACAGTGAGACATATTACAAAGATGTATAGACCATATAAAATAAAATAACTAGCATGAAGTATTATCACATTGTAATGGAGCATGATGTGTAAATAAAAATACACATATATATAAAATACATACATACACACACATACATACATACATAAGCACGTAAGTAATACATACGTCCATACATATATATACATACATACATACATACATACATACATACATACATACATACATACATACATACATACATACATACATAATTCATACAACCATACATACATACATACGTGCATACATACATACATACATACATACATACATACATACATACATACATACATACATACATACATACATACATACATACATACATACATACATA
>Ga0268261_10000899_pt1 | contig 19760 bp, 11 predicted proteins | sample TergutNc150P1_FD_190353 | JGI IMG/M metagenome (GOLD analysis project Ga0268261, IMG submission 190353) | Nasutitermes corniger P1 segment gut microbial community from laboratory colony in Florida, USA - Nc150 P1 (SPAdes) (version 2) | ecosystem: Host-associated > Arthropoda: Insects >...
TTTGTTGTGCATTCCTTAAGCTTGTGACTTCCTGCGCAGAGGGGGCAGGTTTCCTCTCCTCTGCAGTCGCGAGCTCTGTGATTGAATCTGGAGCATTTATAGCACCTGGTAGCAACCACATAGTCCTGTATTTTGCATATTTGCCATCCGAGTTTTACCTTCTTGTGCAACAGCAGTTTTCTAGTTTGGGCACTCACTTCCATTACCAGATTCCTATTGTGTTTTCTTGTTTCGTAAATGAATTTGGCATTTATGTCACCTTGTTTCAAGTTGACGTCCGTATTCTGCGCTAACAGGGTTTCCTCTACGTTACCGATAGATATTTCCTCGGGAATATTGATGATAACTAGTCTAGGATTCCTCAACTTGTGAGCGGTAGCTTCCAGTTTACCATCGCATTTAGCGTTTATGTCCTTCTCTAGTGCATCTAATTCTTTTTTACTGTTAGTTTCTATTAATACCCGCCCGTTTTTTAGCGACTTGAAGGTATTTATTCCAACTTTGATTTCAGTGGGATTTATTTTGGTTTTCAATAGACCCTTAATGGTGTCAGGTGGTAGGTTCTCGTTTGATTTGACCGTTAGTTGAAATTTGTTTTTGGGTATCTTGTTAGCCAAGGCCTCTGAATAGAGCTTCCTCTCGCTGCCGCCAGATGGAGCCCCTTCCCTGTCCCTCGGTCCGGCTAGTTCCTGCCTTGGGGTAACAGATGGCGCCCCATGTACCCTCGGTCCTGCTGGTTCCTGACTTGGGATAACAGATGGCGCCCCCTGTACCTTTAAGGCCTTGTCCGTAAACCATTGTAACTCTGTTTTCGCTTTGGTCACCTCCGCTTCTAGCTCACTAATTTTAGAAGATTTCACTTCACAATTGTTTTTAAGCTTAACAAATAAGTTTCTGAGCGTACTTACTGTTTCAAAAATGGTTTGTTTCAAATCCTTCTTCATGTTTCCGCTTCTTTCTGTTGTTAACACTACTAGATTGAGAGCGTTCTCAATACCTTCATCCACTTCGTCTGCCATTTTTTATGTATGTATATATGTATGTGTGTATGTATGTGTGTATGTATGTATGTATGTATGTATGTATGTATGTATGTATGTATGCAAAACCATTTGTGTGTACACAAGTACATAAGCATGTATGTTCATACACATGTATGTACATACGTGTGTGTGCGTATATATATATATATATATATATGCATAAAAGCACATGTGTAAGTATGCATGTATCCACAATGGGTACCAACTTCATCACAAACTGATTTATATTACAAGTAAGGTCCTTCTATTATTGCTGCACTGAGCATGGCAGCTCTACCACTTCGAAAGCCTGCATGTGCCAGGACATACCACAAAAGCCAAAATGCTCTGGACAATAACATAAATGCACCATACAAATGTCATATGGTAAATAAACGAACAAGGGTAAATTAGATACTCAAATCCGTAAGTGAAAAATGAAGAATATGCAACATATTCACCCGCACAGGTCAAAAAAGATACTTTATAATAAATGGCTTTCATATATATATATATATAAGCATAAACATCACAGCAGTACTGCACACCACAGACTACGCTTGCAAACATAACACAATTTCATACGCTACAGATATCTCCATGTTTAATGGAGCCACACATTACCTCTGACAGTAACAACTCCAACTTGACAACATCATCTGGCTTGCTGACAGGTGTCTGCAAGATGGTATCCAGCAGCAGAACCCCATTATAATCTCTCCGGACACCAATTCCTTTCCCATCAGTGAACAATACCTTATCATGACCAGGTATGTAGATGCCATGAATTCCTTTCCCTTTTGCTGAAATACAATTATTTTCACCTTATAGGAAATACATCATATTTTCAATAAACAGCTTAAGTGAACTAACCTTTACCCAAAAGAACTAAACAACTACATGCAGCAGAGTCCTTTTTGAGCAATTAGCAGTTTCTTGACTAATCACAAAATTCCCAACATTTTACAAAACCTGAAGGTTCATTACTGTGTGCACAACAGCCCCACACTTGGCCATATTCTGAGCCACATGAATAGTCCATGACCCCACCCTATTTTTTTAACACCCATTTTAATACTCTCCTCTTGGCTACACTTAGGTCTTACAAGTGGTCTCCATCCTGCAGGTTTACCCTCAAAAACCCAGTACATATTCCTCCTCTCCCCCATATGTGCCACAAGCCATGCCCATCCCATCCTCCTTGGTTTGAAGACCGGAATATCTCATGTGGAGTGCAAGTAATGAAGCTACCCATTATGCAGTTTTCTCCAGTGTCCTGTTACTTACTCTTACATACTGCTGAATGGGACTGGAAAATGATCACAGACAGTTAGTGGGGAAGGATGTGGCAGCATGTAATCTGAAAACTGGCTAGAGATATTTAAGACTAAAAATAAAGCATATTCAAGGCAGATGAGGACAAAACTAATAGCCAACACATTCTTACCTTGCTATAGTCAAACCCTTACTATAATATACAGCCCAAACTACTAAATTTTACTGCTATATGACACGAGTCTCATTTGTACAAGTGAAAATCAGTTTCATCACATCTGTCAGTCCGTATGTCCATCCATATCCGTCCGTCTGCCCACAAAGAACAACTTGGCTCCCACTGTGCAGGTTCTCACAAAACGTTATATTACCAGTTTTTACTAAAACCTGTCACGAAAATTTAGATCTCATAAAAATCAGGAACACAAGTACAGTGTGTGAAGTTCTACGTATATTCATGACAACTTTGGTTACTAATGTTACCATGGTTGCCCTTTGCCATCAAGGCTACCAGTGTTTCTGTGACTGCTAAAGTTAACTTTTGTAACCATGGTTGCCATGGTTATTAACAATATCACTGACTGGTTAACATAGTTACTAAAGTTACCAAAGCCATGAATGCTCCTACAGATACACCCATTACCATGATTATCAAGTTCACTGATGTTCATTGCTTGTTATGGTCACACAGACATGCCGTAAGTGCTTTGCTCTGCAAAAAAATTGCACCAACTGCACATGAGTGCTCCATGCCTTCATGGAATGAGATTCTCCATCAGTCACTTCGATTCCTTTTTTCTTTCAAAATATTTGTATTTTGTTAGAAATAAACTGTCAGGTTTTAAATGCTTTCTGTGGCAATTATATATTTTTATTACTGGTGTTTCATAAGTTCTAACAACCAAATCAGTGTTTCACGATGTAAGTGGACTCTGATGTTCGTGATTCCAATCCACATGCCACATTAACTCTTTAACACCGAACAACTTCTAAAGACATGGAGCAGTAAGCCCTTTAAATAACTGAATGACTTCTAAAGACATTGCAAACAGTGTGTTGAAGTTTGGAGGAATTTTGTTCACTCCTATTCGGTTAACTACTGTGGCTTGCTATGCTTCAGGACCCTTGAAGGTCAGGCTTTCATTCAGGAGCCAGAATGTACCCCCTCCACCTCCTAAACCCCTCCACAAACACCAATATATACATAGAAACTTAGTAACTGCGCATTTTTCCCAAATGACTAATAAGATTCTGACATTGCTTGCTTTGATCGCTTGCTCTGGAGTTCATTGTGGGTTGAAATATCAACACCGGCCTATGAAGTGAAAACTCTTTCTTGATCAGAAAGGTTGTCAGTGGCATATTGTACCCATATAATTCAGACAAAAGTAATGCTCAAAAATTGGAGATACCCACAAATATTGCTGTTTACAGCTACAGGAGGGCCCAGAGACCTGCCTCTTGTAGGGCTGCGATAATCTGTAGGGGTTGTGGGGTAGTAACATGCAACACACAGCCATCAATCTACTAAAAACGTCTTGGGCACCCTCGAATAGCTGGAATTTTATATGCAGTTACATCGCAGCTTTAGATCTGTTTTGTTGTCACTGTAAAAGACGTTTGTTTTAGAGGTATAGTGTTTCTGCAACTCTGGCCTGTCATATATATTGTAAACAAGGCAGACAATTGTAGGTCTCAGAGGCATGGCCGAGAAAAAAATAAAACTTAAGGAGGAAGCCATTAGTGAAATTCTGGTTGTTGACACCGCCTCGGAATCGGGTGCAGAGGCTAGTGATGTTGAACACTGGTTTGAGGAAGAAGAACAATAACAGGAGCAGCAGCAAGCCTCAGCAGAAGTCACAATCACAAACACTGGCCAGCGAAATCATCAACCCGACTGCACTGCCGTCTGTGTTCTTCTTGTGGCCAAAGAAGGGGCACACAGTGCACCAGCTGTGACATGGGCCTGTGCATTGTGCCTTGTTTCACCAAATATCACACAAAAGTAAATTTGTAATATATCATCCTCTTTGTGAACACTGTGTGTCGTGATAAAACAGTAATCCATCGTCCCACAGACCTTACTCAGCAGCCAGAATTATGTGAGTAATGAACTATTTACATCACATTTTATATAATACAGCAATTCACGGGCCTAAATTTATTACAAAAACAGGCGAACATTTTTCCCCGATTAACCAATTCATAAGCAGAGTGCAAAATTTTATTTAATTAAATTTGAAGGAAAAGTCTACGTGATATGATTTTTTTTAAGAGCAAGCCTTAAAATTTAAAATCCCCAGTAAAAGCATTCCGGCAGGCAGCGTTGCTTGAAGAGATTTAATTCCAGCATCAAAGAGTTAATCATAAAAATCAAGACTTTACTGCACCAATATGTTGCGGAATGTTACACAGGCTTAATGCCATGTGTGACTGTGGACTACAGTCACCTGCTTCTGGACAGTGTCCAATGGAAGACTCTTGGTAACACACCAGCAAACCTTCACATGTCATAATATTTCATACATGGCGAGGAAATTCCAGTCTAGCTGTTAGCCCTGTTAGCTTCTGTGGGACTCTGTTCCATAGAGTAAGTCAGTTATCAAAAACTCAAAATGAAACCAAACAGCAAATCAATTAGTTCTGTTTGGTTTATTTTTTTTAGTCTGTGTGGGACTTGACACTGTCACCATGATGCTGCTGAAGGTTCAAGTCTCCTAGGATGTGGCACCATATCAATAGATGAGAAATTCCAGGAATTATGAAAGACTGTTTTGCCTTCAAAACATCAGGAACTACTCACCCAAAGACACAGGTTCACATCCCACAAGACACGAAGCTCCTTTAGTTTACCTTTTAAATGATGGGCATTCAAAACAAGGACCACAAACTAAAGCATCTCTCCACTCCTGCAGTGACAATTCGTGGCTACACCCCAGTGCTCACACACAGCAAACAGCTTATAACATTCTCACACTGCTCATTCCATGAAATCATAACATTTGAGATCTGGTCTGTAGAGTCTATGACTGAAGGATGCTGTGAATTATTGCAATCATTTGGCATTTGTGCTAACCAAGTGGGGTATGGAGCACTAGTGGAATGAAATTGGCAGGGAATAACTGAAGTATTGGGAGACAAACCCATTCCAATGCCACTCTCTCCACCACAAATCCCACAAGGAGAGGCAAAGCATTAAACTTGCACCTTGCAGTGGGAGACCACTTGTGTTGACACAGCCCCACTCGTCTGTAAGACTTCTTGGATGTAACAAGAAATCACAGCTTTCTCAAAAAGTACTCCATGTGAAATTGAGAGTGGTCTAAGACTGACATTACATTACTATCCTTTTCAACACAACATGTAAGTCAGCATGAGCTATACACTCAGATTGGGCCTCAAACAATATGGGCATGAATTTTGATCCTTGTGATACACATACGTATTGTTTTACTCACAACCATCTTGAAAGAGAGTTGTATGTGAAACAGAGGTTATACTTATGAGTAAACATACCAATACCACAAAGGTACCATGCCACTATACTCACATCTCATCACACAGTACACCTACCTACAAAAAATATTAACAAGGTAATAACAGCAACTGATGAGAGCTCTGCCAAATTTCACAGCACCCACAATGTACACACAAACACTTGTTTACAAGCTCAAGCAAAGATTGTCATTCATTAAGTCATATGCCACATGCAGCACAGTAAACTGGCATATAATGACATGCAACAGTTTGCGCTTTAAATGTATCCGAGTGACAGTTAAGTGATATGTAAAAAGGTTAATAGTTTCATTTACAGACTAATCCACAGCCAATACTTTGTCTCTACACATACAAACCCAAAGCCTAACCTTCATTTTATACAGACACAAAGCCAAAACATACCCCCGGTCTGTACACACACAAATCCAATGACAACCCTTGGTCTATATTCTGAAATGCCAAAAGCCTGCTTATACTGACACACATATCTACTCCTTACTCAATTACTTTTTCTGTTTTGTTGATTTATGCTGACAACTGCATTCTGTGATTAAGTGACCATGACATACCATGGCAAGAAATGTGTAACATGTGGCATGAAAGCAATGCAAAAAGGAAGGCTTGTAAAATCATTACACTTGCATACTGATTCATAAATACTGCTTGGGTTACAGAAATGTTAATATTTCCAGATGTCAGTAAGTACAGAAATCTGAAAGAGTTGCATATTAGAGAAGAAACGATCTACGATCCTGCTTGATAATATGTGCGGATAGAACAATACAACTAAACCTAAAAACTTTCAATGTCACTACATTTATAACATATATGTGTGGACTCTACTGCAGGGTTTCTGCTAAAACTCTGATAACTGAAAATCAACTGCTTCCTACACATGGAACTCACAAACAAAACGTAGGTCCTGTCCAAAATGTATCAGTGTCATAATAAAACACTTCCTGATACATTAAGTGTAACAAATGTACCTTGGTAACAATGCCCAACACACAGTGTAAGAAACTAGTTATCGTAACCCATGCTCTGGCATGGCCTATCAAAATATACACAACTGACAAAAGACACAAAATTTCTGCCAAGATTCAAGGCACCTTGGAAACTATGGAGAAATAGTTATAACAACATGGGTTAGCATACGAGAGGAACTGAATCTTCAGAAACACCAATGTAACAACACAAAACCTCAGACAATTTTCCCAGTTTGAACACAGCACTGAACAGTTCAGTGCATCAATACAAATGCTGGAGCATACAGTTCTGTGACAGTTGAACATTTCAAATTTTCCAAATCTACATCACTTTATAAACTTATTCTGGGGTTTTACAAATTGCTGTGCAAAATATGGCAAAAATAACAACATAAAATCATTTACATTGGCAATGACATATATTACAGGTCTTGTAAATACGAACTCATAATCTCATGAACAGCATTTGTTCCTCAACCAGAACACGGCCAAGCCAAAGACACAGCACATGTTTAATGGATGAACGCCATTTTACCCGGAGCGTTCGAAAATTTCTTTCACAGAAACTTCGCCAACAAACTCATATATCCACACAATTTGGGGAAAATGCTAAAATATGCTGAATGATGTAAACAGTTTCAGAATCACTCATACCATTTTCAACTGCGTATGTTTAGGTCTACTGAACTGCTAGGAATATATAACTATAAGCAATATATATATCACTTCCACTAACCTCTACATTACAATTAAGCAACATCACTTTTACCACTATACACGAAAATACCGAGGCTCAAGTCATTTCTCGCCAGACTGCTGGTACCCTCAACGTGTAACATACCTGATAAGCAGCTCTTCTGTAAAACCACCCCTGAATTAACGTCTACTACATGAACTTCCGACGATATTGTTGAGACAAGTATAATATTTAAATTAGGGTGATAAATTATAGTTCTAGAATCAGTTTCTATGTTTAAGCAACCGTCTTCAGCTAACTCCCACGGACCGTCATCAGCCATTTTGCTCCGTGGGTTCTATCCCCCCAAACCCCCTTCTACTATAGTCATGTGACCATTACGTCAATATCACGGATTACCTACACATGGACATGCTAACCTGTGCTGTCGTGGAATAGGATGAGCTGTACGTTGAATGTTGAGCAAGGCTAAGGCTATAACGTTCGGAAGAGATTATTCTGTTATGAAAGGGTCCAGACATTCATCCATTCGTCCTCCGATTAAATGGGTTCTTTCGCCAGGAACTAAGCGTTCAATATACGAAGCCGACCATAAATCCATCTACCGCTGAGGTACAAAATGCGTGGGCATTAACCGCCGGTCCCGTGCGAATACATGGCATGAACAAAAGCTACAGCTCTTATTCAGTGCTATTGATTGGCAATGCATGATATCATACCGTTCTTCCATCTACTCGTGATAGAAGATAACAGAGGTAGAGTCAACACCCGGGCGGATAAAAAACTAATTAATTTCGATTTTCACTCCTTTGTAAGCCACTTGGAAACAGTGGTTTTGCAACCGATCTTATGGAGTACAACTATGTATACGTTAAAGGGTTCAGCATTTCTTACTTCGACAATTCGAATCTTATGTAGTTAATCTAATGTAGTTGCATACGTCTAATTGATGCATCTACCACGGATTAACTACCGATAACAGCGTTTCGGAAAGTCTTGCTCAGTCTGCAGAGTAATCAACTAACCCTGGGGTTTTTAAACTTTCCGCTGGTGTAACACACAACCAAATTTCAATGTTCCATAAATATATTCTTATTTGCGCTTAAATAGAATTTAAATTTCGAAAGCCCGGCTGACAGTGAGGATCAGTCATTGTGTTACAAGCAATGTTGAGTGTTAGAAAATATAAATAGATAATGATTTATTTATTTTTAAAATTATCCTCTTTTATATTTTTATTTTATTTAAGGCCGCGTACCAGAAAACAATGGTTATAGTTTGAGTAACCATGAACTAACTAAAGGACTCTGTGTTTATTCGAATAGTAGGAAGATACTCATGTTACAAAAGAAGTTTGTCAGAATTATGGCTTGTGCACAGTTCAGAACCACATGGAGAAGTTTATTCAAACAATTAGATATTCTACTTTTTCCATGCCAGTATATATTTTCATTTAATGAGAGTCATTATTAAATATCATAAAGTTTTTCATACAAATTAATCTATACACAATATTAATAGAAGGAATAAGCATCATCTTCATAGATCAAATGCCAACATATCTCGTTTTCAAAAAAGTATATTCTATGATGGTATAAAAATTTTCAACAGTTTACCACCAAGTTTGACAGTCATAAAAAATGACAAAGCAAAATTTAAAGCAGCCTTAAGAAAATACCTACATACACACTCCTTTTACTCTGTAGATAATTTTTCAATGTGTAAAGATGATTTATAATATCTTGTTTGTAAAATGTTTTGTAGTCTTTTACACTGTAAATTTGTATATTTTGTGTATTTATTAATTGTTCCTCATCCTACTGTCTTTATAACACACTTACGGATCCATGGAATGTTTGCATGTATGTATGTCATCAACAGCCTCATCCCTGCTGCGGGAGTTCGTTCCACAAGACAAGTTCCTGTATTTCGTAGTCCGGTCGTTAGATGCCTTGAGTGACGGAAACAAGGTAGGCTACGTTACGAGTCGTTGTACAACGCCTGCACGCCAATGGAAAGCATTACCGTTTCATCTCTGAACTGTAAACTATCGGTAACGTATATAATGTCCATAATCTCATAATTCTGGGACGCTTTATATGCACATGCGTTTCATTTTGCAGTTGTATTGAAGTACGTTTTATACAAATCAGCTACGCTTCCTGTATTTTAATTTGGCACCAGGTGAGTTTGCTATTTATCCTTCTTTCACCTCTTATGATCATTGCTTGCAAGGCAGCTTACATAGCTTATAACCGTGGACTAACAATTAGGAAGTAGAATCTCTTCTGCAAAGATCATCTCCTGTCTCTTTTAGAGGTGACGATGATGATAGGCAAACTATGAAATCTTTGGCGATTTGATTTTGCTGAAGTCCTTGTACAGCGTTTGGTCCATTTTCGTAATTATCTCTGAGCCAACATAATATGTCTCTTATTGCGACCTTGTATGCTTATAAGTCATGCACTGTTTAGTGACACTGCCAGACAGAAATATTTGTGTGCTGAGCATATACGACAGTCTGATTACGTAGGTTTATTGACTTTTGAAATGCATTTATGAAGGCAGCACAACGAAATGCCTGCCCCTGTGTGACCCAGTCTGCATTTTAATTCCATCACACATGGTTTTAATAGGCCCGTTTTACATTTCAACAAGTACTGCAGAACGTAACATTACGCGGGAGTTGTGCAAGTTTAGGACATGTTTGCTGCTTGCTCTGTACCTAGTTGGGGTACCCACAAATGAAACTAGGCCTCATATTCAACTTCATGTGTCTCGAAGCTGGCAGGTTTTTAATGTGGGGTCAGTTTAATTTGGAATAAACATAACTGAACAGAACAAAGACATTCTCAGAAGAGATAATGAATATGTTTCTCTCTTCTGAAAACTGTGCATGGGTCTTCATAATGAGCAAAATGTCCATAACTGAAGAATCATGGTTCAATACCTGACTGCTGCAAGAGACATTATTCTTCTCCAAAGTATGCTGGCTGGATGTGGGGCCCACCTATTCTCTTATTTGGTGAGTACTGGGGGCTGTTTCCCTGAAAGTTAAAGTAGTTGGTGTGTGATTCTGACCCCTCAACCCCATTTAGTGCAAAGGTGAAGAATAAGTGGAGCTCTGCCTTCACTCTCTGTGCCTTCAAGGTGTGCACAGGGGGAATTTCACCTTTTACAACAGCAGCAGCAATAACACAAGGAATAACTGGGGCCCAGTTGCTTAAACTTCAAAATTAAAGTGGCTATGAAATAAAAGTGCAACCTGAAGGGATGCAGAGTTGTGTGAGAGATTATAAATGTGATCTGAATGTTGATCAGTATACGTTGAAGAATAAATTACACTTTTTCATTGCTCATTTTCTGTATGCCAAAGAAAATCCACAATAAAATGGTCCTGTGAAGGCAAGTTGTTCCTTTTCCTGGCTGTGAGATGCAAACAGCTCTGAAGTTTTCCCTTTTCTCATTTTGCCTTCTGCCATGTATCTGCATCATCTATACAATTTTTAAGTAACCTGTTTGCTCTTCCTCACTGGTCCTCTTGCATCCTAACACTTGCCGTGTGGTCCCTGTGTTCACCGTATCGTTGTTGTGCTTATGTCTACCATAAATACGTATATGTACAGAACTTGAGTGTCACTAGCAGCAGTCTTTCCTATCTTTGTGATGGTGCCGCATGGTTTTGGTTCCACTTTCATCTTGTGTACCATAAGAGGAACTCAGAAACTAATTAAAGAGAGGAATAGGGGTGGTTCTGTATTTGTATATCACAATGGGATGTCACACAAAAAAATAAAAAATTAAGATTAAGGGACTCTTCTCATTGTCTGTATATGCAAGGTTGGGTGTGAGGCCTGGAGCATTATCAAGTTTAGTCATGTAATGGTCCATTAGGGATGTAGGTGACACAGTCATGTATCTGGGGATTGGGTGTGTGGGATGTTATATGGTGCCTCTGGGTTGATGTTTCCCAACATGCCGAAAGCTCTGTTCCTTATAAATGTTTGGAAACACACTCATCCTGCAACATGGCATCACATTCCAGAACACCTGAATCCTCAACTACTTTGCTATAGAAGCACTCACCCAGCAATGCAGCGTCACATCCCAGAAGACCTGAATCCTCAACTACACCACTGTAGAAACACGCAGCATTGCAGCGTCACATCCCAGAACTCCTGAATCCTCAACTATACCACTGTAAAAGCACTCACCCAGCTACACAGCATCACATCCCAGAAGACCTGCCTCCTCAACTACACAACAGTAGAAACACCCAGCAATGCAGCATCACATCCCAGAACACCTGTATTCTCAACAACACCACTGTAGAAGCTCTCACCCAGCAACACAGCATCACATCCAAGAAGACCTGAATCCTCAACTACAATGCTGTAGAAGCACTCACCCAGCAACACAATGTCATATCTGAGAAGATGTAAATCCTCAACTACACTGCTGTGGAAACCTCAGATCTCATACATTGTAAGTAACTGGTGGACTGAATGTGTTGTGATGTTTTACTGCTGGCAGGAGCTGTGATGTAATCAACCACAGGACCCTTGAAATCATGTTTATCTACACACATATGCACAGCATACAATGCAGAGCCATGTGCAGTTATTCTCGTGGTATGGGATTAAGCTGTGGCCCACCAGTGGTATAGGACCTGCCAGTAGAATTCAAATTGTCAGTGAAATTGTGAAGAGTAACTCCTTGACACATTTCTAGAGGTCAGGCTGTGCTGCAGGTCACTATCTCAGCAGACTGAAAGAAATCTGTTGGTATCTTTCATCCTGTATGCCCCTCATGGCATTCTGATGGTTCTGGAGGTGAGACATTCTTATCACTGCTCTGTGCACCCAAAATGGCCATAATCACAACCTAAGGCTGATTATTAAGGCAGTTATTGAATGAATCTGACATTAAATAATTGCCAAAATTGAGTGGTGAATGACTGTTCCTTTACTTTTGTGTAGACCAAAGTTCTAGGCTGATGATAAAGACTGCTGATTCCACTAGTAAAGACACTTTAATGTGGAAAGGCCATCTTCACATTTCTTAAGGTATAAACTTCGCAGTGACAACACCGCATGCAGCATTATCTTTTTCTACATACAAAAATGCTCTGGGGACAGCTGCTGCAATGCACCACAGCTGAAGAAGGGAACATGGCTAGTAGGCTGCTGTTGAAGGCTTGTCTCCCTAACTCCCACCCTGTACATACTGAGAGGCATACATATCATACTTATGGCTTTAATTGGGAATCTGTAATCTGAAAAACTGATGTCCATCTTGTTATTGGCACAAAATTAAAAAACATTCTGTACAGGCATGTATCTGAAAATTGCCTGCTGTGAAGCTGGGTTCATCTTACATTTGCATATCCATCCAGGACGGGCGCCATGCAAAACACCGCCAAAATGGGCGTGTTGTATTTTATGCAACATGGGGAGTTTTCATATTATATAATGCAACAAGTAAATTTTAGTACATAATATAATGTATTTGTCTGACCTGTAGGGAAAAAGAACCCAAAAGTAAATGTAGAAATGTGAAAAGCCATGTTTATGAACATGATAAGATGAAAATGAGTCAGTTACTTCTGTTCACACTCTGAACTGGTGATTATGTTCACATCACCACAATTTGCACAGATAATCTGTTTCTTGCTGTGCTGCTTACAAATGAATTGGTTACATTGATCGCATTTCATACATGCTGACAAATTTTTCTGTCGCCCGCATATGAAGCAGCTTCCCTGTTTCTTCGGTGGCCTACCAGCGATGCCATCTCCATCATCTTCCACAGGAAGTGGACGATATTTTTCAAGAAGTGCAGAAACATCTCTAGGTAGTGAAGGTATTTGAGATCTTGGGACGAGATGCTTTTTCATTAGACTCAACAATAGGTTTTTCAAGAAAAGTATTCTGCATTGCGATTCATCATATGGTGTGTTGATGGTGTATATCACCCAAGAATTGATGCCTGCGATGTTCATAAGGATATAAAACACAAAAAGAGGCCATCGCCTTGTGACACGCAAGACGGAATACAAAGCACACATCTTGTCACATGTGTCCACACCACCCTTTGTCATATTATAGTCCAGGATAATCTCTGGTTTTTTAGTTGCCTCATCCATAACTCCAGAATCATGCATACTTGAAACCAGTATGACTGCTTTGTTCCATTTTGGTACGAATGACACCAATACCTTATCCTTTTGGAATCCAAACATACTTTCTCCCGGCTGTCTCGCTTTTGTAGGTAGAAATTCTGGTGGAATTTCATATTTATGTTTCTTCATTGTTCCCAGCAGGGTTGTTTTCTTTTCCAGCAAATAATACAAGAGTGGGATGTTTGTGTACCAGTTATCAGTTGTCACATTTTTGTTGCTGTTCCCAATAGGAGACACTAGTCGCTTCACAATATCAGGAGGAGTGTTTCTCACGTCATAGGGTCCTAGCGGCTGTTTTCCACAATAAATCTCCAGGTTGCTGCAGTAGAAAGTCTTTGCATCACATAATGCAAATATTTTGACTCCATACTTGGCAGGTTTGTTCGGCATGTACTGAATAAATGAACAATGGCCTCTAAAAGGATGCAGCATCTCATCAATAGTTGTGAATTCATTGGTATTATAGCACTGCTGACAATTTTTCACAAATATATCCAGTATGGTGTGGATTGGTGCCAATTTATCAGTCTTTCTTCCTGATCTCGTCTGCAGGTCATCGAAACGTATGCACCGAAGTAAAAATAAGAAACGGTCATAGCTCATGCATGCTCTCAGTATTTGAACGCCAGTGTCATCGGCAGTCCAAAGTTCTCTTACATTGGCGTGATGTCCTTTCCTTGTACCAATCAAATAGAGGAGCCCCAACAAAGCCATTATCTCACTTCTTGAAGTTTCTGTACACCTACGTTCTCTTGCAAACTTATGCCGGATTCCCTGCAGGTACTTGTTGGTGCATTTGACAGTTTCATCTATGATGTCGATATCCATGATTTTCAGATATGCCTCAAGTTCTGTAGATGCGTCTCTGGCATGAGATGTAGGTCCTGGAATTTTTTTCACACTATTCTTTCCTCTGGTCGTAGCCCTTGGAGCAATTTGTGTTTTCCTCCATCTTGTTTGTTTGTCTCTGCCTATATAGAAATTGCCATCATCGTCATCTGTTTCATCATATTCACTAAGTTCCTCATCTGCCGAAATGTAAACTTCACTCTGGCTATCATGATCAGCACTGTCCACATCCACGCTCTCCACACTCAGATCGGCATCACTTTCATCCTTGTCAATTGTGGTTTCCTTATCGGAAGGGATCTCTTTAAAAGCTTGTAACAAATCTTCAGACCTCAACCACTTCATTACGCACACTGAGGAGGACATACAATGCGTGAATAAAATGTGAAGAAAGAAGATATCATACAGATTTCGCCACTTACCGAAATATTGCGTGAGGATGGGTGCGCTGCACAAAGTACAACACTAGGATGTCAAGTGCGTCACAGCTGATTACACACTGACAGAGTGGCATAGGTTCACGCCGGTGTAGGTGAAGATTGAGGAGGGTGGCCTTGAGGAATACGTGAGGGGCGAGGCCTGTCAACGCGGCAGTGTTTAAATTAAAGCTAAAAATGAACCGCTGTTGTACTTTTTACAACATCGCCTGTCCCGGATGGATATGTATGACATCTCAGATTTTTCAGACTGTTTTTGATTCTGGAGTTCCCACCTTGCCCAGCACTGTGTTGGTTATGAAAGGGTACCTGTACAACTGCAACATGTCAAACCTAACGTGATGCCCCCACGACCAAAAATCTGGTTACGCTTGACAGTGATACACTTCTGGTGTCATCTGACAGTTGTGATGACAGTGACACAGAGTATTAACATTCTGAACTACATCATTATTTCATGTTACTATTGTACTTAGACACTGGCATCTCCAGCAACTGTTACGAACTGTGATGTTCCTTGAATAAAGACAAATCTGTATGAGTCACCAAATCAGGGAACCACAACCAACAGACTCTGGAACAAAATTGTGCTCAGGAGTCAGCCTCCTGGGAAATGACACCATGTTGTTCTGAGTGTCACATCCCAGAAGACAAAATCCTTGGTAAGACCTCTGTGACAACCTCAAGTCTTGCATCATGGAGCTCATGTCACAACTCCACACACCCAAAACAGTTGTTCTCATTTTGGATTTTATCCAGGTACTTGAGGAAGCAATATGTTCTAACAACCATACCTGACCATAGTGAGCTTCCTTCTGATACATCTGCATTTTGGACAGACTGCCTTTACACTTGCAAGGTTGAAACGGACAGTAAGAACAAAAATATCCTAGTCTGCAATACCTGCCTATAATGTAGTAAAGAAGAACTGTCAGGGCAATGGCAGGAATCTGTTATTTTATTTACTTATGACAAATGTACAAAACAGGTTTTAGTACAAATTTTCGCTTGTATGAGATGCAGAAATTAACATCTGTTTATTGATTTGAAAGTCAGTTTTCACTTATACAAGTCCTTACATTTTTAATACACAATAAATATTGTTTGGGTTAGTTCACATTTTATATTCAGGATGCTGTCCAAAGTTCATATATTTTCCATACAACTTTAATTATGTAACTGCTCTTTGTCAAGAATGTTGTTTAAATGCAGCAGCTGACCATCAGTGTTGTTACTTTCATCCTCTGGTGCCATTCCTTGTACTAAGATGTATCCTGTATGTCTGGGGACAAACAAACACCCTGTGGATCAAATCAAAATACATAATGCGAAGTAATGGGAAATTTAACCACTATGAGGTCTCATCTTACAAGCAGGTTATGAGGAATAAAATAAGCTTGTAAACTGAGGTATAGCATAGTTACTGAGAAATATCACGGTTATAAACTATACCTGAAACTCTATCCAATTTTCTTCTCTCAAATACACAGACAAAATTAATGGAGACTATCAGTAAGTACCCAACTTAAATCATTTCAAGTTATGCAGATCCATGTACTTATGTTTTGTGTTTACACTGGAATTGCCTCTATGCAATTTTCATACTTTTGCACTTTCTTTGTACCTTTAACTATACTGAAATGAATGTATATGTCAAAAAATATATTGTATTTAAGCACTGTTGGACTTGTGTGGCTTTCAGCTTGATGTGGAAACCTTCAGAAGAAAGTAACCGTATACAGTGTGGCTTTAATGTGTATGCCGTAGTTGAGTGTATTTGTCAGACTGAACACACCAATAAGTATTGGTTGAGTGGTCTAAGTGACTTCTATCTTGATTTTCACCATTTAACTAGCTGCTTCTAACACATTCTGTTCTTTTCAATTATTCTGTCCAGTGACACATGTAACATAATGCTGAAAAAAAATGCACTTTACATCAAGATGCTCACATATGAGAAAATAGTGATTTTTATCAGGGGACTGAGCAACACAGAGTGGGTGGCATCATTCATCACTGCAGCCACACTGTTGCCTGTGCTTATCATTTTTCATGCTGCATACACCCAACATTGAACAGAAACTGCATCTGTCTCCAATGTCTTGTCATTAATAGCAGTGCACTTCACAGGTTTGTGCATTTGGGTGTTATTACCAGTACTGGGAAATTAGGAACAATGTGGTGTTCTTAGTTGCATAATGGTCGTACCAAGCGTCTTGAAGTCATTCAGTTTGTTCAGTAGTTGAAATGGGTACATACAATGAGTGTGTTGATTACAGAAACCTACTTTCCCTTTCCCCCCCTTTTTTTTAACAAAGGGATGTATGCTCTGGATATAATGTTTTTTCAGTAACATATGATGGCATCATTAGTACTACAGATGTTACAGTTTTGTCTGTGTCACACACACACACATGCATGTGACTTAGCTTCCAGAAGTGGAAGAAACTCACCTAGCTGTCATCATGTGAGGAGCAACTTGGCATAGAAAGGTTCAAGTTACATACTTTAGATGTGGGGTGCACAAATCCCAGTCGCCAAGTCACCTGGGCAACTGAATTTTGTATGGAGGCACCTAATATTTGTGAGTTCTCATTATGGAACTTGCTTCATGTCACCCTTCTGGTACCTAGAATTTTGAGGTGGCTCCTAGATTTTTGGAATATCTGTGTACCCCTGCTTTAGATCTATCTATTCTGTATTTGTACACTTTGGGCCTCAGTATAGTCATAATTTTGTACATTTGACTGGATTAAAATTAAAAGTTCACAATTGTTTTTAAGATACAGTGTAGTAAAAAAAAAAAAGTAACAGTTTCACATGTTTGCACTGAAGTAACCAGTGAGCCTGCAGTGACCTGATAGATATATTCAATTTTTAGTTAAATGTAATCAAACTTTGAGAACGTTTCTAATAATTCATACATATCACATCTTTGCAGGCTGACTAGTTACTTCATTACGAACATGTGGAACTGTTACCTTCTTTTTTAATTAACCTGTATTATTGGCTAATGTTTTTTCTAGGTTGCTCAGATTTCATTATGAGCGATAAAAGCTCCATGGATGGCTCCGATTGGCAGAATGAAGGTGATAACAGAAGTTGGGACAGTGCAGAGGATCTTGGTGTGTTGACAAGCCAGTTATGTCGAGTGTGTGCTGAAGCAAGTGAACATATGGTGCAATGTTTTGGAGAGAAAGGAAAGGAAATTCAGCTTGTTGATAAAATACACACACACTTACCTATCATGGTACAGTTCTTTTATAAGGTGATAGATACTATAGTTTCCACACTATAAGATGCACTCTTTTTTCCCGGAAAATGCTGCATGAAATTGTCTAGTGTCTTATGATCTGAAGGTGTATCAGTGTGACCAGCTGAAACCTCATAATGTAGTAAGCATTCATGAATTTGTGCCTAAAATGTGAATAAAATATTATGTCCCTACATTTGCCTTCTAAAGTCTTGGTGTATCTTATGGTCTATGAAATATGGTAATTATGTTTTTCATTATCAAAGTTTCATTTGCCAACAATGCACATTTGAATTGTCTTAAAAACAGTTTTAAAATTTACATTAAAATTGACATTATAACAGCTCCAACATGTTTTGATGTAATCACCATTATCAGGGAGCACTCTTATTTGATCTTGCTAAAGTTACTTTTGTTAAAATAATCAGTTAAAATACATTGAACTGGATAGTTCGGTCGTGTGGCTGCATATTTAATTAGGCCTGCAATGAAAAACGTTGTGTCAAGTACCACAACATTAGTATGTTGAAAACAAAAATGAAAGGTATCGAAATAGAGTGGACATACCCTTATTAATGTATGTGTGGTGCACTGTTCGGAATCAGACTGAGTTAGGGAATGCGTAGCGGCGTGACATGAGAGCCAGTTCATACAAAGGGTTTATGTCATTGACCTGCTGTTCTTCAATCAATATTTGATGTTGGTGATTCATATGTAGGACATTCAGGAAGATCAATAGCAACAAGATATAAAGAACACACACGATACATAAGAACCAATAACCCGATTTCAGCATATGCATTACACATACTAAACAACAGACATGAATATGGCACTGCAGAGGACACACCAGAATTATAGAAACCATGCCATGAGGGAACAAGAATGAATTATTGGGAAGCTCTCTACATGCAAGCCTATCACCAACGTCAAATACTGATCGAAGAACAGCAGGTCAATGACATAAACCCCTTGTATGAACTGGCTCTCATGTCACGCTGCTACGCATTCCCTAACTCAGTCTGATTCCGAACAGTGCACCACACATACATTAATAAGAGTATGTCCACTCTTATTTCAATACCTTTCATTTTTGTTTTCAAAATACTAATGTTGTGGTACATAACACAGTGTTTTTCATTGCAGGCCTAATTAAATATGCAGCCACACGACCGAACTATCCAGTTCAATGTATTTTAACTGATTATTTTAACAAAAGTAACTTTAGCAAGATCGAATAGAGTGCTCCCTGATAATGGTGATTACACCAAAACATGTTGGAGCTGTTTTAATGTAAATTTTAAAACCGTTTTTAAGACAATTCAAATGTGCATCGTTGGTAAATGAAACTTTGATATTGAAAAACATAATTACCATATTTCATAGACCATAAGATACACCAAGACTTTAGAAGGCAAATGTAGATGTAAATGTAAATAACACTTTGATAGTATCAAGATTTACGGTATATCTGTGTGTGTGTGTGTGTGTGTGTGTGTGTGTGCGTGTGTGCGCGTGTGTGCGTGTGCGCGTGTGTTTTTTTTTTTTTTTTTTTTTTTTTT
>Ga0268261_10000900_pt1 | contig 19754 bp, 21 predicted proteins | sample TergutNc150P1_FD_190353 | JGI IMG/M metagenome (GOLD analysis project Ga0268261, IMG submission 190353) | Nasutitermes corniger P1 segment gut microbial community from laboratory colony in Florida, USA - Nc150 P1 (SPAdes) (version 2) | ecosystem: Host-associated > Arthropoda: Insects >...
CCCCCCCTCCATGTCCCATGTAATAAATACACAAAGGCCTGAGGCAAATATGTCACTAGTTTTATTAAAACCTCAGCTAAAGAGAGTCTTGGTCTGTATGAACTGAAGTAACATAAACCATGGTTTGATGAAAAATGTTAATGATTTTTAGATCAAAGGAAGCAAGCTAAAATGCAGTTGTTACAGGATCCAAACCAAAGCAATGTAGATAATCTACACAATGTAAGATGTGAAGCTAGTAGGCATTCAGGAACAAAAAGAAGGAAAAGCTGAAAGTTAAAATTGATGAACTTGAAACTAACAGTAAGACCAAGAAAATCAGAAACTTGTAGAGAGGCATCAAGGACTTTAAGAAGGGTTACCAGCCTAGAAGTAGCATATTAAAGGATGAGAAGGGTGATTTGGTTACAGACCCCCACAGTATTTTGGTTACGTGGAGGAACATTTCTCTCACCTATTGAACGTACATGGGGTTAATGATGTAAGGCAGAGAGAAATATATACAGCAGAACCACAAGTGCCTGAGCCAAGTGCCTTTAAGGTTGAGACAGCTATGGAAAGCTAAAAAGACATAAATTACCAGGTACGGATCAAATTCAAGCAAAACTGATTGAAGAAGGGGGAAGGACAAATCACTCTGAGATCCATAAACTTATTAATTCTCTTTGGAATAAGAAGGAATTGCCTGAGGAGTGCCTATTGATAAGAACGGTGATAAGACAGATTGTGGTAATTACAGAGGCCTATCACTACATACAAAATTTTATCCAACATCCTGCTGTCAAGGTTAACTCCATATGCAGAGGAAATTATTGGAGATCATTAGTGTGGATTTCAACACAACAGGTTAACTACTGATCACATATTCAGCATTCATCAAATTCTTGAGAAAAAATGGGAATACAATAAAGCAGTTCATCAGCTATTTATAGATTTCAAGAAAGCTTAGGATTCAGTTAGGAGGTCTCGTATAATATTCTCACTGAGTTGGGCATCCCCATGAAATCAGTAAGGCTAATAAAACTGTGTCTGAATGAGACTTACAAACATTTGTCTGACATCAAAATACATCAAAATTAATCTAACATGTCTCCTATTAAGAATGGTTTGAAACAAGAAAATGCTTTAGTGCCATTGCCTTTCAACTTTGCTTTAGAGTATGCCTTTAGGATGGTTCAGGTAAACCAGGATGGCTTGAAATTAAATGGTACACATCAGTTTCTAGTTTACGCTGATGATGTTAATATACTGGGTGGAAGTGAACATACTAGAAAGAAAAACACAGAAGTTTTAGTAGTTGCTAGTAAGGAGACTGGATTAGAAGTAAGGCTGTTAAAACTAAGTACATGGTCTTGTCTCAAGATCAGAATGCAGGACAAAGTCACAACATAAAGATTGGTAATAGTTCCTTTGAAACGGTGGAACAGTTCAAATACTTGGTAACAATGCTAATGCATCAATATTCTATTCAGGAAGAAATTAAGAGCAGACTGAAGTCAGGGAATGCTTGCTGTCACTTAGTGGAGAATCTTTTGTCTTACAGTTAGCTATCCAAAAATATAAAGATTAACATATACAGAATAATAATTTTGCCTGTATGGGTGTGAAACTTGGTCGCTCACATTGAGGAATGTAGACTCAGAGTGTCCGAGAATATGGTGTTGAGACTATTTAGGCCTAAAACAGACAAGACAACAGGGAAGTGGAGAAAACTATATAATTAGGAGCTTAATAATCTGTACTCCTCACCAAATATTATTTGGGTGATATAATCAAGAAAAATGAGATGGGCAGGGCAAGTAGCACATAAGGGAGTGAGGAAAGGTAAATACAGAGTTTTGGTGGGGAAACATGAAGGAAAGAGACCACTTGGAAGACCCAGGTATAGATAGGTGGATAATATTAAAACTGATCTTCAGGAAATGGGCTAGGGGATGGGGGGCATGGACTGGATTGGTCTAGCTCAAAACAGGAAGAGGTGGCAGTCTTTGTACTAGTAGGTGCAGTAATGAACCTGTGGGTACCATAAAATGTCGGGAATTTCTTGAATAACTGAGAACTGGTTAGCTTCTCAAGAAGGACTATGTTCCATGTAGTAAGCAAGTAAGTAAAGGAAGTAGTAAGTAACCACAGCAGTAATTTTGATTCTCACACTACTCACATGTCATGTTTTTCTTGATTTAAGACATAAAAAGCTTGTTTCCCAGATGAACCTTAAATGGGGGTTGTCGTGTACATACTAGAAATTATTGTATGACATATATCAATAGAAACTGTACAACAGCACTAAGCATCAAGAGCATAATGAGATAAATTTTCATAGAAGCTAGACCTTCACACTAGATGAACTTCCTGATCAGTTCACTTTACCCCTTGATATGCAGCCTGCATTACCCACTACACTAAACTCTGAATGGGCTCCAGAATCCTGCTAAACATGGTGGTCCCAATAACACTATTAGAATTAAAACCCACCCACTCAGTCACTGTACTGAGTAAGCCATTAGAGCTCGTAACAATCCGTACACTTTCCCAAAGTAAACATGATTGGATCTTACTGCTTCTCAACTAAACAAATTCTAAACTAATTTAAAACCTCATCACAATACAGCATTGCTTTAGGCTTAGGATTTTTAATAAATTTCAGGCTCAGCACGGGGCAATTGTCAGCAGAACATAGGAGAGAACTTGGGACTAAAAATATTTCACATAAGTCTCTCTATAAACCTTAGAAATGTATAAATTCTATACGACTACAGAAGTAACCTTGTGTTCATGAAGGGGGATAATAATTTTGAGAACACTCATTTCAAAATAAGCATATGGGCTGTAATATGAAGGAGAGATGTTGTGTATGATGAAAATGCTCAAGAAAGAGACCATGTACATTCCTTTAAAAGATATTATATTCCCAGCAGTTCAAGTGTGTATACTTGCAACAAGTAAGATCGGCACATGAACTAACAAAATAAAGCAATTCTGTGTGGCATGTGGTGGTTTTCTAATACAAACCTCTCTGTATTTCTGAAGATACAATTTTAGGGGTTCCACATAATTATCAAATCCCAACGTTGTCATTGCAAACAAGATATCTTCTCCATTAATGGTTTTTCTCTTCTCCATATGACACCGATCACTAGCTTCACTTGTAATGAAGCTAATGAACTCAGATACACACTCCTGAACACATTCGCGTGCGTCTTTTGCAATCTTCCCAGGTTCTGGTATTCCTCTCTTCATTATTTTGGCAATATTGGCAATTGGCAAAAAACGGTCCTGTTCTCGTAATGGATATCCAGGTTTGTCTCCACCACCTTGATTTGAGTCATCTGTGTTTTCTGCTGTTAGGGCTGCATCCCCATCATCTGGCAGATAATTTGTGGGAAAACAGAGGAATTCAACTGACACTAAAATCTTCAATAATTAACCAACTATAATCTTCTATTAACATACGAAGAAATAAATTCACCAACATTAGCCTTTTATAAGAAGCATTATATAATTCTAACAGATACACTTCAGCTTGACTAAGCTATCTCTAATGTAATCACAATACAGTTACCTGAAAACCATGCAAGTATTCACAGTTATCATTTTAAAAAGATTAAAAATTGCTATATCTAAAATAAATATTTAGTGTAAGCAAAGACAACTTAAAAAGTAAAACTGATTATTTACACTTGTCTGTCTGGATCCACAGTAGGTGTCATACTTTAATTTACACTGCATATGCACCACTTATTACTTCATAAAGTTTCGTATTTAGTGTGTATTTTCATGCCATTCAAACACAGTTCTTAAAATATCTCTTTAAGTAACACACTGTTAACTTTTCATTTATTGCACTGTTTTTAAAATATTTTTGTACTTAAAGCACTGTCCACTTCACTTGCTTTTCTAAGATGATGATTACAGCTATGTTTACACCCACATCTCAATGTTTCAATATTATTTTTTAACCATGAGATATTAGTGTAATAATAAAGCCAAGTTTGATGGACTACATGCGAAGGCCTAAAGTTTCAGTCACTACAATTAACACACAAGGACAAACCTTAGTTGTTTACAACTTAAATCAATTAGTAAAATGAATAAACAAAGCCAAATCAACATGGAATACACCTGAAATTGCTTTGTATAGAAAATTAAAAGTCCAAGGCCGCTGGGTTAAACAAGACCGCTTATACTTTTGCCTTCACACCCATCATGTATCCTCCATACCATCCTTCTACTTTTTGTGACTGTTATGTTAACAACTGCTTTTGATCAGCAAATGGCTAATGTCAAGACATACAAACGAGGAGTTACACTGAATAAAGTTGACATGTACAAGCCAAAGGTACATCAAAATAAGACACATTAATATTTCGAAGTCGAGAGAATAAAGTTTTATAAATACTGATACCGAGAATAATTTCTAGCTTACCTACTTAGGACTAGAGCATAAAAATTTCCTTTAAAGTCTGATTCAGTTCACACTACTCTAGTATTAAATTACCACACATTGCATAATATGGATATTCTAATTTAAATTTTTTACCTATTACAGTAAAACCATTCGAATTCAACAAAAGTATGACTTCCTCACGTCATTATAAAAAGGATGTTACAACTAGTGCTAAAAGCTACTCCTCCCATGACCTGTTATATGTACGACGTAGCGGGCTGACATAAGGGGTGTGTTAACATACCAATAACACTGCAACTATCAGGTATAAATACTTATGCAGTATTTGTTAACACGACAGGAAACTTCATTCTGTATTAACATAACCTTACCATCAAGGTCTTCTCCCTGAACCATATAGCTTTGTGTTTCAACGGTAAGAAAATTATTTCCCAAATCGTCACCACTCTCACTATTATCCATCTCAAAGTGGCGTTTAAAATCTGGAGCGAAATAAACAACTGCGACTTGGTAAGAAATATGGAATTTGTTTAACTCTGCAAACACACACACTATCCACCACAGATCACTCATCGGCTATCCTTTTTCATCACGGATTAAAAATGGCCACGGATGATATGATTGAAGAACACAACATGTTCAAGCTGAACTTGCTCTTCTGCCCCAACTTCTCCCTACTGCCTTCACAGATTATGCAACTGTCACGAATTCACGCAGAATGTAAATGTGTAGTGGGATGATAAATGTAGTACTTTGGTCACTATCAGATCCGTGGTCGATAAAGACGGTGCCTGATTTGTGTGTGTACTAGAGGCTGTGCTAAATAAATAAACCTACATACGCATGGAAACGAGCGTCGTCAAAACCACATGTATGCATGTCTCTTGTTGAAACTCGATATGTGTATAAGGCAGAGCCTTTGAATACGTCCCTTATTAAGTTCCTTGCATGGTCCACCGACGCCTAACTTACAGTAAAGTTGCCCATCTATGCCTATGACAACATCGTAAAGCATCTGCACTATATATGCCTGAAACTCAGGCCCAAAATGCACCCCCATTAAATACACATATTAGCGTCTCTACAAGCACCCCTCCGTACATGCTTTTAAAATAGAGCAAATAAGGCATCAAAGACACTCACCCCTTCATCATACGCAAATTGTACAGGGATCCCATTTTTCAGAAACCAAGAAATGGGACACTTAATATTTTTATTTAATAAAGCTTTCTCTGGGAATCAGCCACGCCAGGTTGATCCAGACGTAGGTATCTCTTGTGAACACAAGAGACACATACATCTGGAAGAACTAAAAAAGTCGGCAGTGTAGAAATACACCATCAAGGCAGGTCATCACATCAATTTCAGTGGTACCTCCATATGAAACAGAATATCAGGGACACAGATTACTACTTAGTGATCAGGGATATATATGAATATGTATTTAAAAATGGCGGAAGTAACTAGTGTAGGCGATAGTGACGCGCAGCATTTAGTGGACAATAAGTATAAAAGTAGTGATATTGCTTGTACAAAATGTGAGGAATTAAAAAATAAACTTCAAGAAACATTACTAGGATTCAGCTATGCGAAATTGATTATTAAATTACCTTTTTTTAAATAGACACAAATACGGCTCCAGCATACACGACGAGGCCTAACAATTGATTCTGGATTCTGTGGTGAACATGAAATACCTAACAATGATGACTGGATTCCATTCACATCTGGCCGTTCTTACAAATTGGGATACTCTACAAAGTACTCTACAAAATATGAAAAACAGCCCACCTGACAAAATATTGGAAATTTTAACCGTTTTGTGCCAGTGCTACAATAACTGCCCAACCACGGTGAGAAGTGTGTAAACCTAAACAGACTGTAAATCATGTAAACCAGTCGAACAAAAGAAATAATGGACCCTCAAATCACTCTGCCATGTTACATAACCTAACAAATAAACAAGAAAGCTTCAATATCAATGAGAAACTTGCATCTGGTAACAGAGTAAATGTTGTGAATGCAGTGCCTAAAAACCCCAAGATCGGTGGAAGTGTTGTGCCAGTGAAAGTAGGTGAAACGCGAAACATAGCAAAAAGAAGACCATAGCATTACTATTGTGAGAGATAGCCATGCAAAAGGCTGTGCAACAAATGTGAAAAGTTACCTTTCAGACAACTACAAGGTTCAGGGTTTGGTGAAACCAAGAACGTGTTCGGGCATATTAACCAAGACAGCAATGAACGTTATTAAGAATTTAACTAAAATAATTTCTTGATTCTCTGGAGTGGTGCAAATGATGTTGCTAAAAATAATGCTATGAAACCATTCAGGTGTTTGGAAGACCTCGCTAAAAACAGTAGCCATACTAACGTAATATTAGCAAGTGTTCCACACAGGCATGATTGATGTCATCATCACGTGTGAATGAAAGCATTAGTGAATTTCGGTCTACTGTAGAATAGTGCCGTCACGGATCTGTCGGCGCGACTGATCCGCCGAGACTGGTTAGTCATTACTATCCACGATTGCTGCCAGATGGCTACAAAATGGAAAAATGGCGATGGTTTTACCCCTCTCTGTTCAACTCTTTACTTCATTCTTCTCTTATCCTCTTCAGTCTTCTTTCGCCTACTCTCGAAGAGTCCACACCACACTCATTTACAACGCTAGACTGAATGACACGGTACGGACTCGAACCACTTTTTTTTGTCCAAGGGGTTTATTTTCTATTCAGTCTATGTCTTGCATTTGTTTAGCGATGGGCAACTTGGGATACAGAGATTGCGCAGTTAGTTCTGCTACTTTACATATTTCATAGTGTAGGCAAGACATTATGCTCCCTTCTTTCGTCTTAGTAATAACACTTGCTGATTTTTACACACTTTACTTAAAAACTTCTCGTTCCTATATCAATGCTCTGCTGACCTGCAGGTGAAGAGAGTATCTTCTGTCACGTGTGTATGCTACTAGCAGTTGCTGAATGCCTTTGTCGGACCTGTCGTTTTCCGCGCTCTTCCTTTGTCACTTTCATTGTCCAGGCAAAGGAGCTGCATAAAAGGGTTCCAGCCTTGATACCAGGGGGCCGTCCGGTCACATACACCCCTGTTTTAAACACTTGCCATTCTTATTTTCGTTTTGTTTCCTCTTGGGGTGCATTAGTGTCTCCTATGTGTCGTCTTCCTTCGGCGAGCTCTTGTGTTGCCCTCGGTGCTGGCGCGTCCAGCTTTCCCTGGTCGATGGGGGGGTAGGTTTTACAGCACCTCTAGGTACCGTCCTACTTGCCGCTGTCACGCTGTGGCCTGATATGCTTTCCACCTGGCTCTTCGCAAGAAGTCACTATAGTCATGGGCTGATAGGGCTTGGTTCATTTGCGTCCGGAACCAAATCATGTGCACTAGTATCCACAGTGTTGCTCGGCGTCTTTGAGGTGGCCATAAGTGGAATTGCGGTCTTACAAGCCATTCGTTGGATATCTGGGCTGGGTCCGTACGCAGACGTGCTTTTGTCCATGTCAGATTTCCTCTGCCGCAGGTCGTCAGGCGGTGCATAATCGTGTCTTGGTCTCTACACTCTCTGAATTGCGTGGTGTTCGTCAGTTTTATTTTGTTTAGTCGCTCGTTTGTCGGTAGGATGTCATGGATTACCTTATACCATATGGCTTTCAGGGGGTCCGGAACCCACGTTTCGTGCAAGTTTTTCCATACTTGCTTCCAGTCCGTTCTTGGGTGCAGTTGTGTTATTCTCATTTCCGGCTGCGCCCTCCCTGCCTGCGCCATGGTGTACAGTGTGCCGTACATCCGGCGTCGAAATGTCTTGAGCGGTTCCGTCTGTCGCAGGGGCCTGATGTATGCCATTTCTAGGGCATAAGAGCGCAGGTGTTCCAGGGCTTTTAGTATCCGTCGTATATTGGGGGGATTTGCTGTGTAGGTTTGTAGTTCGTTCGTTATTGTACCTGAGCTTTGGCTGTGGGTCCATATCCTTATCAGGAGTGCTCGACATTTTGCCGCTACATCTGTCAAATCCATCCCCCTCCCTCTTCTTCTGCAGGGTTGAGATAGGCACTCGGAAGATTGCACCCTGCCAGACGAACCACGCCACTGCTGCTACTATTTGTCGTACACATTCTGTCGGGGCTGGATAAATCTAAGCGGTATGCCATAGCTTTGCCAGTAAATATACGTGTGCATATTGAATTCTTTGTGACAGACCCAGGTCCCTGATATAGGTGTCTCGCGCTTGAGTGCGGACCATGTGCGTTATCCGTGTCCAACTGGCACTTGCTGCACGAGCTATGGACTTTTGTATTTTAAAGCCTAGCACTGTTATTTCATCGTTGCATGGTATGTCCATCACTGGTGTTGTGTCCCATGTAACCACTGCAAGTGCTTGCGATTTCCTGATGTTCAGGATTGCGCCTGTCCCCTTTTCATAGCATTGTATTGCGTCTTTGACGGCGTCGATGTCCCCTGGAGTTGTAATCAGGAGTGTGATGTCATCAGCATAAGCTAATACCGCCGATTGCCGTTGCCGCTGATGGATACGAAGGCCAATGAGCGTTTGGTCCAGTCGGTGCAGCAGGGGATTTAGGCATAACGCGAATACTCAACGGGCATCCCTGACGTATGGAACTCTGTATTGGGATTGGTCCTCATATGCGTCCATTTATGTGGACCACCGAGGTTGCGTTTGTGTACATGTTTTCTATGCACCTTAGGAAGGCGTCACTGAAGCCATGACTGCAAAATCGTGAACAGGTACTTGTGGGATATTTCATCAAACGCTTCCTTGAAGTCTAGTGATAGTACACATAGCGGTGCGTTCGCCATCTCTGCCTATGCCACTGCGTCTCGCACTGTTGCTACAGCGTCGAAGATTGATTTCCCCGGTACACCGCAATGTTGGCTTGCGTTGAGCACTTCTACTAGCGCGGGTCTTACCCGACCCTCCACTTTACGGGCTAGGATTTTGTAGTCCGTGTTTAGGAGCGTTATTGGGCGAAAATTATCGGGAGCTACCGTCTTGTCTGATTTTGGAGTGCACACGATTACTCCTCTTTTCTGAAGTTTTGTGAGTTTCTAATCGAACATTTGAGTGAATATTTCTAACATTTCCTCTTTCAGTCCTTCCAGGTTTGTTTTGAAGAATTCATTGCTTATTCCATCTCTACCCGGTGCCTTTCTTCCTCCTTTGTGAATCGCCCTGTATAGTTCGTCGGTCGTTGGTGGTCTATCAAGAATTATCTTCCAGGCTTCAGGTAACCGTTGGTGACCTGCAGTAGCCATGCTCCTAATACATCCATCGTCTACGTGGATGGGGACTTTTTCGCCGCAGGCAATCACTGAAAGTGTTTAGTATGTCTTTCATCGATGTTTGGAGTTCGCCATTCGGGTCCATTATGTGTTATCGTCCGTTGATCCTGTCGCTGTCTCCTTTTGATTAGATGGAATAGCGACATCAGTTCGTCCTCGTACAGGTCAGGTGGCGGCACTTCCATCATCCCTCGTGCCCGCGTGTTGAACAAATTCACTAGTTTTGCATTCAGGTGGTTTATTTTTGCCGTTCGTTCCTCGTGTTGTTCGGGCATTTGTAATAAGTCATAAAGACAGGCATGATAGAAGTTTTCCATCTCTCTGGCGTCCCTCTGTGTCTCTGTACCTTCACGTATAAAGAGTAGGAGGCGAATTTGTTTTTTGACCACTCTTTCCCACCACATGACAATGTTCGGGAAATATTTTCGTTGCTGTTTCCAGCTTATCCACTGCTGCCGTAGCTTTTCCTGCAGTGATATATTTTGTGCGAGCGCTAGGTTCATTTTCCAATAACCGGTACATAGTCTTATGATGTTGACATCTAGGGTTATTCGCAGGATCACCGCTAGGTCATCTGTAAAGGGTGCCAGTACTGCCTCAATCCCACACTTCCTACCTCGTAGATTGCTGGTTGCATATATTCTGTCGAGGCGCGTCGCCCCTTGCCGGGTGTAGTGTGTGAAAATTCTACGGTCCGGTGCATTCTCCCGCGTGTCTGTTAAATCGAGGCCTCTTATCAGGACATGTAAGGCGCGGCTATAGTTGGAATTGCCCTTGCAGTCTGTTTTGGCGAGGACACAATTGAAGTCCCCGCCTATGAGCATCATAGATGGTGTTTCCAGCAAAAAATGAGGCAGGTCAATGTTGAAGAAGACCTCCCTCTCTTGTTTTCTTTCTGCTCCCGACGGGGCATAGACATTCACTAGCCACAGTCCCTGAAAGTCTTCAGCTATACCCCTTCGGGACGGTAGACGCACGATATTGTTGAGCGTATAGTGTTCCCTCGTGACGATTGCAGTGCCACGTCCATTTGTCCCTACATTGGTGTGTGCTGCATATCCCCGTAGCGTATGCAGAATGGGCTGCGTGACCTGCAGGAAAATAATATCAATCTCATGTTTATGCAACAAGTCACCAAGCAGAGCTAGTCTGGTGGGGGACGACGTTCCATTGATGTTAAGGGTTGCTATTCCGTAGATGTTTGCCATTCTTTGCGCTTCCCGGCCGGGGTTTCCTAACGCGGTTATTGTGTTTTGCTGGTTACTGTTCTTGTTCTACTTCTCCGTTCCGGGGGCATGTCCCCGTGCCTGTCCGTTTTTAGCTTTTTGTATCGCTTCGGGCTGGTCGCTTGCGCCGGTGGTGTTGCGTCGTCCTCTACCTGGCGGTGTTCACTTCCCCTCCACCCCCTCCCCGCTCCGGGGTTTCCCCGTCATATTCTGGGACCTGCCTTTCGACTGTTCGTATTCCGTGTCCATTGTCAGCGTCGTGGGTCTGCCTCACTTTCTTCGCCCTTCGTATCGTTACGTCGTCCCCTGACCTTTCCTTCCTCAACGTCTTGCTCCATTACCTGGGTCAAAACCACCCCTTTTTCGGTGTTGTCCCTTTTATTCCTTCTTACCTGTTGGACTTAAGCCGTCGGTTGGTGATTCCCGGGAACTGAGGAGTGTTCCTCCCTCGGGGATGCATTGTTGTCATCCTCATTTTTTTCCGTTTCTAGTGTTGCCATCTTACCGCAGCCGCTCCCACTTCCATGTTGCCAGGGGGGTCTAATGCCATTCCTTCCCTCCTGGACGCCACGTCTGCCAATGATGTCTTGTTTGTGTTGTTGGACTCGTCTCTCTCTCTCTCTCTCTCTCTTCTACGCCGGGGGCAGTCTTGGTATAAATGGCCTGTCCCGTTGCATCCGTAACAAGTTTGTTGTCCCTCATATGATATAAGGGTCCGATATCCTGCTAATATTACACGGGAAGGAATATGTTGGGTTAAACTGATCACCACTATGCGAAAGCCGTTCGACACTGGGTAACGGCAGGCACGTGACCATGTTTCTTCTTTGATCTCTTTGATCTCCCCGTATTTGCTCAAGCCCATCTTGATCGCTCTGTCGGAAATTTCGGGGCGGGGGGACATTTGCGATCCCAACGCGCCTTATTCCTAGTCCGGCTGCTTCTATTCTCACATTTGAGATGACCCCGTTCGAATGGCGTAATTCCCCTCTGTCCGTTTGTAGACATGAGTGTCTCTTGCATTCTCCGGTATTCCTTGAACTTTATATACACTTGCGCCTTGGCCCATCTACTTTTACCATGGCCACATCTGTCCTTTCTAAATGCATCGTTTCATATATCCATTCATGGATGTTATAAGCTGTTATTCTGGGACTTTGTGGGTCAAATGCACATACTAACGCGTTTTCCCTCTCGGTCATCCTCTCCTATGCGTCACTCACTGTGCCTATCGATTCACCAAGGTTCACTTTACCAATATTAAACACCACACCACTGCGCCCACTCTACTTCGAGGCACGCTACACTAGCTACACTCACTATTCGACACTACCTTCCTCCGTGTCTCGAGGCAGACTCAACCACTCGAACCACCGATGTACAGAACGACAGGCACACATCTTAGCCACTCGACCACAACTCGCAACTGCTCAAACAATTTTTGGAGCTTCGTAATAACTTAACAATGGCTGTTGTGCCGTAGGCATCGCTAAATATCACCACGCATTCGCATTACCAATCTAACCAATCTTTGAATGCCGCAATCTGTACCTGCCTTCAGATTTTCCCGTTATACTGTGCGAATGTGTTGAGCTGTTCAGTTTAGTGCTAACGTGTAGGTAAAATAATATCAGTGGTGTTGTTTTAGAACGTGTAGTTGCTGTTCTTTCTTCTTCAGTGCTAACGTGGGGGTCAAATAATATCTGTGGTTTTGTTTTCTAATTTATACACTTTCTAAATCGTACCATAACATGGCGCTATCTGGCGCTAACTATAGTCAAGGCTTACCAGGACGAAATGAAAAACTTGCCTGTCGTCCCAATAGGATCCCTCGGGCGTAGTGTAGTGGGGGCTGATGGTTTTCCGAACAAATTGTTTTTTTTATTCTTGTTTTCGGACCATGACACAGGCGTGCAATTTTTACAAGAGTGTGGACTCTTAAAAAGAGAGATGCTTTGTTCCACGTGCGTCAGCAACATGTCCCTTTGGAAAAGTGAGAGCGTTATAGACAAATTTCGTTGCAGGTGCGGGAAAGGGAAGCGAGGCGAACGATGCAACGCTACACGAAAAAGTAAACTCACTCTATTGGAGATATGCTTCTCACCAACATTATGCAGAAAGTGCCGTCTAAAGTAATCCAAAAAGAACCCCAGATAGAACAACACACTGCGTGTGACTGGTTCCAGTTCTGTAGGGTATCTCGTACTGGATTTCATAGAAAGTAAATCAGAAATGACTGGAGGAGAGGGAAAAGTCGTGAAAATTGACGAAAGTAAGTTCGGGAAAAGAAAGTATCACCGGGGTCATTATGTGAAAGGCCAGTGGATGTTTGGTGGCGTAGAGAGGGGTACTGGCCGAACGTTTCTAGTCGCCGTGCATGATAGATCTGCTGAGACTTTAATAGGCCTCATTATACAGTGGATTCTGCCGGGTACCACCATAATTAGTGACTGTTGGGCGGCCCATAGCTCCCTGCGTGAGGAAGGATACACGCATTTCACCGTGAATGATTCCATCACGTTTGTGGACCAGACTACTGGGGCTCACACTAACACAATAGATTCCACCTGGAAGCAGGTCAAGGTATTACTGAGCCCATACAAGTGCAAGGCAGATTATGTTTATTTCCTTGCCGAATATATGTTCGGCCAGAAATGCAAGGCAGAAGATGTTGATCCTTTTTGCAAGTTCACTGACATTGTTGCCACAATAGACTGGAGCAACACCGACTCCGCCGATGCACAGTGACATTACTTTTGTACGCTACTAACGACTGATCCCTCCTCCACAATTCACCATCTCATTGTGTACTGTTTGTGTGTGTGTTGGGGGAATTCCTTGTGTTGCTTTCTTATGTCCGTACGAGGTTATAATGAAGTATCTCATTTCCACAGTGACGTTCGAGACCGAGAAAGGTTGCGTGTGTCAGGTTGTCTTAGTGTCTGAGTGAAGTGTCTGATATACGCAGTGACGTTTGAGACGCACAAACGTTACGGTGTGTCACGCGGTGCTTGTGTCAGAGTGAAGTGCCTCCGACAAAGGTTTGGTATGTACAGTACGCTACTATTGACTGAGTCAGAGTGAAGTGTCACGTGTACCACATACCCACTGAAGTGCGCCGGCTGAGCTACCGACTCCGGTTACTCGCCGGCCGCCATGTTAAAAAAATCCGTAACGGCACTATTCTACAGTAGATCCAGGGAATATTACGCCAAATATGGCCAGCATCTAAATAACCTTGGGAAAGCTAAAGTTTCAAAACAGCTATCCCTTCAACTTTTGTCGGTTCTACAATAGAAGAAAGCCATCCCGATCAGCTTAAGCTGGACAAAGGATCACACCAATAATATGCATGATGAGACCCAGGACCAAGTCGAGAAACCGCCATCCACCACCACTATTGAACAAAACAAATCTGCTCCTAGAACATCAAACAGATTTAAAAAACACCAGCAACAATGAGTGAAGATTTTTTGGACAACAGGCTTTTTAAAACAAGTACATTAGGTGCCAGTGTAATATGTGGTCTGTCCAAAAAGTTGGTGCAGTGGGTTAGCGGAGGAGTGGGATGTGAATTGGTGGCGCACCCCTCCACCTCTCTTCACTCAACAGGACCCACTTGTCGTTCAATAGGAGCCCGACCGCTCTAGGAGAAGGCCAGACTTCGTGCGTTAGTTTTTTTGTGGAACCTGTTATCGAGCATTGTGAAAATGGAGATCGATCAACGGCTTGAACAACTGATTAACATCAAGTTGCTTGTGAAACTGGGCAAGAATGGCCCCAAAATTCATCAAATGTTGCAACAGGTTTATGGAGAGTATGCCCTAAAGGAAGGAACTTTTTCAAGTGGGTCCAGCGTATTCGGGAGGGCCGTGAAGACCCCATGGACGATGCAAGGTCAGGACGGCCCTCCATCTTAAGTGGTAATGAAAACATCGATCGTGTGCGTTCTCTCATGCTCAGTGACCGCCGATTGACTGTTAGAATGATAGCAGAAGAACTTGGTTTGGGAAAGTCGTCCACTCACACGATTTTGACGGAACATTTGGAAATGAAAAAGGTTTGCGCCAAAATTATAGCGAAACTGCTCACTCCTGAACTAAATTTGCGACGGAAAGTGTTGCGTTGACTGGAGAACCTCAGAGGAAAGTGATGAATTCTTGGAAAGGGTCATCACAGGCGACAAATCGTGGATCTACGAGTACGACATCGAGCTGAAGTCGCAGAGCGGAGAGTGGAAACAGAAAGATGAGCCGAGACCGAAAAAAATCACGGAAAAGCAAATAAAAAATCAAGGCATGTTGATGGTTTTTTGACTGCCATGGAATTGTGCACTACGAATTCGCACCTGAGGTTCAAACTGTCAACTGTCAACTCCACTACGTGGAGGTTTTGAAGCATCTGAGAGATCGTGTGCGTCGCTTGCGACTGGAATTGTGGGAGGGGAGGCGATGGATTCTCCACCACGACAATGCCCCCGCGCAATCCGCATTAATCGTGCGTGGGTTTTTGGCGCGCAATTCCACCACCGTGCTCGAAAATCCCCCTTACTCGCCGGATTTAGCCCCCTGCGATTTTTTCTTGTTTCCCAAATGCAAATTGGTGCTGCGGGGGCAGCATTTGGGGGATGTGGCGTCGATTAAAAGTGAAATGACATCGCTGGTGAAGGGCTTAAGAGAAGAGGAATTCCAAGGGTGCTTCCAGCAATGGAAACGGAGGTGGGACAAGTGTTTTATGTCTAATGGGGAGTATTTTGAAGGGGACCACATTGATGTATCCTAAAATTTGTAAAATACAATTTTTATAAACATACTGCATGAACTTTTTGGATAGATTACGTACACAGGAAGGGTCAGACCACAAACCAATTTTTTAAGTTATTCCATCAAAATATCAGAGTTTTGAGAGGTACGACTAGTGAACTCCTATGTCATTTACATCAAGACCTGCCACATTTACTGTGCTTTTCAGAACATCACTTGAATCAATCTGAAGTTGATTTTATTAATATAGAAACTTATTTTTTAGGGGCCAAGTATTGCAGGAGGAAACTTCAAAAAGGTGGTGTTCGTATATTTATTCAATCCCATCTAAAGTTTACTACCCTAAATCTGGATAAATAATGTGTAGACCAAGACATTGAAGTCTGTGCACTTCAACTTGACTCCACAGTTTAAAACATCTGTATTTTAGTTATGTATAGTTCACCAGCAGGAAATTTTAATATATTTGTAACTCAACTAGGCAAGATACTACAAAAATTGTGTACTATAAGATCAAAGCTTATAACATGTGGTGATGTAGATGTAAACTATCTACAGGAAAGCGACAAATAGAGCCAGTTGAATGCCCTTGTAAATTCATACAATGTTTTTAGCATAGTTCAGTTTCCTACCAGAACTTACAAAAAGTCCATTTTACCCATTGATAACATTTTTATTGATACCACTAAGACAGATAATTTTTATCCCGACAATGATGTTGTTTGTCGGAATGCCGAGTGTTGTAACCGAGCGGTTGGTTACATAGAAAGAACAGGCACAGGGCTCGTTGGGACACTTAAGAATTAATATTCACGATTCCAATCTCAACTTTAAATGAAGGAGGTTGGTGATTTATTGTAAACTGATGAAGTCGGTACAGGAGTACAGATGTAGTGTGCCGTGGTGATATGATGCGGCACACATAAGTTGCTTGTAGAGAATAACACAAGAAAAATTGCTAGAGAGCTCAAGCAAGACACCAGCAGCTATGTCGATCCAAAAATCCCCCGGATCGACTAAGTAACAAAGCTTTTATATTCCCCAAAAGTAAGGGAGAGGTTGACATGACGCTGCAAGTCATGTCTACTTCCCAGTAGCCATGCGGTAAGGCTAGAAATATTTATAAACTGTGTTTATCAACATGAACAAATATTTATTCGTAAACAACTCCTTAAAGCAAAGGGGTTGCAGTCATTTCTGCAGCGACCAATCCAGTCTTCTTTCACTTGACACTTGGGGCATAAAGTTTTATAAACAGGGGTGCTGGTGACTTCCCTGGGGAACGGATGGGCATGTGCATCCTTTCCAGTAACAAGTGGCAAAACACATCCACATCTTATAACATAATCAAAGATTGTTGTCGCCCAGCGCCATTAGGACTGCCGAATGTGACAAAAACTATGAGGTAATTCCAGTAATAAATGGACTTTCTTACCATGATGCACAGATTATAAATTTAAACACTTCATATAATAATAAGTCACATGGTTACCAGACCTATTTCAGAAGAACACCATGGCAGAAGTACACCATGGCAGAATTTCAAAACAGCCAAAGCTATGAATCACAGGATCAAGTTTTTGATGGTGATGATGTTAATAAAATTTTTAACTCTTTTTTGAACACTTACTTAAGGATTTTTTTATGCCAGTTTCCCATTAACAAAATTTATTAACGAAACTAAGACACTCTGGATAACGATAGGAATTAAAACCTCTTGTATACAGAAAAGAAAACTGTACTTAGTGTGCAGAAACAGTACAAACCCACACATTACGGGTACTATAAACGCTATTGTAACATACTATCCAAAGACATGAAAGAGGCCAAAAAATGCCACTATTATAATCAGATTAAAAATTCTACCAACAAGAATAAAACAACTTGGAACATAGTAAACAAAGAAACACACACAAAAGCACATAGTACAAACATTAAATTACTAAATATTGATGGTGTTACTACTGATAATCAACAACTCATTGCAGAGACCTTTAATATTTACTTCGCTTCAATAGCTGAGAATATTAAAACCACAGATAGAAACGTCTATATACAAAATAAAATTACTTTAGATACTACAAATATTGATATGTCCTCACAGTTTGTTAAGGAAGTGGATAAATTAAGACACACAACATTTCAAAGTAAACCAACTACAACTACTGAAATTGAAAACATAATTAAAACCCTTAAACCGAATAATTCTTATGGATACAATGAAATTTCAATTAAATTATTTAAAATAACTGCTCCTTTTATAAGTTCACCCCTTAATTATATATGTAATAAAGTAATTACTAAAGGTATCTTTCCAGACTGATTGAAGTATTCTATAATAAAGCCCTTATATAAAAAAAGGTAATTAAAAATGTAAGCAATTACAAGCCAATATCTTTGTTAACTTCTTTTTCAAAAATTTTAGAAAAAGTAATACAGGTAAGATTACTGGACCATTTGCACAAAAACAATATTGTAAGTAAAGAATGGTATGGATTCAGAATGGGATTTACAACAGAAAATGCTGTTTATAAACTAATAAATGATGTGTCAAATGCCCTAAACAATAAACAAATAGTGGGAGGTATCTTCTGTGACCTTACTAGGGCATTTGACTGTGTGGATCATGACATATTAACCCTTTAAACGCCGAGTTAAATCCCATTTGCCATTTTCTGGCATTATTAGGAACTCGCCATATTCTCTACATTAGCAGGATAAGGGTTAATATTGAAAATGGAGAATTGTGGAGTTATTGGTAAGGGTAAAGAGCTTTTTCAATCATACCTCAAGGGTAGATACCAACGAGTCCTAATAGATAATAAAACAAATCACAGTACTACAGTTTTACATTGGGCAAGGATTAAACATGGAGTACCACAAGGCTCTGTATTAGGCCCCACGCTGTTTCTTTCATACATAAATGATTTACCGGCAGTCATAAACAAAAAGGTCATACCAGTTTTATTTGCTGATGATAAAAGCATCGTAGCTTATGGAATTTCATGAGAATATTGATACAGTTTTTGGAAGTGTAAACACATGGTTTAAAAAAAACTGCCTTTCATTAAACAATAAGAAAAGTCACTACATACACTTTAAGACAAAGAACAGCCAACCCATTGACATAAGCATGTGTTTAGATACTAATAGAATTTCTAACAACTCATACACTAAATTTTTTGGCCGAATAGTTGATAATACACTTTCCTGGAAACCACACATAGACCACTTAATAAATAAACTGAGTACTGCTTGCTATGTAATTAGATCTGTTAAGCCCTGTGTAAATACAAATGCTTTTATCATGATTTACCATTCCCTTTTCCACGCTGTATTGAACCATGGAATAATATTTTTGGGAAATTCCTCCCATAGTACTCAGGTATTTAGAATGCAAAAAAGGCAATTAGGATTATTATGGGCCATGCTAACAGAGAATCCTGTAGGAACTTGTTCAAAGAATTAAACATTTTACCATTGATGTAGCAATATATACTTTCTTTACTTACGTTTGTGTCAAATAATAGGGAACAGTATTTTGCAAATTCTGAAATACATAACATAAATACCAGGCACACTTCTAACTTACATTTGCCTAGGGCACATTTGAACATTTACCAAGAAGGAGTTTATTATTCAGGTATTAAGATTTTCGGTAGTCTTCCACGGGACATCTAAACATACATTGATAATCCAAGAACATTTAAAAAGGCAGTAAAAAATTTTTATGTACAAACTCTACTCATTACATGAATATTATGATGATAATAAGTATTGACTTGTAAATATCTCTTATCAATACAGTATTGTATTAGTATCCCATAATTTTCAGTATTTTGTACTTATATTGTATTACTGTTTCATTGTATTTTATCATACTATTCAGATATATTATACACCATAACATAACCTTTCTGTAATTACATTATAATCAGAATGTCGCCTATTCAGATGTATCCTGAAAATAATTGTATTGTATTTACTTCATGTATGATATTTGTAACCTTATTTCTGTATTGACAAGTTCCATATCCGACGGGTC